>Ga0308417_1000151_pt1 | contig 53054 bp, 44 predicted proteins | sample HotsprSampleOS65_FD_203528 | JGI IMG/M metagenome (GOLD analysis project Ga0308417, IMG submission 203528) | Hot spring phototrophic mat microbial communities from Octopus Spring, Yellowstone National Park, Wyoming, United States - 20090730_OS65 ... | reverse complement strand
CCGACCCCGACACCGACCCGGACCCCGACCCCGACACCGACGCGGACCCCGACACCGACGCGGACGCCCACCGTCACGCCAACGAGGACGCCCACGCCGACGCCCACGCCGACGGCCACGCCGACGCCCACGCCGACGGCAACGGCCACCGTTGCTCCGACCCCCACCCCGACGGTGGGAGCGACGCCGTCACCGGCGCCGGATGGTCGGTGGGTGCGGCGCGCGCTGCGACGTTGGGGAGGTTAAAGCTGGCAGGTGACACGTACCCGCAACGGGGTACGACGGGACAGTAGGACCCGGGGTTGGGTGGGTGGCGGGGCCAGCGCTGCCGGTGGGGCGCCAGCGTGAGGTCCGACGATAACGGTGAGGGGTTCTCCTGCGAATCCCGCGCTTTTGCCCATCTCTGCACTCCCCCTTCGGGTTGCCCGAGGTAGGCAATCCCCCACCGCCGCGGCCCTTCGGAGGGGCCTGCGAATTGTCTTTTCTGTCGCAACTCCTGCGGTTATCCTTTGCCTATGGAGGGGAGGTTTCTGTCTCTTCCAGCCGCCCCTCGCTGGTACTCAGTCTGGCCATCCGGGCGACTCGCTGACGTAGGCGGGGTGACCGCAGGGGCCCACTGCCACCGAGAGGGTTCTCTCTTCCCCGCCGGAGCGGCCGTTGCGCAGGCGCTGGGCGATCGCCCGTGAGCCCAAGCCCAGGGTGGGGAAAATCGCCGCCGCCGGTGGAGCGGGCGCCCACCTGTGCCGGGTCGCCACTGCCCACGAACGTGCTGGGTGCTCTGGCGGTGGTAAGGCGGGGGGAACGTAGGTACGGACCGGTTGTGCAGGACGCCAGGCCCTCCGCGGCTTGAACCATTCCCTTCGCGCAAATCTCCAGCCCTGGCACAATCCCCAAAAAGATCAATACGTTCTTTCGAGTTTGTGGCTGGTGGAAGCTCTCCTGCGGGAGGGCAACGTGCAGGAAGCCCGGCGGGTCTTCGACGAGACGGCACGCCGTTGTATGGGAGACCCTGTTGACGGCGGGGAAACCGCGGCGTGGCTGGCCTGGCACGAGGGGAAGCGCTCACTGGCGGCGCTGGCGCGCAGGCGGGCGATCTGCGACGATCGCCGGCAACACGCGCGCCGGGACGTGGAGGCCCGAGCGTTGCTGGCCCTCACCCTCGCCCCCGCCGCGCAGATGCACAGGGTCGCCGGGGACGAAGGTCGTGCACGGGCTCTGCTCCAGGAAACCTTGGCTCTGTCCCCACCCCACTGGCGGCCCGCACTGGCCTGGTGACACCACACGCGCACCGGTGCTGGGCGGTTGGGGGGGCGCGTGTGGCGCCGCCGAGGCAGCTCGAGACGATGCGATCGGGCTAACGCAGAGCCCAGAGCAACTCGCCCTTGGGGGAGACCAGCCAGTAGGCGTTGTTGTGGTAGGAGACCAGCCAGCCGTCGCCGGAGGCGCCGTGGAAGACGTTGATTTTTTCGTCCTTCTCCCCCAGTTGCAACTTCCAGGTGACGGAGCCGCTGGTGGCCTCCAAGAGGTAGAGAGCGCCGTCGTCGCAGCCCACCAGGATGCCGCCTTTGACGGCCTTGGCGAAGTTGGCCTCCCTGGGGAAGCGGTGCTCCCAGACCACCTGACCGCTGCCGGCATCCACCCCGTAGACCACCTGATCGGAGTTCTTCACCCCCTTGCGGTCGAGCTGCAGTGGAATGATTTCGGCCACGGATGCGCTGGCCGCCACCACTAGGGCGACGAGAAGAATCACCACAGGCTTCATCCTTTGCGTCTCCTTTCGCTGCCCATTTTAGCGGCGCGGCGGCGCGGGAAAAAAGATGCTGGTGCGCTGCTGGTAGTCGCGGTAACCGGGGACGCGCTCGGCGAGGGAGCGCTCCAGCATGGGGACGCCGGAGACGAACAGCAGGAGGAGGGTGATGGCGAGGGGCGACGCCACCGTCCACCACTCGCCCGGGACGCTCAGCGCCAGCAACCATATCCCCCACCACTGCAGCGCTTCGCCGAAGTAGTTGGGGTGTCGTGAGTAGCGCCACAGGCCCCGGTCCAGCAGAGTACCCGCCGTAGCCGGGTTGCGCGTGTGGCGCAGCAGCTGCCAGTCCGCCACCGTTTCCCAGAGGAACCCATTGAGCCAGATCAACGCTCCCACCAGATCCAGCCAGGTCAAACCTGGAGGGGTGGCGAGGTTGATGCGCATCACCGCCACAGCCACCAGGTACAGCAGCACCCCTTGGAGCAGAAAGACCTGCAGGTAGGAGCGCCACACCCAGCTGCTCCCCCACTGCTGGCGCCAAGCGGCGTAGCGGAAGTCTTCGCCACGCCCGCGGTTACGGGCGGCCACGTGGAGCGCCAGGCGCACCCCCCAGGCGGTCACGAGAATGGTGGCCAGCAGCGAACGGGGGTACACCTCCCCCCGCAGCACCAGCGCCCCCACCGCAAGCAGCACAAAGCCGCCCCCCCAGGCCACGTCGGCGAGGGAGTTGTCGCGGCGGGCGAGGGCCAGCAGGAACCAAGCTGTGACGTACGCCAACAGGAGGACCGCGAGCAGCATCATCGCCAGGGCCAACGCCGCCAGCGTACAGCAATTCCCCCGCAGCGCTGCGCTACTCTGTACCGGTGTGTCGGTCACTGGGCAGGGGGAACGACGCGTCGGCGGGGGGTGAGCTCCCGAGGCAGCGCGCCCATGCGGAGGCGCTGGACGCCACCGACGAGCTGGCGGCGCTGCGCCAGCGGTTCCTCTTGCCGGAGGGGGTCATCTACCTGGACGGCAACTCTTTGGGGCCCCTGCCCCGGAGCGTACCGGAGCGCCTGGCCACGGTGGTGGCGAAGGAGTGGGGCGAGGGGCTGGTCACCAGCTGGAACCGCCACGGCTGGATCGATGCGCCGCTACGCGTGGGCGACGCCATCGCGCCGCTGATTGGTGCGCGTGCCGGCGAGGTGGTGGTGGCGGATTCGGTGTCGGTGAACTTGTTCAAGCTCTTGGCGGCGGCGCTGGCGCTGCGCCCCGGGCGGTCGGTGATCCTCACCGAGCGAGAGAATTTTCCCACCGATTTGTACGTGGCCCAGGGGTTGGTTGATCTGCTGGGTGGCCGCGCCCGCCTCCATGTGGTGGAGCGGGAGCACCTGGCAGCCGCCCTCGATGAGCAGGTGGCAGTGCTGGCCCTCTCCCACGTGGACTTTCGCACCGGCGAGATGCACGACCTGGCAGCGCTAACCGCCGCCGCCCACCGCGCCGGAGCACTGGTGCTGTGGGATTTGTCCCATAGCGCCGGCGCTGTGCCCGTGGATCTCGAGGGTGCTGACGCCGATCTGGCGGTGGGATGCGGCTACAAGTACTTGAACGGCGGCCCCGGAGCACCCGCCTTTGCGTTCGTGGCCCAGCGTCTGCAGGGGGCGCTCCGCTCACCCATCCGCGGCTGGATGGGACACGCCGCGCCCTTCGAGTTCTCCACCCGGTACCGGCCCGCACCCGGGGTGGCGCGGCTGCTGGCCGGGACGCCGCCAATTCTCAGCGTCGCAACACTGGAGGAAGGAGTCACCCTGCTGGCCGCCGCCGGGATCGAGCCACTGCGGCGCAAGTCAGTGGCGCTGACCGAACTGTTCATCGACCTCGTGGCACGGGAGTGCGAGGCGTGGGGGTTTGAGCTGGCGTCCCCGCGCTCGCCTGCCCGCCGGGGCTCCCAGGTGGCGTGGCGGCACCCCCACGCGTACCCCATCGTGCAGGCGCTCATCCGGCGCGGGGTGATTGGCGATTTTCGCGCTCCCGACCTGCTGCGGTTCGGGTTCGCCCCCGCTTACCTGCGCTTTCAAGACGTCTGGGACGCCGTCCAGCATCTGCGCGTGGTGATGGAGGAAGAGGCGTGGCGGGCGCCGGAGTTGGCCGTGCGGGGGAAGGTGACGTGAGGCGGGCTCTAGTGCCGCTGGCGCTGGGGGTGGCGGCGCTGCTCGCCGCCGGGTGGCCCGGTGCAGCCCAGGAGTCTGAGATGAACGTGATGACGGTGCAAGACCTACTGGCTCTGCCGCAGCCTGCCCCCGACCACCGCCTGCCCTACGGCGACCATCCGCTGCAGTTCGGGGAGTTGCGCCTGCCTGGCGGTGCCGGGCCCTTTCCCGTGGCGGTGCTGATCCACGGCGGTTGCTGGCTGGCGCCCTACAGCCTCGGACACCTCTCGGCCCTCGCCGCGGCGCTGGCCGCCGAGGGGGTGGCGACGTGGAGTCTGGAGTACCGCCGCCTGGGCGACACTGGCGGCGGCTATCCGGGCACCTTCGAGGACGTGGCGCGGGGCACCGACGCCCTGCGCTCGCTGGCCGCGGTGCACCGCCTGGATCTGGCGCGGGTGGTGTTCGTCGGGCATTCCGCCGGCGGCCACCTGGCGCTGTGGCTGGCGGCCCGCCCCAACCTTCCCCAGGACAGCCCGCTGTGGGCGGCGCAGCCGTTGCGGCCACGGGGAGTGGTGGCGCTGGCGGGTATCCCCGACCTGGCGCAGGCCGCCGCTTTAGGGGTATGCGGCGACGCGCCCGAGCGGCTGTTGGAGGGCGACGGTGCGCCCCGCCGCCGCCGGCTGGCCGAGGTTTCGCCGGCCGACATGCTGCCTTTAGGGGTGCCGGTGGGGCTGATCACCGCGGCCCACGATGGGGTGGTGCCGGCGGCGGTGGCCGCGTCGTTCGCCACCAAGCTCGCCCAGTTGGGCGATCCGGTGAAGACCTGGGAGGTAGCAGGGGTCGGCCACTACGAACTGGTCAATCCAGCGAGTCCGGCCTGGAGCGTGGTGCGAGGGGCGGTGCGCGAGGTGCTGGCCGGGCCGTGAGGGGGCGGTGGAGAGCACCTGGTCCCCACCACGAGGATCTCCTCCCTGGCCGCGCCGGAGCTGGCAACCTCGGCTATCATGGCCACGATGCCGCGGGTGCGGCGGCGGAGGAGGCGATGACGGAGTTTTCCCCCCAGATGACCCTCATGCTCCTGGCCATCAGCGCCCTCCTGTTGGTCATGCTGGTGGTGTCCATCCTGCTGCGGCCGCGGGTGTTCACGCAGTACCTGGAGCACATGAGCGGCATCAAGCTGTCGGCCAAGGACGTGGCGCGAGTGTACAAGCAGCGGGGCAAGGCGGGGGTGCGGGAGCTGTTCTTGGAGCTCATCATCCACACCGACCTCAAGGAGAGCCCGCGTATTACTCCGGACACCCCTCCGGACCGCCAACTCATTACCCTCCCCGAGGAGCAGCGGTGAGCGTTTCCCGGCGTCTGGACGCGCTGCGGCGGCGTGGGGTGGGTTTCATCGCCGGTGTGCCCTGTTCGTACCTGAAGACCTTCTTCGCCGGCTGCCTGGAGCTACCGCCCAACGCCTTTCTCCCGGCGGTGCGGGAGGACCACGCGGTGGCGGCGTGCGCCGGGGCGTGGCTGGGGGGGGTGCAGCCGCTGGCGGCGATGCAGAACTCGGGTTTAGGGTACTGTCTGGAGGTGCTGACCTCGCTGCACCTCATGTACCGCTTGCCGCTGCCCATGTTGGTCTCCGACCGGGGCGCCGCGGAGGACTTTGAGGAGCATCGGATCCTGGGCCAGCGCACTCGCGCCCTGCTGGATCTCTTTCAGGTGCCGTGGCGGGAGGCGGTGGTGGGGGGTGAGGAGGAGGAAGCAGAGTGGCTGCTGGCTACCAGTGGGAGTCGTGAGTGCCCAGCGGTCTTGTTGGTGGGCCCGGGGAGGGACTCGTGACCCGCGCCGAGGCCATTGCCTGGGTGCTGGCCTCCCTCGCCGAAGAGGACCTGGTGGTGGCGGCGGACGGAGCTATCGCCCGTGAGGCCTACCGAGCGGCGGATCGCCCCCGTACCTTTTACATGTTGGGCTCCATGGGGCAGGTGGCATCCATCGCGCTGGGTCTGGCCATGACCAGAGGGGAGCGGGTGGTGGCACTGGATGGAGATGGCAACCTGCTCATGGGGTTCGGGGGCCTGGCCCTGGTGGGCGGGGTGAAGCCGCCCAACTTCTACCACCTGGTGCTGGACAACGGCAGTTATGCCACCACCGGTGGCCAGCCGGCCCTCTCCCAGCAGGTGGACTTGGCGGCCGTGGCGGCCGCCGCCGGCTACGCGTGGGCGCGCCGCTGCCACGGCCCCAAGGAGGACTCCTCGGCGGTGGAGCAGTGGCTGGCGGCGCCCGGTCCGGCCTTCTTGGCCGTGGGCATCGCTCCCGAGGATCCTCACCCAGCGCCGCGCATTCCCTTGACCCCCGAGGAGATGGCGCGTCGCTTCCGGAGGGCGCTGGGGCCCGGGGAGCGAGGGCAATGAGGGCTCGCATCGGCGCGGCAATAGTGGTGGCGCTGGTGACCGGGGGGTGCGTAAGCTTGACTCCGTACCGCACCGTCCGCCAGATGGTGCCCGCCGAGCGCTTCGTGGAGGTGGGCGGTCAAGCGGTGCACGTGGAGCAGTGGGGACGCGGCGACGCCCTGGTGCTGCTGCACGGCTTTGGTGGGTCCACCTACTCCTGGCGCCTGGTGGGGCCGGAGTTGGGACGCGGCTTTCGCGTGGTGGCGGTGGACCTCAACGGCTTTGGGTGGACCGAGCGGGTGGCCGAACGGGAGGCCTACACCCTTCCCGGGCAGGCCCGGCTGGTCCTCGGGGTGATGGATGCGTTGGGGATTGCGCGCGCCCACCTGGCCGGACACTCCTACGGCGGGGGGTTGGCGCTGTGGCTGGCGGCCACCGCCCCTGAGCGGTTCACCTCCCTCATCCTGGTGGACTCAACGCTGCCCACCTACTCGACGCAGCGGCGGCGCAGCTGGGCCGGGCTGCGCCCGGTCACGTCGCTGTTGCTGCGCACGGTGCTGTTGCGGGAGAGCTTCATCCGACGCGGCCTGGAGAGGTCGGTGTACGACCGCCGGGTGGTGACCGACGAGATGGTGGCCGCTTACCTGTCGCGCCTCAAGGTGGAGGGGGCCGGCGATGCCTATCGGGGGCTCACGGCGCGGGTGGCGGGGCCGCCGCCGGTGGTGGACCTGGCGGCCATCCGCCACCCCACCTTAATCGTGTGGGGTCTGCAGGACGCCTTGCTGGCCTCGGCCTACGGCTCCCGGGCCGCCGAGCAGATCCCCAACGCCCAGTTCGTGGGCATTGACCGCTGCGGTCACCTGCCCATGGAGGAGCGCCCCGAGGAGTTCCTTGCCGCGGTGAGAGCTTTCCTTGCCCGCGTTTCTCCCCCTGCCGTGCTCCCCTAGCGTTCGAACAGCTCGTCCACCGGCACGATGCGGATGCGCTCTCTGGGAATGCGCAGGGGGTGACGGGCGATAAGGGCGTCCTCGGCCAGCACCTGGGGGGGCTTGGGGGTGTCGTAGGTGATGGGGCTGTCGGCCTCGCTGGCCAGCGCCGCGGCGAGCTCTCCAGCCCGTTCGGTGACGATGGCGATCACCATGTGCTGGGGGTTGAGGTGCCGGCCAACGGCGGCGTTGACCTCTTCCCGGGTCATGGTGGCCAGCCGCTGGCGAAAGCGGACCAGGTGACCGGGCGGAGCGATGCCGTAGAAGCGGTCATCCACGGCGTAGCCCAGGCGGGTGGCAGTGGTGTCGGCGTAGTGCAACGAGTAGCTGGCGAGAAAATCTCGTGTGAGGGCGAAGGCGTTTTCATCGAGTCCCTCGGCTACCAGTTTTTCCAGCTCTCGCACGGCGGCGCGTAGGGCGAAGTGGGCGGCGGTGTTGGGCACCGGGCGGATCCACACCTCGAAGAGCTGCTGGCGGCGCGGGACGTTGACCGGGGGCATGGTGCGCCAGCCCGCCTCGGGGAAGTGTTCGATGTACGAGTAGTCGCCGTAGTTCAGACCCCGCGCCTCGCGGATCACCTGGTACAGGTGCGACGAGGAGTGGCGGTGCTCGCCGAACCAGGAGTTAGCCACCCACAGGGGGTAGAAGTCGTCCTGGCCGCGGCGCACTCTGATGGGAAAGCCGAAGGAGATGGCGGTGGCGGGGCCGGGTTTCGCGACGATCACCACCTGGCGGCCCCGGAGGCTCACCGCGGGGGGAGGCGGGAGGGGAGGGGCCCCAGCCGGCAGCTGCGCCAGGGCAGCCAGCAGGCGCCTGGGCAGCCCGTCGTCGAAGCCGCCGCCCAACCCCAACGTCACCGTGTTGCGGGTGTAGTGGGTGCGGTAAAAGCGCTGCACATCGTTGACGCTGATGGCCTTAAGGCCGGCGACCGTGCCCACCGGCAGGTGGCCATAGGGGGTGCCGGCGAACACGGCGGTGTACAGCGCTGCCTTCCCCAGCTCCTCGTCGGAGCTGTAGCGCAGGGTGCGGGTGAGGTGCGCCAAGGCGCGCTGCCGCAGCCGCTCCAGGTCGTCGGCGGCGAAGGCGGGGCGCAGGATGGCGTCCAGCAAGAGGTCGGTGAAGGCGGTCAGGTTGTCGCGGTGCACGCGGCCGGTAAAGGTCACCTGCTCCACGTCCACCCGCACCTGGTACCCCGCCGCCATGGGGTAGAGCTGCTCCAGGATGGCCGCGTAGGAGTTGCGGGCGGTGGCCCCCTCGGCCATTAGGGTGGCCGTCAGGTAGGCGAGCCCCTCCTTGCCCGGCGGGTCCATCTGGGAACCGGCGGGGAAGGAGAGGGAAAACGACACCGTGGGGTCGGAGGGGACCGGCAGCAGCACCGGCGCGTTGGCCACAGGCCGGGCCGGGGGCGCGGCGGAACGGGTGCCGGCGCAGGAGGCGAGCAGCAGGGCAAACGCCGCGGCAGCCAGGAGGCGCATCACTCCACCCCTTTGAGCACCGCCACGGTGCTGCGCTCCGGGCGCAGGCGCGCGGCGGCGAGGCGCTGCACGGCCGCGGGCGTCACCCGCTCCAGGGTGGCGAAAAACGTGTCCACCGCCTCCACCCCGCCGGTGAGGGCGACGGTGCGGGCCAGCTCGCCAGCCAGCCGGTCTGGGGTTTCTAGGCTCATGAGGAAGGAGTAGCGCAGGTGGCGCTTGATCGCCTGCAGTTGTTCCTCCGGTGGGGCGTGGTCCTGCACCTCGGCGATGGCGTCGATAATCGCCGCCTCCACCTCCTCAAGGTGCTCGTCGCCAGCCACCTGGGCGATCACACCCCACAGGCCGGGGTCGCGCTGGGCTTCGAATTGGCCCAGCAAGCGTTGCACCGTGCGCCTGTGCAGGACCAGTTCGCGGTACAACGACGAGGTGGGGCCGGCCAGGAGCTCCCCCAGCGCCAACCCGGCGGCCACCTCCACGTCGGCCGGGTCGAAGGCCGGCGCCTTCCACGTCACGGCCAGCAGCGGCAGGGTGCGCCCCTGGTAGGGCACCTGGACCCGGCGGGGAGCCCTCTGCTGGGGTTCTGCCGGCACCTGCGGCGGGCGGTAGCCGGGTTGCCACCCCTCGTAGTGCTTGCGCACCAGGGCGAGGGTCGCGGCCGGGTCGAGCTCCCCGGTAATCAGGATGACCACGTTGTCGGGCCGGTAGTGGCGGGTAAAGAAGGAGCGGGAGTAATCCAGCATGCCGGGCATGGCGGCGATGTCGGCTTCAAACCCGATGGTGGTGTGCTTGTAGGTGTGCACCTCGAAGGCGGTATCGCGCAGCGCCTCTTCCAGCACCTCGAAGGGGTTGGTGCGCCCCTTGCGGTACTCGCCGTACACGGCCCCCGCCTCGGTCTGGAAGTCCTGCTGGCTGTAGGCCAGATTCTGAAAGCGGTCGGCCTCCAGCTCCACCACCCGGGGCAAATCCTTGGCGGCGAAGCTTAAGTGGTAGCAGGTGTAGTCATCGGTGGTGTAGGCGTTGGCGTTGGCCCCCATGGCGGTGACCAGGCGGTCGTACTCCCCCGCCGGGACGCGTTCGGTGCCGCGGAACATCATGTGCTCGAAGAAGTGGGCGAACCCCGAGCGCCCCGGCTCCACCTCGTCCCGGCTGCCAGTGCGCACGATGGAGTAGTAGGCCACCAACCCCTCGGCGGGCATGGGCACCAGGATGACGGTAAGGCCGTTGGCCAAGGTGTGGCTCGCGTAGCGGTATGGGAACACGCCGGCCAAGGCCGCCGCGGCCAGCGTCAGCAGTACCATCGGTAGCGCGACCTTCAGATGCATCAGTGCCCTCCCCCCTCGCCGCGGCGGTAGGCCGCGCGGCGGCGCCAAGCTTAGCGCAGACCCGCCGCCGCGCTTTTCGGTTTGCCGCCAGGGGTTCGGGGTCGGCCTAGCTGCGCCGACGGGCAAGGACGGCACGGAGGATGCGGGCGTCTTCCTGATGGCGCGGGTGGTCGATGGCACTCTTGATGGCGAGCAGGCTCTCGAGGTCGATCCAGTTGGCCGGCGCACGACCCTAGCGGCCCTGGATGCGCCATGGCCAGGCAGCGGCGAACGGGAGGGCGACGGTGGTGCGCAGGGGGTCGATGCGGTTGGGCGCAACCCCGATTTGGAGGATTTCATTAGGGTTGGCGACGTCCAGCAGGGCTGGACTTCCGTACTCGGCGAGGGCGCGGTTGGCCCGTTGCACGTTGTCGGGCTCGGGATCCGCCCATCGGTCGATATCTTTGGTAGCGTAGTTTCGCGTGAAAGGGGAAAGCGAGACCGCCGACGCTCCTCGGGGGTGCGCCGCTGCCAGTACTCCAGATCCCACGCCTTGGCTTCGGCGAAGGAGTGAGCGCGATGGACCTCCATGGTGGCGCGCCGCCGCTGGCTGCGTTCCGCAAGACTCATGGGCAAAAAGTTCTAGCATGGCGTCGTGGGCACCAGCGGGGGGTGCGGCCGGCTGGCGAGCCCGGCGGGCTCTCCCCTGCAAGGAATCGGGAGCGCCCGCGGGTGGGTTGTCGCACTGGAGGGGCCGGCGCGTGCTGCGCCACCGGCCAGGCGCCGGCGCGTCAGCTGCCGCGTCCCAGGAAGGTAGAAGCCATGAGCTGGTCGCTACGCATCGCGCGGGTTTTCGGGATCGACATCAGGGTGCACCTGACCTTCCTGTTCATCCTGGCGCTGGGGGCGCTGCAGTGGGGGCGTCCCCACGGGATGGCCGGTGCCTTCTTTGGGGTGATGCTCATCCTCGGTCTCTTCGTGTGCGTGACCCTGCACGAGTTGGGGCACTCCCTGGTGGCGCAGCGCTTCGGCGTGCCGGTGCGGGAGATCGTGCTGCTGCCGCTGGGGGGCGTGGCGGTGCTGGGCAAGAACCCCGACCGGCCGCGGCAGGAACTGCTCATCGCCGCCGCTGGCCCGGCGGTGAACGTGGTTATTGCCGCGGTGCTGGTGCCGGTGACCGGGGTGGCGGTGCAGTGGAGCGGCCTCGACCCCCGCGATCTCGCCTCCGGCAGTGCAGGACCGTCGGCAGCCACGTTTCTGCTGTGGATGCTGAAGGCCAACGTGGCGCTGGTGCTGTTCAATTTGGTCCCGGCGTTTCCCCTGGATGGGGGCCGCATGCTGCGGGCGGTGCTGGCCATGGGGACGGGGTACGCCCGAGCCACCCGGATCGCCGCCGGCATCGGACAAATATTGGCGGTGGGTCTGGGGCTGCTGGGCGTCATGTCGGGGAACTTCCTGCTGGCGCTGGTGGCGGTGTTCATCTTTTTCGGGGCGGGCCTGGAGAGCGCCCATGCCCAGGCCAAGAGCGTCCTCGCCACCTTGCGCATCGGCGAGGCGTACAACCGACACGCCATCCACCTGCTCCCGGCCGATCGCGTCAGCCGCGTGGTGGACTACATCCTCACCTCGTACCAGCCTGACTTTGCGGTGCTTCACGGCGGTCGTCTGTTGGGGGTGGTGACCCGCAGCGACGTGCTCAAGAGCCTTGCCTCCAGCGCCGAGGACGAGTACGTGACGGCGATCATGCAGCGCGACGTGGTGCGCGTGCAGCCCCAGGAACGGGTTGACGAAGTACTGGCGCGTATGGAGGAGACGGGGGTGCGGCTGGTGGCGGTGTATGACGGCGATCGCTACTTGGGGCTGGTGAGCCGCGAGGACCTGGCCGAGGCGCTGACCGTGGTTTCCTTCCTGCAGCGACGTCGCCTACTCCACCAGGCGGCTTGACCTCCGCCGCCCTCTGGCGAGCAAGCCCCAGGGGTCGGTGGATCCACGTACGCCGAGCAGCGGCGCTGCCCCGCTGTTGGTCAGCGCGCTAGCGCGCGGGCTTCCTCCAGCAGGGGGGACAGCCGCGCCGCCCACCGAGGGTTTCCTTCGAGAGCCGCGGCAAGGGCGGCGGCGGCCAGCTGCGCCATCTGCCCCCGCTCCGCGCCGCCGGCGTGGCGGGCGCGATGCAGGTACAGTTCGCCGCGCACGGCGAGGATATCGGGGGTGGTGGCCAGCCCCTCTAGCGCCTGCAGGCCCGCTTGCAGCTCGTCCGCGACAGTTCCACTTTGCCTGGCAACAGCAGCGGCGCGCTCCAGGTGGAGGCGGGCGAGCTCGCGGCGCGCCTCGCGGTAGGCCGGGTTGATGGCGAGGGCGTCCTGGAAGGCTTGGTGCGCCTGGCGGAAGAGTCCCTCCGGTACCCGCCGCCCGGCAGCTGCGCTGGCGCGCGCTTCCACGAGGTAGCACAGCCCCTCGGCCATGGCCGCCTCGGCATCGGCGGGGTTGATGGCGCGGGCGCGGGCTAGCGCCCGGCGCGCCTCCCCGAGGGCGGCCCTCGGCGGTGCGCCTCGCTGCACCGCCCATGCGGCGCTCAAACGGTGGAGCTGGCCCAGGTTGGTGTAGGCGAAGGGGTCTTCGGGGTTAAGCTCAATGGCCCGCTCCAGGGCCGCGCGCCCTTGGGCGAGGGCGGCAGTGGGATCGCCGCCGCTGTCGAGCAGCCAGGCGGCCCGTTCGATGTCGATGAGTCCCAAGTTGTTGAGAGCGACGCCGTCGGTCGGGTTGACCTCCAGGGCGCGGCGCAGCACCGCCTCCGCACGATCGAAGGTGGCTCCGGGGTCGCCGCCATGGACCGCCTCCCAGCGCCCGATGGCCCACAGCGCCACACTGAGGTTGTCCAGGGCGGCGACGTGGCGGGGGTAGGCATCGGCGAGAGTCTGAAAGACCGAGGCGGCCTCGTGCATGGCGCTGCGAGGGTCTTTTCCGCGGGCCAGGTCGTCCAGCCCGCGACTTAAGAGCGCCAGCCCCAGGTTGTTGGCCGCCGGCCAGGAGGTGGGCTCGATGGCCAGAGCCCGACGCAGCTGCTGGCAGGCTTCCTCGAGGTCGGCGCTGGGGTCGGCCCCGCGGGCGGCGGCGAGGTCGGCGCGCAGGCGCGTGGCGGTGCCCAGGTAGGTCCAGGCGAGGGCATCGTCGGCGTGCTCTTGGACGATCTCGGCGGCCTCGGCACTGGCTTCGGCCAAGGCGAGGGTGGCGTCCAGCCCGCGTCGACCCAGGTACTGCGCCCACTGCAGGTGCGCCAAGGTGCGGGCGAGGCGGGCGGCGAGGTGGTCAGGGTTGGCCTCCAGGGCGCGGTCACAGGCCGCCAGGGCCTCGCGGTACCTCGGTTCGGCAGGCAGGCCACGTTCGACGGCCACCAGGAAGGTGGTGTTGGCGGTCTCGCACAGACCGCTGTAGCCGGCGGGATCGCTGGGTGCCTGGGCGATGCCCAGACGGTACGACGTGGCTGCCTGGTCGAGCAGGGCCAGCGCCTCGTCCAGTGCCCCGCCTGTGATGGCGGCCCGCGCACGTTCGCGGTGGACCTCCCCGGCGAGAAATAAGGTGCGGTACAGCCAAGGGATGCGCTGGCGCGCCAGCTCCGCCTTAGCGAGCGCCTCGTCGTAGCGCTCTTCTAGAAAGGCGATCTCTGCTTCGGCCAGCTCCGGCGCCTGTAACGCCGCGTCGCGACCTTTTTCCAAGAAGGCGAGGGCAGGTCGGCGGTAGGTGAGGTCCAGGTGTTGCCGGCGGTTACGGGCCAGGTCGGGGTCACCGCCCCCCTGGGTGGCGGCCAGCGCCTCTCGGTAGCGGGCAATGAGCACCAGGGCGAGGGCGTGGGCCACCTCGGGCGGGCGGTAGCCATGGTCCCAAGCCCGGCGCAGGTGTTCCTCGGCGCGGGCAGTCTCACCCAGAGCCAGGTAGCCCTTGCCCAAGGCGTGGTGGCCCGGGCCGGCGCCAATCTGCCCGGCGCGCTTCGCCTCGGTGGCGATCCAGTCGAGCCGCTGGCGTACCCGGTTGAGTTCGGGTCGTACGTCGTGGAGGGGCCGGGAGTAGGCGAGGCGCACGCTCTCTTCCAGCGTTACCAGCTCCCGCGCAAAGGTCTGAGACAACTCGGCCTGACGGCGCACGGCGAGCACCGAGCTGACGGTGACGAAGGCGGCGCCGCCGATCGCCAGGAGGGCGAGGGCAGCCGCGGCGACAGCCACGCGCTGCTTGCCCATGCGCCTCGCCAGCAGGTACCAAGTTGAGCGGCGACGCGCAGCTACCGGCTCCCCGGCCAAGAACCGCTCCAGGTCTTCGGCCACGGCCAGGGCGTTGGGGTAGCGGCGGGAAGGGTCCTTCTCCATACACCGATCGACGATGGCGGCGAGGTCCATCGGCAAGGATGGCCGACGCTGGCGCAGCGGTGGCGCGTCATCCTGCAGCACCCGCACCAGCACCTCGGCGATGGAACCGTCGAAGGGCGGTGCGCCGGCGAGAACGTCGTACAGGGTAGCGCCCAGGCTGTACACGTCGGTGCGGGGGTCGATGGCGTGAACATCCCCCCGCGCCTGCTCCGGCGCCATGTAGCTGGGTGTTCCCAGCACCGCCCCGGTCATGGTGTTGCCGCTGGCCTGGGTGAGGTCCCTGGCCAGCCCGAAGTCCAGCACGTAGGGCCGCCAGCGCCCGTCGGCGGTGCGCTCCACCATGATGTTGGAGGGTTTGACGTCGCGGTGCACCAGTCCTTCCAGATGGGCGGCGTGTAGCGCTCGGGCCACCTGCGCGGCGATCTGGGCGACCTCGCGCGCCGACAGCTCTCCCGCTAGGGAGCGCAAGGTGCGCCCCTCGATGTACTGCATGGAGATGTACAGGCGGCGAGCGACTTCGCCCACCTCATAGATCTGACAGACGTTCTCATGGTCGACACGGGCCTGAGCGCGGGCCTCCCGCAGGCATTCCTCGGCCAGGCGGCGGTCGTCGGCGCGCAGGAATTTGAGGGCGACCCAGCGTTGCAGGCGCGGGTCGAAGGCGCGGTACACGGTGCCCATGCCGCCCTCGCCGATGACCGAGAAGTTGGTGTAGCGACCCCAGTCGGGGGGTACTTCCGGGATGCGCTCACCGCGCCATGGAGGTGGTTGCGGGGCGGGCGTGAGGGCATGGGTTGGGCTATCAACGGAGGCTTCCACCTCCAGCGCCGCCAGCTGGCGGCGGTCCAGGATGCCCCGGCTCGCCAACCACTCGAGCACCGCCTTGGCCGGCGGGGGCTGATCGGGCGCCGTGGCCCCACACTCGCGGAGGGCGCAAGCCACTGCCTCGTCGTCCACCAACCCGCGCCGGCGCGCGAGGTTTAGGAGGCGGTCATCAAGCGTTTCAGCCATAGCCTGTTACCAAACATTGTACGGCGGGCCAGGCGGGGGGTTGACAAGAGCGAAACAACACTATATAACTATTTAGCAATGGAGGTGCAGGGATGCGTTGGAAGGCCCCTGGAACGATGGCTGCAGCGAGAACCCTGGTGCTGGTGACCGTAAGCGCGATGACGGCCGAGGCCCAGCCGCGGCCGCTGACCCTCTCCGAGGCGATGGCCCAAGCGCGGCAGGCGGCGCGGGAGGTGAGGGCGGCGGCGGCCCACGCTCAGGCGGCCGCGGCGCGGGTCGAACAGGCGAAGGGGTTTCGGCTGCCCACCGTGACTGTGCAGGAGATCTTTATATCGACCGATGCACCGGCCGATGCCTTCGCCCTCAAGCTCAACCAGGAGCGGTTTTCCTTCGCCGATTTTCTCTCCGCCGACCCCAACAACCCGGCGCGGCTGGAGACCGGCATCACGCGGCTGGAGGCACAGGTGCCGCTGTACACCGGCGGTGAGCTGTCGGGGCGGATCGCGCAGGCGAAACACGCCGCCGAAGCGGCGGCCTTCCGCCGGGCGCGGGCCGGAGACGAGGCTGCCCTGGCGGCCGCCGAAGCGTACATCATGCTCAAGCAGGCACAAGAGTTTGTGGCGCTGCTGGAGAGGGCGCGGGAGACGGTAGCGGCCCATGTTGAGCTGGCGCGGGCGTACGAAGGCCAGGGGATGCTGGTGGCCTCGGAGGTGATGCGCGCCGAGGTGGAGTTGGCGCGGCTGGAGGACATGCTGGCCAAGGCGCGGGGCGATGTGGCTGTCGCCTCCGCCAATTTGGCCTTTCGTTTAGGCACCGACTTGCGTACCACCTGGGAGCTCGCCGCGATCGCAGTGCCGCCCGCGTTGAGCGACGACCTCGCCGCTTGGTTGGAGTCGGCCGCCGGGCGAGCCGACGTCAAGGCGGCGGAGAGTTTGCTGCGCGCCGGTGAACTGGAGGAGTCGGTGCGGCGGGCGGCGTTTTACCCCCGGGTGGGGGTGGTGGCTCGAGGTGACCTGGTGGACGACGTGCCGTTCGGCACCCACGGGCGCTCAACCACGCTCATGGCGGTGGCCAGTCTCAACCTGTTTGCGGGCGGCAGCGATCGCGCCGCGGTGGCGGCGGCACGCTGGGAGGCGCAGGCTGGGCGCGAAGATGTGGAACGCTTCCGGGAGGGGATCAAGCTGCAGGTCAAGCAGGCCTTCGAGGAGGCGCGCAGCGCCTCGCTACGGCAGGCCACGGCGGCCCGTGCGTTGGCCGCCGCGCGGGAGGCCGAGCGCATCACCGAGGAGCGCTTCCGCGCCGGCATCGTCAAGATGATCGATCTGCTCGACGCCTCCACCGCCCGCCGGGAGGCAGAGACGCGGGAACTGGTGGCGCGCACCGAGGCGGTGGCGGCACGCTTGCGCCTGGCGGTGGCCGCGGGACGGGCGCCGGAGTCGGCGCTGTGACGGTATACGCAACCGCTGGGCAGGGGTGCCAGCGGCAGGGAGTCGCTCCAAGGGTGTGGAATCGAGACAACGTGGGACGGAGGTTTTCATGAGGATCTGGCAGGTGACGATGGTTGGCAGTGTCCTAGCTGCGGCGGCGTGCGGTGGCGGGGCATCTACGCAGTCCACGCCGCCGGTGGCGCCGGTGCGGGCCAGGGTGGCAACGGCGGAGGCCCGCGTCCTCCCCGCCACGGTGGACGTCCCCGGGGTGGTGGAGGCCAGCCGGGTGGCGGCGGTATCCAGCCGCGTCATGGCCACCGTGACGGCGGTGCGCGTCAAGGCTGGCGATGCGGTGCGGGCCGGCGACGTGCTGGTGGAGATCGACCCCGCCACGGCGCAGGGGCAAGAGGCCCAGGCGCGGGGGGCGCTGGCCCAAGCACAAGCGGCGCTTGCCCTGGCCGAGCGCAACTGGGAGCGCTTCCGCGCCCTGGCGGAGAAGCAGGCCGCCTCCCAGCTGGAGGTGGACGTGGCGCGCATGCAGTACGAGCAGGCCAAGGGCGCCGTACAGCAGGCGCAAGGTGCAGTGGCGGCGGCGGCCTCGGTGGCGAGCGAGTCGCGGGTGGTGGCGCCGTTTGCCGGGCGCATCGCCGCCAAGCTGGTGGAGGTGGGTGACCTGGCCGCGCCGGGGCGGCCGCTGGTGATGATCGAGTCGGCCACCGGGCGGCGGCTGGCCGTGGCGGTTCCCGAGAGTGCCGCCGGCGCCCTGGCCGTGGGCCAGCGCTTGCCGGTGCGCATCGACTCCATGCCGGAGCTGGGCGAGATCAATGGGGTGATCGAGGAACGCGCCCCCGGCGCCGACCCCGTAACCCACACAGTGGCGGTGAAGGTGGCGCTGAGCGGGGTGGAGGTACCGGCGGGCGTCGCCGGGCGTGCCGGGGTGGCGGTGGGCACCAGGTCGGTGGTGGTAGTACCGGCGGCGGCGCTGCTACGCCACGGCGGTCTCCACCTGGTGGTGGTGCGTGATGGACGTGGGCTGGCCCGCTCCCGCACGGTGACCGTGGGCGAACGGCTGGACGGCGACGCGGTGGTGGTGCTTTCGGGCCTGAAGGCCGGTGAGCAGGTGCTCCTCGGGCTGGCGGGCGCGCCGGCCGACGGGGCCCCGGTGGAGGAGGTGCGGTCGTGAGCACCCCGGAGACACGGAAGAGCCCGCCCTCGGCGGAGGAGGCGCGCCGCCAGGCGCTCCGCCTCAAGATGACCCGTCGCCCCCTGGGCGCCTCGGGACGCATCGCCAAAGCCTTTTTGGAGTCCAAACTGACTCCTTTGTTGGTGGTGTTTTCCCTGCTGCTGGGGGCCTTCGCGGTGCTGGTCACGCCCCGGGAGGAGGAACCCCAGATCAAAGTACCGATGATCGATGTGTTCCTGGCCTATCCCGGCGCCTCAGCGCGGGAGGTGGAGCGGCGCCTCATCGAGCCCGTGGAGAAGGCCATCTCAGAAATCGCCAACGTGGAGTACGTCTACTCCACGGCGCAGCCCTCCGGGGGCATGATCATCGCCCGCTTCCTGGTGGGTTCGGATCCGGACGAGGCGGTGACCCGTATTCACGCCAAGGTGGCCGAACTGACCCCGGCGCTGCCGCCGGGGGCGCTCCCCCCGGTGGTGGCGCCGCGCTCCATCGACGACGTGCCGGTGGTGGCGTACACCCTGTGGTCCGAGGAAGCCTCGCCGGTGGAGCTGCGCCGGGTCGCTGAGGAGGTGCGCGCGGAGTTGGCCCGCCACCCCCGCGTGGCCCAGGTGTGGGTGATCGGTGGCCAGCGACGGGTGGTGCGGGTGGATTTCGACCGCGAGCGCCTGGCTGCACACCAGGTTTCGTTGTTGCAGGCCTATCAGGCGTTGGGTGCCTTGAACTGGAAACTGCCGGCCGGAGCATTTTCCAGTTCCGATACAGAAACCTTGGTGGAGGTGGGGAGCCTTTTCCGCAGCGCGGAGGAGGTGGGTAACGCCGTCATTGCCGTCTACAACGGCCGACCGGTGTACCTGCGGGAGGTCGCTAACGTTTTTGACGGCGGCGAAGAGCCCGCCCAGTACGTGTGGATGCTGGCCGGGGCGGGCGGGGCGCACAAGGCGTTGCCGGCCAATCTGGACGCGGCGGCGGTCACCGTGGCGGTGGCTAAAAAGCCGGGCACCAATGCGGTGGACATGGTGCGCGATCTGGATGTGCGCATGGCCAAGCTGCGCGGGCCGGTGGTGCCCTCCAACGTGGAGGTTACTAAGACGCGCGACTACGGCTTCACCGCCAACGAGAAGTCCAACGAGTTGATCTTCCACATGGGGTTGGCGACGCTGTCGGTGGTCATCTTGATGGCGTTTTTCCTCGGGCGACGGGAGGCCATCGTAGTGCTGGTGGCGGTGCCCATGACGCTGGCCCTCACCCTCGCGTCGTCGTACCTGTTCGGGTACACCTTGAATCGCGTCACCCTGTTCGCCCTCATCTTCGCCATCGGCATCCTCGTCGACGACGCCATCGTGGTGGTGGAGAACATCCACCGGCACTACCAGTTGGGGTGGGGGAGGCCGCGCCAGACGACGGTGTACGCGGTGGATGAGGTGGGCAACCCGACCATCCTGGCCACCTTCACGGTGGTGGCGGCGCTGCTGCCCCTTGCCTTCGTCACCGGCTTGATGGGTCCCTACATGCGCCCAATTCCCATCAATGCCTCGGCGGCGATGGTGTTCTCCCTGTTGGTGGCGTTTGTCGTCTCGCCCTGGTTGACCTTCATGCTGTTCCGGCGCTACGCCGAGGAGCACGCCGCTACCAGTGCCGACGCTCCTTATCAGCAAACCGCCGCCGAGGCGCGCTTGCATCGCTTCTACTCGGCGCTGTTTACGCCGCTGCTGGCGCGCGCCTGGCGGCGCTGGGCGCTGCTGGCGGGCGTGGCAGTTCTGCTGCTGCTCTCGGTGGGGCTGGTGGCCTGGGAAGTGGTGACGGTGAAGATGCTGCCCTACGACAACAAGAGCGAGATCCAGGTGGTAGTGGACACCGAGGAGGGAACGACGCTGGAGGAAACGGCGGCGATCGCCCGGGAGCTGGCGGCGGCGGTGCGGACCTTGCCCGAGGTGAGCGACGTGCAGGTGTACGTCGGCACCTCCGCCCCGTTCAATTTCAACGGGCTGGTTCGTCACTACTTCCTGCGATCGGGGCCGAACGTCGCGGACCTGCAGGTCAACTTGCTGCCGAAGCACGAGCGTTCCCGCGCCAGCCACCCTTTCGCCTTGGCGGTACGGGAACTGCTGGCGCCCATCGCCGCGCGCACCGGCGCCAACGTCAAGGTCACCGAGGTGCCGCCGGGTCCGCCGGTGCTGTCGACCCTGGTGGCCGAGATTTACGGGCCCGATTTCGACCAGCGACTGCGCCTCGCCCAAGAGGTGCGGCAGATCTTCACCACCACTGCGGGGGTGGTGGATGTGGACTGGTACGTGGAGGCGGCGGGGCCGCAGGTCACCTTCGAGGTCGACCGGGACAAAGCCATGCGTTTGGGGATCACCCCGGAAGCGGTGGTGCGCACCGTACGGGTGGCTCTGGCCGGGGCCGAGGCCGGGCTACTGCACGTGGAGGAAGCCCGCGACGGGGTTCCCATCGTGCTGCGCCTCGACCGCGCCCAGCGCTCTTCGGTGGAGGGGGTGCTGTCTCTGTCGGTGCACGGCGCCGGTGGCCGCCTGGTGCCCTTGCGGGAACTGGTGACGCCGGTGGTGGGCGGGCGCGAGCGCTTCATCTATCACAAGAACACTCAACCGGTGACTTACGTGGTGGCGGAGATGGCGGGTGCCGCCGAGGCGCCGGTGTACGGCATCCTCGACATGCAGGAGCGGGTGCGGGCGCTGCGCGGGCCCGATGGCCAACCCATCGAGGTGCTCTCCACTCACCTGCCCACCGACTCCACCCGGTACGCCTTGAAGTGGGACGGCGAGTGGCACATCACCTACGAGGTGTTCCGCGACATGGGCATCGCCTTCGCCGCCGTGCTGGTGCTTATCTACCTGCTGGTGGTGGGGTGGTTCCGTTCGTTCGTGACGCCACTCATTATCATGGCGCCCATCCCGTTGACGCTGATCGGCATTTTGCCGGCCCACGGGCTGGGCGGGGTGTTCTTCACCGCCACCTCCATGATCGGCTTCATCGCCCTGGCCGGTATCATCGTGCGCAATTCCATCCTGTTGGTGGATTTCATCAACCTGGAGCTGGAGGCCGGCGAGAAGCTGGAAGACGCGGTGATCAAGGCCGGGGCGGTGCGTTTCCGCCCCATCGCCCTCACCGCGGCGGCGCTGGTAGTGGGTGGGGCGGTGATCCTGCTGGATCCCATCTTCCAGGGTCTGGCGGTAGCTCTCATCTCGGGCGTGGTGGTGTCCACGGCCCTCACCCTGGTGGTGATCCCGCTCCTCTATTTCATGTACTTGAAGACCGTGGGCGTGGACAAGGCGTTGATCGTGGATGGCGACCCCAGCACCTGAGGCTGGCTGGTCGAGAAAGGAGAGTGCGATGACCATCAACGAGTATCTGCGGGCGATCGCCGGGTTTTTCGTGCTGCTGTCGGTGGCCTTGGGCCACTGGGTGCACCCGGGGTTCTACCTGTTCACCGCCTTCGTGGGGTTGAACCTCCTGCAGTCGGCGTTCACCAAGTGGTGCCCGATGATCTCCATCCTGCGCGCCTTGAAGGTGCGCGAGTGAGGTGGCAATGAAGCTGCTCATGCTCATCGTCGACGAGTCGCGCAAAGAGGAGCTGGAGGTATTCCTCTCCCACGCCGAGGGCGTGGTGGGGTTCACCGAAATTCCCAACGTGATCGGGATAGGTACAACTGGACCGCGCTTGGGCTCCCGCGCCTTCCCCGCCACCTCGGCGGTGATCTTCACGGTGGTGGCCGCGGAGGCGTCGGAACGCCTGGTGGTGGCGCTGCAGGAGCACTGCCGCGAGTGCGGGGAGAAGTTGAAGATCTTCTCCTGGCACGTTGAGGAGGTCATGTGAGCCCCCGCCGGCGTATCCCCCGTTTGCCGGAAGCCCTTGACGAAACACGCGGCGATCCATATATTTCTGCGTGGTTATGTTTTTCGTCAGGGGGTGAGTTGGGGATGGCTTCCGAACAACTCTTCGAGCGCATCGCCGACCGGCTGAAGGCGATGGCGGATCCCACGCGCCTGAAGATCCTGCACACGCTCCAGCGCGGCGAGATGTGCGTCAGCACGATCTTGCGGGAGGTGGGCGGCAGCCAGGCCAACGTCTCCAAACACCTCTCTGTGCTGCGCCGGGCGGGGATCGTCGACTGCCGACGGGAGGGGGTGAACGCCTTCTACCGCATCGTCGATCCCACCGTCTTCTCGATCTGCCGCTCGGTGTGCGACTCCCTGGAGCGCCACGTCAACGCCGAACTGGAGGAGATCGCCCAGGGCCGCGCCGCCATGCTGGGAGGAAACCAGTGAGCGGGGGCGAAGTGCTGGCGGTGGTGGGTGTGGTGCTGGCCTGGGCGCTGCTGCAGTGGATCGTACTCCCCCGCCTGGGCGTGCCCACCTGAGCCGTCCCCAGGCCGGCCGGGGGCCGGCGACGGAGCGACGGCGGGCACGAGCAGGCGTGCGGCGCCGGCGAAGGGGAGAAACGGGAGCCATGAGCCAGGAAAGTGGGACCAACGAGGCCGGTCGCTGCCGCGCTTGCGGCGGGCCACTGAAGCCAGTTCCAACTTGAGGGTCACTGCTCTGGCGGTGCCGGAGCTGCGGGACCATCGTAAGCACGGATGAGGCCTTCCCCCAGGGGATCCCGACTAATCTGTGGGACGCTCTGTGGGGTCGGTGCGGAGGGTAGAGACGATGCCGTTGTACGAGTATCGCTGCTCCAATTGCGGCGAGCGGTTTGAAGTGCTGCAGCGCATGGGCGCCGGCGCCGAGGGGGTGAGCTGTCCGCGCTGCGGTGCGGAAACCATCCAGCGAGTTCACTCGACCTTTGCGTCGGCGGTGGGAAGTGCGCCGCCCCCCTGTGGGGCGCCCAGCCGCGCCGCGTGCGGCACCGGCGGCTTCACCTGAGCGTCGTAAGCCCTGGTGCCCGGGAGGCACCCATTCCCGCTGCCAGCTCGGTGGTTGTGACGTCCAGTGGAAAAGTAGGGTGCAACGTACTCTGGAGGTGTGCAGATCATGCGTGAAACCAACGTGGCTTTTGAAGCGTTCTCGCCGCTGCCGTTCGCCCAAGCGGTGGAGAAGGCGCGGCAGGCGCTGGCCGCCGAGGGGTTCGGGGTGCTCACCGAAATTGACGTGCAGGCGACGCTCAAGGCCAAGCTAGGGGTCGAGGGCGAACCCTACGTCATACTGGGGGCGTGCCATCCCCCCTCCGCCCACCGGGCGCTCAGCGTCGCCCCCGAAGTGGGGGTACTCTTGCCCTGCAACGTTACTGTTTCTGTGGAGGGCGGCCAGACCGTGGTGCGCGCCATGAACCCGGCGGGGGCCATGAGCGTCATTGGCAAGCCGGCTCTGGCCGAGGTGGGACTGGAGGTGGGTGCGGCGCTGCGCCGGGTGGTGGCCGCCTGCGCCCAGGCGACGCCAGCAGCGACCCCCTAGCGAGGCGCGGCGAGGGCCTGCTCTGCCCTGGCGGTTCGCCGGTCGCTAAGGCTTTGCGAAGGTTTCCCTTTGTTGCGGCGTGGATCGCAGCGGTTCCTAGCGGGGCGGCTCCGGGGGCTTGACCGCTGACATGTTGATCGACCGGGCGCCCACCTGGCGGGCGATGTCCAGCACGCGAATGACCGCGCCGTAGTTGGCACCGCGGTCGCCGCGGATGGTCAGGGCCCGCTCGGGGGAGCTCCCTACCACTCGCCGGATCTCTTGCTCTAACAGTTGCTCCGGTACCTCGCGCCCCTCCACCAGGATACGCCCCTCGGCGGTGACCAGGACCTCGGGCACCTTGGGCTTCTCGCCGGTTTGCTGCTCCGCCGTACGGGCCTCGGGCAGCAGCAACTTGAGCCGCTCCTCCGCCACGAACTGGGTAGTGACCGCATAGAACAGCAGCAGCTGGAACACCACGTCCACCAGCGGCGAGATGTCAATGCGGGGCGGGCGTCGGGTGGTGCGGGTGAACCTCATGGACCGCTCTCCTCGCCGCCCCGCCGCACCAGGTGCGCCAGCTCGATGGTGCGCGCTTCGATGGCGTGCAGGAGTTCGTCGGCCCGACTCTCCAGGTACGAGTGCAGGAACAAAGCCGGGATGGCGATCACCAAGCCGGTGGCGGTGGTGATGAGGGCGGTGGCGATGCCGGCGGAGAGTTGCTCGCCCCGCACCGCCCCTGACAGCGACACGCTCTCGAACACTTTGATCATACCCAGGACGGTGCCCAAAAGGCCCAGCAGGGGCGCCGCCGACACCACCGTGGCGAGGGCGGGCAGTCCGCGCTGAAGTTGGCGCAACTGGTGTCGGCCGGTGTCTTCCAACAGCTCGCGGAGCTCCTCGTAGGGTGCGCTGCGGTTGTCGATGAGTGTGGCCACGAGGGTAGTGAACGGCCCCTCATGCTCCCGGCAGTAGGCAGCGGCGCGGGCGTAGTCTCGGCCGGCCAGGAGCTCAGACAGCACAGCCACTTGCGCGGGGTCGAGGAAGCGGGCCGGGCGCAGCGTCCACAGCCGCTCGAAAATGATGGCCAGCGCCACGATGGAGAGCAGCGCCAAGGGGATCATGACGGGGCCACCTTTGACCAGCCAATCGAACACGACTACCTCCCGTCGTCCGGCGGACGGACGTTGTAAAAAAAGGTGATGGTCACCCCCTCCCGCTCGATTCCGGTGAGATCCGCCGGCAGCGGCGGCAGCGGCGAGGCGTTGAGGATGGCGTCGCGAGCGGCGAAGTCCATGGGAGGGTGGGGCGATTCCCGCTGGATTTCCAGGCCGGTAACGCGGCCGTTCCGCTCGATTTTGAAGTGGATACGAACGACACCCTGCACGCCCAACATGGCGATTTCGGGGATCCGCCAGTGGTAGCGGATGCGGCGCAGCATTTCGGCGGCGTAGGGACCCCAGTCGTACCACTGGGTGTCGAAGGACAGAGGCCCGAGGTCCACCTGGCCGCCGCGGCGGTCGGGGGTGAGGGCGCCCAAGGTGGAGGGGGCCCGCATGGGGGACAATCCCTGCAGCACGGGGCGCTGCTGGGTGGGCTCGCGCGCGGTGTCGGGGACCGGCTGGAGCACCGCAGCACTGCCGGTGTCCGCGGCTCGCTCAGCCTCCCCCTGGGACGGTTCAATGGCTGCCTGGGGGCGTTGCGGGAGGGAGGGCGGCGGCACCGCCGGCGGCCCACCGGGAGTGGCGCGCAGCTCCCAGGTGGTGCCGCGCACCTCTGCGCGCGGGGCGTCGGGGTCCCCCTCGCCGCCGCCGGCCCGCCGGTTGCGATCGGAGGCCGGCGCGTCGGCTCGCCTGGGCGGCTGCTCTGGCGTGTCTGGCAACTCGACCAGCTCAAATCGGATGGGTCGTTCCTCTTGGGGGGTGGGCGCGGGGGGGGGAAGGGCGGCGTGCAGCAACGCCGCGACCAGTTGGTGTCCCTGGGGGGCCAGCCACAGGAGCAGCAAGTGAGCGACGAGGGAGAGCTCGAGGGCAAGCCGGAACCGTCGATCCCGCAGTAACCCCATCGGGTAACCATCCTACAAGACCGGTGCCAACCTCGGCAGTGCCCCGGTGTACCGGCGCAGCGCTGTTCGTCCTCGGGCGATGCCACTGTGGCCGGTTGCTTGTCGCTAGCAGACCGCATCCTTTACAATTCTTGGGCCATCGCGGGGGCAGCGCGCGAGGAGGGTATGAAAACGTGAAAGCCATCGTCGCTCGGTTGATCGCCGTACTTGCCCTGCTTGTGGTTGCTGCGTGCGCCAAACCGGTGACTCGGGATGTGGTGGTGGCTGGGAATCAGTCGTGGACCGACACCGGCTTCGATCTGGTGCTGGGCAAAAAGGTCACCGTCAAGGCCACCGGCGAGGTGTTCGCCAACGCCACGGTGAGCGGTGGTCCCGATGGCATCCCCGGTCGGCCTGAGTGGGCGAAGTACAACCTGGTTCCGGAGGCGCAGCACGTGGCGCTCATCGGCAAGATCGGCGAGGACGGGACGCCGTTTCTCGTGGGGGCGGAGGCGTCGTTCGTGGTGCAGGTGGACGGGCGTTTCTTCCTCGGGCCCAACGACAAGGACACCCGCAACAACCGGGGCGAGTTCCTGGCCTCGGTCACGGTGCGCTAACGGCCTTTTTTTGGGGGGGGGAATCTTCATAACGTCCCTGGCGCGCGCCAGAGGAGGTCGAAACTCTCCCCAGGGGTTCCAACTGTGCCCTGGGGCGGAGGCTGGAGGGGCGTTGGGTTGCCTGGATCACCTGCCCACCCTGCCTTGCGCGGTACCATAACAGCATGCACACGCCTACGCCGTGGATCGGCGTCGCTGGCTTGGTTGTGGCCGTCGCTGCGGCGGCGCAACCGGTGATCATCGCTGTGGATACCAGCCGCTCGTTGCGGCCGGCGGACATCGAGGTGGCTCGGCGCTTGGTGGCCGAGGTGGTGGCGAGCCTGCCTCCGGACACCGAGCCGGCGCTGTTGGCCTTTGACGATGCGCCGCGCTGGCTGGCGCCGGCAGGTGGGGGCCGGGTGCAGGTGCTGGAGGCACTGAGCCAGCTGCAGCCGGCCGGGCGTTTTACCCTCCTCCACGATGCCATGTTCACCGCGGCCCGAGCCCTGCCTGGCGGGGGCGTGATCGTGGTGGCCACCGACGGGGTGGACGAGAACTCCGCCACCACCCTGGAGGATGTTGCGCGCCTGTGCGAGACCAACGGCGTCCGCATCGTCGCCGTCGGGCTGGGGCGCAAGCTGGACGACCGGGCCCTGCGCCGCCTGGCGCTGCTTACTCGGGGCAGCTATCTGGGGCCGGTGCAGGCGGGGCAGGCTGCGACGGTGGTGCGGGAGGTGGAAGCTGCCCGCGCTGCGGTGGCGGCGGAGCGGGCGCCCACCCCAACGCCTACGCTGGCGCCGACGGCGCCGCCGGTGCAGGCGCCGGCGGCACCGTCCCCGTGGCGCCTGCATCCGATGGTGCTTGGGATCGGGGTAGTGGCCGTGGCCGGCCTGGCGCTGGTGGTCGCCCTGTGGCTGCGTCAGCGGGCGGAGGAGCGGCAGCGGCGATGCGAGCGCTGCGGGGCGCCGCTGGCCGAGTGGGAGCTGGAGTGCGCGCGCTGCCAGCTGCCGGAGGTCCACGCCTTGAGCGAGACGCAGATGGCCGCCAGCGCCGCGGAGGTGCCGGAAACCGTCCTGGATCCTGAGGTGTTCGCCAAGCAGCCGCTGGACGAGCGGCTGGACCGCACCACCGTGCTGGACGAGCAGGCGGTGGTGGTGATCAAGGAGCCGCGCAAGGTGCCGCGCACCTTCGTGCTTCCGCTGGACAAAGCGTTCGCGCTGGGACGGGCCCATGGGCCGAACACCGTCGCCATCGCCGATCCCACCGTGTCGGGTCAACATCTGAAAATCGTGCAGAAAGATGGTGCCTTCTACGTGGTGGATCTAGGGTCCACTAACGGCACGCTGGTCAACGGGGAGCGCGTCAGGAGCGCCAAGCTGCACGCCGGCGACGTCATCCGCGCCGGCGAGGTGGAGCTGGAGTTTCGCCTCCAGTACCGCTCGCGCCTGGGCGGGTGAAGCCCGCGAGGGCGCGCCCGGCCGGGGGCAGCGGTGCTGGCTTGGCGCCTGGGCGAGCTGGCTGTCACGTTCTCCCCCGCCACCCAGCGCCCTACATCTCAGGCTTGGTGGGTGTGGTGGCGGGCAGGGCGCGGGTGCGCGCCCAGGCGCGGATCGCCTTGATCTGCTCCGCCATGGTGTACGACAGCGGCACGATCTGTCCCGCGGCGTAGAGCAAGTCCTTCTCTTCGACGGGGCGGTTCTGGGCGAAGCAGGCGACGCGTGCGGAGATCACCGCCTGCTCGATCTCGGCGCCGTTCCACCCCTTGGTGGCGGAAGCCAGCAGTACCAGATCGTAGGCTCCGGGATCCAGGCGCTGCTTGCGCATGTGGATGGCGAGAATCTCTTTGCGCTCCTCCTCAGTGGGCAGTTCGATGAAAAACACCTGGTCGAAACGCCCCTTGCGGATGACCTCCGCGGGCAGCAGGTGGATACGGTTGGCGGTGGCCGCCACAAACACGTCCGCGGTGTGTTCCTGCATCCACGTCAGGAAGGTGGAAAAGATGCGGCGCAACGGGCCCGTCTCCCCCTCCGCGTACCCCGCCACGCCCATCTCAATTTCGTCGATCCAGAGCACGGCTGGGGCCACCGCTTCCACCGCTTGCAGGGCGCGGTGGAACGTCCACTCGGGGTTTCCCTGCACCCCGGCAAAGACCAGATTCATGTCCAGGCGAAACAGGGGCAGCTTCCATTCGTTGGCCACCGCTTTGACGGCCAAAGATTTGCCGCACCCCGACATGCCCATAAGCAGGACACCGCGCGGCTTGGGCAGACCCTGGGCCCGCGCTTCAGGGGTGAAGAGGGCGGCCCGCTGGCGCATCCACCCTTTGAGCTGGTCAAGCCCCCCCACGTCGTCCATGCGGGTCGTGGGCGGCACGAACTCCAAGATCCCCTCCTTGCGGGTGATCTGCTCCTTTTCCGCCAGCACGTCGGTCATGAAGCGGTCGTCCAGCGTCTGGTGGCGGCCCAGCAGCCGCCGCAAGAGGTGCTCCACCTCCGATAGACTCATGCCGCGCAAGGCCCCTACCAGACCCGCGACGGTGGCGCTGTCGGAGGGCCGGCGAGCCTGCTGCAGCAGGCCCTGGACGAGGGCGGTGATCTCGTTCTCGTCGGGGAACAGCGAGCTGACCACGTAGGTCATGGGTTTTAGCTCGGGCGGCACCTCCAACTCGGAGGTGATGAGAAAGAGAAACTTGCCGGTGTTGCGGATCGCCGTGGCGGCGTCACGGAGGGCGCGCAGGAGCGGGCGGTTGCCGGGGAGGAGTGCGGCCAGATCCTTCAGCAGGAACAGCCCGCGCGGTGCCTGGGAGGCGATCCAAGCGAGGGCCGCGGTGGCGTCAGTGGTCCCCGGTTGGTCGGCGAAACCGTGTAAACAGTTCCAGGTAAGCAGCGGGAGTGGCTGCGGTTTGGCGCCGGCGGCAAAGCGCTGCAGCAGGCGCTCGATGCGGTCCTCCTCCGGCGAGACGATGAAGGTTATCGGGTAGGCGCTGGCGAGGGAGGTGGCGATTTGCTCCGCGGCGGTGGGCATAGAGAAATTGTACTTGACCGCGGCGCGCCGCTGCCCGACAATGAGCGGCGCGCCGGAGTGGCGGAATGGCAGACGCAGGGGACTCAAAATCCCCCGGGCCTCGAAGCCCGTGTGGGTTCGACTCCCACCTCCGGCACCACCCCCAGCGGGCCGTCGGCCGCCCGGCAGCGACGTCCGCCCCCTGGCGCCGCGGTATGGGGTAGGCGGGTCGGCGCTTACCAGTGGTGGCTTCCAGCTGTGCGCCAGCAGGTGGTGCCAGGCCCTTGCGCGGGCGTGCCCCTCGACCGATGATATTCAGCACGGGGATGCCTGCCAGGAGGTGCGCATGGGCTCCACACGCCGGAGGTTCGTAAGGCAGTCGGCGGAGGCGGTGGCACTGCTAGCGGTGGCGCCGCTGGGGTGCAGCCGGGCTGGTTCTCTGAAGGCGCCGATGGGGGAGGAGGCAATGGCTTGGGAGCCAAGGTACCTGGCGCTGGCGCGCTCCGGTGAGCTGGCGGCGCGAGCGGAGCACCTGTGGGCGGTGCTGGCCAGCTGCCAGCTGTGCCCGCGGCGGTGCGGCGCCAACCGGCTCGCCGGGGAGGTCGGGGTGTGCAGCTCCACCGCCCAGCTAAAGGTTCACAGCGCCGGACCTCACTTTGGCGAGGAGCCTCCCCTGGTGGGGCGCTGGGGTTCGGGCACGATCTTCTTCTCCAACTGTAACCTCTTGTGCTGCTATTGTCAGAACTGGGAGATCAACCATCGCGGCGATGGCGCTGTCATCGGCATTGACGCCCTGGCCGAGTTGATGCTGGATCTGCAAGACCGCGGGTGCCACAACATCAACCTGGTGACGCCCACCCACGTGGTGCCCCACATCGTACGCGCCCTGCTGGAGGCTATCCCGCGCGGCCTTCGGCTGCCGTTGGTGTACAACACCGGTGGCTACGACAACCCCGAAATCGTCGCCCTGCTTGACGGCATCGTCGACATCTATTTGCCGGACTTTAAGTACCAGGACGGTGGGGTGGCGGCGGCGTATTCCGCAGGGGCCCGCGACTACCCGGAGGTGGCAGCCACTGTGATCAAAGAAATGCACCGGCAAGTGGGGGTGCTGGCGGTGGACGCCGACAAGGTGGCGCGCCGCGGTCTCTTGATCCGCCACTTGGTGCTCCCCAACAATCTGGCTGGCACCGATCGCTTTGTGCGCTGGGTGGCCGCCGAGCTGGGACCGGAAACGGCGGTGAACATCATGGGCCAGTATCGGCCCGAGCACCGCGCCCCAGGGATCCCGCAGCTGGCCCGCCGGCTCACTCTCGAAGAGTGGTACCAGGCCCTGGCGTGGGCCCGGGAGGCGGGGCTCACCAACCTCGTGGGCTGAGGCGCCCGTCAGGAGGGTAGCGATCATTGATCCGGTTACGGCCCTGTAGGGCGAGGGCCGCCGGCGCTAGCCAAAAGTAATGAAAGAACCGCTGTTGAGTCTCGGCAGTGAACGAGACTTGACAAATTGCCTGACTGGCGATATAACAATATAGCCGGTTGACGATGTAGCGACCTGGCAAAACGAGAAAGCTTGTGAAGAGAAGCACAAATGGAGGTGAACCATGCGGACGATGGGAGTTGCGGCGGCGGTGGTGGTGGTGACGTTCGCCAGCGGGTTTGCACTGGCGGCGGGGAGCGCCACCAAGGGCAGGTTCCACTTCAAGAAGAGCTGCAAGTCGTGCCACGTCAAGGGGGGTGAGGGAGGCGAAGTGACCCCCCTGAGCAAGACCCAGGAACAGTGGAAACGCTACTTCGCCAAGGGGGTGCACAACAAGGGCACCCAAAAGCTCACCGACATCCTACCCGCGGAGCTGCTCAAGGACGTGGAGCGGTTCTTGGTGGACCACGCCGCTGACTCCCCACAACCGGAGACCTGCGGCTGAGGCCCAGAACTGGCGGCCCCTCGTTCTTTGGGCAAGGGAGGCAGGAAGGATGGATCGACGAGGAGGGCCCGTGACCACGGGAGGCAAGGTCGGGCTGGCGGCGGTGGCAGCGTTGGCAGTGGTGACGGCGGCCGCCCTGGCCGACTCGCAGGCCCCGCGGCCGACGCGGGTGCGGGTCAGCGTGGTGAACGCCGATCTCGCCGCCATCGTGCAGCGGGTGGGCGGCAGCGACGTCGAGGTCAACGTCCTCTTCAAAGGTTGCGTGCTGCGCCCCAACCTCAGCGTGGAGGAGGGAGCGCTCAACGGCCTCCTGTCGGCCGAGGCGGTGGTGTGGAGCGGTCTGTTCCACGAGTCGGCGGCGATCTATCAGGCGGTGGAGGCGCTCGGCCCGGAGAAGCGGGCGACGTTACGTCGACCCACCTGGATCGACGTCTCCCACGGGGTGGCGCGGGTCAAGGTACCCACCTCCAGTTGCGAGGGGTTCGTCGCCATTCAGTTCATGCACGGCGATCCGTTCTTCTGGCTGAATCCCGACAACGGTGCCGTGATGGCGCGCAACATCGCCCGTGGGCTTGCAGAGCTGCGGCCGGCTCGGGCCGCCGCCTACGCGGCCAACGCCGAATCTTTCGCCGACGAATTGGCCCGCCACCGGGCGCGCTGGCGCCGCCAGCTGGCGCCGCTGGCCGGCGTGAAGATCTTCGTGACGCAGTGCGGTTGGGCCAATCTCGCGCGGCTGGGACCGGTGTTCTTGAGCTGTCGCAGCGAACCTGGGGTCCTGGCGCGACCGGAGGTACTGGCGGAGCAAATCGCGGCCCAAGAGATCCCTATCGTCGTGGTGGATCCCCATACCCCGCCGGAGTACGGGGAGGTTTTCCGCACTAAGACGAAGGCGCGGGTAGTGACGATCCCTTCGTCCATCGGCGAGCTGCCGGGGGCGCGGGAGTATCACGCCCTCTTCGACAACCTCGTGCTGCGCCTGCTGGAGGCGGCAGGACGCGGTGTCGCTGCAGCGCCGACGGGAGGTTCCCATGAGTAGAGGGGTGACCAGACGCCGGGTGCTGGCCGGGGCGGCGGCCGCCGCCGCCACCGCGGCGTTGGCGCCGCAGCTGGGTTGCGCGCCCCCGGCGCGCCGCCGGCGGGCTGCGACGCCTACCGAGGTGCGTCGGGTAGCCTCCGCCTGCGAGCTGTGCCCCAACAAGTGCGCGGTGCTGGCGGTGGTGGAAAACGGCCGGGTGAAAAAGCTCGACCCCAACCCCCTCTCCCCCAAGTCGCGGGGGATGCTGTGCGCCCGCGGCAATGCGGCCATCAAGGCGCTGTACGACCCCGACCGCGTCAAACAGCCGCTGATCCGCGCGGGCGCCCGGGGGGAGGGGAAGTGGCGGCCCGTCTCCTGGGACGAGGCGCTGGATTTCACCGCCGAGCGCCTGCACCGCATCAAGGAGGCGCACGGCCCCGAGGCGGTGCTGTTTTCCTCCACCGAGGGGTTCCAGGAGGAATTCTTCAAGAACTTGGGGCTCGCCTTCGGGTCGCCCAACATCCTCCGCCATCCGACCCTCTGCCTGGCCTCGGTGAATTTGGCCTACTCCATGACCTTCGGGACGGTGCCGTCCTTCGACCTGCTCAACGCTCGCTACGTGATCATGTCTGGGGCCAACCGCTTCGAGTCGATCATCACCCCCGACACCATGGACCTCATCGAGGGGGCCATGAACCGCAAGGCGAAGCTCGTCTACCTGGACCCGCGGTTCACGGTCACCGCCGCCAAGGCGGACGAGTGGTACCCCATACGACCGGGCACCGATTTGGCGTTCATCCTCGCCCTGATCCACGTCATCATCGAGGAGCAGCGCTACGACAAGGAGTTCGTGGCCACCCGCTGCCTGGGCTTCGATGAATTGGCGGCCCATGTGCAGCGCTACACCCCGGCTTGGGCGGCAGCCGAAACCGACATCCCGGCGGCAGCCATCGTCCGCATCGCCCGGGAGTTCGCCGACGCCGCCCCCCGCGCCGTGTACTACGCGGGCCGACGCTCCTCCTGGTACGTCAACGACTTCCAGATGCGGCGTGGGCAGGCCATCCTCAACGCCATCGTGGGCAACTGGGATCGAGAAGGTGGGGTGGTGCCCAACTCCCGTATCGCCCTGGGTGAGCTGCTGTTCCTCCCCTGGGACGACCCCACCGCGGAGCGTGTGGACGAAATTGGCACCCGCTTTCCCTTGGCTGCCAAGGGGGACGGCGCCTTCCTGCAGGCTCGCGAGAACGTGCTGGCGGGGGTGCCGTACCCGGTCAAAGGGTGGCTGGTCTACAAGCAAGACCCCATGAACGCGCTGCCGGACCGGGGTCGGACGCAGCGCATGATCGAGGCCATGGACTTGGTCGCGGTCATCGACACGCAGATGAGCGACACCGCTCACTTCGCCGACGTGGTGCTGCCGGAGTCCATGTATTTGGAGCGTACCGACCCGCTGCACATGCTGCCGGGGATCTGGCCGGTGGTGGTGCTGCGCCAGCAGGTGGTCCCACCCATCTACGATACCAAACCCAACCTGGAGATCATTCAGGGGTTGGCGAAGCGGCTGGGGCTCAGCGAGTACTTCGACTACACCATCGAGGAGTGGATCGCCGAGCAGGCCGCCGAGCTGCCGGTCGAAAACCCTCTCGAGTACCTGAAACAACATGGCGTATACGCCCCCGAAGGGGCGCCCTTCTACGGCAAGACCCTGGCGCCGGGCTACCGGTTCCTCACCCGCTCGGGCAAGATCGAGCTGTACTCGCCGCGCCTGGCTGAGGTGGGGCACGACCCGCTGCCCGTCTACCGGCCGCCCACGCCGATCCCCGCGGGTTCGTTCCGCATGGTGCTGGGGCGCAAGGCCACCCACACCCACGCCGCGACCACCAACAACGTTTGGTTGATCGAGCAGACGCCGACCAACCACCTGTGGCTGCACCCCGAACCGGCGGCTCGCCTGGGTATCGGCGACGGCGATCTGGTAGAAGTGGTCAGCGCCGTGGGTGCCGTGCGGCTGCCGGCCCGGGTCACCCCTGAGATTCGTCCCGACTGCGTCTTCATGCTGCACGGCTTTGGCAAGAAGTCCCCCCAGCTGCGCCTCGCCCACGGCAACGGCGCCTGCGACGCCGACGTGCTGGTCACCGCCTGGGACGCGGTGTCGGGCAACGCGGCCTTCCACGAGACGGTGGTCACCGTGCGCAAGGTGGGGAAGGAGGATCGCCGTGCGTGAGCGTCTGGGCATCAAAGGCAAGCCGCGCTGGGCGCTCGCCATCGACGCCCGCAAGTGTATCAACTGCAAAGCCTGCATCGTCGCGTGCAAGGCCGAAAACGGCGTGCCGCTGGGCAAGTTTCGCAACCGCATCAACGAAGAGCACGGCGGCAGCTACCCCCACCTGCGCGCCTCCTTCGAGCCTGAGCAGTGTCACCACTGCGCCTCCCCGTCGTGTGTGCGCGTCTGCCCCACCGGCGCCTCCTACCAGCGCGACGACGGCTTGGTGCTGGTGCACGCCAACGATTGCATAGGCTGCGGCTACTGCATCATCGCCTGCCCCTACGACGCGCGGTACTTCAACCCGGAGACCAGGGTGGTGGACAAGTGCACCATGTGCGTCCACCGCGTGGATGCCGGGCGAGAGCCGGCGTGCGCGGAGACCTGCCCCAGCCGGGTGCGGCTGTTTGGGGACCTGCACGATGGCGAGGGTAGCCTGCGGCACACTCTCGACAGCCGACGCTCGCAGGTGAAGAAGGAGCAGACCGGCAACCACCCGCAGCTCTACTACCTGCTGTGAGGGCACGATGAAGAGCTGGGTACGACTCACTACCGCGTACGTTGTGCCGGCCGGTGCCGACTCGGGGCGGCTTTCCAGGGAGGAGGTCCTCGATGCCTGAACCGCGTTGGGGGTGGCTCATCGTTCTCTACCTCTTCTTGGGCGGGTTGTCCGCCGGCCTCTTTTTCGTGTCGGCTTTGGCCACGTATCTGCAGCGGGGGTCCGGACCCGCCTACCCGCGACTGGCCCGGGTGGGGGCACTGCTGGCCCCGTGGCCGCTGGCCCTGGGTTCGGCGCTGCTGGTCTTCGACCTCGGCCACTGGTACCGCTTCTACAAGCTGTTCGTCACCTTCCACTGGCGCAGCCCGATGTCCATCGGCGCCTGGCTGCTGGCGGCGTTCACGGGCATCACCCTGCTGTCGTTCTGGTCCTGGTTGCCGGCGGCGACGGTCGGCGGATGGGTTCGGCGGCTGCCGCGCCGCCTGCGCTTCCTGCGCGTCCTCGATGCCCCCTGGCGGGAAACCCTGCGCCGCCCGCTGGCCATGCTCGGCTTTCCGGTCGCGTTGGGGGTGGGGATCTACACCGGGGTGCTGCTGGGGGCAGTGCAGGCGCGGCCGTTTTGGAACACCAACCTGGTGGCGCAAATCTTCCTGTTTTCGGCGATGTCCACGGGCTGCGCTCTGCTCATCCTGGTGCTGTCGCTGCGCCGCGCGGGGCTGGAGGCCAGCGAGGCACGGCTTCTGTTCAGCCTGGACATCGTGCTGATCGTGCTGGAGTTCTTCGTGGTGCTGCCGTACCTGATCCACGGCGCCCTGTCGCCCCTGGCGGTGCGGGAAGCCATCGGCCTGGTGATGGGTGGCCCGTTCACCGTGGCGTTTTGGGTGCTCTTCTTCACCCTCGGCCTGTTGCTGCCGCTGGTGCTGGAGCTGTGGGAGATGCGTCCGGTCCTCTTGGAGAGGCAGACGTTCCACCCCTCCCGTGGCTTAGCGGCGGTATCAGCGGTGCTGGTGCTGTTCGGGGGTGTGGTGCTGCGCTACGTGTTCGTCTTTGCCGGGCAGGTGAGCGCGTTTCAGTGATCTCAAACGCCGCCTGGCCGGCGGCGAGGAGGAGAGGACATGGGAAAGATCTTGGTTGTCACGTTGGTGTTGCTGGTGGCCGCAGGGGCCACCGCGCAGGTGCCGCCTACGGCCAATGAGGGCGAGGATCTTAGGGCGCAGCTGGAGGAATTGGAAGAACGGCTGGCCAAAGTCGAGGTAAAAGCTGCCAAGGACCGCCTTAATTTCTGGGGCGATTTCCGCTTCGAGGCGCATTCCATTTCGGCGGACATTCCGGCCCATTTCGACGGCATGCGCCTCCAGAAGGCGATCGTGGACACCCTGTTTTACTACGGTGCAACCGGGCGTCTGCCGGCGAACCCCCAGGAGGTGCAGCAGTTCATCGCCACCAACTACGGCTCGTACCTGTACTTCACCGGCGGGCTCACCTACGCCCAGCTGCAGCAGGCGATGGGCTCGTTCCCGCCGGCCATGCGGCAGGCGCTCATGGCGTCCTTGCTGCCGCAGACCTTCGTACCCGGCTACCACGCCGACAACTCGGCGCTGTACACCAATCGGCTGCGCCTCTCCATCAACGCACCGGTGGCCGAGAACGTGAAGTTCACCGGACGCCTGTCCATGTACAAGGTGTTCGGCGATTCCACCGGCGTGCAGGTGTTCAACGGCCAGTCCAACTCCTTCAACATCGACGGCAACACCGTGGGCGTGCCCAACGGCGACCAGCTGCGGGTAGAGCGGGCGTACTTCGACTGGACCAACATCGGCGGTACGGGGTTGTACCTGTCGGCCGGGCGCCGGCCCTCCTCCGGGGGGCCGCCCCTGCACCTCCGCCGGTGGGAGATGCGCTCCGGCTCCCCCATGGGCTCATTGATCGACTTCCAGTTCGATGGCGTCACTGTCGGCTATCACCTTTCCGAGCACTCCACGGCGCGGCTGTGCTGGGGGCTAGGGTACGAGAGCGGCTTCGGCAACGGCCAGGTGCTGCGCCAGCCCGCCGATCGCTTGAAGGATGCCCAGTTTGCCGGTCTCAACTGGGATATCTATGACGACGGCAACACGCTGGCCCAAATCACCGTGGCGCGGGCGTTCAACCTCACCGACGGGTTCAACGGCCTGGTGGTGCTGCCCAACAACCCGGTCACTGGTGAAGCGATCGGTGCGCCGCTGGTGATGCGCTTTACCCCCTCCGCCAACCTGGGGGACATGGACATTGCCGGGGCGGTGCTGGTGCGCACCGACGGACCCGTGGACTGGTTCGTCACCTTCAACTACATTAAGAGCCACCCGGACAACGTCACCACCCCCTTCGGCGGCCTCTTCGCCGACCCCTTCACGGTGCCCGAATCCCACTCCGGCACCATGTACTACCTGGGTGCCCGCTACACCTTCCCCAACGGCGCCACCATGATCGGCGCCGAGTTCAACCACGGCTCCGAGTACTGGTTCAACTTCACCCCCGCCCAGGACGACATCATCGCCCCCAAGACGGCCACCCGCGGCGACGTGGTGGAGGTCTACCTGCTCCACCAGATCCGCAAGAACTTCCTCTTCCGCCTGGGCTACATCAACTACGACTACGAGTACTCCGGCTCCGGCTGGCACCTGGGGGCCCCCAAGAAGCTGTCCGGCGGGCAGCCGCCGCTGCTGGGCTTCCCCACCTACGACAGCGCCAACATGGTGACGGCGTCCCTCACCGCACGCTTCTGACCACCTCCTCCGGCGCCAGCCCACAGCTGCTCTGGTGAGCGGGCTGGCCAATTCACGTTCTAATCCCTGGCGCCAGGCGGACCAACCGCTTCGGCGCCCCATTTTTCTTGGCGGCTGGCCTCGGGTGGGCCTCGCCTGGGGGCAGCGTCCTCCAGGGATTGCATCGCGGTGCGCCGGAACTCTCTTCGAGGCCGCTACAATGAATTCGGGGGGAGCGGAGGGAGCATGCACGAGAAGAGCATCGTTCATTTGAACGCCGCCATCGCCGACGAGCTGGCGGCCATCCACCAGTACATGTACTTCCACTTTCGCTTGGCCGACCTGGGCTACACGCCCCTCGCTAACCTCCTCAAGCAGACGGCGATCGAGGAAATGTTGCACGCCGAGCGTATCGCCGAGCGCATCCTCTTTCTCGGCGGCGAGGTGGAGATGGTGGTCGGCCGCGAGGCGCAGAAGATCCACGAGCCCACCGAGATGCTTCAGCGGGCGATGCAGCTGGAGCAGGAGTCCATCGAAATGTACAACCGCTTCGCCGTCGAGTGCGGCGCCCACGCCGACTCGGCCTCCAAGAAGTTGTTCGAGGACTTGGTGGCCGCCGAGGAGGTGCACTGGGACAACTTCGACCGTCAGGCCGACTTCGTGGCGCGCTTCGGCGAACCGTACCTGGCGCTGCAGTCTTTCAGCGGGCCAGGGGGTGGCGGTCCGCAGGCACCGCCAGCACCGTAGGATCCCGCAGGTCCCCCGGGAAGCGTCCTACCGCCCAGGAGACACGTTGGCCCTCGGCAAGGGGAGGGTAAGCACGCCGTTCTCCACGTCCGCCACCACTAGCGCCAAGGCATTGGGCAGCAGTGCCAAACCGGTGGGACGTACCGGCGGGTCGCGGCGGGGGAGTGGGATGGTGGCGAGCAGCGAAGCGTCGGGGCGGAACAGGCGAACCTCGGAGGCGAGGGGTACCGAGACGGCGACCACCCCGCCCGGCAGCACCGCCAGATACGGCTCCGAAAAGGCGGCTTGCCGCAGGCCCGGGACGCCTACCTGGGCGAGGAACACCCCCTCCTCGTCGAACACCTGCACACGGGCGTTGCCGTTGTCGGCAACCCATACGCGGCCGGCCTGATCCACGGCGATGCCGACCGGGTCCACCAGCTGACCCGGTGCGCCCCCCCGCCCCCCCCAGCTGACCTGCAGCCGCCCCTCGGCGTCGAAGCGTCCGATGCGGGCGTTGCCGGTGTCGGCGACGAACACCTGCCCTTGGGCGCTGACGGCGATGCCGCGGGGGCCGAAAAACTCCCCGCTCCAGCCGCGGCGCAGCTCCCCATCTGGCGAGAACACTTGCACCCGGTGGTTCCAGGTGTCGGCCACGTACACCTCGCCGCCGGGGCCGACGGCGACGCCACAGGGCTGGCGGAACTCGCCGGGTCCCTCTCCCTCCCGGCCCCAAGCCAGCACCGGCCGCCGCTCGCTGTCCAGCTTGACGATGCGGTGGTGCTCGAAGTCGCACACGTAAATGGCGCCATCGTGGCTCACTGCCACGCCGCGCGGCTGGCCGAGCCGCTCCAGCGGCACCGCTGGGGGGTTCACGTCCGGGCGAGGCGCGGGGAGGGACGGTGCTGGAGGCAGGGGGGGAGACGATACGGCTGGGTTCAAGGCGCCGTGACCGCGCACCGCGAACACCGTCACCTGACCCTGGCGAAAGACCGGGCGCAGGAGGTCGGGCCAGCCGGCGAAGGCGGCGCCGGCCCGCGAGCCGTAGCGTTCGCGTTCAGCCCGCCCCACCAGCACAAACGCCGCCTTCAGGCTCGCCAAGGCCGCCTCCACGCGCCGGCGCTCGGGGGAGGTGTAAATGGTTTCCACGGCGCGGGTGCGGGCGAGGATGTCGCCGTGCTTTTGGCTGCGCTGGGTCAAGTGGTACTCCCACCCCACGGCGATGGGCAGACCGGTGTGCATGCTGGCCCGCGCGTACTGCTGGTACGGTGGGCCGTGCGCCTCCACCAGCGTGGGGGTGCCGGGCACGAAGCGATGGAGGAAGCGGAAGGCGGTCCCCTCGTCGGGGTTGGTGGTGGCCAGGTAGGCGGCGCCATCCAGGGTCCACCGCGGCCCGGGGGTGTGCCGGTAGGCGAGACGGCCCCACGTCCCGGTGACCGTAGTGAAGGCGGAAATCGCCAGCACCACGCCGATGGCCCCGCGCCACGCTCGCCCGGCACACCCCGCCACTTTTGGAAGGATTTCCGTCAGCACCACCGCCGCCGCCACTGCCAGCAGCAGCCACGCCTCGAAGTGGTACTTGAACACGGTGTTCATGCGGTCCCACACGAACACCACCTCGCACGCCGCGGTCATGGCAAAGGCGATGCAAGCCAGCATCGCCGCCCGCGCTACTCCCGCTGGGGCGTCGCGGCGCAAGGCCAGGCCGAGGGCGGCGAGACTGGCGGCCACCGCTAGGGGAAGCGCCGCGGGCAGGGCGGCGGGGCGGTCGGCGAGGCGCAGCAGCAGCTCCACCGCCCCGGCCAGGCCCCCCAGCACCAGCAGCGTGCGGCCAGTGCTGGGCCACCACACCCAGCTCACGTTGGCGCCCTCCAGCCGGGGTCGGCGGGCCAGCGCCGGCAGCACCACCACCAGAAACACGCCCAGCACTACGACGTAGCCCAGCAGGGGGGCGTAAGGGCCCTGCTCCCACCCCAAGTTGCGGGGGGGTGCGACGAAAGTCGCCCAGAAGGGATGGAACGCCAACCACCCCACACCGAGGACAAGCCCGGGGAGCAGCAGGACACCGGTGAGCGCCCCGGGAAGGGTACGCCGGGGTCGCTGCCACCACGCCAAGGCCAAGAGCCCGCCGGTCAGCGCCACCACCGTCGGTAGGCTCCAGCCGTTGCTGACGGTGGCGGCCCCGCCCACCACGCCGGTGGCGGCCACCAACGACACCGCTCCCACTGTGCCGGGCCGCTCGTCACGCAGGTTCGACAGCCGCAGCAGCAGCGCCGCCAGCGCCACCACCAGGGGAGCGGCCAGCAGGTGGGCGTGCAGGTCGGCGAAGAGCAAGCTCCAGAACGGGTACTCGTTGATGGCCGGCACGAACACCCGGGAGGTGGCCCAGAAGTAGTCGAAATTGATGGCCTTGCGCGCCAGCGCCTCGCCCGGGCCGGCGAGGTTGCCGGCCAGCACGGTGAGGGCGGCGGCGACCACGCCGGTGCGCGGGCGGCCGGTCAGCGTCACGGCGGCGGCGAAAGCGGCGGCGGCCAGCAGCGGCGCCACGGCGGCGATCCCCAGGTTGAAGGTGAAAGCCGGGGCGATGCCCAGCGTCTTGCCCCACGCTGCCACCATGAAGTGGCCGAAATAGGTATAGTGCAGGGGAGACCCGGCAAACCAAGGCTCCGGCGGAGGCAGGGAGGTAGCGCGATCGAGGGCGTTCAAAATGGCGAAGTCCATGGGCTTTTCGCCCCAGAACACCTCGGGGTGGGCGGCCCGCAGCAGCAGGAACAGAACGAACCCCCCCCAACACACCGCCTCGGTAAGGTGGTACTCCCGCCGCGGTACCCGCGGCGGGCGGCGCGTCGCTGCCAGAACCAGCCCCCCCAGCACCGCCAACAGGGTGAGGAGATCGGCGCGGGTGAAGCGCATCCACCCGAGGGAGACGTACAGCCACGCGATTACCGCGAAGCCCACCGGCCCCAGGACGCGAGCCAACGCCCATCCGCCCGTGGGTGCCCACCCCAGGTTGGTGATGAGGCGCCAGGCCAGCCAGGCGAGGGCGTGCAGGAGCGCGGCGAACGCCAGGGCGGCGGGCAGGGAGGACTGGATGAGCCAGCGGGGGATGAGGGGGGCGCTGGTGCCGGGGGGAGCGTCGGCCAGCAGCAAGTCGTCTCGCTGCAGGGGCAGCGACGGCACCGCAGTGAGGATGGTCGCTTCCAACTCGGCGGCGGTGCGCGCCGCAACTTTGCGGAAGATGACCACCTTAGGGTGGTCGTACACGGAAAACGACTCGTCGGCCAGTTCGCTGGGCAGCTCCAGACCCAACAGGGACGGCCGGGAGGTGAAGGCGCGCTCCAGCCGGAACCCCAAATCGCCGGCGTAGAGCAGCCGAAAGAAGCGGGCGGTGACGGGGAAGGTGGCTTCGGCCCTGGTCACCGACCCCACCAGCCGCCGGGTCTGCAGCACCACCACGTCCGCCGCCGCCAGCTCACTGGCCAACCGGCGCACCTTGGTTTCCGAGTCGGCCTCGTACAAGGGGAGCTGCACCACCGTGTAGCGGGACGGGTCGAAGCCGGGCAGGTGGAAAGGGAACCCTTCGTCCCACTCCTGGATGGCCACCCGACTGCCCGCCGGCACCTGCTGGTAAAACCAGCGCGACGCTTGCCGCACCGTGTGCTCGCGCGTGTAGATGGCGGAGAACGCCAGCGCGTACAGGGCGGTGCCCCCTACCACCAGGGCGCGCAGGGCGCGTCCGCGCCGCCCGCGCGCCGCCAGCCGCGCCAGCAGCAACGCCCCCCACAGGCAGAGCAGCGGCACCAGGGGGAGGAGGTAGCGGGGATACTTAATCTCGAAGGAGGCGTTGATGAGGAGGAAAGGGATGGCCCAGGCCAGAAGCAGCCACTCGCCGGCCCGAGTGCGACGGCTGAGGCATTGGACGAGCCCGGCCAGGGCCGTCACTCCCAGCAGCGGCCCCATCCCCCACAGCACCAGCTCCCGCACTTCGTAGAGCAGGCGCGGTGCACCGGTGTACTGGTGGGTGTACGGGTACAGCCCCGCCTGGCGCACCATGCGGCTTTGCTCCAGCACGTCCGCCAGAAAGCGTTGCCAAGACAGCAGGGCGTAGGGCTCGGCCAGCACGAAGGCGCCGGCCGCCGCCGCGCCGGCCGCGCCGGCGGCGCCCAGCGCGGCGCCTAGGGAGGCGTTGCGAAAGGCGTACAGGAGCAGACCCACCCCAAGAGGAAGGGCCAGCGGCAGCGCGGACACTTTGGTGGCTACCGCCAGGCCGGTTGCGGCCCCCACCGCCGCCCAGCGCCGGGCCGAGGAGCCCTCCACGGCGCGCAGCAGCAGCGTGAGGGTGGCCAGGACGAGAAACGCTAGCGCCACGTCGTTGGTGGCGAAGTGGCTGTTCTGCAGGTGGGTGACGGTCAGCGCCAGGAGCGCGGCAGCCAGCAGGCCCACCCCCTCGCCGTACAGCCGGCGACCCAGCAGACCGAGGAGGAAGACTGTCGCGGCTCCCCACAGCGCCGAGAGAGCGCGGCCCACGCGGATCGCCAGGTCGTACTCGCCGAGGCCGGGGGAAACCACTTTGGCCGCGGCCACCGCGGCGCGGGTCACGTACATGGGGAAGGAGCCGTAGGCGTAGAAGCGTGGGTCCAGCTGCAGGGGTGAGAAGGAGATGGTCGCCACCGCCTCGGCGATGCGCCGTTCGTCGGGGTGGAAGTGGTGCCCGGAGTCCCAGCCCAGGCCGTGCAGGCGCAGCGCCAACGCCAGCAGCGTGATGGCCAGGAGCGTGGCCGTGAACGGGCGCCGAGACGCTCGCGGCGGGGGGAGAGCTGCCGCGGTGGAGGAAGGCGCCTCCAGCTGGGGCCGGCGCAGTACGGGGTTCAACGCTGGTTCGCTCATCTCGTGGGCGGCGACCCCTCAAGCCGCGGGGACGCTGGATCCCTTTTCCTCGCCTCTGCGGCGCAATGCCCACGATAGCGCGGTGCCGGGACCTCCTTCAACGCCCCGGGCACTCTATCCTTGTGACTCCTCGGGCGGCGGGGGGAAAGCTTTTCGTTCCCGCCGCCGCTGCGCCACCGCCTGGCGGAGCAGGAACTCGATCTGCGCATTGACCGAGCGGAGCTCGTCAGCGGCCCAGCGCTGCAGCTCCTCCCATAGCTCGGGGCTGATGCGCAGCAGGAACGTCTTCTTCTCCGCCACCGCGCACTCGTCAGTACAGCGACCCGGCGTTGATCACCGGGTGGGCCTCCCGCTCGCCGCACAGCACCACCAGCAGGTTGGAGACCATGGCGGCGCGGCGCTCCGGGTCGAGCTCGACGACCTCGTCCCGGGCCAGCTTTTCAAGCGCCATCTGCACCATGCCCACGGCGCCCTCGACGATCTTCTGGCGCGCCGCGATGATCGCCGAGGCCTGCTGGCGCTGCAGCATCGCCCCGGCGATCTCGGGGGCGTACGCGAGATGGGAAAGGCGGGCTTCCAGCACTTGTACGCCAGCCTTGTCCAGGCGCTCCTGCAGCTCCCGCTCCAGCGCCGCGGACACCTCGTCGATGTTCCCCCGCAGCGATACCACCTTTGCCTCCTCCTCTTCCCATGAATCGTAGGGGTACGCCGAGGCCAGATGCCGTAGCGCGGACTCGCTCTGGAGGTTCACGTACTCCACGTAGTTTTCCACCTCGAAGCAGGCGGCGAAGGTGTCGCGCACCCGCCAGACGATGACCGCGGCGATCTCGATGGGGTTGCCGGCGTGATCGTTGACCTTGAGCTTTTCCGTGTTGAGGTTGTGGGCGCGCAGGGAAACCTTGCGGTTGCTGGCGAAGGGGTTCACCCACCAGAACCCGTTCCGCTTGATGGTGCCGATGTACTTCCCGAACAACACCAGCACCCCCGCCTCGTTGGGGGCGAGGATGAGAAGCCCCCCTGAAAAAATCATGTTACCCACCAGCAGGAGCAGGAGGGCGACCAGCAGCAGACCGCCTGCGTTCCCCGGCAAGGTTTCTTTTTTCAGGCCGATGATGGTCCACACCACCAGCCATACCAGAGCCGCGTAAAGGAATAGGTTGATGGAAAGCATCACCCATCCCGAGAGTGGTTTGGCTTCTCGTTCCTGGCTCATCGCGTCACCTCCACCATTTGATACGAAAATGATATCAACGAGGTTTCAAAGCGTCAACCGTTCTTTCGCGCCGGGATCGACGGGCAGAACCCCCGGTTGGAAACCTGCGGCAAGAGTGCTGACCCGCCCGCGGGCGCTCCAGTAGTCGGTGCCGCTGGTGGACGGGGCGATGCGGCGGCGCCACGCCGTCGGCGAGGTATCGAAACCTCGGCTGCGGGGAAGGCCGGTTGGCTGCGCTCGACCACAGCTCGCCGGTGGCGGGCACCGAAAGCTCGTTCGCCCTGTGGCGACGCGGGTCTTGGGGGCCGTCCGGGCGCGCGGCCGGCCGCTGCGCCCGGTCGCGGCAAGACGCCTGCGCCCCGAAGCGGCGGAGCGGGTCTGAAGCGGCCCTTGTGATAAGCACGAACTTTCTCTTGACAATTATCGCCCCCCATCGTATACTGAACTTGAGGTCCACCCGGGTGTTCCCCGGGCGCTGGGGGGCGGCGGACGCCGGCTTGGGGGGTCGAAGGCGCCGGCTCCTGTGGGAACGCAGGAGTTCCCACAGGGGCGATGCGGTGGCTCGCCGCGGCAGGGAGGAGGACAGGCGTGGGGAGGTACGACGCACGACCGGCGCCGCCGTCGCCGGATCCGCGCTGGAAGATGGTGGACGCCACCATGCGCAAGCTGGGGTACCGCAGCGACGCGCTGATCGAAACGCTGCACACCGTCCAGGAGAATTTTGGCCACCTGGAACCGGAGGCGCTGCGCTACGTGGCCGCGTGTTTGCGCCAGCCGCTGTCGCGGGTGTACGGGGTGGCCACCTTCTATCACTTCTTCTCGTTGAAACCCAAGGGCAAGCATTGCTGTATCGTCTGCACGGGCACGGCGTGCTACATCAAAGGGGCGGGAGAGGTGCTGGCGGCGCTGGAGGCGCGCCACGGGGTGAAGGCCGGGGAGACCACGGCCGATGGGGTGCTGTCGGTGGCCACGGCACGCTGCCTGGGGGCGTGCGGGGCAGCGCCGGCGGTGGTGTTCGACGACGAAATGCTAGGCAAGGTGACGCCGGAGCAAACGCTGGCGCGCGTCGAGGAGTGGATGAGCCATGCCGACAACTGAAGAGCTGGCCGAAATCGCGGCGCGGGAGACGGCGCGCTGGCAGGCGTTCCCCCACCGCATCCTGGTGTGCACCGCCTCTGGCTGTCTGTCTGCCGGCAGCGCTGCGGTGCTGGAGGCGCTGCAGCAGGAGGTGAAGCGCCGCGGCCTGGATGACCGCTGCGCGGTGAAGGGGGTGGGCTGCCTGGGGTTGTGCGCCGCTGCGCCACTGGTGGCGGTGGAGTCGGAGGATGTGCTCTACCAGGCGGTGCAGCCCGGGGATGCCGGGGAGATTCTCCAGGCGCTGGGGGGAACGCCGCTGCAGCGGCTGCACTGCCCGGTGGATATCCCGTTCTTCCGCCGCCAGATGAAAATCGTCTTGGAGAACTCCGGGGTCATCGACCCAGAGCGCATCGAGGACGCCCTCGCCCACGGTGGGTGGCAAGCCTTCGTCACCGCCCTCACCGAGATGCGCCCCGCCGAGGTTATCGAACAGATCACCCGCTCCGGCTTGCGCGGCCGGGGAGGGGGCGGCTACCCCACCGGGCTCAAGTGGACCACCGTGGCCAAGGCGGCGGGCACGGAAAAGTACGTCATCTGCAACGCCGACGAGGGGGACCCGGGGGCGTTCATGGACCGCTCGGTTCTGGAGTCGGACCCCCACCGGGTGCTGGAGGGGATGGCCATCGCCGCCTACGCGGTGGGCGCCAATCGCGGCTTCATCTACTGCCGTGCCGAGTATCCGGTGGCGGTCAAGCGTCTAGAGCTGGCCATCAAACAGGCGCGCCGCCTGAATCTGTTGGGCAATAACATTTTAGGGACGCCGTTCTCCTTCTCGGTGGAGGTGCGGTTGGGGGCCGGGGCGTTCGTGTGTGGCGAGGAGACGGCGCTGATGGCCTCCATCGAGGGACGGCAGGGGCGGCCACGCCCCCGCCCGCCTTACCCCGCAGAGCTAGGGCTGTTCGGTAAACCTACCCTTATCAACAACGTGGAGACTTTTGCCAACGTCGCGCCAATCATTCGCGAGGGAGGTGACTGGTTCGCCAGCATCGGCACCGCCCACTCCAAAGGGACGAAGGTCTTCGCCCTGGCGGGCAAGGTGGTGAACACCGGCCTCATCGAGGTGCCCATGGGGACCTCGCTGCGGGAGATCATTGAGGAGATCGGGGGCGGCGTTCCGGGCGGAGTCCGGGCCAAGGCGGTGCAGACCGGCGGGCCGTCGGGAGGGTGCATACCGGCGCAGTACTTCGACACCCCGGTGGACTATGAATCGCTTAAGGAACTGGGCTCCATGATGGGGTCCGGGGGGATGATCGTCATGGACGAGAGCTCGTCCATGGTGGATGTGGCGCGCTACTTCATGGAGTTCTGCATGACCGAGTCGTGCGGCAAGTGCGTGCCGTGCCGCGCCGGCACCGCGCAGGTGCACGACCTGCTGGCCAAGCTCTTAAAAGGAGAGGGGACGGCAGCCGATTTGGGGCTGATCGAAGAGCTGTGCGAGCTGCTGCGGGAGGCCAGCCTGTGCGGTCTGGGGCAGTCCGCCCCCAACCCGGTGCTCTCCACCCTGCGACACTTCCGGGGAGAGTACGAGGCGCTGCTGGCGAAAGCCGGGGGTGAGTCATGAGCGGTCCGAATCCGGCGGTACGCATCAAGACGTTCAAGATCGACGGGCGGGACGTGGGCGCCCGCGAGGACGAGACGATCCTGGAAGTAGCCCGCGAGAACGGCATCCCCATCCCCACCCTGTGCGCCCTGGAAGGGCTGTCTACGGTGGGGGCGTGTCGGCTCTGCTTGGTGGAGATCAAGGGGTGGTCGCGCCTGGTGCCGGCGTGCGTCACCCGGGTGGAGGAGGGGATCGAGGTGATCGCCAACTCCGAGCGGCTGCAGCGCCACCGCCGGCTGATCGTGGAACTGCTGCTGGCCGAACGCAACCATGTCTGCTCGGTGTGCGTCTCCAACGGGCACTGCGATCTGCAGGACTTGGCGGGGCAATTGGGCATCACCCGGGTGCGCGTGCCCTACCGCTACCCCCGCTTCGAGGTGGACGCCTCGCACCCGCGTTTCGTCGTCGACCATAACCGCTGTGTGTTGTGCAACCGCTGCGTGCGGGTGTGCGACGAGGTGGAAGGGGCGCACACCTGGGACGTCATGGGTCGGGGCGTGGACTCGCGGGTCATCACCGACCTGAATCAGCCGTGGGGCGCCTCCGAAAGCTGCACTTCGTGCGGCAAGTGTGTGCACGTTTGCCCCACCGGCGCCCTGTCGGAGAAGCAGAACCTGGCCGGGGCCACCGTCAAGCGACGGCAGTTCTTGCCCTACTTGCAGCTCATGCGGGAGGCGCGGCGATGAGCACCCCGACGCTGGCAACGGTGTGGCTGGACGGCTGTTCGGGGTGTCACATGTCGTTCTTGGACACCGACGAGCGCCTCCTGGAGCTGTTGCAGAGGTGCACGTTGGTGTACAGCCCCCTGGTGGATGCCAAGGAGTTTCCCGAGCACGTGCACGTCACTCTGGTGGAGGGATCGGTGTCCACCACCGAGGACGAGGAGAAGATTCGCACCATCCGGCGGCGCACGCGGGTGCTGGTTTCCCTGGGCGATTGCGCGGTCACCGGCAACGTCCCCGCCATGCGCACGGCGTTTCCGCTCGATGACGTCGTGCGCCGTGCTTACGTGGAGACCGCCGACCTCAACCCCGGCGCGCCCACCAAGGTGATTCCCCGCCTGCTGCCCAGGGTGCGGCCGGTGCACGAGGTGGTGCCGGTGGACGTGGTGGTGCCTGGGTGCCCACCGCCGGCGGAGGTGATCTTCCAGGTGCTGACCGCGCTGTTGGATGGGCAGACGCCCCAGGTGCAGCAGTTGACCCGGTTTGGTAGGTAGGAGTTCAAGAGATGGCCAAGACCATCGTCATCGACAACGTTACCCGCATCGAGGGGCACGCCAAGATCACCATCCATCTGGACGAGCACGGTTTCGTATACGATGCGGCGTTCCACGTGACGCAGCTGCGGGGGTTCGAGAAGCTGTGCGAGGGGCGGCCCTTTTATGAGATGCCGGCGCTCATGGCGCGCACTTGCGGCATCTGTCCCGTCTCTCACTTGATCGCCGGCGCCAAGGCGTGCGATGACCTGATGGCCGTGCGCATCCCGCCCACCGCCCAGAAGCTGCGCCGGATGATGAACCTGGCCCAAATCCTGCAATCCCACGCCCTGAACCTGTTTTACCTGTCGGCCCCCGACATCGCCCTGGGTTTTGATGCGGACCCTGCCACCCGGAATCTCTTCGGTCTCGCCCGCGCCCATCCGGGGCTGGTGCGCGACGGCATTCGGTTGCGGCAGGTGGGCCAGCAGATCATCGAGATTTTAGGGGGCAAGCGCATTCACCCGGCGTGGGTGGTTCCGGGCGGCGTCGCTGCGCCCCTCACCGTCGAGCAGCGCGACGGCATCTTGGCCATGCTACCGGACACCTTGGCCATTGCCCAGCGCACCCTGGACTGGTTCAAGGGGGTGATGGGGGAGTTTGGCGAGGAGATCCGTTCCTTCGGAAACTTCCCCACCATGTTCATGGCGCTGGTGGACGAGGAGGGGGGCCTGGAGCACTACGAGGGATCGCTGCGGGTCATCGACGCCGCCGGGAAGGTGGTCGTGGACGCCATCCCGCCGGCGCGTTACCAGCAGTTCATCGGCGAAGCGGTGGAGCCGTCGAGCTATCTCAAGTCGCCGTACTTCAAGCCCAAGGGGTACCCCGACGGGATCTACCGGGTAGGCCCTCTGGCACGGCTCAATATCGCCCACACCTGCCGGACCACCTGGGCGGCGCAGGAGCTGGCCGAGTTCAAAGAGTTGGGCCACCCCACCGTGCTGTCCACCTTTCACAACCACTACGCCCGCTTCGTGGAGATGCTCTTCGCCATCGAGTGCATCGACCAGCTGCTGCGCGAGGACGACATCCTGGACACCCACGTGCGCGCCCTGGCCGCTCCCAACGCGGCCGACGGGATCGGCATCGCCGAGGCGCCCCGGGGCACCTTGATCCACCACTACCGCATCGACGAAAACGGACTCATCACCTCAGCCAATCTCATCATCGCCACCGGTCACAACTCCCTGGCCATGAACCGCGCCGTGCTGCAAGTGGCCAAGCGGTTCGTCAAAGGCGACCGGCTGGAGGAGGGAATGCTCAACCGCGTGGAGGGGGTCATCCGCGCCTTCGACCCCTGTCTCTCCTGCTCCACCCACGCCTTGGGACAAATGCCTCTGGAGATCCAGCTGGTGGGGCCGGGTGGCGAGATGCTCCACCGCCTCGCCCGATAGGGGACTTCGAGCCGGTGCCAATCGTGGCACGATGACTGAGACGGTGGCGGACGGCGCCGCCTGTCACGGCCTTTGGGTCAGGGGCGGTGGGCGCGCGGGTTCCCAGGTCCGCCTCCCAACGGCGTTGGATTACTCTGGCGCTTCGCAGCTGTGGTCAGCGTACGCGGCCCCAGATAGGGAGGCGGTCAGCGGGACGAGCTCAGTTGTTGTCTCACACAGCGCTAGGGGACCGGCGCCGTTGGCGGTGTGGGTGGGTCCGCAGCCGCAGTGGAGGGTCTGTCCTTTCCGCGCGCGGTAAGCGGGCACGGCAGCGAGTCACCCCGCGGCGACGGCCGATCAATCGTCGAAAACCTCCGGTGCTGCGTCGACGCCGTTCCCGAGGTGGTGGATGGCACGCCACAGGTGGTACGTGAGACGGTCGAACCAACGCAACGCCTCGTTGCGGGCGAGTGCGGTCACCGGATCCAGCTCACCGGCGGCGGTGCGCTCCATAATCTTGACCCGCTCAGCGCGGCGCGCCTGGGCGATGGCTGCGGAGCGGGTCAGGAGTGTTGGCGCTGGCGCGCTTTCTGCCTCCCCGGTCCAGGTCTCCACGGGGACCAGCGCCGCCGCGAGGTCGCCCCCGGAGCCGGCCAGCGTCGCGGCGACCGCCGGCTCATCGACCTGCTCGCTGGCGGCCTTGGCCAGTCGCTGGAGGTGATCGAGGGCATGCAAGACCGACAGGTGGCGCAGGCGCAAGCGCCGACTCTCACCTTCGGAGCGTACCGCGGCCAAAAAGGTCCGTACCTCCTCCAGCGCCGCCCGTGCCTGGCCGAGTTGGTGTTCCGCCTCGGCTTTCCGGCCGGCGAGGCGGAGGCGCAGCGCAGCGGCCGTAAGCCGTGCGACCCCGGCCAGCGCTCGGCGCGCCGCCTCCACGGCAACCGGGGTGATCGCCGCAACGCTGGGGTCGAGGTAGCGGGAAAGCGCTGACCCGCGCTCCGGTACGAGGCGCTCGACGAAAGCCGCGAAGGACCGCAGCCACGGTAGCACCAGCAGGACTCCGAGCAAGTTGAAGCCGGTATGAGAGGCGGCGAGGGCCATCGCGTCGTCGCCGCCAGCCACCAAGAGCGCCCCACGCAACAGCAGCGGCAGGATCGCCAGCGCGGCGAAGGCTGCGGCGAGGTTGAAGAGAACGTGGGCGGCAGCCGTGCGACGGGCCGGGACCGTGGCGCCGAGGCCGGCAAGGGCGGCGGTCACCGTGGTGCCGACGTTCTGGCCCACCACCAGCAGCGCGGCGTCGCCCAAGTGGATCGCTCCCCCGTGGAGGGCGGTCAGGGTGGTCGCCACTGCGGCGCTGGAGGATTGCAGGACAATGGTCATGGCAATGCCGAAGCCCACCAAGACCACGACATGCGCCGCCCCTCCGCCGGCTATAGAGGCAACGTCGAGGCGGCCAGCAAGCCCTTCCATCGCCTTTTTCAACGTGTCGATACCGACAAAGATCAGCCCGAAGCCGGACAGCGCGGTGCCCAGGGCGGCCGTCCGCCCGGCTCCTAGCAGCCGCGACAGGGCGCCGACGCCGATCAGCGGGAGAGCCACCGCCCGCACGTCGAGCTTGAAGCCGAGCACCGAGACGATCCAGCCGGTGCTGGTGGTGCCGAGGTTGGCGCCTAGGAGGACGCCGATCGCCTGGGGAAAGCTCACCAGGCCGGCGCTAACGAAGCCGATGGTGGCCACCGTGACAGCGCTGGAGGACTGCACGAGCATGGTGAGGCCGGCGCCGGAGGCGAGGGCGGAGATGGGACCCGACACGAAACGGCTGAGAATCTGTCGCAGGGCGTCGCCGGCTGCCGAGCGCAGACCCTCGGTCATGAGCACCATGCCGAGCAGGAACAGCCCTATGCCGCCGACGAGCAGCCAGATCACCGTTGGCCTGTCTCCCTAACCTTCGCCCCTGGTGGCAGGATCGACATAATCGAAGCCTAGCACTCCTCGCCCCAGGGGTATCGCGTCGGCCGCTGTCGCGGTTTGTGCCGGCCCCGGTTGTGAAGGGCTGGTCAGCGGGCTGGGCGGGACGGAACGCCCTAGGAGGAGCGTCGCTGTAGGGATCGGCGTGGTCAGATGGACTGCTCCCCGCGCCGGGGCAGCGGCACCATGCACCGGCTTGGTGCGGTTTGGAGGTAGCTTCTCGTCTCGGGCTGCCGACCGAGGAGGAAGGCCTCCTGTCAGGTGCCGAGCGGATGGCCGCCATTGGGAGCTCCAGCCTCACCGCTAGCCCCAGCTTCCTTTGGGTCTGTATCGGGACGGAGCCGCAGAGGCCTCCCTCCTGCGAGCCAGAGATGTGGGCGAGACGTGCGCTTATCCGCTCCACTGACCTGCCCGCGATAAACCGCTGGCTTTGGCTCGGCAGGGGAGGGGGCGGCGTGCGAAAATCTTCTAGTCCTTCCCGAGAGGCATTGAAGCTACAGGGCTGAAACCGTATCCTGCCCGCTCGCCATCGGCTGACACTTCGCCCGGTGGCGCGATGGCGGGGCACGGGGCTAGCCATACTGACAGTGGGTGAAGGCGCTGCTGGTCTAGCTGGCGAGGCGGTAGGAGGGCACCACTACCACCCCCGCGTGGCGGGCGCGCTCTTCAACCTCGGGGCGCAGCTGGTAGCTCACCAGCACGCCGAGCAGCTGCCCCCGCACCACCGCGGTGTCGCTCAGCCGCTCCAGCAGCCGGCGGAGATCGTCCACGTCCTTGACCCGGGCGCGGGCCTTGGCCTCCCCAACCACGGTGACGGCTTCCCCGGAGGCCCGCCGGCCGTAACCCAGGATGTTGAGCTCGACAAGCTCTCCGTTCCGGTCGGAGACCCAGGAACGGGCGAAGGGCCCCTCAGGGCGTACCCCCGCCAGTTCAGGCAACAGCTCCGGCAAGGAGCGGATGGCCCGATCTTCCAGGGTGTAGCCCACCGCGTCGGAAAGTCCACCCACCATGGTGCGGGTCTCTTTAAGCGCCGCAGCAAGACTACGAATCTCTTTCTCGGTCTGTTTTTGTGCTTGGGCAAGTTCTTCGACGCGCTGCTCGGTGCGTTTTTGTGCCTGGGCAAGTTCTTCCATGCGTTGCTCGGTGCGTTTTTGTGCCTGGGCAAGTTCTTCGACGCGTTGCTCGGTGCGTTTTTGTGCCTCGGCAAGTTCTTCGACGCGCTGCTCGGTGCGTTTTTGTGCCTCGGCAAGTTCTTCGACGCGCTGCTCGGTGCGTTTTTGTGCCTGGGCAAGTTCTTCCACGCGCTGCTCGGTGCGTTTTTGTGCTTGGGCAAGCTCTTCCACGCGTTGCTCGGTGCGTTTTTGTGCCTGGGCAAGTTCTTCGACGCGCTGCTCGGTGAGTTTTTGTGCCTCAGCCAGCTCTTGGA
>Ga0308417_1000149_pt1 | contig 53314 bp, 45 predicted proteins | sample HotsprSampleOS65_FD_203528 | JGI IMG/M metagenome (GOLD analysis project Ga0308417, IMG submission 203528) | Hot spring phototrophic mat microbial communities from Octopus Spring, Yellowstone National Park, Wyoming, United States - 20090730_OS65 ... | reverse complement strand
GCCCGTGAATGACGGTCAGGCGCGCTGGCCGGACGCTGGTGGCAAGTTTGGCCCTTACGGGGGGCGCTTTGTGCCAGAAACGCTGATGCCAGTGCTGGACGAAGTGATTGAGGCCTACGAAGAGCTGCGGACCGATCCAGGCTTTCGGGCCGAGTATGAGCACCTGCTCAGGACTTACGTCGGCCGGCCTTCGCCGCTCAGCCATGCGCAGAGGCTGAGCGCGCACCTGGGCGGCGCGCAGATTTACCTAAAGCGCGAGGATCTGCTACACACCGGCGCGCACAAAATCAACAATGCCCTGGGGCAGGCGCTCCTGGCCCGGCGCATGGGCAAGCGCCGCGTGATCGCCGAGACCGGCGCCGGCCAGCACGGCGTCGCTACAGCCACGGCATGCGCGCTGCTCGGCCTGGAGTGCGTCATCTACATGGGCACGGTGGACATGGCCCGCCAGGCGCCGAACGTCTTCCGCATGCGCCTGCTAGGCGCCGAAGTGCGCGGCGTGGAGAGCGGCACGCGGACGCTGAAAGATGCGGTCAACGAGGCCATCCGCGATTGGGTCTCTCACCCGCGCGATACGTATTACATCATCGGCAGCGCGCTGGGGCCGCACCCCTATCCGCTGATGTGTCGCGACTTTCAGAGCGTGATCGGCAAGGAAGCGCGTCAGCAGATCTTGGAGCAAGCTGGGCGTCTGCCCGACGCAGTGATTGCCTGCGTCGGCGGCGGCAGCAACGCGATCGGCATCTTCTACGGTTTCCTCGATGATGAGGTCAGGTTGATCGGTGTGGAAGCGGGCGGGTATGGGATAGAGAGCGGCAAGCACGCTGCGCGCTTCGCTGCGCCTAGCGTTGCTTGCTGCGATATTGAAGGTCGCGTCGGCGTCTTTCAGGGCATGAAGACGGTGGTCTTGCAGAATGCGGATGGGCAGATCGCCGAGACGCATTCTGTCTCTGCTGGCTTGGACTACGCCGGCATCGGGCCGGAGCACGTCTGGCTGCGCGACTTAGGCCGTGTCGAATACACCTACGCCACCGACGACGAGGCATTGGCGGCCTTCCACGCCCTGTGTCGCTTTGAAGGCATCATCCCAGCCCTGGAATCCGCGCATGCTATTGCCGAGGCGATCAAGCGCGCGCCGCGCTATCGGCGCGACGCGATCCTGCTGGTGAACCTCAGCGGGCGAGGGGACAAAGACCTCAACACGGTTATGGCGCAGATGGGCGCGGATGGATAGTTACTTGCCGCAGAAGTGGAGCTCGCCCCAGTCTTGTATGCGCCCATCGTGCAGCGTGGCAAACAGCCCGATCTTGTAGCCGCCAGGCGGCCAGTGCCGACGATTGATCCGAAAGTCGTCCATCTTGAAAGGCACTTGCTGGCGCAGCCCGCGCGTCCCCATCCCGCATTCGTCGCCGCTAGGGTCAATGTGCAGCTCCAGCGATTTAATCCCGTAGATGTGCCAGCGGATCACCAGCTCATCGGGATCTGGGCTGGCGTTGGGCACGAATTCAAACGGCACGGGCGTGCAAAAGGTGTATTCGGGATTGTTGTTTAGCCGGGCTGCCCAGTGGGGATTCGAGGGGTCGCACGGAGGCTCGCTCGGCGTGGGCGTTGGCTGCGGCGCTGTGGCCGTTGGCGCCAGGGTGACCAGCGCGATGGCCGTCGGCGCGGCTGTTGGCAGGGCGGGTGGCTGGATGCTGCGCACCACGCTGGCTGACTCGTTGGGCAGCACATACTGGCTGGCGACCCAGGCAGTCTTGTTCTCCACGCGAACCTGCCACCACTGGCCATCGTCGCTCTTGCCGGTCACCTCGGCGGCCTGGCCCTGCGTCAGCCTGCCCAGCAGGGCATAGGCCGTGCCTGGGCCGGCGCGCAGGTTGACGAAGGCGTTGGTCACCACCAGCCCAGGTGTCGGCGTGGGCGTCGGCAGTGGCGTCTCTGTGGGGAGAGGTGTTGGTGTGACCGCCGGCGCGATGTCTGCCTGGGGTGTGGGCGAGGGCGCCGGCGTGGGACTCGCTGCGACGAACACGTTGACGACGACCGCGTCCGAGCGCGCAACGACGCGGTCCTCCGCATCGCGTGCCTCGGCGTAGAGGACGTAGCTGCCAGCAGCCGGCGGAACCCAGCGCGTAGCAGACTGGGTGTTGGCCGACAAGGGCACCGCAGCCAGTCGCTCGCCATTGACTTGGATGTAAGCGTTGACGAATTGGGCGCCGCTATATTCCAGCCGAATGATGCTCTCCTGACCCAGTGCGAGTGAGGTTGCGTTGGCAGGTTCAACAATGCGCAGGGAGACTGGCTGCGCTTCCTCGGCGGCCGTCCCGCACCCTGTAGCACAGATGGTCAGCGCGATCAAGCAGCGCGCCAAATGAGCGGGCCTCACGCGGCAAATTGTAGCCGCTTCGTGACGATACGTAGAATTGCGCGAGAGCGTGTGAGTACTATCCAGGATCAGGATCTGGCTTTGCTCGTGGATGCGCGCGCCAAAGCGCACTTGGTGAAAGTGCGCGCCGGCCATAAGTTCGAGACGCACCACGGCATCATCCCTTACGACGCGCTGATCGGCCAGCCTTGGGGGTGTGTCGTTCACTCCTCGCTGGGCCATCCGTATGCAGTTGTGCTGCCCAGCACGGCTGACCTGATCACGCATATCAAGCGCAACTCGCAAGTGATTTACCCGAAGGACAGCGCCTACATCCTGATGCGGATGAACATCAAACCCGGCGCGCGCGTGCTGGAGAGCGGCTGCGGCAGCGGCGGGCTGACGCTGGCGCTGGCCACCGCGGTGATGCCGACTGGTCACGTGTATTCGCAGGAGATCCGCGCAGACTTCATCGCCCTGGCCCAGCGCAACCTGGCGCGCGTCGGCCTGGATGGCTTTGTCACGTTCATTCACGCCGATAGCACGCAGGGCTTCGACATCCAGCCGCCTGTGGACGCTGTATTTCTGGACATGCCACAGCCGGAGACCTGCGCCGCGCAGGCGCGCGCCGTGCTCAAGGATGGAGGGTTCTTCGGCTCGCTAGTGCCCACCACCAACCAGGTCAGCGCACTGCTGCGCGCGCTGGAGCAAGCCCGCTTCGGGTTGATCGAGGTTGAGGAGGTGCTGCTACGGCGTTATAAACCGGTTCCCGACCGTCTGCGTCCGCAGGATCGCATGATCGCCCACACTGGCTATTTGATCTTCGCCCGCGCTGTGGTGAATGCCCATCCCCGCTCAATTCCCGGCCCTTCGGACGACGCAGAGGATGACAACGGCGGGTCGTCAGACGACTAGGGCATGGACGTGCTGATCGCGGCCCTCGGCCTGCGCGCCGGCATGTGCGTCGCCGTCGTCGGCGCCGGCGGCAAAACCACTCTGTGCTGGCGATTGGCCCAGGTGCTGGCCGCGACCGGTGAGCGCGCGATCTTCACCACGACAACGCGCATCTGGCAGCCGGCTGACGGCGCGTTCGACCGTCTGTGTCTCGGCCCGCTTGACGAAGCCCTGCGCCAGCTCCATGCTGCTGTGGGCTGGCGCACGGCTTGCCTAGCCCAGGCGGTAGAAGGGCAACCTGATGCTGCGCCTGTTTACGACGCTGCCATGCCCTGCGTGCGCACAAAGCTGGTCGGCTTCCCAGCCGAAGCGATCGCTGCTATTAGGGCAGCGACGAGCGCCACGCTGCTGGTAGAGGCGGACGGCGCACGTGGCTTGCTGATCAAGGCGCCCGGGCTTCATGAGCCGGCTATCCCGCCCTGTGCTGATCTGGTATGCGTGCTGGCCAGCCTGGACGCAGTCGGCTGCCCTTTGGATGGTCAGACGGCCCACCGCGCTGAGCGGATCGCACAGCTCACTGGCGCCTCTGTCGCTGAACCGATAACCCCGGCCACACTGGTCACCCTGCTCACGCATCCTGAAGGCGGCCTGAAGCAAATTCCTGCCTCAGCGCAGCGCGTTGCCGTGCTTACCCAGCGCACAGCGCATGCGCCGCTCCCCTTTGCGCCTGGGACGATGACCGAGCTTCGCCGGCGCGGCTTTGACCGCGTTCTCCTCATCGCCCCGCGCGCTGACCAACCGGTTCTGGCGGTCTGCTGAACTGGCTGGTTGACCAGTTTGTCAACTGTTCGCCTGCTGGATGTCGGTTGCTCCAGCATTCCCTAGACTAGCCCCATGTAGCGTAGGTTTGCGCGCTGCGAAACCCTGTGGAGTTGTGTAGGTGTCTATGGAAGATCAAACAACCCATACCCCTCCCCCTGAGCCAGATGGCGAGCATTCCGGATTTCAACCGCGCGGCATCGTCCTATTTGTCTTTCTGATGCTGCTGGGATACGGCCTGTATTGGGCGTATCTGTGGTTCATTACCGTGATCCAACGCGGTGCAGGCAGCTAACTAAGGAGCAGGTCGGCCATGATGGAGATCAACAAGTTTGAGCGGTATTGGCTGATCGCCGTAGGGTTAACGCTGGGCGCGTTCACTGCGGCGACAATCGTGGCGGTCACAGTCTTTGGCATCCGCCTGCCGGCGCCCGTGGAGCGCGTGGACCCGCAGCGCTTGGAACAGACCATCTTTGCCAACCCAGGCGTCCGCAAGATCGCCGACAACCGCTACGAGGCGGTGATCGTCGCCAAGTCGTGGGTCTTCAATGCTGGCCCGGAGGCTGGCAGTCCTCCCGTGCTGCGCTTTCCGCGCCGCTCCCAAGTGACGTTTTACGTGACCAGCCAGGACGTGATGCATGGCTTCCAGATCGAGGATCACACGATCAACCTGGAGCTAGTGCCCGGCCAGGTGGCACGCGCCACGGTCAACTTCAACCGACCTGGCGAATACAACATTATCTGTAACCACTACTGCGGCGCCGGCCATCATGTGATGTATGGCACCATCATTGTTGAGTGACAGGTGAGTATCCATGGCAAGCATAACCTTTCCCCAATCTGTTGAGGTTACAGCGACGCCTGGGACGTTGAAACTGGTTCAGCGCGAGCGGCTGATGATCGGCGCACATATCATCGCGGCGATGTTGGCGCTGATGTCGGGCATCTTCATGGGGCCCTTCCAGGCCTTCCACCGCTCGCCGACGTTCATCCAGTACTTCCCCACCATTCCAGTCTTCACTTACTACTACCAGGCGGTGACGGTGCACGGGGTGATGAACGCGCTGTTCTTCACCACGTTCTTCATCATCGGCTTTTGCTATTTTGTAGTAGAACGTTCGCTGCAGCGACCGATCAAGTCGGTGGCGATGGGATGGGTCGCCTTTGTTGCGATGGCGCTGGGATTGGTGATCATGCTGCTCACCATCCTGGCCGCGCCCCAGCAGTCGGCAGTGCTGTATACGTTCTACCCGCCGAACATCGCGCCGGCGCTGTTCTACATCGGGCTGGTGCTGCTGGCCCTGGGGTCGTGGTTGGCCTCGGCCAACATCTTCCTCACCTACCGGGACTGGAAGCGCGAACATCCGAACGAGCGCGTGCCGCTGGCTGTGTTCGCCATCGTGGTGAACTTCATCGTGTGGTGTGTAGCGACGATCGGCGTCGCAGTGGAGATCGTCTTCATGCTGCTGCCGGCTTCGCTGGGCATCCTGAAAGTGACCGACCCGCAGCTCGCCCGCACGCTGTTCTGGTTCTTCGGGCATCCCCTGGTTTACTTCTGGTTGCTGCCAGCCTACGTGTCGTGGTACACCATGCTGCCGCGCCAGGCTGGTGGCAAGTTGTTCAGTGAGCCGCTCGCCCGCGTTGCCTTCCTGATGTTCCTGGTGTTCTCTGTGCCGGTCGGGCTGCACCACCAGTTCAGTGACCCAGGCGTCAGTGCTTCGTCGAAGGGCATTCATACGCTGCTCACGCTGGTGGTCAGCGTCCCAAGCTTCATGACGGCCTTTAACGTGGGCGCTGCGCTGGAGAACGCCGCGCGCAACCGTGGGGCGAAGACGCTCTTCGACTGGCCGTTCAAGCAAAAGTGGGGCGATCCGGTTGTCGCAGCGCAGTTGGCCGGCATGCTACTCTTCATCGCCGGTGGCTTCAGCGGTCTGATCAACGCCTCGGCCCAGCTCAACGCCACGATCCACAACACCTCCTGGGTGCCGGCTCACTTTCACCAAACGCTGGGCGGTGGCGTCACGCTCACCTATCTGGCCATCCTGTATTGGCTGCTGCCAGCGATTCGTGGGCGCGCGCTGTTCAGCAAACCGCTTGCGCTGGCGCAGGTGTTCACATGGATGTTCGGCATGATGCTGTTCGGGCTGGCGATGGGCGAAGCCGGCCTGCAAGGTGCGCCACGCCGTGCCATCACCGGCCAGGCGCCCTATCTCTCGCCGGCGGGCGCGTTCTGGCTGGACATGACCGCCGTCTCGGGCGTCATCTTGCTGGTCAGCTCAATCCTGCTTTACATCAACTTCTTCGGCACGCTCTTCCTCTCGCGCCAGCCGGCGCCGGCGGGCGAAGTGCCAATCGAGACGGTCAGCGGCGACCGCACCTCGCCGCTCTGGATGGAGCGCTGGGGGATCTGGCTAGGTGTGTTGGGCGTGTTGTTGCTGATCGCCTACGGTCCGGTATTTGCTGAGGTGCTGGACTTTCAGGAGGGCTGGAACATCCTGCGCTATATGCCGACCAGCAACGCGCCGATGCCTTGATACAGCAGGACTAGTGTGGCTATCCGCACGGATAGCCACACCAACCAGGTTGATGAACGATGGTGACTGCTAACGCCTCCCCTTCACAGGCAGCCTCTGGGACGCTGATCAAGCTGATGGCAGCCTCGGCCTTGGCCGGCTTTGGCGCAGTGATGACGTTTCTGGGCGCGGCCTACTTGCAAGACATACGCCTGCTGGCCGAAGCACCGGCAGCTTTCTGGGCGTTTATCTGTGGCCAGCCGCTGGCCGATGGCATGACGGCGCCGCTGATCCTCAGCGCGGGTGCGCTGAGTTTGCTGGCGGCAGCTGGCTTGTTCCTTCGTCCGACGGCCAGGCTTAACTTGGCCGTCGCTGGTGTTATCGTGCTTATCATTCCGGCTGCGGCCAGTGCGGGCTACCTGATGGGCGAAGCGAATCGCACTGCCCTCTCACCTTCTGTGCCGATTGCTTACCTCACCCCGCCGCGCCCAATGCCCGATTTCGCGCTGACTAACGCGCAGGGTGGTGTCACACGGCTGAGCGACTTGCGGGGTAGGGTGGTTTTGCTGTTCTTCGGATATACCCATTGTCCTGACATCTGCCCGTTGGCGCTCAGCGAGATGCGCAAGGTCAAAGCTGCGCTAGGTCAGGAAGCTGACCGCGCTGCCTTCGTGTTCGTCAGCGTGGACGGGACGCGCGACACGCCTGAGCAATTGCGGCGCTACCTGCGCATCTTCGACCCAACCTTCATCGGCCTCACCGGCCCAGAGAGCAAGGTGCGCCTAATCGCGCTGGAGTATGGCGCTCACTTCCGTTCCAACCGCATCGCTGGCGAAGCGCGCTACACCGTGGATCACACCGCGGACACATTCGTCCTAGACGGGCAGGGACGCTTGAATCTGGTCTATGGCATGCACACGCCCACTGAGGCGATTGTGCGTGAGGTGCGAAGGGTGATCAGAAACACACCTTAATAGTGCTGTTTGCTGAACCACACACTTGATCGACCATTTCACAGGCGAGGCCGATGTATCCTGACGGATCGAGCAAATGGGTGAGGAGATGTGGCGGGAGGTGCTGCTTGATGAGTGGATCTTCCGTCAGAACCTCGCGGAAATCGCGCTGGGATGCGACGGCTTGCATAGCGCATGCGTATACCAGCTCGTGAGCGGTCTGGCGACCTATGATCTTGCCCAAGGCTAGCATCACTGCTTCTGACATGATCAGTCCATTAAGCGCGTTGAGGTTGGCGCGCATGCGGTCTGGATAGATTCGCAGCTCTGTGAGCACCCGCAGCGTCAGGCTTAGCGCGCCATCCGCCATTACGCACAGCTCTGGCATATAGGCCCACTCCATGTGATTAATGGTCCAGTCGCGCTCGTGCTCCTGGATAAGCCCATCCAGCGCTGCGCGTGCGTGATTAAAGCACAGACGGGCCAGCGCAACGATGGCTTCGCACAGCATCGGGTTGCGCTTGTGCGGCATAGTGCTGCTGCCCACTTTGCCTTCAGTCCACGGCTCTTCAAGTTCCAGAATCTCGCTTTTTTGAAGCGTGATAACTTCATTCGCGATCTTGCCGCATGTGCCGGCTATTATGGCTAAAAGGTTTGCGAACTCGGCAAAGCTATCATGGGCAACATGCCAGCTTATCTTTGGCTCTTTCAAGCCAAGATGGGCCATCATGCGCCGGCGGATCTCAAAGCCATGCTCAGCTACGCTGGCTAGCGTACCGACCGCTCCGCCGAATTGACCCACAAGCAGCCGGCTTTTGCAGGACTGCAAGCGGGCTGAATGACGCTGAAACTCGTCCAGCCAGATTGCGACCTTGAAGCCAAATGTGATCGGCAACGCGTGTTGGCCATGCGTTCGGCCAGGCATGATCGTGTCGCGGTGGCGCTGCGCCAGATTGGCGAGCGCTTGAATGAGGGAAGACACGCGCTGTTCCGCTACGGTTATTGCGTCCCGCAGTTGGAGCACTAGGGCGGTATCCATGATGTCTTGAGTTGTCGCACCCCAGTGGATGTATTCGCCGGCATCACCATCGCAAATGGCTTTGAAGGCACGGATCAGCGGCACGATTGGATGGAGCGTGTGATCGATCTCCGATTTCAGCTGAATAGGATCAAAAAGGTCAGCGCGCCCCTTGCGCGCGATTTCTTCAGCAGCCCAAGTGGGGATTACGCCAGCTTCGGCCTCAGCTTTTGCCAAGGCGACCTCGACATCGAGCCAATACTGGAGAAGCGCCTCGTCACTGAATATCCTGCGCATCTCCTCTGTGCCATATAGATCTTTCAAGAAGGCGGAGTCTATGATGTGTGAGGGCATCGTGAGAGTAATGGGCAGCGGATCATTTCACTGCGCCGAAGGTTAGTCCGCGAACGAGGTTGCGCTGCACGATAAAGACAAAGGCAATTGCGGGAATCATCATCACAGTCGCCATCGCCGACATACCGCGCCAATCAATTGTGAACTGACCGGTGAAGTCAAAAAGACCAACAGGAGCAGTCTTGGAGTTCACTGTGCGCGTGAGCACGCTGGCGATTTGAAACTCGTTCCAGGCTGCGAGAAAAGCGAAAATGGCGCTGGCGGCCAGCCCAGGCAGGGCCAGCGGCAAGTTTATCTTCGTAAACGTCTGCCACTCCGAACATCCGTCGAGCTGGGCTGCTTCGCTCAACTCAATGGGGATTTCGCGGAAGAAGCCATCCATCAGCCAGACGGTAAAGGGCACATTGACAGCCACGTAGACGATGATCAGTCCAAGAGGACTATCAATCAACCTCACTGGGCCGGATTGGCTAAGTCGGGCAAACAGGAGGAACAACGGTAAGCTGAGCGAGATGCCCGGCACAGCGCGCGAAAGCATGATGCTTAAAAATAGCAAATTCTTGCCGCGAAAGCGGTAGCGCGCAAAGACGTAACCAGCCATTGTGCCCAAGGCGACTGCAATCGCTGTGCTGACCAAGGCGACCAAGACTGAGTTAAAAAAGTAACGATCGAACGGGATCGCGCCTGTGGCCCCAGTGGATTGCCCGAAGAGTGGTTTGAATCCCTCAAGGGTCAGCTCGCGCGGAATCCAGACTGGTGGTCTGGCGTTTACTTCTACTGGATTGCGCACTGATGTGAAGACCAGCCAGAAGGCGGGGATAAGCATTGCAATCAGGATTCCCCACACGAGCACATCGAGCACAGTGCTCACTACCCGACGACGTGATGATGTGCGCATACTTTACAGAATCCTCGACTTAAGTAATTGGCGAAAGAGGTAGACTGTGAAGCCAAGCGTAACGATAACAGTCACAAACGACATGGCGGCGCCCTGGGCAAACTTAGAGTCTTGAATTGCCACTCGAGGGACATAAGTCCAGAGTAGCTCGGTGCGGTGCGCTGGTCCACCGCCGGTCATAATGGAAACGATGTCGAATCCTCGCGCGACGTCTAATGAGAGAATGGTCAGCGCAATGGTGATGAACGGTCCTAGCAATGGATAGGTGATAGCGCGAAACTTCTGCCAGCTATTCGCGCCGTCTACATCGGCTGCCTCGTATAGCTCGGGCGAGATGGATAACGTGCCGGCCAGCAGGATGATCGCCACGATTGGCGTGTTCATCCACACCGTTGCGACGCCGATGGCGAACATTGCTAACCAGCGGTCCACTAACCAAGGGATAGACCCCTGCAACAGCCCGAGCGAGGTCAACACATTGTTGACCAGCCCCACTTGGTCGTTGAAGAACCAGCGAAACTGAAAGCCGACCATCACTGGCGCGAACATCATCGGCACCATTAAGAGGGTGCGCAAGGCTGATTGTCCGCGCGCTGTGCGCGCAATGATCTGAGAGAGAAAAAGACCGATCAGAAATGCTGCGTTAATAGTGACGAACATAAAGAGCAGCGTGTTGATAAATGCTTGACCGAAGATGGGATCTTGTAGCAAACGCTGATAGTTCGCAAAGTTATTCCAGGTAGTGGATGGTCTAAGCAGGTTGAAGGATGTAAATGACAGATAGAACGAGTAAATTAGAGGAAAGGCAACGACGAAGAGGATGATAACAATAGACGGCGATAGCATGCCGATGACAAAGTGGGCCGCCCTGTTTGGCTTAGCGGTTGCAGTTTGTCTTTCGGCGACCGACGTCTGAATGAGCTGTGCCATAGCCCAAGAGATGCCCTCCCTTGAGGACAAGGGAGGGCTTTCCAAGATGACTATCTGTTGTAGTAGCCGGCTTCTGCTAGCATCTTCTCGACTTCAGCAGCCGCTTCGTCCAGACCTTGTTTGGCGTCTACATCGCCCAGCATGATCGCCTGTAGCTTTGGCGTCAAAATGTTGGTCAGCGGAATCCACTCAGCGATCAGCGGCGGGGCGAAGAAGTCGTTAGAGATCGCAGTCTGCGCGATCTCCAGGCGCTTTTTGTCCAACGGGTTATCGCTCTTGGCTGCGTCGGCGATGATGCGCGCCCAGACGCTATCGCGCACCGGAAGGAAGCCGAGCTTGGCTTCCTCGTACATGATCTTCTCCGAGGTCAGGAACTTGATCAGTGCTGCGGCGGCCTCCTTGTTCTTGCTGCTGGCTGGAATGCTGAAAGCATGAGCTCCGGCCCAGCCACTGCGGATGCCGCCTTCGCCAACTGGCTGGCGAATCAAGTCGAACTTGCCAGCGACCTTGCAGTTCTTGGGATCCTGGAAGTAAGAGTACCAGCCGAACCACTCGTTATGCACTGCGATGTTTCCCTGACAGAAGTTATTGGCAACGCCGTCCCAGAGCAGGCTGGTCATGTCAGCCGGCACCAGTTTCTTTGCGTAGAGGTCGCGGAAGAACTGTGCCGTCTTCACGCCAGCCTCGCTGTTGAAAACTGGTTTGAAGTTCTCGTCTAGCAGCTTGCCGCCATTGGCCACCAGGATTTCGTAGAAGCGACCGCTGAGCGCCTCTTCTTTGCCTGCGAAGTTGGTCCCGAGCAGTCCTGGCTCCTTGCCGGTGAAGAACTCTGCGTGGTCGTAGAACTGCTTCCAGGTCTCTGGCGGGGCGAGGTCATAGCCGTACTTGGCTTTGAACTCGGCCTTATACTGCTCGTTGTTGTAGAGGTCAGTGCGGTAGTGCACAACGCTAATGTCGGCGTGGCGCGGGATCAGCCACAGGTGGCCATCGCGGGTTGCGCTCTTGATGATGGCCTGCGAGAAATCCTTCAGCTCCTCCTCAGTGAAGTACTTCTCCATTGGTTCCAGAAACGGGATGTACTGAGAGAAGAACGAGGTGTGGTTCCAAACCACGTCGTAGTCCCCTGTGCCAGCGGCGTAGTCAGTCTTGAGCTTTTTATCTATCTCGAAGCCATCCCCTTTGTAAACGATGTCCACTTTGGCGCCGGTGGCTGCTTCCCAGTCCTTGATGGACTCGTACATCTTCTCGTATTGACCGCCGCCGATAAACGCTGCGCGCAGCGTCACGCCGTCGAATCGGCGGTCCACGCCGGCTACTTTCGGCCCGTCACCCTCCTGGATGGGGGCGGCTGGCTGCTGCGGTTGTTCAACTGCGGGCTGTTGCGGCGCTTGGGGAGCGGTTGGTGCTGCGCAGGCAGCCAACACGCTCATGGCGATAAGAGGGGCGAACAAAGTCTGTCTTTTCATCGGTAAACCTCCAGGTCTAGAGACTTAACTGATGCCGGTGCGGCCGCTGCGCGGCTGCATCGGCATTAGTCCGTATGAAATACCTCCTCCATGGTGTGCCAATGTTCGCCGGGCTTGCGACCCTCTACCGGCACTTGCATAGGCATACAAATGGCCCACCATTCTTGCGTCATCGGGTCAGCAGCCATCTTCGCCATATCAGCTTCAAAGTCGTTCCCCACGTACTCGAAGTAGGCAAAGAGGAGGTTATCGTATAGATAGATAGAGTAGTTGCGAATGTTGCACTCCTTAATCTTGTTGAGCACTGCTGGCCATACAGCCGCATGGAGCTGTTTGTAAACTTCAACCCGATCTGGTTTGATGCCGATGATCTGCCCGAAACGCTTCATCGTTGACCTCCTGATTTGGATTATTCAATCCGGTAGACACGCTGCGCGGTGCCACCCAACACCGCATCGATCTCTGCCTGGCTGTGCCCCTTGAGCGCCTCGACTGTCTCGTGCCAGACTTTGGCGTAGTCTCCTGCCAAGATGGCGACCGGCCAGTCGCTGCCGAACAGGCAGCGCTCGGCCCCAAACAGCGCAATGGCTGTGTCTATGTATGGCTTTAGGTCGGCCGCCGTCCAGTGCTCCCAGTCCGCGGCTGTATTCAGGCCAGATACCTTAGCGTATACGTTTGGGTACTGAGCGCAGCGCGCCATCGCCGTTCGCCATTCATCAATCTGCTTTGCTTTGATGGGCGGCTTGGCGAGGTGGTCGATGATGATGGTGAGATTAGGAGCGTGCTCGGCGAGGTTAGGGACGTGTCCAACATGCTTCGGGAAGATTGCGACGACGTCGAACGTCATGTTGCGCTCCTCTAACAGCTTCAACCCTTGAAGCACATCAGGGCGAACCAGCCAGTCAGGGTCAGGTTCTTCGTGATTGAGATGGCGCACCCCGCGCCATTTCGGATGTTTGCTATATCGGTCCAGCAGCTTCGCTGCCTCAGCATGGTCGTATAACGGCACCCAGCCGACTACTGCGCCGATCCAGTCGTAGCATTCGGCCTGTGTCAACATAGAGACGGTATCCTCGTTGTTGTTGGCGCTTTGCACCAGCACAGTCCTATCAATCCCGGCTGCTTTCAATTGAGGTTCCAGGTCTTGAGGTGAGAAATTGGCATAGATCGGTCCATAGGCTGGCACCAACCATGAGTATTCCACCTTTGCTAAGTTCCAGAAATGCTGGTGTGCGTCTACTTTTATTGTCATCATTCCTCTCCTTGATGGCAAGATTTAGGCTGTGGGTTTGGTCAGTCCGGTGCGCGGATAGTGGTAGGGGCGCGTTTTTGTTTCGTCTTTGTAAACGTACCAGACGCATGGGGCTTGGTGATCCAAGTTGTGGTCGAGCGGGCGCAGCGGATGGCCGCGCTGGCGGCCTGGTAGCCATTCCATAGCGATCGCGCAATGGCTGCAGTACCAGTGCACACCTACCTTGCCCCACGTCCAATCGTGCGCTTGCTGATTAAGGCCGTCGGTGCGATAAGCTGGCCGGCCACTTTCAGGGTCGCCGCGCCGTAATACGCCGCCAGTTCCACATGGGTCAAAAGCGATGACGAAGCGATCCTCCTCCTCGTGCACTATTACATCTCCCTTGCGCGAGGCGCCGCTCAGGTGACCACGCATGCCTTCTACAGTCAGCGCCACCTTCTCCCAAGGGGTCATGCGATCCCAGGTGCTGTATCGTTCGCCCCAGATGCTTTGATAGGTCTCTAGGATAGAGTCGAGGACGCGCTGCTCACCTGACTTCGAGAGATGGTTGAGCATCTCGTTGATCCAGGCCACCAGCACGTCGTGTGGGATTTTGAACTCTAGCCAGAGTCGTTCTAGGTTGGCTAGGGCGCTTGACACGTCATTTGCGCGAATTGCTGTCTGCAGCCTGCGCAGAGGCGCAATCCCAAACTCAAAATCGCGCCACGCCTTGCAGATAGCGCTGGAGAGAGTCTGGCCGACTGCCTCAGGCGCCCTTGCGTCCTGGACGATCATGAATCGGATGATGTCCTGTGCCCACGTCATGAGGATGTCGTGCATGATGCGAAGCTCGCGATGATAGTATTCTGACAACGCTAGCGCCTCTTCGATGTTTCTCGCCTGGATGGCGTCTTCTAACATTGCATACGTTGAACGACCGATTGTGCTGATATCGTCCATTCGTATCATGCGTCCTAGATTTGGGCTATGTTCTAGCTTCAGCATGGCTCCTTAGCACGATTCTAGCTGGCTCGCAATGCAATATTACTGCACTCTGCGAAAGAAATTGCTATCAGAGATAAGATATTAGTTAAGCCTAAAAATATCTGGTGGGCCGGCCTCACCTTTGTCCGTAGCGTCTCGAATCGCTCGGATTTAGCTTGGGACGTTTGCGATGCTGTTCTATTGCGTAGAGGGGCGCAGGCGATCAGTGTAGTCAGCATGGTCAATCCATCTCCAACCCACCGTCCACGTTCAGGGCCTGGCCGGTGATGTAGTCTGCATCGGGTGAACATAAAAATGCCACAGCTGCGGCGATGTCCTCTGGCTGGGCAACGCGCTTCAGCGGGACGGTTTCAATCGAGCGCTGAATCCATTCGCCTGGCGCAAGCCCGCGCATTATCTGGTTGGCCTGGTCAATCTCCTGCCACATTGCTGTGAGCACGATCCCCGGGCAGACAGCGTTGACGTTGATGTTGTAACGAGCCAGCGCCAGCGCTGCTGAGCGGGTGATACTGATCACCGCGGCCTTTGACGCTGCGTAGTGCGTTGAGTTAGGCCGCCCGCTTCGCCCAGCGACTGACGAAAAGTTCACGATCTTGCCAAAGCTATGCGGGGCACGGTCGCTGTTGCGAATCGTGTCTGGGATCTGGGCAATCATCTGTTGCGCGACGGCCTGCAGACAGAAAAACAGCCCGCGCTGGTTAACGCTCACGATCCGATCCCAGTCGTCCTCGGTCAGGTCAAGCATTGGCTTGGTCTGCACACGCCCAGCATTGTTTACGAGAATATCAATTCGCCCGAATGTTTCCACAACTTTAGCAACCATCGGTTGAATTTGAGCCACGTCGGCAATATCAATCGGGTAGGCCAGTGCCAAGACGCCCAACGTGCGCACCTCTCCGGCGGCTTGATGCGCTGCTTCGGCGTCGCACTCGGCAACCACGACATGGGCTCCCTCGCGCGCCAGCCGCAACGCCACCGCTTTACCGATGCCTCGTCCAGCGCCGGTGACGATTGCAACCTTGTCCTTTAGTCGGCCCTCCATAAAAGTAAGCTAAAATACGCTATTCAATCTCAGCCGGGCGTACTGAGCGATGCTCATGTGCTGAGCGATATGCAGCTTCAACGATGCGCAATGTATTCAAGTTGTCCGCAGCGTTAGTAGCCGGCGTCCCATCGGTCTGGATGGCTTCCATCAGCGACGCCATCGGGCCGATAAATGCGTCAGGAATCCACATCCCCTCCAGCGTGATCACGTGCCACGCTTCAGGCGGATCTTTGTGCAAATGCACCTCAAAGGTGTCTGGCCGGCCATGCGGATAGTTATACATAAGGCCAATCGTGCCTTTGATCAGACCCTCAGTGCCCAGGAATCGAAAGGTCGCATAGCCATCCGGGCTTTCATCGTGATGGTTCACTGCCACTAGGGCTTGTAGTCCGTTGGGATAGTCCAGCACAGTGATAGTTTTGGTTTCAGCCTTCGCCTCCTGCTTGGGATAGCGTGCGTGTCGACTGGTGACCCATTCGGGGTCGCCGAAGAGGAAGCGCATGGCGTCCAAATAGTGGATGCTGTGATACAGCACCTCTAGGCGTGGCGACTCGGCCAGCCATGGCCACATGTGCCAAGGCGTATTCGTTGTCACCTGAATCTGCGCGTCGGTGGGCTGGCCGATCACACCTTTGCTAATTAGATCGTGTGCGGCAGCGATGCCGGCGTCCCAACGCATCTGTTGATTAACAGCTATCTTGCGGCCAAAGCGCTGCCCCGCTTCGACGATCGCTTTAGCATCTTCGAACTTGTCAGAGAGTGGCTTCTGGCACAGCAGATGCTTGCCAGCGATCAATGCCTGCTCAGCGATTTCCCGTTGATGCCAGGGCTGAACGGCAATGTCTACGATCGCCACCGATGTGTCGGCCAGCAGTGCATCTAGCTGGCGATAGACCTTGGGGATACCATGAGTAGCAGCCGTCCTCTCCGCCGCCTCTGGATTAATGTCGTAGCAAGCGACGACATTTAAAGCATGCTGCTTGTAGGCCACCAAGTGGGCATAGTTCACGATGCCGCCACAGCCGATGATGCCGATGCCATAGTCTGTCTTTGGCGGGAGTTTGGGCTTGTAATCTGGGGTGAGCGTCATGGCATCTTCCTCGTGTATCAAGATGTGCTGGGACTAGCCAGTTGTCTGCGTAGGATGGGGAGCAGGACGCGCACGGTCTGGCGCACGTTATGTCCTACAGCCTGGCCTGCGGCTATCGCGTCGCCGGCCAGACAAAGCCGGTAGATGCGCTTATGCTCAGCCAGCGCACGCGCTGCGCGCTCTGGCATGTAGGTATATAAATGTCGATATCGGCTCGAGCGGTCCCAGAGGCTGCGGATCAGTTCGATGAGAAGCTGGTTGGCGCTGGCTTTGTAAATGATGAAGTGGAAGTCATGGTTGAGACCTAGCAACTGCGCGTAGTTGCTCGCTTTCGTCGCCTGTTCCATGCGCGTCAGATAGTCTCTTAGCTGGCGCTTATCTGCTTCCGAGAGCTTGGGCACAGCCAATTCAGTTGCTGCTGTCTCAAGCAACTCCCGCACAAAGTAAATCTCCTCAAATTCATCAATGGACAGCTCTGCTACGTATGCCCCGCGATGGGGATACAGACGGATAAATCCTTGGGCCTCGAGCTGCCTCAAGCTCTCGCGCACCGGAATTAAGGTAGCGCCGAACTCCTCGACCAGCGTCTGTTGATCGAGTTTAGTTCCAGGCAGATAAACGCCACTGATAATCCGCTCACGAATGCTGCGCGCTACATACTCGGTTACGGTGACCCGTCCGTTGGTTTTGTCCTGGCCCATATAAGTTTAATAGTCTATTAGGCTAGTGCGGATAATATCCAAGCCGCCGCCAATGTCAAATGGCACCTTAGCCGGCATGGGAAAATAACCCTCAATGCAGCCCGTCTTCTGTGTGCGCGACATTCCGGTCTATGGCGACCTGATCCTCTCGCCGATGGATGGCTTCTCGGACCTGCCGTATCGCTTGATCTGCCGCGAATATGGCAGCGCGATGAGCTACACTGAGTTCACGTCCTGCGAGGCCATCCTGCGCGACGCTCGGCCGGCCCTGCGCCAGCTCGATTACGACCCCAGCGAGAAGCCCCAGCTCAGCTTTCAAATCTTTGACAGCGACGAAGACCGCATCGTCGCCTGTGTGCAGAAGATCGAGGCGCTCGGCCCAGGCATCATTGACCTGAACATGGGCTGTTCGGTGAGCAGCGTCAGCGGGCGCGGCGCTGGCGCTGGCTTGTTGCGCGATCCCCGAAAGGTTGCGCGCATCTTCAACCGGCTTAGCAAAGCGGTGCGCGTGCCGGTCACTGCCAAGATCCGGCTCGGCTGGGACGCGCGCTCGCGCAACTACCTAGAGATTGCCCACATCCTGGAAGATAACGGCGCGGCGCTGATCGCAGTACATGGGCGTACCAAGGAGCAGGGCTATAAGGGCGTGGCTGACTGGGATGCGATTGCCGAGGTCAAGCAGGCTGTCAAGATCCCGGTCATCGGCAACGGTGACGTGAAGACCGTGGCCGACATCGCACGCATCAAGGCGCACACCGGTTGTGACGGCGTGATGATCGGCCGCGCGGCGATCGGCAACCCTTGGATCTTCCAACGCAAGGATCGCCACCAAGTGACGGTTGAGGAGGTGATTGCCCTGCTTAAGCGTCACCTACAGGCCATGCTGGGCTACTACGGCCCGCACGGCTTGATCCTCTTCCGCAAGCATGCTGTGAAATATATGTATGGCATGCCGCACGTGGCCGCGCTGCGCGCACAACTGGTCACTTGCGAGAGCGTCGAGCGCTTCCACCAACTTGTGGACGACTTTCAGCAGCGCTATCAACAGGGGCAATTGCCCGACGAGGCTTATAGCGCGCCGGCTGATGAGGAAGACATTGAGTGGTCATGCGACCGAGCGGCCATCGCCTGCGCGTGAGCGTGCTCTCCAAGGCGCTGGTCGTCGGTGCATATCAGCGCAAGTGCGAGCTGATCGCTGCACATGACGATATTGATTTGACGGTCCTGCTGCCGCCGGCTTGGGCAGGCCAGCGCCTGGAGCGAGTGCATACCCGTGGGTATGCTCTGCGCGTCATCCCTATCCGGCTGGATGGCCATTTTCACCTGCATCACTATCCGACGCTGGGGCAAGAGCTGCGCCGCGCTGCGCCGCAGATTTTGCATGTGGACGAGGAGCCATATAACCTAGCCACTTGGCTTGCTGTGCGCCAAGCCAGCCGGCTGCGCCCGCGCCCGCATGTGCTGTTCTTCTCCTGGCAGAACATCCTGCGTCGCTATCCGCCGCCGTTTCGCTACATGGAACGCGATGTTCTCAACCGCGCGGACGCAGCGATTGTCGGCAGCACGGAAGCGCGCGCGGTCTGGCAGGCTAAGGGCTTCCGCAAGCCGATCTACGTCATCCCCCAGTTCGGGGTGGACGAAGACCACTTCCGTCCGCTGCCCAATGCCGACAAAATGGCAGCGTCCTTCGTGGTTGGTTACGCTGGCCGGCTGGTGCCCGAGAAGGGCGTGGATGTCCTGCTCAAAGCCTTCAGCCGACTGCCGTCCTCGGCTCGGCTAGTGATCGCTGGGTCTGGGCCGGCTGAGGCAGCGCTGCGCCATCTGGCACGCTGCCTGGGCATCACCGAGCGGGTAACCTTCTGCGCGCCTATTCCCTCGACCCAAATGCCGGCCTTCTACCGGTCGCTTGATGTGTTCGTGCTCCCTTCGCGCGCGCAACCGAATTGGAAGGAGCAGTTTGGGCGGGTCTTGGTTGAGGCCATGGCCTGCGGCGTGCCGGTAGTGGCGTCGCGCTGCGGCGAAGCGCCAAACGTAGTGGGCGATGCCGGCGTGATCTTCGACGAAGAGGACATCTCTGCTTTGGCTGCGCGTCTCAGCCAACTCATGAGCCAGCCTGGGTGGCGCGCTGAGCTGGCACAGCGCGGTCGCGCGCGAGTGATCGAACGCTACACCATGCGCCGAATCGCTGACCAAACCGTCGAGGTGTATCGAGAGCTTGCAGGCGATCAGGATAGCTTGGCGCGCAGAAGCGCGTCGGTCAGCTCGTCGAGATTGGCGAAGACGTAGTCTGGCTTTATCGGGCTGTGGTTCAGGTCTTCCGGCGATGTGACGCCTGACAGCATCAGAATGGTGGTCAGGCCGGCGCGCTGGCCGCCCAGGATATCGGTGTCGAGCCGGTCGCCGACCATGGCTGTGCTCTCTGGGGTGCTGTTCATCTGCGCCATCGCCTGTCGCATCATTTCCGGCTGTGGCTTGCCGATAATCAGCGGCTCAACCCCAGTTGCCACGCGCAAGGCGGCCAATAGCGATCCGTTGCCTGGCACCAAGCCGCGCTCGCTGGGGAAGGTCAGGTCGGGGTTGGTGCCGATGAAGGCAGCGCCACGGCGGATCAGCAGGCACGCTTCGGCCAGCTTGGCGTAGGTCAGCCCGCGGTCCAGCCCAACGACGACGTGCGTTGCGCGCTCCGGTCGGTCGTTGACGACGCTCAAGCCAGCATTGCGCAGCTCTGCGATCAAGCCGGCTTCGCCGATCACAAAGACTTGGGCGTGGGGTGCATGCTGGGCTAGGTAGCTGGCTGTAGCTTGTGGAGAGGTGAGGAGTTCCTCGCTCGTCAGGTGCAGGCCGAATTGCTCCAGCTTGGCGAGGTATTCGTCGCGGCTTTTTGTGGCGTTGTTGGTCGCCAACACGAAGCGAATTGTCAATTGACGCAGCGTCCTGAAGAAGCGCTCTAGCCCCGGCAGCGGCTGCCTGCCACGCCAAAGCACGCCGTCCATGTCTATGATTAAATGGTTGATCGCCCGTAGTGAGGCACCCTCCATGGCTTGCCCTCCCCGAGGGATCTACAGCTCCTCGCCGAAGCGCGGGCTGTAACGCTGAAAGACCAGATAGCCGACTATCAGTATAGCCAGCGCTGTCGCCAGCGTGCGCAGGATGAAGTCCCAGTCGGTCAGCCTGCCCCAATACATCAAGTCCTGGTAGATATTCACCAGAGATGCCACTGGGTTGAGCCGGCGTAGCCACAACCCAACTTCGCGCTGGGGTACGCTGTCGATGTCATACCAAATTGGCGTGAGGAAGAACAGCGCCAACAATGCCAGGTCTAGGATGAACTGCGTATCGCGGTAGAACACGTTGAGCGTGGACAAGAGGAAGGCCATCCCAGTGCTGAAGATAAATTGAAGGACAATTGCCATCGGCAAAAGTAACACGGTGTAATGGATTGGATGACCGACGATCAGCGCGATGGTTAGCCACATCAGCATTGCGAATAGGAAGTTCACCAGATTAGCGGCCACGACCGAGATTGGCAAAACCAGGCGCGGGAAGTACACCTTCTTTACTAACCCAGCGTTAGCTAACACGCTGCCGGCACTTCCGGTGACCGATGCTGAGAAAAAGTTCCACACCAGCAGGCCGGACAGGACGAATATGCTATATCGCTCGATCGTTGGTGGTCCGCTGCTGATGACGCTAAAAGCAAACGTTAAAGCAAGCATCATGCCCAGCGGTTGTAAGTATGACCAGGCAATGCCGAGGATAGAACCGCGATAGCGCGCCTTCAGATCGCGCACGACCAGCATATAGAGCAAGGCGCGGTATTGCCAGACTTCTCGCAAATCGTAGAAGAGCTGTTTCATAGAGCTGTCTTGTCTTGCCGTTCTGGTTGCTGCGCCGACATAGGCCGTGGGCGCGCACGTAATTGATGATAGATGGTTAGCAATGTCCCTGCGGCGCGATCCCAACTGAATTGCTGAACGGCAATGCGGCGCAGGCGCTCCCCCAGTGCGCGGCGCAGCGCCGGCCGTTCTAAGAGATCAGCGACGCCTTGAGCAAGCGCTGCGCTGTCCCCGACTGGCGCATAAATGCCCAGCGAGCCCAGATACTCTCGTTGAGCTGGCGTATCGAACGCCACGGTAGGTAGTCCCATCGCCATGTAATTGAGGATCTTGCCGCTTCCTTCGGTGAGCGAGAGCTTGGGCGCGATGGCGATGTCGCCCAGCGCGAGCATGCGAGGTGCGTTCATATACGGCACACGGCCAGTAAAGATGACATCCTCTTGGACGCCTGCCTCAGCGGCTACGCACTGCCAGTATGCTACGCTGGGGTAACCCATCACCAGCCAGCGCACACGCCGGCCTGATGCTTTTAGTCGCGCTGCGGTCTCGATCAAGTGGGCAATACCCTGATGGGCAGCGAGCAAGCCTAGAAAGACCACCACCGGCTCATCCGCGCCGATCCCGAAGTGTGCCCGCAGGTGTGCGCGCTCGGTCGGCGACAGCACGTTTGGGTGAAAGGTGTTTGCGTTCACGCCATCCGGCAGCGCCTCGATGAGCAAGTGCGTGCCGATCTTGGCCCGTAGCGCGTCGGCAGCGTGATACGTGCTGGTGACCACAGCGTCGGCGATCCGGTCTATCACTTGCTCTGCGTGATGGAAGACCAGGTGCGCCAGCGAACGAGGGCGAATGAAGCGATGCTGGATCAGCTCGTCGGTCAGGCTGCCCTGGTAGTCGAAAACCACTGGCGTATGCCAGGGGCGCGCCAGGACGCTGGCGATCAGCGCGCCTTCGTGTAAATGGGCGTGGATCACATCAAAGCGGTTGCGCGTTAGCACGCGCAGCAACCGAATCGCCAGCAAGACATCGAAAGCGAATTTGTGGCGCGATGAGCCAACTTCGTAGTCGCGGTGCCATGGCGTGGGCATGGTGCGAATGATTGGGACATCCGGCACATCGTGACCCTTATAGTAGGTCAGGATGGTGACTTCGTGTCCGCGCGCCTTCAACGCGCGGGCTTCCTCCAAGATGCGCACATGGCAGCCATAGTCATTGAAGAACGAGGTCGGAGCAATGCTTAAGATGCGCATGATGTTCTGTCTACATCGTGCCGTATTGCTTCTAGCCTTGAACTTAGCGCTGATCAGCGCACTTTGCCGCCGCCCAGACGGCTGGCGAGCCGTTCACCCAGGAGGAGTTTCAGCAATCCGCCCTGGTCACGATCGATCGGGATGTGATCTTCGAACCGTCCTCTGCGCCAGTTATTTAGCCATTCCTGGCGCCTTTCCTCTGCCCTAGCAAAGATGTGAGCGACAGCCTGGCCGTCGCCCTGCTCGAGCGCGTCGCGCAGTGCCACGCACTGGCGCAAGATTTGGTTCAGCCAATGCACAGCTACCTTTGGCTGGTCGCTGAGTGCATCGGCGAGGCGTGCTGCACTTTGCGTATTGTGGACTGCCTGACCGAAGGATGCGCCGGCCATCCACATGCGCTCGCGCCAGCCGGCGTCGTCGCTCACTGCCAGCATAAACATGCTGCTGAGCACCGCTGGTATGACTTCTACCGCAAGCGCCATGCCGTCGCACTCGAGTGGGTCAATGAAGAGCGGCTTTACCCCTAGCTGACTGGCAAGCGCGAAGAGAGCGTCCACTGTTGCTGCGCTGGCGCCTTGATTTGGCGCGATCGCCCAGATCGCGTCACGAATGCTCTCCGGGTCAGGTAGCGCTGTAAACCCGTTCACCCGATCTGGATGATAGATCAGGGCAGTGCTGAAGAAGGGGACGTCTTCTGCCAATAGCTTCTCCGCCGTTTTATGGGCCATTACGTTTGGGATACCGACGGTAACGAGCAGCGTGCTAGGCGTGAGGTCGTCTGCGATGGCGCGCAGGGTTGTCTCTAGTTCGTCGCGCGCTGCGCAGATGAAGATAACCGCGGCGCCTTCGCACGTCCTGGGTAGATTCCAGTCGCTGCGATCGATCGCCTTGGCGCGCTCGGCCTGGCGAACTGCCTCGCGGTCCTTGTCATGCCCTACTATTTCTACTTGTTCGATCGCCCGCTTTATCGCCATGCCGAGCGATATCCCTGCGAAGTTACAGCCGACGATGGCTATCTTGACCTTGGTCATCTCCGAGATTACAAACCTAGCATTGCGCGGCTAAGCAAAGAGGCTGGCTCAGCGATGAGCTGGCCTAACAGTCCTGTTGCCGCAAGCGCGAACAGGATCAGAAATCCGTAACGTTCTAGTTGGTCCATCCAGGCTTGTCCTTGTGCGGGCAGCAGTGCAGCCAGCAACCGCGAGCCGTCTAGCGGCGACACTGGGATAAGGTTGAACAGCGCTAAGGAGACGTTTAGCTGCACCGCGATGAGTAGCACGATCCGTATGATATTGGCGACGAACAGGTCAGGCCCGGCGAGCGCGTCGAGCAGGCGGAAGGACAAAGCGAACAAAGCGGCCAGCAGCAGGTTGGAAAGCGGGCCAGCCAGCGCCACGAAAGCAAATGACCACTGTGGATCGCCGCGCAGCAGATAGGTGTTGACCGGTACAGGCTTTGCCCACCCAAAGCCGGTGAGGGCGAAGAGCAGGGAACCCCAGGGATCGAGATGTGCCAGCGGATTCAGCGTAATTCGGCCTAAACGCTCGCTGGTGTCGTCGCCGAGGTAGCGCGCTGTGACGGCGTGGGCAAGCTCGTGAACGGGGAAGGCAACGCCTAAAAGTAGCGCCAAGATTATCAGTGCTGACAATATCAACGCTAGATCGCCGCTAGCCAGGCCGTTGATCAGGCTGATCAGGGGGCCATTCATGAAGCCGCTAAATTATATCAGCGGGCGTCTTCGATAAAATCTCCCTGTGACCTTTGTGTGTCTGACAGCAATTCAGCCTGGTGATGTGGTTCGCCTGCGCAAACCGCACCCTTGCGGCGGGGATACCTGGACCGTCACGCAGGTCGGCGCCGACATTAGGCTAAAGTGCTGCACGTGTGGTCAGCGCATCGCGCTGGCGCGGCGCGCGTTCGAGCGCCGGCTTGCGAGCGTCGTAGCTGGCTCAAGACCGCATTCTCGTTTATCTGAGTGTTCTGACGTGGCGCTTTCATGAAGAAGATCGTCTTGTTATATGGAAACACCGGCGGCGGTCATCGCAGCGCGGCTCAGGCGATCGCCCAGGCTGTTCACATGCTGTATCCCGACCTCTATCAGACCGAGCTGGTGGATGGTCTGAGCAGCGCGCCCTTTTTGATCAACGCTTTTACGGAGACGTATCCGATGTGGGTGAATCACGCGCGGGTGCTTTACGCGCTGGGCTTCCACGCCAGCAACAATCGCCGGCGCATCATCGCGCTGCGCAACCTTTTGGAGCCTCTGAGTGAGAGGACCGCTGAGGCAATCGTTCACAACCACCCTGCTGACCTATACGTTTCCTGTCACCCGCTGTTCAACCACGCTATTCCACAGACGCTGCGCCGGCGCCAAATGAAAGTGCCTTACGTTCATGTCGTGACCGACCTGGTCACCGGCCACGCAGCGCACTATGTCGCTGATGCTGATCACCTCATTGTGCCCACCGAAGAGGCGCGCACCGAAGCAATAAAAAACCTCGTTCCTCCCGAGAAGATCACCGTCACCGGCCAGCCGATCGCCCCGGATTTCACCCAGCGTGCTGCGAAAGGCGCTCAGCTTCGGCGCGAGCTGGGCTTAGATGAACGGATGGTGGTGCTCCTGATTGGTGGCGGAGACGGCATGGGCCGCTTGGAGGTTACTGCGCGCCACATTGCGCTCAGCGGGCTGCCCCTCCAGCTCATCGTGGTATGCGGGCGCAACCAAACTGTGAAAGAGAACTTGGAATTCCTGAATCCGCGCGTTCCGATGCGCGTCTTTGGCTTTGTCAGCAACATCCCTGAGCTGATGGGCGCTTCGGATGTGCTGGTGACAAAGGCCGGCCCAGGCACCATCTGCGAAGCCTTTGCTGCCCAGCTCCCGATCATCCTCTACGACGCTGTGCCAGGTCAGGAGGAGGGCAATGTAGACTACGTGGTGAATAATGGCGCTGGTGCCTGGTGTCCCACCCCCTGGGCCGTCCTTAAGCAGCTAAAACAGTGGTTGGCTCATCCCGCTGCGCTTGAACAGATGCGGCAGGCAGCGGCCCGCCTAGCCAGACCAGAGTCATCACTGGAAATTGCCTGCGTGCTCCATCACTTCGCGCAGCAGATCTCGGCTGACGAAAGAGCCGCTAATCGCGTAACCGATTAGCGGCTCTCATCGTTGATTTACTCCTCTTCGTCTTCTTCGTCTTCCTCAAGTTCCTCGTCGTCCCAAAGCAAGTCTTCGTCCTCGTCCTCGAAGTCTTCGTCTTCTTCGTCGTCAAAATCCGCAAAGTCTTCCTCGTCGTCCTCGAGTTCGGCTTCCTCTAGCTCCTCGAAAGAGATCTCGTAAGACTCATCCAGCACGTCGTCCTCGTCATCCTCATCCTCTTCGACCAGGTCATCCTCCAAGAGTTCTTCTTCGTCGTCAACGGGCGCTTGGTCCCGCCAGATCGTCAGCAGGTCGTCGTTGGCTAGGAATGGCAGCCGGGCGTTTTGCTCGTTCGTTTCGGTGCTCGAGGAGACTACGGGTGTCGTGGTCATGGTTCCCTCACGTTTGAAAAGGTTATTGCGAAAGCAAATTATAGATGCTTGTCAGTTCTCGCGGTCGCTTGTTGCCAACGCGGCAGCAACCGCTTGTTCACGACTTTCAAAGATAGGGAAGATGGCGCTGAATCCCACCATCTCCAGAATCTCCCGGACTGCTGGCTGAAGGTTGCACAGCAGTATATCAGCCCCGCGTTTGCGAGCGTTGCCTCGACCAGTGAGCAAGACGCGCAGCCCGCTGCTGGATATATAGATTAACTCCCCCAAATCTATCACGATCGCGCGGTGGCCGGCGAGCTGCGCGTCCGTCAACGCCCGCTCAAGCCGGCTCACGGTGTTCGCATCCAGGCGGCCAGCTAAGCTCAGCATGGCGATGGACTGCTCGGCGAGCGATTGGCTGGTGATGCTGAGAGAAGACGTCATAGGTTTTTGATCAAGGTCAGGCGATTAAAGCAGCCAGGCAGGCCCAGCTCACTGCCGGGAACGCAGAACTCAAAGTGCACCTCGTCCATCATACGCCGAATCAGGAATAATCCCAACCCGCCTACTTGGCCATCGCCCTCAGTAACCTGCTGCGGATCATACGCCGGTATCGTTTGAGGGTCGAAGGTCGTCCCTGTGTCTAAGAGCGTGATCACGATACGCCGGCCTGGCTCTGCGCGGGCCGAGATGTGAACGTGGCCATCGGTCTGATGGGCATAGGCGTGTTGAACGATGTTTGCGCAGGCTTCATACACGGCCAGCTCGATCTGATTCAGGTCTGACTCGGCAAATCCGATCTCCTCGGCAAGTCTGCGCACGACGCTGCTAGCGTGCTGAATCTGGTCGAGCTGTGCGGGGATCGTAAGCGAGGCTTCACGTATGTCCATAGTTATCCCCGCGAAGGGCATTGTATCCCAGCGTCGGCGGAAGCTGGCGCTGTGGTTTGCGCGCATAACTGAGATCGCGTTGCTGACTGCTCACTGCGATTCCGATCACTAGACAAAGCAGCATGACTGAGTTGTGAAAGTCTATGTTGAAGAAGTAGTGGTCAAAAAAACCGCTAAATAACACGCCGACGAGCGCGCCATGTGTGCCTAAGAAGTGCTCCAGCGACGCGCTCGAGATAGCCGGCCAGGCACGTGCTGCGCCGAGCAGCACCGCGCCGATGGTAACGATAAACACTACCAACCCAACCAGGCCCATCTGTTGGGCAACCAGCAGATACATCGAAGAAACGCCGATGTACAAATCAACGTCCGGCGTCCCAACGAATCCAACACCTAGCAAGGGATAGCGTTCTATCAGCCTCAGGGCATCCCTATATTCCCCGAATCGCATTTGCGTGGCCAGATCGCGCCCTTGAAAGCCCTCCACAAAGTGCTGAACCAGCGCCTGTGATGGAGGTAATACGAGTAGCGCGACCGCTATCGCCCCCAGCAGGATCAACATGCGCCGATAGCGCAGCAGCCCGACCAACAGCGCGCCGATCGCGAAGCCAAGCATAGCCGCCCGCGAGACGGTCAGAACTAGAGCGATGAGGATCAGGCCTAGGCTAAGGAGTACTAGCCCGCGCGCCATCACCGGCCTGGGCGCGAAGAGCTGGGGCAGCCCTAGCAGCCCCACGACCAGCAGATAACCGCCGTAGGCATTTGGATCGATCCACAGGCCGGTTGCGCGCTGCATCAGCGCTGGATCGTCGCGGATGAACCGCAGCACATCCGGCCCGCTGGGATAGCCGAACGGCCGCAGGGCTGACAGCAGCCGGATGGCTAGGTCGTCCGGCATTGCATGCAGCGCGATGCCCACAGCAGCCGAGGCTGCGCCGATCAGGATCATCCAGCGCACAGCGCGCCCGCGGATGGTCGGATTGAACGTGATGGCGACGATGATGGCGATCATAGCCAGGCTGAACAGCAGCTCGGCAAATCGGCGCATGACGAGAGGAGTCAGCACGCCGTTAGGCAGACCGACGATAAAGGTCAGCACGGCTGTCGTCATCAGCGCGCCCAGCGGCCCGTTCACTGGCGCGCGACGCAGTGGCATATCAGGCGATTGGCTGAGCTGATGGCGTGCCCAGGCGACGACCAGCCCGATCATTGCCAGGTCCAGGAAAGTCGGCGTGAAACCGAATCGCACCGGCAGCGCGAAGCGCGGTAACAGACCGATGACGAGGATGAGCGCAAAGAGCGCGCGCTCAACGCTGCCGATTAGCCATACGCCGAGCGGTATGCCGACGGCCAGCGCGAACAAGAGCAGCGGATTGACCGACGCGGCCAGGAATCCGGTGAACAAGCCAGCGAGGACCAGCAGCGGGCCGATCCATCTGGCAGGCAAGCCGGCTGCGGACGTCAACATCGCTCAGTCAGCACCCTACGCGGCGCGGTCGAGTTCGCCGCTGATCAGGCGGCCGTTTTGATCGTATAGCTTGGGCGCGGCCTGAGCGCGCGCTGCTGGCGCATCTACCACCACGCGCCGAACGTCACGACGTGAGGGCACTTCATACATCACATCAAGCAGCGCGCGTTCGATGATCGCGCGGATCGCGCGCGCGCCGCTCCCGCTCTCCAGCGCCTCATCGGCAATGGCGTACAGCGCTTCTTCCGTGAAGACAAGCTCCACCCCGTCCAAGCTCAGCAATCGCTGATACTGCTTGGTGAGCGCGTTGCGCGGGCGGGTCAACACCTCGATCAGCCCCTCGCGGTCAAGCGGGTCGAGCGTGACGAGGACCGGCAGCCGCCCGACAAGCTCGGGGATGAAGCCATAGCGGATGAGGTCGTCCTGCGTCACGCGCCGCAGCAGATCCGTATGTCGCTGGATGCTGGGTTTGTCTGGCCCGTAGAGCGGCAGCGTGAGGCTGCGCTTGACGCCCAGGCGTTCGCCGATGATCCTCGTCAACCCCTCGAACGTGCCCCCACAGATAAACAGGATGTCCGTGGTGTCTATCTGCAGCATCTCTGCCTGCGGATGTTTGCGCCCGCCATCGCGCGGGACATACACGATGCTCCCCTCGATGATTTTGAGCAGGGCTTGTTGCACCCCTTCGCCAGAGACATCGCGGGTAATGCTGGGGTTATCGGCGGACTTTCGGGCGATCTTGTCGATCTCATCGATGTATACGATCCCGCGCTGGGCACGACGGACATCGCCGCCGGCGGCGTGGATCAATCTGGTCAGGATGGTCTCGACATCTTCACCGACGTAGCCGGCTTCGGTCAGCGCAGTGGCATCAGCGATGCAAAAGGGCACGTCCAACAATTTAGCCAGCGTCTGGGCGAGATAGGTTTTGCCGCTCCCGGTAGGGCCGATCAAAAGGACGTTGCTCTTGGCCACCTCTGTGTCGGCGAAGTGCGCTTTGTTCTCGATGCGCTTATAGTGGTTGTAGACTGCCACCGAAAGCGCGCGCTTAGCCGCCTCCTGACCAACGACGTATTCGCTGAGATACTTGTAGATTGTGCGCGGCACCAGCGGGTTATGAGCGCTCCCAGGGGCGCGCATCTCGCGCGCTGCGCGCCGTTCACCCTCCAAGATTTCTTGGCACATGCGCACGCATTCGTCGCAGATGAAGACGTTGCGCGGCCCAGCGATCAGCCGATTGACGTGAAGCTCGCTTTTGCCGCAGAAGGAGCAGTGGTTCACCGGCGAGCTGGCCCAAGACATCGCAGGAAGTATATCGCTCCGTCACTGCATTTAGGGTGCGTTCACCAATGGGGGCATCTTCCACAAGCTATGCTGCCGGCGAAGGCAAATCATAGAGGGTGGGCGACGGCACTGCCGTCGCCCACCCAAGGTTTTACCCCTGGCTGTGAATGCCCTTTGCATTTATCGGGTGCGGTAGCGAATCTGCGGTGTGCAACCGAGATGGCCTGTGCCAAGCTCACTCTCTGAGGAAGTCGCGCAGCCTGCGCGCGTGCGCTGGCAGGCGCAGCCGGCTGAGCGCCTGTGCCTCGATCTGGCGAACGCGCTCGCGGGTGACGCCCAGCTTGCGCCCTACTTCCTCCAGCGTGTAGGTCTCGCCGTCGAGCAGGCCGTAGCGCAACTGCAGGATGCGCACTTCGCGCAAGGGCAGGGTGGCGAGGATCTCTTGTAGCTGGTCGCGCAGCATCTTGTTGGTGACGGTCTCCACGGGCGCTGGGCTGTCTTCGTCGGGAATGAAATCGCCGAGCACACTTTCCTCTTCGTCGTCCGTGGGGGTCTCCAGGCTAATTGGACGGCGAGCGACCTGGATCATTTGCTCCGCCTTGCGCACGGTGACGTTCAGCGCTTCGGCTAGCTCGGCCACCGTCGGATCGCGCCCTAACTCCTGGGTCAGTTGGTGGCTGGCGCGCAGCAGGCGGTTGATCTGATCGCCCATGTGGACTGGCACGCGAATCGTGCGGCCCTGGTCGGCGATCGCCCGCGTCACAGCCTGGCGTATCCACCATGTGGCATACGTGCTGAACTTGTGCCCGCGCCGCCAGTCGAACTTCCTGGCTGCTCGGATCAAGCCGATGTTGCCTTCCTGGATCAAGTCCAGGAAGGGCACACCCCTGCCGATGTACTTCTTGGCCACGCTGATCACCAGGCGCGAGTTGGCGTTGATCAGGTGTTCGCGCGCAGCCAGGCCGTCTTCAACCAGGAGATGTAGACATTCCTGCTCCTGGGGCGTCAGGTCGGCTTCGGACTGTAGCCGCTCGCGCGCGTCGCGCCCGCGCTCCATGCGTTGGGCGAGGTCCACTTCCTGGGAGGCCGTGAGCAGCGGCACGCGGCCAATCTCTTTCAGATATAAGCCAACGGTATCGTCGGCCTCGATAGCCTCGAGCAGCCCGTCGTTGAGGCGGTCGCTGAACTCGTCTTCCTCTTCCTCTTCGTCGTCAATGAGCTGATCAGCGGCTTCGTCCTCGCTGGCGACGACGCTAATGCCAGCGTCGGACAGGGCCGAGAATAGCTCTTCGAGCTGCTCAATGTTCTTCTCGGCGTCTGGGAAGAAGCTCAGGATGTCCTCGTACGTAACGTAGCCTTTCTCGCGGCCGATGTTGATCAATTGCTCCTCGCTGCTCAGTTCCTCGACAGCCAGCGCCTCGATGGACGCCTCGGCTGCCTCTGGTGGAACAGGCGCGGGCGGGGTGGAGACCTCGGCGACAGCCGGCTTGGCCGAACTGCGGCCAGCCGCCTTGCGCCCTGCGCGCTTGGGCTGCCGCTCAGCCAATGGCGCCTTGCTCGCCGTCTTGCGCGTTGTCTTCCCCTTCTTGGCGGTCTTCTGAGTAGCCATCACTTAGTGTTATACATACGCCTATGAGGCCAGCGTTAAAATCGGTCTGAAGATTAGCTGGCGCTGCGCGGCTTGGATTCCCTCGATATTAACCCCGCCGCCGAAATTGTCAAGTCAATACGCGAAGCGCGTATATTCAACCCCTTCTAGATCGAACAGCGAGGCATGCGCGCCGCCGCTGTCCGGCCAGATCGGGATCGGGCTGAGGAAGCCGCCGGAGAAGCCACAATTATCGGCTGCAAATAGCAGGTTAGTGTAGATACGGCAGGTCTGGCCAGCAGCGATAACTGCGTTGCCGGGGAAGACGAAGATGCTCAAAATCGCGCCATCCGCTGAGCGGACTGCCCTCAGCGTCCAGCCGGCCAGGTTGACCTGTTGTGTGCCCTCGTTCTGTAGCTCGACGTACTCGTCGCCCTGATTGGGTTCGCTACCGACCGCGCGAATATTCCGTATGCGGATGCTGCCGCGGAACACCATAGAGCCAGACGGTAGTGGCGTTGCTGTCAGCGTTGGTGTAATGGTTGGCGTTAGCACGATTGTCGGCGTTGGCGACGGAGAAGAGGGCGCAGTTGGTGTGGGCATTTCTGGCGTGGCCGTCGGCAGCAGCGGGGATGTAAGCGGATCCGTCAGCATCGTTGTTGGCATTGGCGCTGGCGTAAACGTGGGTGGCAGCGCGACCGTCTCGCCAGGGTTAGGCGGGATGGGGGGAGCGTTGTCGGGAGGCGGAGGCGCAGGGGGTGCGACCGGCAGTAGGTCTGTGGCCGGCGCCTCAGGCGTTGCGATGCTTTGCTCATCACCCGCAGGCGTGGAGACCTCCTTTGCGCTGTCGTTCACAATGGTTGGTTCTGGCGACGCAGCGAATGCGCTGGTCGAGGGGGTGGGCGTTGGCGTCGGCAGGCTGGCTGCAACGAATGCTGAGCTTGGCGTTGGTTGATAGGCTGCCGCGATGGTCTGACGCGTGCGCGCTAGGCTGGGGCTCAGGACAAATGCCACAGCTACCGTCGCCAACATTGAGAATGCCGTTAGGATCGTCAGCGTCGTCGCAGCCAGCAAGGTGAACTGCGCGTTAGGGGGCGTCATTGCGCGCTGCTGGGCTTCCGCAACCTGCGCAAACATCTCTCGGCGCGTGAGCCATCGCCCGCTGAGCGAGCCTTCCAGGTCGGCGAACGCTTCGGGAAAGTGGACGATCTGCGCGCGCCGCGTCTGCGGGTCGAACGCCAGCCGGCAGCCGCATGCGTCACAGGACCAGGTGCGGCCGATCCGGTTCAGCGCAGCCTGCCTGCAGAGGGGACATGTATCGGGTGGGAGGTTGCTCAGGTCCACGGTTATATCTAGCGCCGGCTATCCAAACGGCACAGGGGTCATCAGGCGGGTGGGGCGCATGCGGCGATCGATCTCCCAGGGATAGACGATATAGGCGTCGGTGACCGCAGCGTAGTAGGTGGGTTTCTGGTTGGGGAAGAGCGAGGCAGATGGCTTGTAGTGCAAGACCGCTGTCTCGGTAGTGGCACCGCTGGCCTCGATCCGCGCGCGCACCGACATAATATGCCGGCCGTGCGTCCAGACGTCGTCCACGACCAACACGCGCCGGTCGCGCGTGAGCTCTTCCGGCGGGAACTGCAGAAAGGTAGGCCAGGCCAACAGGCGCGGCGCGTTGTCGGCTGGGAATTCCACTGCTGCCGTTAGAATATGTTTGATATCTAGTGCTTCGGCTATCATGCCCCCAGGGATGATGCCACCGCGCGTGATCATCACAAGCAAGTCAAAACTCCCCACCATTTGGGGGATAAGTTGATCAATAAGTGCGTCAACATCGGCCCAAGTCAGGACTTCTTGCCGGCGTGGTTCCTCTCCGCTCATCCTCGATGACCTTAACTTTATGGTGTATCCTTTGAGTGTACCTTAAGCCATGATCGCTGGCCGCTCGTTCCCAATAGCGCTCGCTGCTGCGGCTATCTTAATCGCTGGGCTAATGATCGCGGTCGTTGTGTGGTTCGTCACCAACATCAGCAGCCTGCGCCCAGCAGCCAGCGCTGGCCTGCCTGACGCTGCGCCGCTCCTGCTTTTGCCCATACCTACGGAGACGCCCACACCGCTGCCGCCTCCGACCGATACGCCGTTGCCGCCGCCAACGCCAACGGAGCCGCCCCCGATCACTGAGATACTGCCATCGCCCAGGACGGAGCCTATAGTAATGCCCACTGATGTGCCGATCCCTACGCCGACGCCTGCGCCGCGGCCGAGCGGCTCGGGCAGACCCAGCCGCATCCCGCGTTCTCCAGTGCAGTGCGGCGTGCGCGTGGTGCATGTGGTCAAGCCGGGCGAGAATTTGTTCCGGATCGCGCTGCGTTACAACACCACCATCCTATCTATCAGCCGTCGGAACAACATCGCTGACCCGCGACTGGTGCGCGTCGGCCAACGCTTAAACATCGTCACTTGCCGCTGACGCGCTCATTGGGTGGTGACGGTGATATCCTGCATCGGCACAAGCTGTATCCATGTGTTGCCCGGTTTCAGCGCTATCTTGTTGTTGTTCACGTCCAGCAGCTCGAAGTGTCCGATCACCTGTGGGTTGCGCCGCCATCGCCCGCCGACTTCCATGCCGTCGCGGAAGACGCGCAGCGGGCCTTCACCCCACAATTGAATCTCGATCGAGCGCGCGCCGCTCGTGTCTTCCTCTATCAGCGTGGTGACGTGGGGGGCGTGGACGACCAGCACGTTTGCTGCCGCGATTTGCTCTCCAGTCAGTTTGTCAATCTGCTTATCATTGCGCAGCGACTTTAGCCATCTGCCGCTCGAGGGTTCGTAGCTCCAGATCACGCTGCCGGATTTGTATCCAACATTTAGCACGCGCGTTGGCCGGCCCTGAGGCGGGGCAGGGTCAAACAGCCATGAGTGGAACGCTGAGGGCTTGTTCACGCCGCGGCGTTCCAGCTCCTCCCAGGCCCGGACCGTGTTCGCGAATAAATTGTGCGGCGGCAGGCGATCTGGTGTGCGAAAGGCGGGGCAAGTGGCGCACTCTTTGCCGCCCATATCGCTGATCATGGTCAGGTTGTTGCGGTGGGCGTATGAGGCGCGCATCAGCGGCTTGACGCCTGGACTGGTGCCAGAGCACAGCAGCGCGGCGTCGAAGATCGCTGGCAGCTCGATGTCGATCAGCCGGCAACTGCGCACCGAGCCGACTTTGGTCGGCGCGTTGGTCAGGAACAACGCCGTGAAGCGGGTGATGCTCCCCTCAGAGTAGTGTTCCACTACGATGTCGGCGCTGTTCAAACCGGACTGCGGTCGCACGTCCGACGTGTTGGCGACCTTCACCAGCAGTGGCCGTCGCTTCAGCGCAGCCGGGTCGGACAGGGGCAGGCCGGTGAATGGGTTGATCCCGTCAGCCTGATCCTTGGTCGTGGCCAGCGCGTCGGAGGCCGCGCTGACTGCCTGGAGTTCGGCGGTTGGCGTGGGCTGGGGTGTTGGGGTAGGCGCGCGCATCGCAGTTGGTGCGCTGACGGGCGCATAGATTGTGACGATCGGTTCAAAAGGCGTCGGGATCGGCGTTGGCTCGCTCGCGCCACAGGCGGTCAATAGCATCATCACCAGCGCGTGCAGCGCATATTGGGTTGTTTTCACTCGCATAGCTCTTCATGAACGGGCGGAATGGCCAGCCGCTGCTATTTTAGGCGAGGCGCCGACGCTCGCAGGGAATGCTCAATTTCGGGGTTAACTTGGCTTACTGACATCTCACCGCCGAGGCACAGGGCGCGCGGAGAGACAAGCTGAAGCCTCTCTGCGTCCTTGGCGCCTCCGCGGTGCACGTTTCTTACTCTCACCGCCGAAGCACAGCGCGCGCGGAGAGAGAAAGCTGAAGCCTCTCTGCGTCCTCGGCGTCTCCGCGGTGCACGTTTCTTACAGCACCTACAAGTGGCGCACTCCCCGCTCGCGCACTACCACATGCCGCCATGCTACAATCAGGTGCTTCAAGCCCCCATCGTCTAGTGGTCAGGACGCGGCCCTTTCAAGGCCGAAACACGGGTTCGAGTCCCGTTGGGGGCATTCACGGGTTTATCCTACTCATCATCCTCTGGCGAGCACAGCGCGCCCGATCACTTCCAGCGCGCGATCATCCTGCGGCGGGTGCATCAAGCCGGCGCGCGCATCGCGGAAGTGGCGCTCCAACGACAGGTTTCCCTCCAGCCCGCCCGCGCCAGCCGCGCGCAAGGCGATGTCGGTGACGGTGATCGCGGCGTTCGTGCACAGGTATTTGGCCGCAGCCAGCTCGGCTTCCATATCCGGGCGCGCTTCGGGATGATCAGACCAGCGGCGGGCTGCTTCCTCCAGCACGGCGCGCGCCGCGCGCAGCAGTGCGTCCATTTGACCGATGCTGCGCTGGACGCTCGGCAACTCCGCGATTGGCTTGCCCAGCGCGGTGGGCGTGCGCTGGCGGGCGTAGTCCGCCAGCGCTTGGAGCGCGCCCTCACCGACACCCAGATACACCGCCGCGAACGCGCACGTTGGCCAGCCAGCCGGCAATCCGCCACGCTTGGTCTGTCCTGCCTCGCGCTGCTCCACGTGCCACTCCTCTGGCACGAAGACGTTCTCCAGCCGCACGTCGAACGACCCGCTGGATCGCAGGCTCAGGCTATTGCCCCAGTTGTTAATCAGCGTCAGCCCTGGCGCGTCGTTCGCCACGGCGAAGACCCCGATGCCGCCGTCGAGCTGTGCCGTGACGAGGAAGTAGCGCAAAGCCGGCGCGTATGTCACCCAGCGCTTGCAACCGTTGAGCACAAACCCGCCTAGCACACGCTGGGCGGTCGTCGCGGGCAGGCCGCCCCGCGACGGACTGCCCATCTCTGGCTCGCTGGCCGCGCTGTTGACCAACGCGCCATCGCGGGTGATCTCTTGACACAAGCGGGCGAACGCTGCTTCCGGCCAGGTGTGCGTCTCTGCGAGCGTCCCCACGACGTGGACGTGCATCGCTAACCCCAGCGCGGTGCTGGCGTCGGCCTGGGCGAGGCGTCGCAGCACCTGGACGCACTGATAAAGGGTGAAGCCATCGCCGCCCAGCGTTGCCGGCACCGGCAGGCGCGGCAGGCTGGCTGCCCGCAGGTCGTCCACGTTCTCGAAGGCAAACGCGCCCTGGTGGTCGTGGATTGCGGCGCGCTCGGCAAAGCGCGCGGCCAGCGCCTCGACCTGTGCCATGACATCTTCAAAGCAGCGCGGCGTCATGGCAGACCGGCTTGGCTGTAGTCGCCAAGCAACAGGCGATAGCCGTTCGGCTTGGTTGCCACATGCGTGATCACCGATCGCCGGCCGATCAGGCTATCGTGAATGCGCGCCGGGATGTTGGAGATCCGACATCGCTCGAGCACAATGCTCCGCTCGATCTCAGCATTCTCGATCAGGCAATCGCGGTCAATGCTGGTGAAGGGGCCAACGTAGCTATTGATGATCTGCGTGTTCTCGCCGATGATCGCCGGCCCGCGCACTACGCTGTTCACGACCCGCGCGCCCTTCTCTAGCGTCACGCGCGAATCCACGGTTGATTTCTCGTCCACCTCGCCTTCGTTATATGGCGTCATCTCCTCCAGCACCAGGGCGTTGGCCTCCAGCATGTCCTCGCGCTTGCCGGTGTCCACCCACCAACCGGTATGTATGTATGGGTATACCCGATAGCCGTGTGTGACCAGCCACTGGATGGCGTCGGTGATCTCTAGCTCGTTACGCCACGAGGGCTGGATGGCCTCCACGGCTTGGAAGATGTGTTGGTCGAACATGTAGATGCCGACGAGGGCCAGATCGCTGGGTGGGTTGGCTGGCTTCTCGATTAATTGGGCGATGCTGCCGTCTTCCCGCAGCACGGCCACGCCGTACTGGCGCGGGTCGCTCACGCGCGTCAGCACGATCTGGCTGTTGTAGTCTGAATCCGCATACTGCGTGATCAGCCGGTGGATGCCGCCCTGGATGCAGTTGTCGCCCAGGAACATGACGAAGCGCGCATCGCCGATGAAGTCGCGGCTGATCTTGACAGCGTGGGCCAAGCCGCGCGGTTCATCCTGCACGATGTAGGTGATGCGCGCCTCCCAGCGCGCGCCGTCGCCCACTGCGTTTTTGATCTCTGCGCCCGTCTCCGGCGCGATCACGATGCCGATGTCGTCAATGCCTGCGTCGCGGATCGCCTGGATCACCCGAAAGAGCACGGGCTTATTGGCCAGAGGGATGAGTTGCTTGGCGCTGGTGAAGGTCAGCGGCCGCAGGCGTGTCCCTTTGCCCCCGCTCAGGATTAGGCCTTTCATGCTGGATGCGGTCATGTGTTGATCTGTATGTTAACGCGAGTTCGGATTATCCACAGCGCTGCGAACCTTTGTGCGAGAAGCACAATGCGGCGTCCTTCGCGCCGCCGCAGGTGGTTCTCTCTCAGCGTTTGTTCAGAACGCCCGTGATATAGTCCGCCGGCGAAGGGAAGGCCGCTGAAGGGAGAACCATGGCGCAGGACAAGATCATCGTGCGCGGCGCGCGCGTCCATAACCTCAAGAACATCAACGTCGAGATCCCGCGCGACAAGCTGGTGGTCATCACCGGTCTGAGCGGCAGCGGCAAATCCTCGCTCGCCTTTGACACCATCTTCGCTGAGGGCCAGCGCCGCTATGTGGAAAGCCTAAGTGCCTACGCGCGACAGTTCCTCGGCCAGATGGAGAAGCCCGACGTCGATCAGATCGAGGGACTATCGCCGGCGGTCTCGATAGACCAGAAGGGCAGCAGCCACAACCCGCGCTCCACGGTCGGCACGGTGACCGAGATCTACGACTACCTGCGCCTATTGTTCGCGCGGATTGGCGTGCCGCACTCGCCAGTCACTGGCCTGCCGCTCACCTCGCAGACGCCCCAACAGATCGTGGATCAGCTCGCCGCCTTGCTGGCAGGGACGCGCCTGCAGATCCTCGCCCCGCTCATCAAGGATCGCAAGGGTCACCATCAGCAGGTCTTCGCCGACGTGCGCAAACAGGGCTTCGCCCGCGTCCGCGTGGATGGCGAGATCCGCGCCTTGGATGAGGAGATCGAACTGGACCGCTACAAGCTCCACACGATCGAGGCAGTCGTTGACCGCTTGATCGTCCCCCCAGCCGGCGTAGAAGAGGAGGAGCGGCGGCAATTCCTCGCCCGTCTGAACGACTCGGCTGAGACGGCGCTAAAGCTGGGCGATGGCTTTTTAATCGCCATGCTCCAGGAGCCGGGCGCAGCCGGCTGGCGCGACGTCTTGTTTAGCGAGAAGCGGGTGGACCCCGCCACCGGCAAGAGCTATCCTGACCTGGAGCCGAAGCTCTTCTCGTTCAACTCGCCGCAAGGCGCCTGTCCGGAGTGTCAAGGATTGGGCAGCAAGCGCGAAATTGACCCTGCCCTGGTCGTGCCCAACCCCGACCTCTCGCTGGCCGAGGGCGCGATCAACGCGATCGGCTGGAACAGCGACAATGACGAAGCCTGGGGATTGAAGATGTTGCGCGCTGCGTGTAAGGCCTACGGCATCCCGATGGATAAGCCGTGGCGGTCGCTCAGCAAGGCCCAGCGCGATTTGATTCTCTACGGCAGCGGCGATGGCCAGCGCCTTCGCCTGCAGTATGTAAATCGCCTGGGCGAGCGCCGGCACTACGACGTGACGTTCGAGGGTGTCATCCCCAACCTGGCGCGTCGCTACCGCGAGAGCACCAGCGACTACGTCAAGCAGAGCATCGAGGCGGTGATGACCTTTCGGACGTGCGAGGCTTGCGGCGGCAAGCGGCTGAAAGAAGAGGTGTTGTGCGTAAAGGTGGCCGGCAAAAACATCGCTGAGGTCACTGACATGAGCATCGCCCAGGCCTTGGCGTGGGTGGATTCGCTCGGCGTTCTGGAGGAATCAGCGCCTGCTGACCCGCGCATGAACGGCCATCGCGCCGCATCACCGCTGAGCGCGCGCGATAAGCAGATCGCCCGCCAGATCGTCAAAGAGATCCGCGCGCGGCTTCAGTTCCTGGTGGATGTGGGCCTGGACTACCTCACGCTCAGCCGCAGCGCCACCACGCTAAGCGGCGGCGAAAGCCAGCGCATCCGCCTGGCCACCCAGGTCGGTGCGCAGCTCACCGGCGTGCTCTACGTGCTGGACGAGCCGAGCATCGGCCTGCACCAGCGCGACCAGCAGCGCCTGATCAACACGCTATTGAAGATGCGCGACTTGGGCAACACTGTGCTGGTCGTGGAGCACGACGACGACACGATGCGCGCGGCTGACTGGATCATTGACATGGGGCCAGGCGCCGGCGAAGGCGGCGGGCAGGTGGTGGCCGCTGGCACGCCAGAGCAAATCATGCAGCATCCAACATCGCTCACCGGCGCTTACCTGAGCGGTCGCCGGCGGATCGCTATCCCCCCGCAGCGCCGCGCCGGCAACGGCAAATGGCTGGTCATCAAGGGTGCGCGGGAGAATAACCTCAAAAACATTGACGTCGCCATTCCGCTCGGCAAATTCGTCGTGGTGACCGGCGTCAGCGGCAGCGGCAAGTCGTCGCTGATCGTGGAGTGCCTATACAAAGGGCTGGCCAACCGCCTGAACGGGGCACTAGAACAGGCCGGCGACTTTGACGACATCCTGGGTTGGGAGCACCTGGACAAGATCATCAACATTGACCAGCAGCCGATCGGCCGCACGCCGCGCAGCAATCCGGCCACCTATACCGGCCTGTGGACGCCGCTGCGCGAGCTGTTCGCTGGCTTGCCGGAGAGCAAGCTGCGTGGCTACAAGAGCGGGCGCTTCTCGTTTAACGTCAAGGGCGGCCGCTGCGAGGCTTGCGAGGGCCAGGGTGTGCTGCTGATCCAGATGCAGTTCATGCCCGACATCTACGTGACCTGCGACGTGTGCCACGGCACGCGCTTCAACCGCGAGACGCTCCAGGTGCGCTACAAGGGCAAGCACATCGCCGAGGTGCTGGACATGACAGTGAGCGAGGCGATAGCGTTCTTCAAGGATATTCCGGCCATCGCACGCAAGCTCCAGACTTTGGAGGAAGTCGGCCTGGGCTACATTCGGCTGGGTCAGCCGGCCACCACCCTGAGCGGTGGCGAGGCGCAGCGGGTGAAGCTCAGCCGCGAGCTGAGCAAGCGCGCCACTGGTCGCACGCTCTACGTGCTGGACGAGCCTTCAGTCGGCTTGCACCACGAGGACGTGAACAAGCTGATCCAGGTGCTCAACCGGTTGGTGGACGACGGCAACACGGTCGTGGTGATCGAGCATCACCTTGACATTATCAAAGTCGCCGACTGGGTGATTGACCTGGGGCCGGAGGGCGGCGAGGGCGGCGGAGGAATTGTGGCCCAGGGAACACCAGAGACAATCGCCCAAGTCGCCGAGAGCTACACCGGCCGCTTCCTGCAGCGCGTCTTGGAGGAGGCCGGCGCGCTGTCGCCAGGCTAGTTGCGTCCCTCACATGCTCTTCTGGACTGAAAACGCAGATTCCCAGCGGGGGTTGATGCGCCTTTCTCCGCATGAGAACAGACGTTGCGTGGCCTTGAGCTGCGGTTTAATACGCTCCTATGAAGCTGCGCATTGCTGTCCTCCCTGGCGATGGCATCGGGCCGGAGGTATGCGCGGAGGCGATCGCCGTCTTGCGCGCGCTGAAGCTCGATCTTGAACTACATACCGCCCTGGTCGGCGGGTGCGCGATTGAGGCGCTGGGCACGGCGCTGCCCGACGAGGCGCTGCGCATGGCGCAGGATGCCGACGCGGTGTTGTTCGGCGCGGTGGGCATGGCCAAGTTCGACCAGGATCCGACCGCGACGGTGCGGCCAGAACAGGCCATCCTCGGCCTGCGCAAGGCGCTGGGCCTGTTCGCCAATCTGCGGCCAGTGAAAACCTACGAAGCGCTGCTGGACGCCTCGACGCTGAAACCAGAGGTGGTCCGCGGGGTGGATTTAATCATCCTGCGCGAGTTGACCGGTGGCGCGTACTTTGGCCGGCCGCAGGGGCAATCTGGTGAGCCGCCCAACCGACAAGCGGTGGACACCACGTGCTACACCGAGGGAGAAATCCGCCGGTTGATGATCACAGCGTTCGAGCTGGCGCGCGGGCGCAAGCGACGGGTCACTCAGGCCGACAAGGCGAACGTGATGGCGACCGGCCGGCTATGGCGCCAGGTGGCCCATGAAGTGCGCCGGGACTATCCCGATGTGGAATACGAGGACATGTTTGCCGACGCTTGTGCCATGCACCTGCTGCGCAACCCGCGTCACTTCGACATCATCGCCACCGAAAACCTCTTTGGTGACATCTTGAGCGACGAAGCCGCGATGATCACTGGCTCGATGGGCATGCTGCCCAGCGCCTCGCTGGGCGAAGCCCGCAACCGGTATGGCCAGCGGCGCGGGTTATACGAGCCCATCCACGGCGCAGCGCACGATATCGCCGGCAAAGGCATCGCAAATCCGCTGGCGATGATCCTGAGCGCGGCGCTGATGTTGCGCTGGTCATTTGGGCTACATGACGAGGCCGAACGAATTGAGCGGGCGGTGGCGCGCGCGCTGGACGACGGGCTGCGCTGCGCGGATATCCAGCAGGCCGGCACGACCGTGCTGGGCACGCGCGCGATGGGCCAGGCGGTCATCGAACGGCTGTGAAGCGGCGGGTCAGCACCTTCATCCCCTCGCGGATCCACACGACGCTGCTGGCGACCAGGATGCAAATTGCCCAGTCGCCAGCGCTTAACGAGGCCGTCTGGAAGGCGCGCTGAAGGACGGGCAGATGAACGACCGCGATTTGCAAGGCCAGTGAAATCAACACCGCCCCCCATAGCCAACGATTGCGGAATAGGTCAACCCCTATGCGCTCATGGTCGGAGCGGGCGTTGAAGACGTTGAACAGCTGGAAGAGCACAAGCGTTGTGAACGCCAGGGTGCGGGCATAGACCAGGTCTCCGCTGCCGGTCAACAGGCCGCCAGGCAGGGCGTAGTCGAACATCAGCAGCGTCCCGACCGCCATCGTGAACCCCGTCACCAACAGGCCGGCCCACATCGGGCGGTCGATCACCCCTTGCCCGCGCGGGCGAGGCGGCCGGCGCATCAGGTAGGCCGCCGGCGGATCAATGCCCAAGGCCAGCGCTGGCCCGCTATCGGTCACCAGGTTGATCCAAAGGATATGCACGGCCAGCAGCGGCACGGCTGGCGCGCCGATCAGCACCCCGGCGAGGAGCAGACCCAGGAACATGGTGAGCACCTCGCCAATGTTAGAGGAGAGCAGATAGCGCAGGAACTTGCGGATATTAGAGAAGATGCCGCGACCCTCTTCTACCGCAGCCACGATCGAGGCGAAGTTGTCGTCGGTCAGGATCATGTCGGCGGCTTCTTTTGCTACGTCGGTGCCGGTGATCCCCATGGCAATGCCGATGTCGGCCTGCTTGAGCGCCGGCGCGTCGTTCACCCCGTCGCCGGTCATCGCCACCACGTGGCCATGTTGCTTGAGCGCTTGGACTAGCCGCAGCTTTTGCTCCGGGCTGACCCGCGCGTAGACCGTGGTGGTCTGCACAACGCGAGCGAGGGCTTGTTCATCCATATTGTGCAGCGCTGCGCCGGTCACCACATGCGCGCCGGGGTCGGCGATGCCCAGCTCGGCGGCGATCGCGGCGGCGGTGCGCGGGTGATCGCCGGTGATCATCACAACGCGGATGCCGGCCTGGGCGGCGCGGGTGACGGCAGCTTTGGCCTCTGGGCGCGGTGGATCGAGCAGGCCAAAGACGCCGAGGAAGATCAAATCGCGCTCAATCTCTTCGGCGGTCAGGTCAAGCTGGCGGGGCATGGTGCGGTAGGCCACACCCAGCGTGCGCAGGGCCTGGCCGGCCAGGGCGTCCACTATGGCCAAAATCTGTTGGCTGCGCGGCTCAGATAGTGGGCGGACTGCGTCGCCGCACTGTTCAGCGCAGCACATGGCGAGCAACACGTCGGGCGCGCCCTTGACGAAGACCAGCATGCGATCGGGGTGATGCGGGTCGGGGTGCAGCGTGGACATTCGCTTGCGCTCGGCCGAGAAGGGCAGCTCGCCGAGGCGCGGTGTGTCCGGCGCCGGCGGCAGGCCGAATTTGGCCGCTGCGACGCGCAGCGCGCCTTCGGTGGGGTCGCCCTGGATTGACCAGCGGCCGGCGCGATCCTGAAGGATGCTGTTGTTGGCCAGAACTGCCGCCTGAAGGGCCAGCGTGACCTCGGTGCGCAGCGGACCATCGCCCAGTGGGCGCTCATCGGGGCCGAGGACTTGACCATGCGGGGCATAGCCGCTGCCGGTGAACGTCACTTGACCGTTGGTGGTGACCAGGCAGCGGACGGTCATCTCGTTGCGGGTGAGGGTGCCGGTTTTATCGGTGCAGATCACGGTGGCCGAGCCGAGCGTCTCCACGGCAGCCAGCCGGCGGACAATCACGTTGCGCTGTGCCATGCGTTGCATTCCCAGCGCTAACACGATGGTGAGGATCGCCGCCAGCCCCTCTGGCACCGCTGCCACGGCCAGTGATACGCCGATCACCAACGCTTCCACAACGGTCTGCACCGTGATCTCCGAGTGGGTGAGGAGGATGGTTGCGATGATCAGGACAGCGAGCGCAATGATGATCGCGCCCAGCGCACGGCTGACGCGCGTGATCTCAGCCTGTAGCGGGGTAGCTGTCTCTTCAGCGCGCTGGAGCAGGTCAGCGATCTGGCCGACCTCGGTGTGCATGCCAGTGGCCGTGACGACGGCGCGCCCACGTCCGTAGGTGACGACCGTGCCAGCGAAGACCATGTTTCTGCGGTCGCCCAGACTCGCAACTTTGTCGAGCGGCGCGGTGTGCTTGGTGATGGGTAGGCTTTCGCCAGTCAGCGCAGCTTCGGAGACTTGGAGGCCGATCGCCTCGATCACGCGACCGTCTGCGGCGATTGCATCTCCCTCTTCGATTAAGAGGATGTCGCCCGGCACGACTTCGCTGGCCAGCACCCGATGCCGCCGGCCATCGCGCATGACGGTGGCAGTTGGCGCGGTCATGCGCTTGAGCGCGGCGACGGCCTGCTCAGCGCGCGCCTCCTGGATGAAGCCCAACGCGGCGTTCAGCAGCAAGATGGCCAGGATGGTAATGGCTTCGAGAGGCAGCTCGGACGCGCGCTCGATCAGCCAGATACCAGCCGAGAGGAGGGTGGCGACAAGCATAAGCGCGACCAGCGGGTTCTGGAATTGTGCGGCGAAGCGCCGCCAGGCCGGCGTGGGCGGCGCGGAGACCAGCGTGTTTGGGCCGAACCGACGCAGCCGAGCCTCCGCTTCGTGCGTCGTCAGGCCGCGCTGTGGGTCGCTGCCCAGTTTAGCGAGGACGGCTTCGACGGTCTCCTGGTATGGCGGCTTCACGCGCTGCGGGGGACGAGGACGTTCTCGTTGCGGCGGCCGGCCTCGAAGTCGCTGAGGTTGCAGATGGTGGTCTCGGCGATCTGCGCCAGCGCTTCGTGGGTGAAGAAGGCCTGATGACCGGTGAGCAAAACGTTTGGGAAGGTCAACAGGCGAGCCAGTACGTCGTCGGCGATGATCTGATCTGAGCGATCGCGGAAGAACAGCCCTTCCTCTTCCTCATAGACATCCAGGCCGACGGCGCCGACGCGCCCCGACTTGAGCGCCTCGATCAAAGCCTCGGCGTCCACCAGCGCGCCGCGACTGGTGTTGATCAGGATGACGCCGGGCTTCATCTTGGCGAGCGCCTCGGCGTTGATCAGGTGGTAGGTGCTTGGCAGCAGGGGGGTGTGCAAGCTGATCACGTCCGACTGGGCCAACAGATCGTCCAGCGCCACGTAGTGCATGCCCAGGGCCAAGCAGTCGGGATTAGGCGCCAGGTCGTGGCCGAGCAGCGTCACGCCGAAGCCGTGCATGATGCGGGCGAAGACCGCGCCGATGCGCCCGGTGCCGATGACGCCGATCGTCTTGCCGTGAATGTCACATCCCTGAAGGCCATCCAGCGCGAAGTTGCCCTCGCGCGTGCGGTTGTATGCGCGGTGGAGCTTGCGGTTGACGGCCAGCAGCAGCGCGACGGCAAACTCGGCGACCGCATACGGCGAATAATTGGCGACGCGCATCACTGTCTGGCCGAGGCGCGCGGCAGCCTCTAGGTCCACGTTGTTGAAGCCGGTGCTGCGCAGGGCAATCAGCCGCACGCCCCCCTGTGTCAAGCGCGCGAGCACAGGCGCGGAGGCATCGTCGTTGACGAAGATGCTGACGGCGGGGAACCCATCGGCTAGCGAGGCGGTGTACTCGTTGAGCGGCGACTCGACGAAGACCAATTTGTGCGGCGCGCCATGCGCGACGTTGGCCGCCTGCAAGGTCTCGCGGTCGTATCGTTTGGTGTCATAGATCAGCACGTCCATAGGTGAGGGGTATTAGAACGCATGAGGAAACGTGGGCGCTCGCGGTTGGGTCATTGCCCTTTCTGATCTCCGCAAGCAGGGGAGTGAGCCTCTGCTCGCGCCTAGCATCGCCCACATCTTCAAGAACTGCATCCTAGCCAACTGGCAGCAGTGAAGGGGTGCATTCACCGGCAGGGGCAAAAGCTTGGGTGGGCGACGGCACTGCCATCGCCCACCCTCTAGATTTGCCTTCGCTGGCAGCATCGCTTGTGGAAGATGCCCCTATTGGTGAACGCACCCCAGCGAAGATCAGCAATTGCAGAGCCTTTTGTCTAGGTGGTTGACAAGTCTCCTGAGCATGCCGCTATGAAGTCTTCTCTTGTGAGCGTGTTTCCGGCTTGGGCTGCGCGCACCATCATCGCTGTGAGCGCGGCGTTGGTAGGCGCAGGCACGCCCAGCCGCCGGCCAGCGTCGGCCACTGCGCCGTTAAGGACGATCACTTCGGAGCGACCGGTGCGTCCAGCGACGTCGTAGTATAGCGAGGGTAGCTTGTTGCCGCGCCCGCGGGCTACTAAGTGCGCCAGGAGCGGCTGAAGCAGCGCATCCGGCAGGTGACGCACGCCCAGCGCCAGCGCGCGCACGGGATAGCCGGGCAGGTTCACGGCCCGGATTGGCGGATCGTGCGCAGCCATCACCGCTAGTGCCTCGCGCAGGGCGCGCATCTCCACGGCGAACAGCCGGCGGTCGCGGTATATGGCCGCCGGCGGCAGGCCCAGCAGGGCGCTGGCCGCGTTGCCCATCAGGTTGAGCAGCAGTTTGGACCACTTCATCGCCTGCCAGTCAGCGTAGGCCCGCGCGCGCAGCAGCGGCGCGCCGGCCATCGCGTGGACAATGCCTGACCAGCTCGCGCGGGCTGCATCGAGGGCAGCCAGTCCGACGCCGCCGCTGGATCGCTCCAAGCGGACCGCTGCTGGCGCATCGAGCGACACCGGGCTGGTCAGGGTAGCTGCCAGCACGCGCTGCGCGCCGAACGCCTGGGCCAATGCCGCCTCGTTGCCGATGCCGTTCTGGAAGGCCACCAAGCGCGCTGCGCCAAGCGCGTCGGCGCAGGCGCGCAACTCGGCGATCGCCTGGTCGAGGGCAAAAGACTTCATGCATAGCAGGACGGCGTCGAAGGGTGCGCTGGCGCGCTGGAGCACCTCGTCCAGGGTCGTCCCCGCCTCCAGGTCGCACAGCCGCCACGTCTCGCCGCCCGGCAGGGCGACTCGCAGCCCTTGCTCGCGGACGGCGGCGACGAAGCTCGGCCGGCCGACGAACGCGACTAACTGGCGCGCCATGACCAGATTAGCCCCGATCCAGGCGCCGACCGCCCCCGCGCCGAACACCAGGAAACGCATTATTCGATGACCAAGGCAGTGTAATCGCCCTCCGGCTGACCTGCTGGGTTCAGCAAGCGCAGCCGTTCTATCTCTGGGTAGCGGTAGGCGCCCAGGTGCAACTCATAGGGCCGCGCCGGCGGATCGTCGGGCAGAGGGATGACGAAGCGATGGAGGAGGATATCGCCGGCGCGCCAGTTGACGGGGTGAATTCCTGCGCCGTCTAGTGCGGCGAACTCCTGACCGTCTTTGAAGAGGTGGTGAAACCAGTGGTAGTTCACCCCAGGCGGCGCCTCGCGGAAGACACGCAAGTAATAGTCCAGGGTCAACGCGCGATCCAGCGTGAAGCGATAACCCAACATGCCCACGCCGTGCTCCCACTGGGCCGGCCAGGGGCGAAGCGCACCCACCGTGGCGTGCGCTAGCCATGCGTAGTGGTAAGCGTCGTCGCGCTCATTATGTAGCGGGATGGTCTGTATATGTATCTCGCTGCTAGCGTGAGCCTGCACCAGCGCAAGCGCCGCGCGCGCCTCCGGCGTGATCACGTATTGCGTGCCGTCCTCGCGCAGGATCAGGCCGGTCCGAATGTCGGCGAAGCGCCGCGGCAGATCGGCCATCACAACGTCCATAATTGCTGCCTGCTCGTGAAAAGCCGGATCACCGCCCGTGGTTAGCACGATCACATCGCGGGCCTGGCCGTTGCGGATAGCCGTCCGCGCGATCTGCGCGATCGCCAACGCGCTGCGGGCTGGCAGGCCGTAGCCGCCGGCGCTGGTGTCGTGGCGTTCGATAAACGCGGTGAACTGTAGCGTGGTGTGAACCTGCCAGATGGCGATGATCGCAACAGCACCAGCGACGATCGCCTGCATCGCGCGCTGCATTGGGCGCGTGCGGAAGGCCCGCAGGATGATCGCCAGCCCCAGCCCCGTCACAAGGAAGGGGATGGGATAGAGCGCAAGAAAGTAGTGCATTTGTAATGGGCGCGCTGGCCGCAACTGGAGCAATACCGGCAGCGCCAACCACGCGAGCATGATGGCGACACCGGCTTGGATAGCCCCAGTCGCGCGATGGGTCATCATGTAGATAGCAAGACCGCCCGCGCTCACCACCAGCAGCGCCATCTGAAGCGTGTCTATCCAGCCTAACACCAGCCAGGGCTGCTGAGCCCAGAGCAAATAAGCGCCGTCGGTCAGGTCGCTGAGGTGCGTCCCGCCGCTGATCCAGAGCGCAAAGCGCAAGGCATAAGGTGACCACTCAGCCGGCTCACCTGTCGCGCTGAGCAGCGCGCGCAGGTTGCGAAAGTCCTGGCCGGCGTCGAAGCCCAGGTAGGTTGCCAGCAGTGCGATGAGCGGGGCGATCCCAACCAGCGCCGGCACGGGGCGCAGCGCCGCGCGGCCGAGCAAGAGGGCGATCAGCGCCACCGGCAGCAGGTAGATGACCGAGAGGTGAGCGCCGGCGCTCAACGCCAATCCCCATCCGGCGATGGCCCAACCCCAGGGGTTGCGCCGGATGGTCGCTTCCAGGAGGCCGAACAGCAGCAGCACCTGAAACAAGGGCAGCGCGGCCAGCCAGGTGCGGCGGGCGAACTGAATCGCCCAGGGCGCAGTTGCGAAGAGCAAGCACGCGACCAGGGCGGCATCTGGCATATCGTCAAAGTAGCGTCGGCACAGCCACCAGCAGAGCGCGATCGCGGCCACGTCCAATAGGACGCGGTAGGCTGCGGCGATGAGGAAGTCGCGGGTGAACAGGTAGGGCAGCGCCATGATGTAGAGATACGTCGGCGGATGATTGGCCACGCTGCCGCTGAACGGCGCAACCGGCAGCCAAGTTCCGCCAGCGATTTGCATGGCCTGGCGCAGCGCGGTGGCCTCGTCGAAACGCAGGTCCATGAGATCGAGCCGATACAGGCGGAGCGCAATGGCCAGGATGATCACGCCGACGAAGGCGATCTGCGCGACCGCGGTGCGCTGACGATTCATGGCAATACGGTGAACCGAACTGGCGCGCTTTGTAACACGCGGCCGTCGCGCAGGTGAGCGCGCGCGATCAGCGTGTGCTCGCCTGCTTGTAGTGGCCAGAGCAGCCGGTAAGGCGGCTGGTCGAAGCGCGCCAACACGTCATCGTTTGCCCCCACTACCTCCACGTGCATCACCTCACTGATGTTTGCGCGCACCTCAACGGGGATGCGCTGCACGGCGCGCGGCAGCGCTTTGGAGAGCCGAAAGATCGCGCCAGGGTCGGGCTGGGTGATAACCAGCGCTGCATCTGCCCTAGCAATCCCCGACGAAGGCAACAGCGGCCAGCCCTGGGCGCGCGCCCAGTCGCGCAGCTCGGCTGGCAGGTCGAGCATGATGCGCCAGACCACGCGCGCCGGTGGCGTGTCAGGTCCGGCGAGCTGGCCAGTAAGTGCATCAATTGCGACGCGGCGATGCCAGGTGTCTGGTTGGGTTGGCGCGCTGCCAGCGATGAACCACTCCTGTCGCCTGAGCGGGCAGTCCGGCGTCGGCAACAACCCAGAAGGGACACAGACCTCGACGCGCACCAGACCAGCCGGACGTTGGAACCAACGCACAGGCAGGCTGCGGTGGGCGATCTCCATAAAGTCATGCCAGATCGGCCCAGCGCCACTCACTCCGCTGATGCCCTGCATCGGCCGGCCATCGGCATTGCCTACCCAGACGCCGGCCACGATCTGCGGCGTGTAGCCGATCGTCCAGTTATCGCGGAAGTCGGTCGTCGTGCCGGTCTTCGCAGCGGCAGGCCGCGAGAGGCGCAGGATGCTGAACTCGCCGAAGGCCGGCGCGCGGGCCTGATGGTCGGCCAGAATGTCGCTGATCAGCCAGGCCACCCGTGCATCCAGGGCGCGTTCCTGGTGGGTGAAGTGGTCGGCCCTGTGATAGCGCAGGGTGCCGTGCCTGTCGCTCACCGCTATGACCGCATGCGGCGTGACCCGCAGGCCGCCGTTGGCGAACGCGCCGTAGGCTGCCGTCAGCTCCAGAAGCCGGACCTCGCCGCCGCCCAAGGTGAGCGCCAACCCATAACGATCCTTGTCTTTGAGCGAGGCCAGCCCCAAGGCGTGGGCCTGGGCCAGCATGGCATCCATCCCTATTTTGTGGAGCACGTGCACCGCGGCCGTGTTATTGGAGGTGGCCAGCGCCTGGCGCGCGCTGATGGGGCCGTAGTGCCGACGGTCGTAGTTCACCGGCACATAGGGCAAGCCCTCGCGGGTAGGGAAGGCTGTGCGCACGTCGTAGATCGGCGTCGCAGCGGTGAGTGCACCGCGGGCGAACGCTGCCGCGTAGGTAATCGGCTTAATCGCGCTGCCGGGTTGCCGCAGGGTGACCGCTGCGTTCACCGCGCCGCTGATGCGCGCGTCGAAGTAATCTGGGCTGCCCACCATCGCCAGGATCTCTCCTGTGCTTGGATCAAGCGCGACCAGCGCGGCGTTGTTCGCGTCATGGCTGAAGCCAGGCCGATCTGGGGGGCTGGCCAGGCGCGCGATTTGCGCGCGCACGACGGCCTGCGCTGCGTCGTTGAGGGCCAGGTCGAGTGTGGTGGTGACGACCAAGCCGTCGCGGACGATCGCCTCGGGGCCGAACTGTCTTTCCAGCCAGTTGCGCACATAGCTCACGAAGTGCGGCGCGCGGATGCTGAACGGCGCCGGCGCGATGGAGAGGCGCGTGCGCTTGGCGGCGAGCGCTGCCTCCGGGCTGATCATGCCCTGCTTCACCATCAGGTCGAGCACGACCGCCTGGCGCTGGCGGGCCGCTTCTGGGTGGTTGAGCGGGTCATAGCGGGCCGGCGCTTGGGGCAGGCCGGCCAGCAACGCGCACTCGGCCAGGTCCAGCTCGCTGACCGACTTGCCGAAATAGGCGCGCGCGGCTGCCTCGACCCCATAAGCCAGGTTGCCGTAGTAGGCCTGGTTCAGGTAAAGTGCTAGGACGTCGTCTTTTGTGTAACGCTGAGCGATCTGCCAGGCCAGCAACGACTCGCGCAATTTGCGCAACAGCGTGCGCTGGATGCGCTCCTCTGGGTCAAGCAGCATCAGGCGCGCGACTTGCTGCGTGATCGTGCTGCCGCCGGCCAGGGCCTCGCCACCACGCAGGTTGATCCACAGCGCCCGCGCGATGCCGATCAGGTCCACGCCGGGGTTGGCGTAGAAATTGGCATCTTCGACCGCGATCGTCGCCTGGCGCAGGTGGAGCGGGATGCGCGCCAGCGGCACCGGCGTGTGTCGTCCGCTGTGTGGGCCGCGCGGGATGACCTCGTAGAGCAGCCGGCCGTTGCGGTCAAGGATGCGCGTGCTGGGCGTCTGACCGCGCTGATCGAGCTGCGAGATGTCGGGCAGGCTGAGCCAGACGACCGCTAAAAACGAGGCTGGGATGGCCAGGAACAGCGCTATCCCGATCGGCCATCTGCGCTTCAAGCTGTGCAATCGCACGCCAAGCAGCATGATAGCATCACCCTTGCGTTGCGCATCGTTTACTTGGCACCGTTCGCCTTTGCCCCCAAGGCCACCGTGAGCGCGCGCCTTCTGCCGATGGCCGCAGCACTCGCTCGGCGCGGCCATCAGGTGACCATCCTTGTGCCACCCTACGACAATCCGGATCACAGCGGCCAAGTGTGGGAGCGCCACGGCGTCCGCGTGGAGAACGCGGTGATCCCATCGGGGAGGTCGGGGGCGTGGCTGTATTGGCACCTGGCGCGCTGGCTCGCGGCGCGTGTCGGGCAGCTTCGGCCCGACGTTGTGCACGTCTTCAAGCCAGTCGGCGTATCTGCGCTCGCGCTCTGGCGCCTGCGACGCGCGCCCTATGCGCTGGTGCTCGACAACGACGACTGGGAGGGGCGCGGCGGGTGGGTGGACGTCAACCCCTATCCGCTGGCGCACAAGCTCTTCATGATCTGGCAGGAGCGCTGGGCGCTGCGATTTGCGCCGCGGGTGACCTGCGCCAGCGTTGCCTTGCTGGAGCGGACGCGGGCGTTTCGGGCTGGTAAGGATGCGCACGCGCTCTCTCTATTCCCCAACGGCCCAGGCGAATGGCTGCGCCCAATTGTGGCCCAGGCCGAAGCCGCTCGCGCCGCGCTGCGCGCACGATTCGGCTGGCAGCAGCCGGTGGTAATTTACGCCGGCAACGTGCCGCTTAACCACGACCTGGACATCGCCATACAAGCTCTGCGCGGGCTGCCCCAGGCCTTGTGGGTGATCGTCGCTGCCGGCGACGGGGTGCCCGCACTGCGAGAAGCTGTTGCCCAGGCTGGCATCGCTGATCGCGTTGCCTGGCACGACTTCATGCCGCATGACCAGCTCATCGCGCGGTTGGTGGCCGCCGACGTAGCGATTTATCCGTATCGGGATACACCCATCAACCGCGCCAAGTGCTCCGGCAAAGTGATTGACTACATGGCCTGCGGCAAGCCTATGGTGGTGAGCGATGTGGGGATGAACCGCATCTACCTTGAGCATGAGCGCAGTGCGCTGCTCACCCCGCCCGGCGATGGCGAAGCGTTCAAGTCGGCGCTGGCTCGCCTATTGGCCGAGCCGGACTTCGCCAACCGGCTAGGATGGGCAGCGCAGCAGCGCATCTGGGAGAGGTTCGGCTGGGAAGAGCGCGCCGCTGCCCTCGAAGGGGTCTATTACTTCCGTTAATCGGCCTGCGATACACTCAACTAAACCATTCTTCGGGAGGTATAGCAATGACCGAGCAGCGAGCAGCAAGTGATGGGCGCTCAGCCCTATGGGCTATCATCGGCGTAGTGGTGGGCGCGTTCTTGCCGATCTTTTTGTGCGTATGTCTGATTGTGGCGACGATCGGCGGGCTAGGCGCATCGCTGGGCGCTGCTGCTCCCAACAGCGAGGTCTTCCTAGGCGCTTCGCCGGTCGCAGTGCGCCATATCTCCGGGCCGCTCAGTGGTCCGGCGGTGGCAGTCATCAGCGTCAACGGTCCAATCATCAGCGGTGAGGCTTCCGATTTTGACTTGACCGGCGTGGCAGAAGTGGCTGCTTCGGCCGAGATCGCGCGCCTGATCAAGCGCGCTGCCAGCGATGATGAGGTGAAGGCGATCCTGCTCAAGGTGGATTCGCCCGGTGGCAGCGTGATCGGCAGCGATGAGATTTACAACGCGCTAAAAAAGGTAGATAAGCCCATCGTAGTGCAGATGGGCGCTCTGGCAGCCTCAGGAGGCTATTACGTCAGCATGGCAGCCAGCCACATTGTGGCCCATCCTGACACGCTCACCGGCAGCATCGGCGTGATCAGCGAGTTCACCAATATTGAAGGGCTCTACGAGAAGCTCGGCCTCAAGAGCACGGTCATCAAGTCCGGTGAGTTCAAGGACTTCGGCAACCCCACCTCGCCGTTCACTGAGGAAGATCGCGCGCTTTGGCAGGCGGTGATTGACGAGGTGTATGAGCATTTTGTCAAGATCGTGGCCGACGGTCGCAAGCTGCCAGTTGAGGAAGTGAAGA
>Ga0308417_1000148_pt1 | contig 53329 bp, 52 predicted proteins | sample HotsprSampleOS65_FD_203528 | JGI IMG/M metagenome (GOLD analysis project Ga0308417, IMG submission 203528) | Hot spring phototrophic mat microbial communities from Octopus Spring, Yellowstone National Park, Wyoming, United States - 20090730_OS65 ... | reverse complement strand
TGATCGATATCCCCGTGGCGGTGGTGCGCAACGGCGAGGGCCCGACGGCGCTGTTCACCGCCGGCAACCATGGGGACGAGTACGAGGGGCAGGTCGCGCTCTGCAACCTGATCCGGGAGCTCTCGCCCGAAACGATCCGCGGCCGTGTCATCATCCTGCCGGCGCTGAACCTGCCCGCGGTGATGGCAGGCACCCGCGTCTCGCCGATCGACGGGGGCAACCTCAACCGCTCCTTCCCCGGCTCGCCCGACGGAACGGTGACGCAGCAGATCGCCCACTACGTCGACAGCGTGCTCTTTCCGATGGCCGACCTGTTCCACGACCTGCACTCGGGCGGCGGCTCGCTCGCCTACATGCCCTTCGCCTCGACGCATGAGGGGCCCGACCCTCTGGTCAACACCCGCGGCATGGCGGCTCTGCGCAACTTCGGCGCACCCGTGTCGCTGCACTGGCGCCAGGGTGCGGATCCGCGCTACGCGCCCGCGGCAGCGATGCGCCGTGGTGTTGCTGCGCTCGGGGGCGAATTCGGCGGCGGTGGTTCGCTAAATCGCGCGGCACTGGCTTTCCTTGAGGAGGGGCTGATACGCCATCTCCGTTTCCTGGGCATCCTCCCAGGCGGGCCGCCGGAGCCGCGGCCGACGCGGATGTTCGAGGTCCCAGACCAAGCGTGCTTCGTCTACGCGCCCGATGCCGGCGTGTTCGAGCCCGCGACCGCGATCGGCGACACAGTCAGGAAGGGCGATCTGTGCGGTCGCATCCATTACGTTGACGATCCGGCTCGGCCGCCCACGCCGTGCTTCTTCAAGCGCGATGGAGTCGTCGTCTGCCAGCGGCACCCAGCCCGCTGCGAACGCGGCGACTGCCTCGCCCATCTCGCGGTGGAGGTGACCTAGCAGCGGTTTCCGGAGCAGCGGGGACCGCCCACGCCGCCCGCTCGACCATCCGAAGGCGCTTGACCGTGCTGAGCCATGCGCGCTCTGCTGCGGCGGCTCTAACCTCTGAAGTGGCAGGCGACCCAGTGCCCCGGCCTGACCTCGCGCAGAGGCGGGGCGATGGTGGCGCAGGGGTCCGCCCTCGCGATCGGGCAGCGGGTGTGGAAGTGGCAACCCGGAGGCGGGCGGAGCGGGTTCGGAACGTCGCCCTCGAGCCTGATCCGGGTGCGCTTCACCGTCGGGTCGGGGATCGGCACCGCCGACAGCAGCGCCTCGGTGTAGGGGTGGAGCGGGCTCGCATAGAGGTCCTGCGCGGTCGCGTTCTCGACAATGCGGCCGAGATACATCACCGCCACCCGGTCGGAGATGTGCTCGACCACCGAGAGGTCGTGGGCAATGAAGATGTAGGTGAGCCCGAACTTCGCCTGCAAATCCTCGAGCAGGTTCACCACCTGCGCCTGGATCGAGACGTCGAGCGCCGAGACAGGCTCGTCGCAGACGATCAGCTTCGGCGAGACGGCGAGAGCGCGGGCGATGCCGATCCTCTGGCGCTGCCCGCCCGAGAATTCGTGCGGAAAGCGGCGCATCTGGTCCGCCTTCAGGCCGACCGTCTCGAGGAGCTCGACCACCCTGTCCTCGATCGCGCGCCGACCTGAGGCGAGTTTGTGGATCACGAGCGCCTCGCCGATGATTGCGCCGACGGTCATGCGCGGGTTCAGCGAGGCGTAGGGATCCTGGAAGATGATCTGCATGTCGCGCCTGAGGCTGCCCAGGGCGCTTCGGTCGAGCGCGGTGATGTTGCGCCCCTGGAACCAGACTTCGCCCGATGTCGGCTCGATCAGCCGGAGAATGAGACGCCCCGTGGTGGACTTGCCGCAGCCCGACTCGCCGACGAGGCCGAGGGTCTCTCCCGCCCCGACGCGGAAGCTGACGCCAGAGACCGCGTGCACCTCGTCGACTGTGCGGCGTAACAGGCCGCCCTTGACCGGGAAGCGCTTGACGAGGTTCCGCACCCGCAACAGAGGCTCAGCCATCTTCATCGCCCCGCAGCGTTCATGCGAGGATGCAGGCCACCCGGTGCCCCGGCGCGACCTCGCGCAGCGGCGGCTCCGCCTCGCGGCAGGCACTGGTGGCGAAGCGGCAACGGTCAGCAAAGCGGCAGCCGGGGGGGGGCGCAAGCAGGCTCGGCACGGTGCCCGGAATCGCCTCGAGCCTGACCTTGCGCGTCGCAGCGAGATCGATGCGCGGGATGGAGCGTATCAGCCCTTGCGTGTAGGGGTGCCTCGGGGTGGCGAAGAGCGCGCCAACGGGCGCCTCCTCGACCACCTTGCCGGCGTACATCACGACCACCCTCTGCGCTGTCTCGGCGACCACGCCCATGGCGTGGGTGATCAGCAGCACCGCCATGCCGAGGCGTTCCTTCATCTCTGCCAAAAGGTCGAGGATCTGCGCCTGGATGGTGACGTCGAGCGCGGTCGTCGGCTCGTCGGCGATCAGGAGCTTCGGCCCGCAGGCAAGCGCCATCGCGATCATCACCCGCTGCCGCATGCCGCCCGAGAACTGGTGCGGGTAGTCGTTCACACGCCGTTGCGGATTCGGAATGTGTACGAGCCTGAGCAGCTCGGCCGCGCGGTCGAGTGCGGCGCGGCGCGACAGTCCCTCGTGCAGCCTGAGCGTCTCGCCGATCTGCTCGCCGACGGTGTAGACGGGGTTGAGCGAAGTCATCGGCTCCTGGAAAACGATGCCGATCTCCCTCGCGCGCACCCGACGCATCTCGGCCGGCGGGAGCGGCACGAGGTCCCGTCCCTGCCAGAGGATCGAGCCCGCGACGATCTTGCCGGGCGGCATGGCGATCAGCTTGAGCACAGTCATTGCGGTGACCGTCTTGCCGCAGCCTGATTCGCCGACCACGCACACGGTCTCGCCGCGATCGACGCCGATCGAGACGCCGTCGACCGCACGCACCCAGCCGTCATCGGTCGCGAAATGCACCCTTAGCCCCTCGATCTCGAGCAGGCGCGGCGCGGTGGCTCCGCGCGGCGTCGTCTCCGCCTCTGCGGCAGCGACGGTCATATCACCCGCCTTGGGTCGAGCGCGTCGCGCAGGCCGTCGCCCACGAAATTTATGGTCAGCACAGTGAGGAAGATCGCGCCGCCTGGAAAGAGCGCCCAGTGCGGCGCGAAGTCGAGATTGTCCTTGGCGTCGAACAGGATTCGCCCCCAGGTCGGGATGTCGGGCGGGAAGCCGAGGCCCAGGAAGGAGAGGGTGCTCTCGGCGATGATCGCCGCAGCGACGTCGATCGTTGCGGCGACGATCACAGGGCCGAGCGCGTTCGGCAGGATGTGGCGGATCACGAGCCTTGGCGTCGAGGCGCCGAGCGCGCGGGCGGCCTCGACAAACTCCTTCTCGCGCAGGCTGAAGAACTGCGCGCGCACGAGTCGCGCCACCTGCATCCAGTTGAACCCGCCGATCACCGCAACGATCAGGATGAAGATCCCCACCTCCGGGCCGACGAGCTGCCGCAGCGGCTCGCGGAACAGGTAGATCACGAGCAGGAGCAGCGGCAGCGACGGCAGCGACAGGAACAGGTCGGTCAGCCACATCAGCGCTGCATCGACGCCGCCGCGCGAGATTCCGGCGACGGAGCCGACGAGAACGCCGACCACGACAGCGACCAGCATCGCCGCGAAGCCGACGGCAAGGGAGATCCGGCCGCCGTAGAGCATGCGCGCGAGCAGGTCCTGCCCGAGATCGTCGGTGCCGAACGGGTGGGCCCAGGACGGGCCCTGCAGCCGGGCGCGGAAATCGATTTCGTCGATCGGCACGGTCCAGACGAGCGGCCCCAGCAGCACGGCAAGGATGATGATCGAGAGCACGACCGCGCTCGCCATCGCCAGCCGATGCTTGCGGAAGCGCCGCCACGCCTCGCCCCAGGGTGAGGCGTGGCGGTGCCGCGCCGCCGGGGCGGCCGGGTCAGCGGTAGCTGATGCGGGGATCGAGCCAGCCATAGAGGAGATCGGCCACCAGGTTGAAGAAGATCACGAGGCAGGAGAACACGAAGGTGACCGCCATGATCACCGGCGTGTCGTTGGCGAGGATCGCGCTGATCAGCAGCGAGCCGATGCCGGGGACGCGGAAGATCTGCTCCGTTACGATCGCGCCGCCGAACACCGACGGCATCTGCAGCGCAACCAGCGTCACCACCGGAATGAGCGCGTTGCGCACCACGTGCTTCGTGATCACCTGCCCCTCGGGCAGACCCTTCGACCGTGCGGTGGTGACGTAGTCGAGCCGGATCACGTCGAGCACGGCAGAGCGGACGAAGCGCGTCCACGCCGCCCCCTGGAACAGGCCGAGGACCATCACGGGCATGATCGCCTGGCGTATGTGCTCCCACACCCAGCGCCAGCCTGTGGCGTCGATCTGGCTGCGGTACACGAAGGGCAGCCAGTCGAGGTAGATCGAGAAGAACAGGATGAACAACAGGCCCGTGAAGAAGGTGGGCAGCGAGAAGCCGACGAAGGCGAGGGTGTTCGCGACCTTGTCGAACAGCGAATAAGGCCGTGTTGCAGCGAGGACGCCAACCGGCAGCGCGATCAGCAGCGCCACCACCTGCGAGGAGCCGATCACGAGCAGGGTCGTCGGCAGGCGCTGCAGGATCAGTTGGTCGACGTCGATGCGGCTGACGAAGGAGAAGCCCCACTCGCCCCGCAGCATCGCACTCGCCCAAGCAAGGTAGCGGACATGGATCGGGTCGTCCAGCCCGAGGCTGGCGCGAAGCTGCATCCGCACCTCGGGCGGCACGGCGGGGTTGGTGGCCAGTTCCTCGAACGGGTCGCCTGGCGCGAGAGCCAAAAGGACGAACAGGATGACGCTGATCCCGAAGAGGCTCGGGATCGCGATCAGAAGCCGGCGGATCAGATATTGCGTCACGCGGGGAAGGGGGGTGCGGCAAGGCGGCCCGGCCCCGCCGGCCTGGTCGCGGCAGGGCCGGATCGGCGCTGCATCAGCTGACGCGGTACCAGTCGGAGAGCAGCCACATCGTGAGGTCCCAGCCGCTGAGGACGGGGCGGAGGTTGTTGAGGTTGCCGCTTACGGCCGGCCGTTGCACAACCGGTATGACGTGGTTCGAGCCGACGATCAGGTCGTTCATGCGGATGAACAGCGCGGCGCGCTTGACCGGATCGAGCTCCGCCTCGGCGGCGCGGAACGCGGCGTCGTACTCGGCGTTGCGCCAGCGGACGATGTTCCGCCCCTGCCAGGAATTCGACTTCTGCGACACCTCCCACGACACGTACTGGTTCATGAAGCGCTGCGGATCCGCCTGCGGCATGGTCGTGGTGTACATCTGCATATCGGCGTAGAACTTGCCGAACGTGTCTGGGTTGGCGACGTCGGAGGAGAAGAACACCGACGCCGTGACCGACTTGAGCTCGAGCTCGATCCCGGCGCGACGCGCTGCCTGCTGGTAGATCTGCTGCGTGCGCTGGCGCGGCGCGTTCACCGACGTCTGGTAGACGAAGCGGAGGCGCACGCCACCCTTTTCCCGAATCCCGTCGCGCCCGCGCGTCCACCCTGCCTGGTCGAGGATCTGGTTCGCCCGCTCGATCGAGAACTCCATGGTGGTGTTGGGCGAGCGGAAGCGCGGCGGGTTGTTGAGGAAGTTGCCGGTGGCTGGGCCGCCGCGGCCGTAGATGAACTCCTCGATCGACTTTCGGTCGAGCAACAGCGACATCGCTCGCCGCACGGCAGGGTCGCGGAAGGCAGGGTGTTCTGTGGAGATGTGGGACCGCTCCCCGTCAACCTCACGGTTCGGGTCGGTCGCGTTGAGCTGGATGAACTCGACAGCGCCGCCCTCGATGATGTTCACCCGGCCGCGTCCGGCCGCCTCGAGGCGCTTGAGGATCTCGTCCTCGACCTGCAGGTTCCAGGCGTAGTCGTAGTCGCCCGTCTGCAGCACCGCCCGCGCGGCCGAGACGGCGTCGCCTCCGCCCTTGATCTCGATCGTGTCGAAGAAGGGTCGATTTGGCAGGTGATAGTTCAGGTTCGCCTCGCCGCGCAGCACGTCACCGGGCGCGAAGGAGACGAACTTGTAGGGCCCGGTGCCGACGGGGCGGAGATTGGCAGGGGCGTCGCGCGAGTTGGCGCCGGCGAAGTCCTTGAACAGGTGGCGCGGGATGATCATGCCGACGGAGGCGACGAAGGCGTCCGCCCAGAACGGGGTCGGCTGCGCGAACTCCACCCGGACGGTGTAGTCGTCCACCTTCGTGACATTGATGTCGCGGTAGGAGCCGGCCGAGGTGCTCGCAACAGCCGGGTTGCGCGCGTATTCCCAGGTGAACACCACGTCGTCAGCAGAGAAGTCCTGCCCGTCGTGCCACTTCACGCCGCGCTTGAGCTTCCAGATGACCGACCGGCCGTCCTCCGCGAGAGTCTTGCGCTCGACCGACGGGATCTCGGCCGCGAGGATCGGGTGCAGCGTGCCGTCCGCAGCCCAGCCGGCGAGCGGTTCATAGAAGACGCGGCTCGCGTCCTGGTTGGTGGTGCCGACCGCGAAGTGCGGATTGAGCAGTGTCGAGGCCTGCCAATAGAGGATCTTCAGCGCCCCGCCGCCGCGCCTGGTCGGGGCATAGGCGGGAACGCTTTGTGCCGCGGCCGGCGCGGCGCCGGCGATTGCGAGCAGCTGGGTGGCCATCGGCGCGGTCAGCCCGACCGCCGCCATACGCCGCACGAAGCCTCGGCGCGACAGGCTGCCGCGCTTCACGCGACCGATCAGTTCGCGCAGATCGTCTTCCGTCATCGTCGTCTCCCGTCAGGGCCCGTTAGCGGCGCCACGCGGGCTACCCGGCATGCACCGGACAACCTCCCTGGCCCGCATTTTGTCTCAATGCTAGCCCAGGGCCGCGACGCGCGGCAGTCCCCAGTGGCACTTTCTCGCATTTTCCTCGCAATTTCGGACGCTGCCTTCCGCGGCGCAGCGCCGCGGGCCTGCGCCCTTGCCCTAGCCCCGCTCGAGCCCGAGCTCCCGCTCCACGAGCCCGACCCAGTAGGCGACGCCGAGCGGGATGATCGTGTCGTTGAAGTCGAACTGCGGCGTGTGGAGGTTGGGTGAGGTTCCCTCCGGCCCCGCCCCGCTGCCGATGAACATGAAATTGCCCGGCCGCGCCTCGAGCATCAGCGCGAAGTCCTCGGCCCCGGTCACCGGCGCCATGGCGCCGTCGACCTTGTCCTTGCCGACGAGGCCTCCGGCGACGGCCAAAGCCAACTCGGTCTCCTCGTCGTGGTTCACTGTGGCGGGCACGCCGCGGCTGTACTCCACCTCCGCCGAGCAGCCGTGGCAGAGAGCGAGGCCTTGGGCGAGCTCGCCGATCCGCTGCTCGAGCAGGTCGCGGACGCGCGCGCTGTAACTGCGCGCCGTGCCGGTGACGACAAGCTCGGCCGGCATCACGTTGGAGGAGAGCGGCGAGCCGCCCTGGATCGAGCCGACGGAGAGCACGGCCGCCTCGAGCGCCGGCACGTTCCGCCCGATGATGGTCTGCAGCGCGAGCACGAAATGCGCCTGCACCACCGTGACGTCGGTCGCGAGATGCGGGGTTGAGCCGCCATGCCCGCCGGTGCCGCGGAAGGTGACGCAGAAGCGGTCTGCCGCCGCGAGAACCGGGCCCTTGCGGGTGGCGAAGCTGCCGGCGGGGATGGTCGGCTTGTTGTGCAGGCCGTAGACGGCATCGCAGGGGAAGCGGTCGAACAGGCCGTCTGCGAGCATCGCGCGGGCGCCGCCTCGGCCCTCCTCTGCGGGCTGGAAGATGAGATGCACCGTGCCGGCGAAGTCCCGATGCCGGCTGAGCCACCGTGCGGCGCCAAGCAGCATGGCGGTGTGCCCGTCATGGCCGCAGGCATGCATCACGCCCGGCCTGGTCGAGGCCCAGGGGAGGCCGGTTGTTTCGGTGATCTGCAGCGCGTCCATGTCGGCGCGAAGACCGATCGCCCGCTGGCCAGGACGCGTGCCCCTGATCGTGCCGACGACGCCGAGCCTGCCCACACCCTCGGTGACCTCAACCCCCCACGCCCGAAGCTTCGCAGCGACCAGCGCGGCGGTGCGATGCTCCTCCATCCCCAGCTCAGGGTGAGCGTGGATGTCGCGTCGTATGGCGGTGAGCTCGTCTGCCCAGGCGGCGACGCCCTCGAGCACGGCATTCGGCATGCGGGTCTCTCCTGGTCGGGAAGCACCTCGCGCGAGCATGCCCGACCCGCCCACGCCTGGGGAGAGGCTGCTCGCGCGAAGCCGACAGCGCCTCCGCTCCCGGCTGGAGGCCGCGACGGTCTGCGTCTCGCGTGCTGGGCTGCGCGGGCCCGCACTGGTCGCGGCCGTGGGCGCCCCTCCCTTGCGCATCAGCCCGCGGCGGCGGCCAGCAGGCCCGCGGTCTCGCGCACCACGCCCTCGCCTTCGAGAAGGGCGAGCTGCGCGGCAAGCGCCGCATGCGCAGAGGGCGGCAGGCCGAGCAGTCGCGCCGCTCCGGCAATCGCTGCCTCGCGCGCCACAGCCCCGCCGCCTGCCGAAAGCGCTGCGAGCAGGGCCGCGCGCAGCTCTGCAGGCGCGATCCAATCCGCCCGGCGCCAGGCATCAGGCAGAGCGGAACGATCGCGGACCGCAACTTCCGTCTCCTCCGTCCGCCAGAACTCCCCCTCCTCGATCAGCCCGGACAACTCCCGCCCCAGCCGTAGCGCCTGCAGCACCGCCGCGCGCTCCTTCGCCGACGGCTGATCAAGACCCCAGAGCGCGGCAGCGCGTGCGATCACCGCCTCCGTGTGCACCGGGCCCTCGACGCGGACGATCTCCTCGATGACGGCACCGAGCCGCGCAAACGGCGTGGCCTCAAGCGGCGTCTCCCTTGGCACGGCAGGCGAGGCAACGGCATAGGGGCGGGAGAGCCCGGGCAGGGGAGACGTTCTTGGAGCGGCGTGTTCCGGCCGGGCTTGGGTTGCGCCGGCGAGTGCGGCAAGCCGCGCGGCTTCGGCGTCTGGGCGAACGAGCCAGTCCGCCGCCCAGGAGCGGGTCAGCCGCCAGCCCATCATCGCAAGCGCGTTCTCTTGCAGCCTGTCGCGGTCGCGCGCGGACCGGGCGGAGGCGTAGAACGCGCCGTCCGTCAGGATACCGAGGCTGTAGCCCTCCGTCTTCGGGTCGCGCACCGCCACGTCCACGAAGAGCCCAGCGAGGCCGACGCGCCGCGCGACGGATAGGCCGGCTGCCTCGAGCGCGCCGGCGATGGCATCGGAGAGCGCGGCATCGTCGGTTCCTTCCGTCGCCGTGACGCCCTCGGCACCAGCCGCGTAGGCGAGGAAGCGCTTGAGCACGGCAGGGCCGCGGCCTGGCGCTCGGGTGAGGTCGATGTCCTCGGCGCTGAGGCTCGAGAACACGATCGAGCGCTTCTTCGCCCGCGTGATCAGGACGTTCAGCCGGCGCTCCCCACCTGCCGCCGAGAGCGGCCCGAAGCGCATCGCAAGCCTGCCGTCGGGTGCGCGCGCGTAGCCGATGCTGATGAAGATCGCGTCGCGCTCGTCTCCTTGCACGTTCTCGAGGTTCTTGACGAAGAAGGGCTCGTCGGGGTGGGCCGCGAAGAAGGGCTCGACTGAGGGATCGGCACGCCGCTTCGCCTCGAGAGCATCGAGGATCGCGTCGCGCTGGCGCACGCTGAAGGTGGCAACACCGAGCGAGTCGCCCGGGCTTTCGCGCGCGTGCCGCATCACCGCCTCGGCAACTGCCTCCGCTTCCGCGGCGTTCGTTCCGCTGCCGCCACTGTCGAAGCAACCCGCGACGCGTACCAGCGACAGGCCGAGCCCAGGGCTCCGCGGACGGGGCGCGGGGATGACGAGCAGGCGGTTCTCGTAGAACTCGGCGTTGGAGACGGCGATCAGGCTCTCATGCCGCGAGCGGTAGTGCCAGCGGAGCATCTGCGAGGGCCAGCCGCGCGCGTTGCAGAGCGACAGGATGCTCTCGACGTCGTTCGCCTGCACCTCCTCGGAGGCCTCCTCCTCCTCGTCCTCCTCGCCGGTCATCCGCGCAAAGAACCTGGTGGGAGGCATTTGTCTGTCGTCGCCCACGATCACCATCGCGCGCGACCGCGCGATCGCGCCGAACGCGTCCGCCGGCTCGACCTGGCTTGCCTCGTCGATCACGAGAAGGTCGAAGGCGATCGCGCCAGGTGCCAGGAATTCGGCCACCGCAAGCGGGCTCATCATGAACACTGGCTTGATCGCCTGGATGGCGTTCGGCGCCCGCGCGATCAGCGTGCGGATGGGCAGATGGCCCCGCTTCTTGGCGAGCTCGCCGCGGATGATCGACATCTCGCGCAGCAGATCCGGCCCCTCGGCGATGCGCAGCCGCGCGGCATGCGCCGCTGCCGCCTCCGCCCTTGCGAGGGCTATGCGCGCGCGGTCCGCCTCGCGGAACTCCTCGACGAGGCGCGTGAAGGCGGGGCCGTCGAAGGCGGCGAGCGCAGGGTTCTCGCGCATCGCCTGGGCGAGGAGTGACTCGGCGAGGGCGCGGCGGAACAGGGCTGCCGCCTCCTCCGGAGCGATCGAACCGGCATGGAGACGATCGGCGAAGGCAGCAAGTCCTGCCGCTTCCGCTTCCGCGCGCAGCCTCTGCCAGCCGAGCCAGTCCGCCAGCGCTCCCTGCGGCGCGGCCGCCCAGAGGCCGAGACGTTCGGCAAGCGCAGCAAGCGGCGGGTCGTCGCTGCCAAAGGCGGCCGCAAGGTCTAGGGCGAGGTTGTCGCGGAGCGGGTCGAATGCCACGCGCACGGCCTCGAGAGCACTGGCGAGGCTGCGCTCGGCCTCCGCATCGGGTGGGGTGGTGCGCGCCGCCGGGATTGCCGCGAGCAGCTCCTGACCTTCGATCAGCGCTGCGAGAAAGGCCTGGGGGTCAGCCGGTGCCGTGCCGCCAGCAAGCGCTTCGAGCGCTGCGCGGGCGCGGCGCCGGGCGCCGGAGAAGGCGGCGAACAACCCGCCCCCCTCAGCGAGGGTGGAGGCGAGCTCGGTAAGGCCAGGCGCGGTCCAGGCGGCCTCGGTCGCCGCCGGCGCGCGGGCGCGGATGGCGGCGAAACGAGCGGCGGCCCGCAAGGTCGCGAGCCGCTCTTCCGCCTCCTTCCTTGTCGCGGCGCCGGTGGCGACGAGAGCGCCAAGCGCCCGCAGCGCCTTGGGGATTCGCACGGCGATCCGCTCGGCTTCCGTAGGCGGAAGGGTGGTTGCGGTGACGCCGCGCCAGGGGTGGCGCGCTGGCGTGCCGATACGCCGCACTGTGGCGGCGAGCTCGCGCACGAGACGGGTGGCGGCGTCGATTTGCTCAGCGGTCCAGGACGCGGCGGGCAGCCGCAGATCGGCGGCCGGCACACCAGCGGCCTTGAGTCGTGCCGCCTCGCCGATCGCGCGGAAAGCCGTCCAGCCCGTCTGGCCGATAGGCGCGTGCATCGCCGCTGCGTGGCGGTTCAGGCGCCCGCGTAGCGAGCCGAGGGAGCGGATCACCGGGCCGCGATCCGGCGCTTTCGGGCGAGGGGCCTTCAGCGTCGTGTCGAGATCGGCAAGGAAGGCGCGGCGGTTGGCGCTGTCTTTGTGCAGCGCAAGGCACGCCTGGCCGAGCCCGACGGAGGCGAGGCGACGCTGCACCACTTCGAGGGCGGCGAGCTTTTCCGCAACGAAGAGGACCGTCCTGCCGTCCATCACCGCCTGCGCGATCAGATTGGTGATGACCTGGCTCTTGCCCGTCCCGGGCGGCCCTTGGATGACGAGCGAGGCGCCGCGGCGCACCGCCTCTGCCGCGAGCGTCTGGCTGCCGTCGCTGTCGAGCACGAAGTCGAGCCGCTCGACGGAGATGAGCGTGTCGATGTCGGCGTCGTCTGCGAAGGTCTCTGCGGGGGGAGGGGGAGCTGCGCCGGCAAGCGCCGCGAGCAGGGGGTGGCGATCGGGCCGCGCGTGGTCTGGCCAGGCGTCCGGGTCGAGGTCGCGATACATCAGGAACTTGGCGAAGGAGAACAGCCCGACAGCGATCGCGTCCCGCTCGACAGCGAACCCCTCCTGCCCCTCGACCGCCTTCGCCACACCGTCGAGCCAGGCAGAAAGCGTCGCCCAGGCCTCCGGGTCGCGCTCGTCGAGGTCGGGGAAGGCAGGCAGGCGGAGGCGGAACTGGTCGGCAAGGAAGGCCTCGAGGGTGAGGTTGCCGCCGACCTCGCCCTCGTCCCAGACGAGGCGGAAGGGGTCGCGCGCGGTGCCGCGGCGTAGCAGGGCGGGGACCATCACGAGCGGGGCGCGGCGTTCGGCCTCGGGTGACTTCGGGTCGCGCCAGACGAGCTGGCCGATCGCGCAGCAGAGGATGTTGATCCCCTGCTCCTCGCGCACTGAGCGGGAGTCGCGCTCGAGCCGGGTGAGCAGACGCGCGAGCGACTCTTCGGTGAGCGGGGCGGAGAGGGTGCGGTCAGCCGGTTCCGGGCTTGTTGCGCCTGCGGGTCTGCTCACGCGTCTCCGCTGAGGCTTACCAGGCTCGACCCCGGCCTCGGCTTCGGCAGTTAGCGCGGCGGCGAGGCCGAGCGCCGCCCGTTCCGTCACGAGAAGGCGGAACACATCCTCCGCCCGCTCGCCGGCGATCGGCAAGACGCCAGAGCTGCGGCCCGGGCGTGGCAGGGAGAGCAGGCGGTTGCGCGTGGAGAAGTCGAGCAGGTCCCGACGCGCCGCGAGAAGTGCCGCCCTCACCGCCTCAGCCATGCTCCGATCTCCCCAGTCCAGGCCGGCCGATCCTGCCTCCGCCCGGCCTTTCCGGAAAAGCGGGGGCTCGGGCGAGAAATCGGCGCAAGGCACGTAAGGGGAAAGAAAACGGGCCCGCCCGAGGGCGAGCCCGAGTGGCAGCGTGGTGTCTGCCGCGCCGACGCGGCGGGGAGTGTCCGCGTCCGTTGCGCCGAGCCTTGCGCCCGCGGACGTCGCCGCAGGCGCGATGCCCCTGATGCGACCACAGGGACGGGGACTCCGCCTTGCGTTGGATCAAGCCCGCGCCGGGGAGGAACGGTCGGCGTCGACAGGCTCGGGCCGGGATCGGGCAGGCGCGCGGGCCCGGTGTGGTGCGACACGTGCCGCCGCATGCTAGCTTTGCGTGAGACTCGGCGGCGCCGGGGCGACCGCGCCGCGAGAACGATCCGGCAGCAAGACGAGGCCCAGGCGATGGACAAGAACAAGGCGCTCGACCAGGCGCTCCAGCAGATCGAGCGCGCTTTCGGCAAGGGCTCGGTCATGCGCATGGGGGGGCGTGACCAGCAGGAGCCGATCGAGGTCATCCCTACCGGCTCGCTCGGGCTTGACCTCGCGCTCGGCATCGGCGGGCTGCCGCGCGGTCGGATCATCGAAATCTATGGGCCGGAGAGCTCAGGGAAAACGACGCTCGCGCTGCACTGCATCGCCGAGGCGCAGAAGCGCGGCGGCACCTGCGCCTTCATCGACGCCGAGCATGCGCTCGACCCGGTCTATGCCCGCAAGCTCGGCTGCGACGTCGACAACCTGCTGATCAGCCAGCCAGACAGCGGCGAACAGGCGCTCGAGATCGCCGACACGCTGGTGCGCTCCGGCGCGATCGACGTGCTCGTGGTCGACAGCGTCGCCGCTCTCGTTCCCCGCGCAGAGCTCGAGGGCGAGATGGGCGACAGCCATGTCGGGCTGCACGCGCGGCTTATGAGCCAGGCTTTGCGCAAGCTCACAGGCTCGGTGTCTCGGTCGAAGACGATCCTGATCTTCCTCAACCAGATCCGCCTCAAGATCGGGGTGATGTTCGGCAACCCGGAGACCACGACGGGCGGCAACGCGCTCAAGTTCTACGCCTCGATCCGCATGGAGATACGCCGCATCGGCGCGATCAAGGACCGCGACGAGGTGGTCGGTAACCAGACGCGCGTGAAGGTGGTGAAGAACAAGATGGCGCCGCCGTTCCGGCAGGTCGAGTTCGACATCACCTACGGCGAGGGGATCTCGAAGACCGGAGAACTGATCGACCTCGGCGTGAAGGCCGGAGTCGTCGAGAAGTCTGGCGCGTGGTTCAGCTTCGACAGCCAGAGGATCGGCCAGGGGCGCGAGAACGCCAAGGCCTTCCTCAAGGCCAACCCGGCAGTGGCCGCGGCGATCGAGGAGCGGATCCGCGCCCAGGCAGGCCAGGTCGCCGACCGGCTTATGGCGGCAGGGGCCGAGGACGCGGACGCTGCCGAGTGAGCCGCGGCGGCACCGCGCGGGCGCAGGCGGCGCTCCCGATCCCACCCAGCCGACGGGGCGAACGGGGAGGCGGCGATCCTGCCGCGGCCGGCGCGGGCGACGCTTCAGGGCTTGCCTGCCTCGCTGCCTCGGCGCGGGCCCTGCCGTCCCTAGGAAAACCCGGCCCCTGCGGCTAGATAACGGGTTTGGGAGCCTGCCAGCGGGCGCCGAGACACGGAATCCGATACAGCCATGCCCTCGTCGAACGACATCCGCGCCGCCTTCCTCGACTTCTTCGCGCGCAACGACCACACGATCGTCCCGTCCTCGCCGCTCGTGCCGCGCAACGACCCGACCCTGATGTTCACGAACGCCGGCATGGTGCAGTTCAAGAACGTCTTCACTGGCCTCGAGCACCGCCCCTATGTCAGGGCCGTGACGGCGCAGAAATGCGTCCGTGCCGGGGGCAAGCACAACGACCTCGAGAACGTCGGCTTCACCGCCCGGCACCACACCTTCTTCGAGATGCTCGGGAATTTCTCCTTCGGCGACTACTTCAAGGAGCGCGCGATCGCCCTTGCCTGGGAGCTGGTGACGAAGGACTACGGCCTCCCCCCCGCGAGGCTGCTTGTCACCGTCTATCACGAGGACGACGAGGCGGCTGCGCTTTGGAAGAAGATCGCCGGTCTGCCCGAGGAGCGGATCATCCGCATCCCAACCTCTGACAATTTCTGGGCGATGGGAGATACCGGGCCGTGCGGGCCGTGCTCGGAGATCTTCTACGACCATGGGCCCGAGGTCGCCGGCGGCCCCCCCGGCAGCGACGACGCCGACGGCGACCGCTTCATCGAGATCTGGAACCTCGTCTTCATGCAGTTCGAGGCGCTGCCCGACGGCAGGCGCGTGCCCCTGCCCAAGCCCTCGATCGACACGGGCATGGGGCTTGAGCGGGTGGCCGCAATCCTGCAGGGCAAGCACGACAACTACGACACGGACTGCCTGCGCGCGCTGATCCTCGCCTCCGCCGAGGCGACGCGGACCGACCCTGACGGGCCGCACCGGATCAGCCACCGCGTGGTGGCAGACCATCTCCGCTCTGCCTGCTTCCTGGTCGCCGACGGTGTCCTGCCATCGAACGAGGGGCGAGGCTATGTGCTGCGCCGGATCATGCGGCGGGCGATGCGGCATGCCCACCTGATGGGGGCGACCGAGCCCTTGATGTGGCGGCTCGTGCCGGCGCTGATCCGGCAGATGGGCGTTGCCTACCCGGAGCTCGGCCGCGCCGAGGCGCTGATCACCGAGACGCTGCGGACGGAGGAGACGCGCTTCCGGGCGATGCTCGACCGCGGCCTGCACCTGCTCGCCGAGGAGACGGCGAAGCTGGCGCCTGGAGAGAAACTGCCTGGGCAGGTGGCCTTCAGGCTCTACGACACTTACGGCTTCCCGCTCGACCTCACCCAGGATGCGCTCAAGGCGGAGAAGCGCGAGGTCGACGTGGACGGTTTTCGCACGGCGATGCAAGAGCAGCGCGCCCGCGCCCGCGCAGCCTGGGCCGGCTCCGGCGAGGCGGCGACAGAGGCTGTGTGGTTCGACCTGCGCGAGAAGCTCGGCGCGACCGAGTTCCTCGGCTACACGGCCGAGTCGGCCGAAGGCGAGGTGCGCGCGATCGTGGTCAATGGCGTGCCGGTGAGGGAGGCAAGGAGCGGCTCCGAGGTCGCCGTGATCCTGAACCAGACGCCGTTCTACGGCGAAAGCGGCGGCCAGGTCGGCGATGCCGGAACGATCACTGCCGCGGACGGGCTCGTCGTCACGGTCCGCGACACCCAGAAGAAGCTCGGCGACCTGTTCGTCCATCTCGGCACAGTGACCGAAGGCGTGCTGAAGGTCGGCGATGCCGTGGTCGCCACGGTCGATGGCGCGCGGCGGGCAGCCATACGCGCGCATCACTCGGCAACGCATCTCTTGCACGAGGCGCTGCGGCGGAGGCTCGGCACGCATGTGGCGCAGAAGGGCTCACTCGTCGCCCCAGACCGGCTGCGCTTCGACGTCAGCCACCCGAAGCCGATCGAGCCATCCGAGCTTGCTTCGGTGGAAGCCGAGGTGAACGCGCGCGTGCGCGAGAATGCGCCTGTTGTCACCAGGCTGATGACGCCGGAGGAGGCGGTGAGGCAGGGCGCGATCGCGCTGTTCGGTGAGAAGTACGGCGAGGAGGTGCGTGTCGTCTCGATGGGGTCCGACCCGGAGGCGCCAACGCGCGGGGGCAACTATTCGGTCGAGCTCTGCGGCGGCACGCATGTGCGCGCGACAGGCGAGATCGGCCTGTTCAAGATCGTCTCGGAAGGCGCGGTGAGCGCCGGCGTGCGCCGGGTCGAGGCGGTGGCCGGAGAGGCGGCCCTCGCCCATGTCGCCGCGACGGAGCGGACCCTCGCGCTTGCGGCCGCTGCGCTGAAGGCGCCGCCTCAGGATGTGCCTGCGCGGATCGAGGCCCTGCTCGAAGAACGGCGTAGGCTCGAGCGCGAGGTGTCGGAGCTTCGGCGGAAGCTCGCAACAGGTGCTGCCGGCGGCCCGCCCGCCTTCGAGGAGGTGGCGGGGGTGAAGTTCGCCGGCCGCGTGGTCGAGGTTCCGGCGCGCGAGCTGAAGGGGCTTGCGGACGAGATCCGGAAGGGCCTCGGGTCGGGCGTCGTGGCGCTCGTCTCCCCGCTTGAGGGCAAGGCCTCGATCGTCGTCTCGGTCTCGCCTGACCTGACGGACCGTTTCAGCGCCGTGGCGCTGGTGCAGGCGGCTTCGGCAGCGGTCGGCGGGAAGGGAGGCGGCGGCCGGCCGGACATGGCGCAGGCAGGCGGGCCCGACGCCGCGCGGGCGGAAGCCGCGCTTGCCGCTGTGCGCGGCGCGCTTGCGGCCTGAGCCGATGGCCGCGTCCGAAATCGTTCTCGTCTACATCACCGCCGCCAGCGCGGAGGAGGCGCGCGCGATCGCCCGTGCCCTGGTCGAGGAGCGGCTTGCCGCCTGCGTCAACATCCCCGCCCCGCACATCGCAATCTACCGCTGGCAGGGGGAAGTGGCAGAGGCGGCGGAGCAGGCTCTGATCGCCAAGACAACGAGCGAGCGGCTGCCCGCGCTCGCCTCGCGCGTCCGCGCTCTCTCTTCCTACACCTTGCCTGCGATCGTTGCCCTGCCCGCGGTCGGGGGCGAGCCAGAGTTCCTCGCCTGGGTCGCGGCGGAAGCGGGCGCTCAAGCGGCCCGGACGGAGCACGCCGGGGAGGGGTGAGGCCCCCTTCAGGGCAGCTCGAGACCGCCGAAGATCGCCTCGAACTCGGCAAGCCGCTGGTCGAATTCCCGGCGATCGGCGACGCAGGTCAGAACGACCCGCTCGAGCGGCGTGTCGAGGAACACAAGCAGCGTCCTGACATCGGGCGGCGGCGCTCCCGGCTGTGACCGGAGATCGCCGATCGCGCCGAGGCCGACCACTTTCGCGCTGCCCACCACGTCGAGGGCGACGAGGTCGTAGACGGACGAGAGATGCCGAGCAAGCTGGCGCTGATACTCGACCGAGGCGGCGCGCTCGTTCAGCTCCGCCTGGCTGAGGAACGCATTGCCCGGCGCCTCGACGGTGGAGACACGGCAGCCCGTGTCGGTCTCTCCGGGGCGCCTGATGTCGAAGACCGGGCGCGCCTGACCGCCACCCTGATCCGACGGCGGCGCCAGGGCAGCGACGTAGCCCGGCGGCGCGGTGACGACGAGGCCGGAGACGGCGTCGCGCAGCTGTGCCGCATCGGCAGTCGCGGCGAGGCACAGAAGCGGCAAGAGGCGCGCGGGCTGCTTCATGCCAGGGCCTCGGCGATGGCGCGGTTCATCGCCCGCACGCCCTCGGCGGGGCCTTCGGGGTGGCTCCAGACCGCCGAGACGACGGCGAGGAAATCGGCGCCGGCGCGCACGAGCGGGCCGCAGTTCTCAGGCGTGATGCCGCCGACCGCGACAGCGGGGATCTCGGTGGTCTCCGACCAGAGGGTGAGGATCTCTGGGTCGGCGCGATGCGCGGTCGCCTTCGTTACGGTCGGGAAGAAGGCGCCGAAGGCGACGTAGTCGGCGCCTGCCTCAGCCGCCTCCATCGCGAGGTGGCGGCTTGCGTGGCAGGTCGCCCCGAGCGTGCGGCCAGGCCCGAGCAGCCGCCGCGCCGCCGCGAGGTCGCCGTCCTCCCGGCCGAGATGGGCGCCGTCGCAGCCCGTCTCGACAGCGAGGTCGGCGCGGTCGTTCATCAGGAACGCAACACCGCGCTCCTGCGCGACGGGGCGCAGCGCGTCGGCTGCGGCCCTGATCGCATCGTCGTCAGCGCCCTTGAGGCGAAGCTGCACCGCCGCGACGTCGCCCGCGTCGAGTGCCTCGGCGAGCCGGTCGCGGAACGTGCTGATCTCGAAACCGGGCGGAGTGATGAGGTAGAGGCGGCAGCGCGCCCCGCCCTGCCCAGCCGCACGCATCGGCTCAAAACTTGCCCTGGTAGATCTCGATGATCTTGCCGAGCATCTCGAGCGCCTGCTCCTTCGGGCGCTGGAAGGTGTTTCGGCCGATGATCGAGCCGTTGCCGCCGCCGTCGCGGATGGCGCGGCACTCGGCATAGATGCCCTCGATGTCTTTCGCCTCGCCGCCCGAGAACACGACGATGCGCTTTCCCGCGAAGCAGGCCTGAACGACATGCTCGATGCGCTTCGCAAGCGTCGAGCCATCGATTCTCTCCTTCTCGTAGACCTTCTTCGCGGCCTCGAGAGCGACCACCTCCGTGGGTGGCTTGACCTTGATGATGTGCGCGCCCATCAGAGCCGCCATGTGTGCAGCATAGGCGCAGATGTCGAGCGCCGTCTCGCCCGCCTTGTCGAGCATCGGCCCGCGCGGGTAGGACCAAACGACCACCGCAAGCCCCGCGCTCTTCGCCTCCTCGGCGAGCGCGCGCAGCTCCTCCATCATGCCGAACTGCTGCTCCGAGCCTGGGTAGATGGTGAAGCCGATCGCTGCGCAGCCGAGCCTGAGCGCGTCCTTCACGCTGCCAGTCACCGCCTGGTCCTTGAGAGTGGACAGCGCGTTCGAGCTGTTCACCTTGAGGATTGTCGGGATCGCGCCTGCGAAACTGTCGGCGCCGGCCTCGAGCATGCCAAGCGGCGCTGCATAGGCGGACAGCCCTGCCTCGATGGCGAGCTGGAAATGGTAGTGCGGGTCGTAGGCAGGCGGGTTTGGCGCGAAGCTGCGGGCGGGCCCGTGCTCGAAGCCCTGGTCGACCGGCAGGATCACGAGCTTGCCGGTGCCCCCGAGCTTCCCCTCCATCAGGATTCGGGCAAGGTTTGCTTTCGTGCCCGGGTTGTCGCTCTCGTAGTGGGAGAGGATCTCCTTGACGCGGCGGGTGATGCGCATGGGGCTCGGTCCTTCGTCTCCGGACTGTCGTTGGCGGAGCGGTGCCTAGACGAAACCGCCCGTCCTGTCACGCGGAACGCCGAGCCAGAGCGGCAGTTTCCGCTCCGCGCCGTGGCTGCCGAGGTCGAGCGCCGCTGGCCGCGCGGTCAGGAACAGCGCGCCGGCCAAGGCGGAGATCGAGGCAAGCCGTCGTGCCGCAGCCACGCCGCCCGTGAACAGTATCCCGTCCACCCCGGAGGCGAGCGCCTCCTGCGCGGTGCCGGCGCTGCCGCCGCAATCGAGCACCCCTCTCGCCGCCGCACCGGGCACGCTCGCGCGGGCAGCAGAGAGCATCGCGACCCACCAGGCAGGGCCGAGCAGCCTTGCCGCCTCAGGCGGCGACAGGAGCAGGAGCGGAGCCGAGCCGGCAGCGCGGAGAGCGGCCTCTGCCTGGTCGAGGCCGCGGACGATCACCGCAGGCGGCAGGGTGTGGCCTTCGCCGTCATTGCCCTCCGTCTGCCCTGCCTCTAGCCTCCGCCGCATGAAGCGAGTCCCGGAACGCACCGATGCCTGACGCCACCCCTGCGCCCACTCTCGCCGAGGCAGCCGCCGCGCTCGAGACCGCCGTGTCGCGGCTCGAGGACGTGGCCGAGGCGCTCGCCCATCGCGCCGGCGAGCGCGCCGAGCACGCAGCTGAGGCGGAGCACGCAGCCGCGGCGATGGCCGAGGCGGCGCGGCGGCTCGATGCCGTGATCGCGCGGCTGTCGGCCGTGCTGGAGGCGGAGTGAGCCGGTGGGGCAGGTCACGCTCAGGATCAACGGCTTCCCCTACACGCTCGGCTGCGCAGACGGAGACGAGCAGAGCCTTCTCGCTCTTGCCGCCGAGCTCGACAAGCGCGTTGCTGCCATCAAGGCGCAGCTCGGCAATCTCGGCGAGGGGCGGCTGCTCGTGATCCTCGCGCTGCAGCTCGCCGACGAACTGGCCGATCTCAAGCGGGAGGTCGAGGGAGCGAAGCGGCCCGAAGCCGACCAGGGCGCTACCGCGGAAGCGCTGATGGGGCTTGCGCGCCGCCTCGAGGGCGTTGCCACGCGGCTTGCCCGCGCCTAGCTTGTGGCGGCGGGGCTGCCCGGTGCGTCAGGCACGACATCCCCTGGGCCATTGTCTTCCCAATGGGAGCTGTCCCTGTCGCGGTCGTGGCCGCGACACATGGCGCCCACCTGCGTAGCGCAGGCCTTGGGAGGATGCATCGCCAACGGCCAGGGCGGCTCCGCGCACAGAGCATGCAGGGTTTCCCGTCCTCCACCGGAGATGCCGATCCGCTCGCCTCGCTCAAGCGCGAGGCGCGTGCGCGCGGCCTCGCTGCCCGCGCAACCGGAGAGCCGCGTCTTGGCCTGCGCGCGGCCGGGCATGTGCTCGACCGGCTTCGGCCGCGCCCCGGCTCCGTTGTCGCAGGGTACTGGCCGCTGAGGGACGAGATCGACCCGAGGCCGCTGATGCTCGCTCTCGCCGGCCGCGGCCATGCCCTGGCCCTGCCGGTTGTTGCGGGCCCGCGCGGCACGGCACTCTCCTTCCGCCGCTTCCGCTTCGGCGACGCTCTCGAGGGGGGGCCCTTCGGCACACGCCACCCGCCTGCCGGCGCGGGCGAGGTGGTGCCGGATGTGCTGGTCGTGCCTGTCGTCGCCTTCGATGCGGCAGGGGGGCGTATCGGCCACGGCGCCGGCTACTACGACCGCACGCTCTTTGCTCTCCGCGCCGCAAGGCCTGTGCTCGCGATCGGCCTCGCCTACGCGGCGCAGCGCCAGCCGCGCGTCCCGACCGGCCCGGGCGACGCACCGCTCGACGCGATCGCCACCGAAGCCTCCGTGCTGGTCGCCGGATGAGGCTCCTGTTCCTCGGCGACGTGGTCGGCCGCGCGGGCCGGGATGCGGTGATCGCTGCTCTGCCTGGCTTGCGCGCGCGGCTTTCGGCTGACCTTGTGGTGGTGAACGCGGAAAACGCGGCGCACGGCTTCGGCCTCACCCCGGAGATCGGCCGCGCCCTGTTCGCCGCCGGGGCCGACGTGCTGACCCTCGGCAACCATGCCTGGGACCGACGCGAGATTATCCCCTATATCGAGGGCGAGCCGAGGCTCCTGCGCCCGCTCAACTATCCCGCCGGAACCCCCGGCCGCGGTGCTGGTGTGTTCCCGGCAGGCCAGCGCAGGGTGCTGGTTGCGAACGTGATGGGGCGGCTCTTCATGGAGGCGCTCGACTGCCCGTTCCAGGCAACGCGGGCCCTGCTTGCTGCGCACGGGCTCGGGCGGACGGTCGATGCCGTGCTGATCGATTTCCACGCCGAGGCGAGTTCCGAGAAGCAGGCGTTTGCGCATTCTTTCGATGGGGCGGCGAGCCTGATTGTCGGCACGCATACGCACGTGCCATCGGCGGATTCGCGGATCCTTCCGGGCGGCACTGCCTACCAGACCGATGCCGGGATGTGCGGCGACTACGACAGCGTCATCGGCATGCAGAAGGAGGGTTCGGCGGCGCGGTTCTGGAAGAGGCTGCCTGGCGAGCGTCTTGCGCCTGCGGAGGGCGAGGCGTCGGTCTGCGGCGTGTTCGTTGAGACCGACGACGCCACAGGGCTCGCTGTGCGCGTCTCTCCCCTGCGCCAGGGGGGCGGGCTCAGCCCCACCATGCCCGAGGGCTGACGTCAGGGGGCGCCGCTGCTACAAGCGGCACCCGACAACGGATCGCAGGGACAGGCCAGGGTCAGGAGGGCGGCGCGATGGCCGGCCACTCGCAGTTCAAGAACATCATGCACCGCAAGGGCGCGCAGGACGCCAAGCGGGCGCGACTCTTCTCCAAGATCATCCGCGAGATCACCGTCTCGGTCCGCGGCGGCTCTCCCGACCCGGACGCCAACCCGCGCCTCCGCGCTGCGCTGATCACCGCGCGGCACGCGAACATGACGCGCGAGACGATCGAGCGCGCGATCCGCAAGGCCTCTGGCGAGACAGGGGGGGAGGACTACGTGGCCCGCCGCTACGAGGGCTACGGGCCCGGCGGCGTCGCCATCATCGTCGAGGCGCTGACCGACAACCTCAACCGCACGGCCTCGGACCTGCGCGCCATCTTCTCGAAGCACGGCGGGGCGCTTGGCGAGACGAACTCTGTTGCCTTCCTGTTCTCCCGCCTCGGCGTGATACGCTATCCGGCCGGGATGGCGGACGCTGAGGCGATGCTCGAGGCGGCGATCGAGGCCGGGGCGGAGAATGTCGAGACCGCTGAGGCGGGTCACGAGATCACCTGCGCGCCGGATGATCTCTTCGCCGTGCAGCAGGCGCTCTCCGCGCGCTTTGGCGAGCCGCAGGAGGCCAAGCTCGAATGGCGCCCGACCACCACCACGCCCGTGAACGAGGAGCAGGCGGCCTCGGTGCTGAAGCTGATCGACGCGCTCGAGGACCATGACGACGTGCAGACGGTGTTCGCCAATTTCGAGGTGTCGGACGCCGTGCTCGCCAGGCTCTCTGCCTGAGCGGGGCGAGGGTGCGGGTGCTCGGCCTCGATCCCGGCCTCGGCACCACCGGCTGGGGCGTGATCGAGGCCAGGGAGAACCGGCTCGCCCATCTCGCAAGCGGCTTCATCGAGACCGAGAGCGCTTTGCCGCTCTGCGCAAGGCTCGCGGAGCTCCATCGCGCTCTCGCCCGGCTGATCGCCACCTGGCGGCCTGACGAGGCGGCCGTGGAGGAGACCTTCGTCAACCGCAACCCGCTCTCGACACTGCGCCTCGGCCAGGCGCGGGGGGTGGTGCTGCTCGCGCCCGCTCTCGCCGGAATCCCCGTCTCCGAGTACCAGGCGACGGCGGTCAAGCGCGCCGTGGTCGGGCAGGGGCATGCGGCGAAACAGCAGGTGCAGGCGATGGTGCGGCTGCTGCTGCCCGGCGCCGCACCCGCCCGGGCGGATGCGGCGGATGCGCTCGCGGTGGCGATCTGCCACGCGCATCACCGCGCCACGGCCCGGCACCTCGCGGCTTACGGCGCGCGATGATCGGCAAGCTCTCGGGCAGGCTCGACAGCCTCGGGGCGGACGGCATCGTGCTCGATGTCGGCGGCGTCGGCTATCTCGTGTCGGTCTCCGCGCGCACCCTCTCGGCCCTGCCGCCGCCTGGATCGCAAGCCTCCCTGCTCGTCGAGACGATGGTGCGCGAGGACGCGATCACCCTTTACGGGTTCGTCGACCCTGCCGAGCGCGCCGCATTCCGCACACTCCTGACCGTGCAGGGGGTGGGCGCGAAGGTGGCGCTCGGGCTGCTCGGCACGCTCTCGCCAGGCGAGCTCGCCGCTGCCATTGCCGCAGGCGATCGTGCGTCTCTGTCTCGCGCCCCCGGGGTGGGCCCGCGTCTTGCCGCGCGGCTTGTCACCGAACTGAAGGGCAAGGCGGGCTTCGCCGACGCCGCGCCCAGCAATCCCGTACCGGCCGCGAGCGAGGTCCCGCCGCCAGACCCGCTGCTTGCCGACGTGCTCTCTGCTTTGGCCAATCTCGGCATACGCCGCGCCGAGGCCGAGCCGGTGGCCCAAGCCGCCCGGGCAGCGCGCGGGGAGGGAGCAACCGTCGAGGCCGTGCTCGCCGATGCGCTGCGCGCGCTCGCGAAGGTATAGGCAATGGCGGAGCGGCTGACCGATCCGGCAAGGCGCAGCGACGATCTCGGCGAGGCTGCGCTCCGCCCCACCAGGCTTGCCGAGTTCATTGGTCAGGCGCAGGTGAAGGCCAATCTCGCCGTGTTCGTCGAGGCCGCCCGGGTGCGCGGCGAGCCGCTCGACCACGTGCTGCTGCACGGCCCGCCTGGCTTGGGCAAGACCACGCTTGCGCAGATCGTCGCGCGCGAGCTCGGCGTGGGCTTCCGCGCGACTTCGGGGCCTGTGCTGCAGCGCTCGGGCGATCTCGCGGCGATCCTGACCAATCTCGCCCCCCGCGACGTCCTGTTCATCGACGAGATCCACCGCCTGCAGCCGGCGATCGAGGAGGTGCTGTATCCGGCAATGGAGGATTTCCGCCTCGACCTCGTGATCGGCGAGGGCCCGTCGGCGCGGTCCGTGCGGATCGATCTGCCGCCCTTCACTCTGGTGGGCGCGACGACCCGCTCGGGCCTCATCTCGACCCCCTTGCGCGACCGCTTCGGGATCCCGCTCAGGCTCAGCTTCTACACGCCCGAGGAGCTGCTCGCGATCGTCCGCCGCGGCGCCGCCCTGCTCGACCTTGAGCTGACCGAGGACGGCGCTGAGGAGATCGCCCGGCGCTCGCGCGGCACGCCGCGTATCGCCGGGCGGCTGTTGCGGCGGGTGCGCGACTTTACCACCGTCGCCGGCACGGCACGGGTCGACCGGGCTGCCGCTGACGCGGCGCTCACTCGGCTCGAGGTGGACGCGCGCGGCCTCGACGCGATGGACCGGCGCTACCTGCGGCTGATCGCCGAACGGCACGGCGGCGGGCCGGTCGGCGTCGAGACGCTTGCCGCAGCGCTCGCAGAGGCGCGCGACAGCCTCGAGGATGTCGTCGAGCCCTACCTGATCCAGGAGGGGTTCGTGCTGCGTACCCCGCGCGGGCGCGTGCTCGGGGAGGCGGGCTGGCGGCATCTCGGCCTCGTGCCGCCTGCGGGGCTTCAGCCTGACCTTTGGCGCGACGCCGGGGCCGAATAGCGGTGGAAGGAGAGGCCCATCGCTTCGCCTGCCGCGTGTATTTCGAGGACACCGACGCCGGCGGGGTGGTCTATCACGCCTCCTATCTGCGCTTCGCCGAACGGGCGCGGACCGAATATCTGCGCTCCCTCGGCTTTCCCCACCAGCAGTTGATCGACCGCGAACGGCTGATCTTTGTCGTCAAGCGCCTCTCCGTCGAGTATCACCGGCCGGCGCTGCTCGACGATTCGCTCGTCGTCGTGACGCGGGCGCCAGCGCTCGGGGCTGCGTCGCTGACTCTGGCGCAGGGGGTGTTCCGGTCCGGGGAGGAGGGCGAGGCGGCGGTCGCGTCGCTCTCGGTGACGCTCGTGTGCGTCCGCGCTGCCACGAGGCGGCCGGCGCGGATCCCCGACAGGCTGCGTGCTCTGATCGCGCGCGGCTGCCCGGGACAGAGGTGAAGGAAGGCGGGACGAAGGCGATGGATCGTGCGGTCGAGCAGGCGGCGCTGGCGGGCGATGCGGCGGCCAACTTGTCCCTCTGGGCCCTGTTCCTGCAGGCGGACATCGTCGTCAAGGCGGTGATGATCGGGCTGTTGCTCGCCTCCGTCTGGGTCTGGGCGATCATCTTCGAGAAGACCGTGGCGCTGCGCCGCGCCAATGCGCGCGCCGCCGCGTTCGAGGACCGGTTCTGGTCCGGAATCAACCTCGAGGACCTCTACCGCGAGGCCGGCGACAACCCACGCCACCCTATGGAGGCGGTGTTCGCCGCTGCGATGCGGGAGTGGCACCGTTCTGCGGCGAAGCTCGTCAACGCCTCGGAGGGGACGCGCGCTGCCATACGCGACCGGTTGGAGCGGGCCATGGCCATCACCGTGCAGCGGGAGATGGAGCGGCTCGAGAAATGGATGGTCTTCCTCGCCTCTGTGGGCTCGGCTGCGCCCTTCGTCGGGCTGTTCGGCACTGTGTGGGGGATCATGAATTCCTTCACCGCGATCGCGGCGATGAAGAACACCAACCTGACCGTGGTCGCCCCAGGCATCGCCGAGGCCCTGTTCGCGACCGCGATCGGCCTCGCCGCTGCCATCCCCGCCGTGCTCGCCTACAACAAGATCTCGACAGACCTCGCCCGGTTCGCGGCCAGGCTCGAGGGCTTCGCGGCAGAGTTCGGCGCGATCCTGTCGCGCCAGACCGAGGAGAGGGTCTGAGCCATGGCGGCCGGGCTGATCGGCAACGGCGGCGGGCGCAAGCGGCGTTACCGCCCGATGGCCGAGATCAACGTCACGCCGCTTGTCGACGTGATGCTCGTGCTCCTGATCATTTTCATGGTAGCGGCGCCGCTGCTCACCGTCGGCGTGCAGGTCGAGCTGCCGCGCACCGCGGCGAACCCGATCGCCAATCCTGACGAGCCGCTGATCGTGTCGGTGCGCGCCGATGGCGGAATCATCCTGCAGGAGACGCCGATCGAGATGGCCGACTTGATCCCCCGCCTGCAGGCGATCGCAGCCAGCCGCGGCCGAGACGAGGTGCGCGTGTTCGTGCGCGGGGACAGGGCGGCGAGCTACGGCCGGATCGCCGAGACGCTCGCGGCGATCCAGCAGGGCGGCTTCTCCCGCGTGGCTTTGCAGATGGACCAGGCGACCGCGGCGCCTCTGCGCCAGCGCGAGCCACCTGCCCGCCCGCAGCAGGCCGAGCCGCCGCAAAAGCGCCCGCCAGGCCGCTGACTTGGGGGGCGGCGCGAGGCAGGACGATGCCGCGCGATGGGAGAGCGCCCGACGAGTTGCGGGACCTCAGGCGCGGGGCGGCCTTCTCCGCCGCGCTGCATGTGCTCGTCGTGTTCGCCGTCATGGTCGGCGTCACTTCGACCAGGGAGTTCGTCGAGCCGCCGGAACAGGGCGTGCCGGTCGAGTTCATGGTCGCCTCCGGGCCGACCGCGCCAGCGCCGGCGCCGACGGCGCCCTCTCGCGCGCCGGCAGAGGAGGCGCCGGCGGAGGCGCCCGAGCCCTCTCCGGCGCCGCCGGCGCCACCACCACCCCCTGCGCCGCCACCGCCCCCGCCGCCACCGCCCGCGCCGCCTCCGCCCACGCCGGAGCCCGCACCAGTGCCGGTCCCACCCCCGCCGACCCCGCCGCCGCCCGCGCCGCCTCCGCCTCCGGCTCCGCCCGCGCCGCCTCCGCCTCCGGCTCCGCCCGCGCCCACGCCGCCGGTCACAACCCCGCCGGTGCAGCGGCCGCTCGAGGGCTCGACCGCGCTGCAGAACACGCTCGAGCGGCTGCGGCAGCAGCAGGCGCAGAACCAGCCGCCGCGCCCGGCCCAGCCCCAGGGAGGCGCGCCCAGGCAGCAGGGAGCCCCCGGTGGAGCCGCGGCAACACCTGGCCTGACGCGCGGCGAGATCGACGGGCTCTCGAACCGGATCAGCGAGTGCTGGTCGGTCGATGCGGGCATGCAGGGGCTTGCCGAGATCACGGTCGAGATGCGTGTCCGTCTCCGCCCGGACGGCTCCGTGGCGCAGGTGATCCCGGTGCGCCCGTATACGGGGCGGGAGCAGATCGTCGCTGAACAGGCAAGGCGAGCGCTCCTGAGCCCGCAGTGCAACCCGCTGCCGATTCCGCGCGAGAAGTTCGCAGCCGTTGAAGCAAGCGTGTTCCGCTTCAGCCCGCGCGGTCTGGTGCGGTGAGGGCCGGGTGCGCTAAGGAGCGTCGCGACCGCTTGCCCAGAGCGAGAGACATGCGGCCGCCGCAGCGGCCGAAGGACCAGGACCGGAGATGACGTCCCGAACGAATGGCAGACCGCTCCTCGACGACCGCCAGGTCGAGGCGCTGAGGATCCTCGCCTGCTCCCGACGCGCGCTGATCGGCGCGGGCGCGGCGGCGATCGCCTCCCTGCCGCTGCCCGGCACGGCGCGGGCGCAGGGGGCGGTGATCGACATCACCCGCGCCCGCACCGAACCGCTGCCGATCGCCATCCCGGAGTTCACCGGCGCGCAGCCCTATGGCGCGCAGATCGCGCAGGTGATCACCGCCAACCTCGCCCGGTCCGGCCTGTTCCGCCCGGTCGACCGGCGCGCCTTCATCACCCAGGGAGCCGAGGCCACACCCCGCTTCGCCGACTGGCGGGCGATTGGCGCGCAGGCTCTCGTCACCGGCGCAGTGATGCAGCAGGGCGACCGGTTACGCGTCGAGTTCCGCCTCTGGGACGTGTTGCCCGGCGTCCAGATCCAGGGCACCGCCTACACCACGCCCGTCGCCAACTGGCGGCGAATCGCGCATATCTGTTCGGATGCGATCTACGAGCGCCTGCTCGGCGAGAAGGGCTATTTCGACACCCGGATCGTCTACGTCTCCGAGAGCGGCCCGCGTGACCGGCGCGTCAAGCGCCTCGCCATCATGGACCAGGACAGCGAGAACCACCGCTTCCTGACAGACGGCTCCTGGCTCGCGCTGACGCCCAGGTTCCACCCCTTGGTGAACCAGGTGGCGTTCATGTCCTATATCCGGAACGAGCCGCGGGTGTATCTCTTGGAGATCGACACGGGCAGGCAGACGCTACTCGGCAACTTCCCCGGCATGACCTTCGCCCCGCGCTTCTCGCCCGACGGCAATACCGTGATCCTCTCCGCGATCCGCGGCGGCGACGCCAACATCTACACCGTCGATCTGCGCACGCGCCGCGAGCAGCAGCTCACCTCGGGGCCCTCGCTCGATGTCTCGCCCTGCTACAGCCCCGACGGGCAGCAGATCGCCTTCAACAGCGACCGTGGCGGCAACCAGCAGCTGTACGTGATGAACGCCGACGGCTCGAACGTGCGGCGGATCAGCTTCGGCCAGGGCCGCTACGCCACCCCCGTGTGGTCGCCGCGGGGGGATCTGATCGCCTTCACGCGGATGACCGCCAACACCTTCGCCATCGGCGTGATGCGCCCGGACGGGTCGGGCGAGCGTATCCTCACCGAGGGCTATCAGATGGAGGGGCCGACCTTCGCGCCGAACGGGCGCGTGCTCGCCTTCTTCCGCGAGACCCCGGCCCGGGACGCGCGCGGCAGCGGCTTCTCCTCCCGGCTTGCCTCGATCGACATCACAGGCTTCAACGAGCGCGTCATCCCGACCCCGATCGACGGGTCAGACCCAGCCTGGTCGCCGCTCCTGCCGTGAGCCTGGTGCAGGTCGGGCATGAATCGCGCCCCGGCGGTGCTGCAATCGCGGCCGCTTGCTTGACCCGATGCGGTTCGGGGCTGTAGGCCTCGGGCGGCACAACCGATGCGGGATCACCCCTCCGGCCGGGGCCAGTGCCCCGGTTCGGTTCGCAAGGAGAAACCACCACGATGACGAAGAAGCTTCTGAGCGCCGCCGCAGCGCTTGCCCTCCTGGCCGCCTGCGAATCGACCCCGGACCAGTCGGCCGCCAGCGGGGCTGGCCAGGCGACCGGGCCGCGCCCCGGCTCGCAGGAGGACCTGGTTGTCAATGTCGGCGACCGGGTCTTCTTCGACTTCGACCGCTACGACATCCGCCCCGACGGCCGGGCGACACTGGAGCGCCAGGCAGAGTGGCTGCAGCGCTACGGCAGCGTGAACGTGCTGATTGCCGGCCACGCGGACGAACGCGGTACGCGCGAGTACAACCTCGCCCTCGGCCAGCGCCGCGCCAATGCCGCGCGCGACTTCCTTGTCGCGCGGGGAGTCTCTTCCGCGCGCATCCAGACCGTGAGCTACGGCAAGGATCGGCCGATCGCGCTGGGCTCCAACGAGGAGGCCTGGGCTCAGAACCGCGTCGCCATCACCTCCGTCCGCTGAGGGAGGCTGCGCGGCTCGCGCGACGCACAGGCGGCCCCCCCCCCGAAGCGGGGGCCGCCCTTTGCGCCGCGCGGCCGCATCACCGCTGCGTGCGGCCGCTTGCGATTGATCGTCCGTCGGCCTACCGGTTCCGACAGGAGATCGGGGCCGCTACCCACGGCACAGGAGAACGAGGGGGCTAGACGCGTGGTCATCGGAAGATCGTTTTGCTGGCCCGCTCTCGGTGTGGCGCTTCTGCTCGCCGGTCCTGCTCATGCGCAGATCGAGAGCCGCGAGGGGATCGCGCTGCAGAACCAGATCCAGGAGCTGCGCCGAGAGATCCAGGCGCTGCAGCGCGGCGGCGGCGGCAGCGCGATCGCCCCGCCTGCGGCCGCCCTCGGTGCGGGGCAGCAGGAGCTGCTGGCACGGTTGCTCGAGCGGGTCTCCGCGCTCGAGACGGAGCTGCGCCTGCTGCGCGGCCGCAGCGACGAGATGCAGCACACGCTGCGCCAGCTCCAGGCGGCGTTGGAGAAGAACGCAGCCGACACCGACTTCCGCCTGCAGCAGCTCGAGCAGGGCGGAGCGCGGCCTGCGTCGGCCCGGCCGGCGCAGCAGGGGGGCCAGCAGGGCGCCGCCCCGGCACCGCAGCAGCAACAGCAGGCTGGGCTGCCGCGTCCTCCCGCCGCCCCGCCCGCTCCCCCCGCGCAGCGCAGCCAGCAGCAGATCCTGACCGACGCGCAGGCAGCGCTCAGGCGGCAGGACTGGGCGGCGGCGGAGCGCGAGGCGAACCTGTTCCTCTCGGCCTATCCGCGTGATCCGCGCGCGGGAGAGGCGCATCTGATCCGCGGCGAGAGCTTCTTCGGGCGGCGCGACTATGCCCAGGCGGCCCTCGCCTTCGACGACGCGCAGCGGCGGCTTTCGGGCAACGCGCAGCAGGATGCGCTGCTCCGGCTCGGCCAGTCGCTCGCGGCGCTGAACGAGCGCGCTTCCGCCTGCGAAGTCTTCGCCCGCCTCGCCTCGCAGCACGCGACCAGCCTCAAGCCCGACGTGCGCGAGCCGCTCGCCCGTGAGCAACAGCGGCTGCGCTGCTGACGCTGCCCGTTTCGCCGCGGCGATGGCGGCGGCCGGCGGGTGGGAGGAGTGTCCGCTCGTTGCGGTCGCTCTCTCCGGCGGGCCTGACAGCCTCGCCCTTGCCCTCCTGGCAGCGCCGTGGGCAGCGGAGCGTGGCGGGGCGGCGATCGCGCTGGTGCTCGACCATGGCGTCCGTCCTGCGGGCCGGATCGAGGCCGCGCTCGCTGCCGCCTGGGCGGAGGAGGCGGGGCTTTCGGTGCGGCGCCTCGCCCTGCCGCCGGGTGTGGCGCAGAGCGCCGCTGCGCTTCGCCGCGCACGCCATGCCGCCCTCGCCGAGGCGGCAGCCGAGGCTGGCGCGCTGCACCTTCTCCTCGGCCACCATGCCGCCGACCAGGCGGAGACGGTGATCCTGCGCGCGCTGCGCGGCTCCGGCGAGAGGGGGCTCGCCGGCATGGCGCCTGTGAGGAACAGCGGGGCGGTGCGGCTCGTGCGGCCGCTCATCGGCTGGACTCCGGCCGAGGTCAGGGCGGTGCTCAGGCGCAGGGGCCAGCCCTGGTGCCTCGATCCGTCGAACGAGGGCTGTGGCACGCGCGCCATAATCCGCCGCGCCCTGGCGGACCGGGACGGCGAGGGGGTGGCGACACGGGCGCTTGTCGCCGCTGCATGCGCACGCCGTCGCACGGCCGAGGAAAGGGCGCGCCGTGCCGCTGCGCTTCTGGCCCGCGCCGCATCGCTGCCGGAGAGTGGCGGCGTGCGTCTGGCCGATTCCGCGCTCGCAGGCGCGGACCCCTCTGTTCTCGCCGACGCTCTGGCAGAGACCCTCGCCCGAGTCTCGGGCCGCGCCCACACCGTCTCTCCGGCCCAACGCGCGGCCCTGCCAGGGCTGATCGCCGCTGGGCGCTCCTTCACGCTTGGCGGCTGCGTGCTCAGACGCGTGCGCGGCGCTTGGCGCGTCATGCCGGAGCGTCGCTTGGTTGAAGCGTTGGCCGAGGCCGGCCCGGTCGGCTATGCTGCAGGGGAGCGACACGCTCCCGCGGCCTGACCGGTCGCAGCCTGGGGATTGGAGGCGGCGGCCTCGGCACCATCTCCATCCCGAGTGGCGGACCGGCGCGACCCGAGCCGCATGGACAGGTCTCCTACGCAGGCCACTGGCCTCGGGCGGCGGGAGGCGAGAGGAGAGAAGAGGCGCGTGAGCAATTTCGGACGGAACCTCGCCCTGTGGGTGTTCATTCTCCTTCTGCTGGTGGCGCTGTTCAACCTGTTCCAGCCTTCCGGGCAGCGGAGCCTCGCCACCCAGGTGGCGTTCAGCGATTTCATCAACGAGGTGAACAACGGCCAGGTGCGCGACGTGACGATCCAGGGGCGTGTGGTCACCGGCGTGCTGACCAATGGCGCGACCTTCCAGACCTACCTTCCCGAAGGCTCGAACGTCGTCCAGCGTCTGACCGAGCGTGGCGTGCGGGTGGTGGCCAAGCCCGAGGAGAGCGACGTCAACCCGCTCTTCCACTACCTGCTTTCCTGGTTCCCGATGCTTCTGCTCATTGGCGTCTGGATTTTCTTCATGCGGCAGATGCAGTCGGGCGGCGGGCGCGCGATGGGCTTCGGCAAGTCGCGCGCGCGGCTTCTGACGGAGAAGCAGGGCAGGGTGACTTTCGACGACGTCGCCGGCATCGACGAGGCGAAGGGAGAGCTGCAGGAGATCGTCGACTTCCTGCGTGATCCGCAGAAGTTCCAGAGGCTCGGGGGCAGGATCCCGAAGGGCGTGCTGCTGGTCGGTCCTCCGGGGACGGGCAAGACCCTGCTTGCGCGCGCCATCGCCGGCGAGGCGAACGTGCCGTTCTTCACCATTTCGGGGTCGGATTTCGTCGAGATGTTCGTCGGCGTCGGCGCTTCGCGGGTGCGCGATATGTTCGAGCAGGGCAAGAAGAACGCGCCCTGCATCATCTTCATCGACGAGATCGACGCGGTAGGCCGCCATCGCGGCGCGGGCCTGGGCGGCGGCAATGACGAGCGCGAGCAGACGCTGAACCAGCTCCTTGTCGAGATGGACGGGTTCGAGAGCAACGAGGGGGTGATCCTCATCGCTGCGACCAACCGCCCCGACGTTCTCGACCCTGCCCTGCTGCGCCCCGGCCGCTTCGACCGCCAGGTCGTGGTGCCTAATCCGGACGTGAACGGACGCGAGAAGATCCTCTCCGTGCACATGAAGAAGGTGCCGCTTGCGCCGGACGTGAACCCGAAGACGATCGCGCGCGGAACGCCCGGCTTCTCGGGAGCGGATCTCGCCAACCTCGTCAACGAGGCAGCACTGCTTGCCGCGCGCCTCGGCAAGCGCGTGGTCGGCCAGGCCGAGTTTGAGGCGGCGAAGGACAAGGTTCTGATGGGGGTGGAGCGCAAGAGCCTCGTGATGAGCGACGAGGAGAGGCGCATGACCGCCTACCACGAGGCGGGGCACGCGCTCGTTGCGCTCTCGATGCCGGAATGCGACCCGGTGCACAAGGCGACGATCATTCCCCGCGGCAGGGCGCTCGGGCTCGTCATGTCGCTGCCGGAGGGGGACCGCTACTCGAAGCACAAGTCGAAGCTGCAGCAGGAACTCGCCATGGCGATGGGCGGGCGCGCTGCCGAGGAGGTCGTGTTCGGGCCTGACCGGGTCAGCAACGGGGCTGCCGGCGACATCAAAATGGCGACCGACCTTGCCCGCAGGATGGTCACCGAATGGGGCATGTCGGAGAAGCTCGGCATGGTCGCCTACGGCGAGAACAGCCAGGAGGTTTTCCTCGGCCACTCCGTCACCCAGACGAAGAACATCTCCGAAGCCACGGCGCAGGCGATCGACGCAGAGATCAAGCGGATCATCGACGAGGCCTATGCGACCGCACGGCGCGTGGTGACGGAACGGCGCGAGGACCTCGACAAGCTCGCCAAGGCGCTGCTCGAGTTCGAGACGCTGACTGGGGAGGAGATCCGCGGCCTGCTCGCCGGCCAGCCGATCGTGCGCAAGCCAGCCGACGAGGCGCCCGCTCAGGACGTACGCCGCGCCTCTGTGCCCACCGCCGGGCGGGTCCCGAAATCTGGCAGCGCCCCAGGCGGCCTCGGCCCGGCGCCGCAACCGAACGCCTGAGGCCGCAGCCCGGGGCGAGCACCCTGCAGCGTCGCCTGCTCGAGCCGATCGCTCTTGCGCCTGCCCATGCCGCGCCGCCAGGCGCCGTGGCTATCGGCGAAACCGGCCTCGCTTTCCGCCATGCCCGGCTCTGGACGCGCGACAACGGGCCGGATTGCGCCTGCCTGATCGACGCGGCCGCCCCGCCTGCCGAAGCGGTTCCCTTGCTTGCGAGGATCGCGGCGCCGAGGCCGCCTCTCCTGCCCGGTCTCCCCGTGGACAGGACGCTCGTGATGGGCGTGATCAACGTCACACCCGACAGCTTCTCCGATGGCGGGCGTTTCCTCGCTGCCGACTCTGCCATCGCCGCAGGCGAGGCGATGCGCGCGGCAGGCGCCGACCTCCTTGACATTGGCGGGGAGAGCACGCGGCCTGGCGCCGCTCCCGTGCCGGCGGAGGAGGAGCAGCGGCGTATCCTGCCCGTGATCCGGGCTCTCGCGCCCGGCGGCCCAGTCAGCGTCGACACGCGCAACGCCACGACCATGCGGGCGGCTCTCGCGGCCGGGGCTCGCATTGTCAACGACGTCTCTGGCCTTGCGCATGATCAGGACGCGGCCAGGGTGGTCGCCGAGGCAGGTTGCCCGGTGATCCTGATGCACATGCGCGGCACGCCACAGACGATGCGGAGCCTCTCTGTCTATCGCGATGTCGTGCTCGACGTTGCCGAGGAGCTCGGCTTCCGGCTTGCCTTTGCCGAGTCGGCTGGGATCGCACGCGATCGCATCGTGCTCGACCCGGGGATAGGCTTCGCCAAGACGCCCGAGCAGAACCTCGCCCTGCTCGCCCGGCTGCCGATCCTGCACCAGTTCGGCTGTGCCATCCTCGTTGGCGTCTCGCGCAAGAGCTTCCTCGGCGTCTATGGCGGCGAGCCCGACCCGACGAGGCGCCTCGCCGGAAGCCTCTCTGCCGGCCTCGCCGCAGCCGCTGCAGGGGCGGCGATCCTGCGAGTGCATGACGTGCGCGAGACCGTCCAGGCCCTGGCGGTCTGGCGGGCGATCGGGGCAGGGGCGACGTGCGCCATGTCACACCCCTCAGATGGATCGCGTTAAGGCTGCGGCGCTAGACTGCGAACGGTCAGGCAGGAGGGGAAGTATGGACGCGGCCACACCGCAGCGGCCCGGTTCACGCCGCCGCAGGCTTTTCGGCACAGACGGCATCCGCGGCAAGGCGAACTCGCCGCCGATGACGCCCGGAGTTGGGCTCAGGCTCGGCCAGGCGGCGGGGCTGCTGTTCAAGCGCGCCGCGCCACCCGGGCACCGCCCGGTGGTCGTCATCGGCAAGGACACGCGGCTTTCGGGCTACATGATCGAGCCTGCTCTGACGGCAGGGTTCGTCTCCGTTGGGCTGGATGTGATCCTGGTCGGGCCCTTGCCCACGCCTGCGATCGCTATGCTGACGCGCTCGATGCGTGCCGATCTCGGCGTCATGATCTCGGCGAGCCACAACAGCTTCGAGGACAACGGCATCAAGCTCTTCGGGCCGGACGGTTGGAAGCTCTCCGACGAGATGGAAGCCGGGATCGAGGCGATGATGGACGATGCGGGCCTGACGGAGCGGCTTGCCGCGCCGCGTGATCTCGGCCGCGCGCGGCGCATCGAGGATGCCGCTGGCCGCTACATCGAGACGGCCAAGGCCTCCTTCCCCCGGGGGATGACGCTCGACGGCCTGCGCGTCGTCGTCGATTGCGCGAACGGCGCTGCCTACCGGGTCGCGCCGACCGTGCTTGCCGAGCTCGGCGCCGAGGTGATCCGCCTCGGCGTCGCGCCGGACGGGTTCAACATCAACGAGGGCTGCGGCTCAACGAGGCCCGAGACGATGCGCTCGGCCGTGCTCGAGCATCGCGCCCATCTCGGGCTTGCGCTCGATGGCGATGCCGACCGGCTGATCCTCGCCGACGAGACGGGCAGCGTGATCGACGGCGACCAGATCCTCGCGCTGATCGCCGCGCGCTGGGCCGGGGAGGGGAGACTTGCGGGCGGCGGCGTGGTCGCGACCGTGATGAGCAACATGGGGCTCGAGCGCTTTCTTGCCGCGCGCGGGCTTGCGCTCCATCGCACCCAGGTCGGTGACCGCTATGTCGCCGAGGCGATGCGCGCGGGCGGTTTCAATGTTGGCGGCGAGCAGTCGGGCCACATGATCCTTTCTGATTTCGCAACGACAGGGGACGGTCTGATCGCCGCGCTCCAGGCTCTCGCCGTCGTGGTCGCCACCGGCAAGCCGGCTTCGGAGGTGTGCCGGCAGTTCACGCCCCTGCCGCAGGTGCTGCGCAATGTCCGCTACGGTGGCGCCTCGCCGCTGCAGGCCCCGCCGGTTAGGCGCGCGATCGCCGCGGCGGAAGCAGCGCTCGCCGGTGCGGGCCGGCTCGTGATCCGCAAGTCGGGAACCGAGCCGGTGATCCGGGTGATGGCGGAGGGCGAGGACGAGGCCCTCATCAACCGCGTGGTTGAGGAGCTCGCAGGCGTGATCGAGCGGCACGTCGCTGCGTCTGCGGCTGCGGCGGAGTAGCCGGCGTGCGTGGGCGTGTGCTGATCATCGCCGGGTCCGATTCGGGCGGCGGTGCCGGGATCCAGGCTGACATCAAGTCGGTCACGGCGCTCGGCGCCTTCGCGATGACGGCGGTCACGGCGCTGACGGCGCAGAACACCGAAGGGGTGGAAGGGGTGTTCCCGATCCCCCCCGGGTTCATCCGGGAGCAGATGGGCGTCGTGATCGCCGACATCGGCGTCGACGCGGTCAAGACCGGTATGCTGCACGATGCCGAGGTGATTGAGGCGGTGGCGGAGGAGATCACCGCGCGGCTGCCCGGCGTTCCCGTGGTCGTCGACCCCGTGATGGTCGCCAAGGGTGGGCAGCGGCTGCTTGCCGAGAGCGCGGTCGCGGCGCTCGTGGAACGGCTCGTGCCGCTTGCTTCGGTGATCACGCCGAACATTCCGGAAGCGGAATCGCTCGCCGGGGAGGCGATCCTCGATGTCGCCGGCATGCACCGCGTCGCGCTTGCGCTGCGCAGCCGCGGCGCGCGCGCGGTGCTGCTCAAGGGCGGGCATCTGCCGGGCGAGCGGGTGACGGACTTGCTCGCGACCAGCGACGGCGTCGAGGCCTTCGAGAGCGTGCGGATCGAGACGCGCCACACACACGGCACTGGTTGCACGCTTGCCTCCGCCATCGCGGCTGGGCTCGCCCAGGGCCTCTCCTTGCGCGAGGCGGTGATCCGGGCCCGCCACTACGTCCAGCTCGCGATTGCCTCGGCGCCTGGCTATGGCCGCGGCCACGGCCCGCTCGACCACGCGGTGACGGTCGATCCGGCTCGCGTCGCGGCGCTCTCGCGCGCATGAGGCCTCGGCGGCGACGTGGCCTTGCGCGCGGCGGGCGCAGGGTGTAGCCGTTCCGCCGGGTCACGCCCCCCCACCGGGGCGCTTCGCTTCTGCAAGGGAGCACACGCCATGGCGCACGCCGCCACGCCGCTTTCGCGGCCATCCGTCCGTCCCCGCAACCCGCGCTTCTCCTCCGGCCCCTGCGCCAAGCGGCCCGGCTGGTCGCTCGCGGCCCTCGAGGGCGCAGCCCTCGGCCGAAGCCACCGCGCCAAGGAGCCGAAGGCGAAGCTCGCCGCCGTGATCGAGCGGTCGAAGACGCTGCTCGGCATGCCGGCGGACTGGCGCCTCGGAATCGTCCCTGCCTCCGACACGGGGGCGATCGAGTGCGCGATGTGGAGCCTGCTCGGCCCGAGGCCGGTGGACGCGATCGCCTTCGAGAGCTTCGGCGAAGCCTGGGTGACCGACATCGCAAGGCAGCTCAAGCTCGACCACCGTGTGATCCGAGCCCCTTACGGCCAGCTTCCCGATCTCGCTTCGGTCCACTGGTCGCACGACGTCGTCTTCACCTGGAACGGAACGACCTCCGGCGTGCGCGTTCCGGACGGGGAATGGATCGCGCCCGATCGCGAGGGGCTTGCGATCTGCGACGCAACTTCGGCCGTCTTCGCGATGCGCCTGCCCTGGGATCGTCTCGATGTCGTCACATGGTCCTGGCAGAAGGTATTGGGCGGCGAGGCGGCGCACGGGATGCTCGCGCTCTCGCCACGTGCGGTCGAGCGGCTGGTCGCTCACAAGCCCGCTTGGCCGATGCCGAAGATCTTCCGGCTGACAAGCGGGGGTAAGCTGAACGAGGGGATCTTCCGCGGCGAGACCATCAACACACCCTCGATGCTCTGCGTCGAGGATGCGCTTGACGGGCTTGCCTGGGCAGAGCGGATCGGCGGGCTCGAGACCCTGATCGCGCGTACGGAAGCCAATCTCGCTGCCGTCTCCGCCTGGATCGAGCGGACGCCGAACTACGCCTTCCTCGCAGCCGACCCGGCGACACGCTCGCCCACCTCGATCTGTCTCTCGATCACGGCCCCTTGGTTCACCGCGCTTGCACAGGATGCACAGGCCGATGCGGCGAAGCGCATCGCCGCACTGCTCGAGGCCGAGGGCGTGGCGCTTGATGCGGGCGGCTACCGCGAGGCGCCTCCGGGACTGAGACTCTGGGGCGGGGCGACGGTCGAGACCGCCGACATGGAGGCGGTTCTGCCCTGGCTCGACTGGGCGGCCGAGACGGTCGGCCGCGCGCTTGCGGAGCCTAAGGCGGCGGAGTGAGCGCGATGGACAAGCCCCGTGTGCTGATCGCCGACAAGCTCTCTCCGGCGGCGGTCGAGATCTTCCGCACCCGCGGCATAGAGGCGGATGTGAAGACCGGGCTCGCCCCTGCCGAGCTTCGCGCCATCATCGGCGAGTATGACGGCCTCGCGATACGCTCCGCCACCAAGGTGACGGCGGAACTCCTTGCGGAAGCGAAACGTCTTCGCGTGGTCGGCCGCGCCGGGATCGGCGTCGACAATGTCGACATCAAGGCCGCCACGGCGCGCGGTGTGGTGGTGATGAACACGCCGCACGGCAACGCCATCACCACGGCCGAGCACGCGATCGCCCTGATGTTCGCGCTGGCCCGCCAGATCCCGGAGGCCTCGGCCTCCACCAAGGCGGGGAAGTGGGAAAAGAACCGCTTCATGGGCACCGAGCTGTTCGGCAAGACGCTCGGTGTGATCGGCTGCGGCAACATCGGTTCGATCGTGGCAGACCGGGCGCTCGGCCTGAAGATGAAGGTGATCGCCTACGACCCGTTCCTGTCGGAGGCGCGCGCTGTTGAGCTCGGGGTCGAGAAGGTCGAGCTCGGCGAGCTGTTCGCGCGCTCAGACATCATCACCCTACACACGCCGCTGACCGAGGGCACACGCAACATCATCGATTCGCGTGCGATCGCGCGCATGAAGCGCGGTGTGCGGATCATCAACTGCGCCCGCGGCGGGCTGATCGTCGAGGCTGATCTTGCCGCGGCCATACGCTCCGGCCATGTCGCCGGTGCCGCGCTCGACGTGTTCGAGATCGAGCCCGCGACCGAGAACCCGCTCTTTGCGCTCGAGAACGTCGTCTGCACGCCGCATCTCGGCGCCTCGACGACGGAGGCGCAGGAGAACGTCGCCCTGCAGATCGCCGAGCAGATGAGCGACTATCTGCTCACGGGCGCGGTTGCCAACGCGATCAACATGCCCTCCGTCTCCGCGGAGGAGGCGCCAAGGCTCGCGCCCTACATGGCGCTCTGCCGCAACCTCGGTGCCTTCGCCGGCCAGCTCTCGGTCGCCCGCGACGGCGGCTTCCGCAAGGTGACGATCGAGTACGAGGGGCACGCCGCCTCGCTCAACCACAGGCCACTCACGGCTGCCGCCCTCGCCGGCCTGCTCGGGCCGCTGATGGAGGGGGTGAACATGGTCAACGCTCCCGTCGCTGCGCGCGAGCGCGGCATCGAGGTGGCCGAGACCGTGCACGACCGCCCCTCCGAGTACCAGACGCTGGTGCGGATCTCCGTCACGACCGACCGCGACACGCGCGCCGTTGCGGGCACGCTGTTCGCCGGCCAGAAGCCCAGGATCGTCGAGATCAAGGGCATCCCCGTGGAGGCCGAGTTCTCGCGCCACATGCTCTACGTCACGAACAAGGACCGGCCCGGGTTCATCGGCAGGTTCGGCGCGGCGCTCGCCGAAGCAGGGATCAATATCGCCTCCTTCCATCTCGGCCGCGCCGAGAAGGGCGGAGATGCGATCTGCCTCGTCTCGGTTGACGAGCCCGTGGGCGAGGAGGTGCTTGCGACCATACGCTCCCTGCCGCTTGTCGTGAACGCAACAACGCTCGGGTTCTGAGCGGGATGCATCCCTCGCTTCTGCCGGCCGGCTTCGCCGATGTTCTTCCTCCGGAAGCGGAAACCGAGGCAGCGGCGATCGAAGCGATGCTTGGCGTGTTCGGAAGCCATGGCTACGAGCGGGTGAAACCGCCGCTCATCGAGTTCGAGGAGAGCCTGCTCGCCGGCACCGGTGCGGCGACCGCCGAGCAGACCTTCCGGCTGATGGACCCGGTGAGCCAGCGCATGATGGGCCTGCGCGCCGACATTACGCCGCAGATCGCCCGGATCGCCGGCGCACGCCTTGCCCGGGCGCCGCGCCCCTTGCGCCTCTCCTACAGCGGCCAGGTGCTCAGGGTGCGCGGCTCCGAGCTCCGTCCGGCGCGGCAGATGGCGCAGGCCGGGGTGGAGCTGATCGGCGCGGACGGGCCTGAGGCGGATGCCGAGGTGATCGCGGTCGCCGCGGAGGCGCTCGTCGCCCTCGGCCTTCCCGCCGTCAGCTTCGACCTGACGCTTCCCACCCTCGCGGACGAGCTTCTCTCCACGCTCAGTCTGGATGCGGCGCGGGAGGCGGCGCTGCGGCGTGCGCTCGACCGCAAGGATGCAGCCGAGGTTGCGTCCCTTGCGGGCCCGCTTGCCGACACGCTTGACGAGCTCCTGCATGCCGCCGGGCCGGTCGATCGCGCGCTTGCCGCGCTTGGCGCCTCGCTGCTGCCTGCGGCTGCGCGCGCCTTGGCCGCGCGGCTTGCGGCCACTGTCGCTGCCGTGCGGGCGCGCTCGCCCGGCCTTGCTCTGACGGCCGACCCGCTCGAGTTCCGCGGCTTCCGCTACCACCGCGGTGTCGCCTTCACCGTGTTCAGCGGCGCGCTCTCGGAGGAGGTCGGCCGCGGCGGCGGCTATCTCGCCGGGGAGGAGCCGGCAACCGGTGTCACGCTCTACCCTGCCGTGGCGCTGCGTGCCGTCCCGGCAAGGCCGCGCCGGCCGCGCGTGTTCGTGCCGGCCGCTCTCGCTGCCAAAGCCGCGGGACTGCGCGCGCAAGGCTTCGCCACCGTGGCGGCGCTCGGGCCTGTTGCCGATGCCGCGGCCGAGGCGCGGCGTCTCGGCTGCACCCACCTTGCGTGCGAAGACGGCACCTTCCCCCTAGAGGAGGAGTGAGCGATGCCGAACGTCGCTGTCGTCGGCGCCCAGTGGGGCGACGAGGGCAAGGGCAAGGTGGTGGACTGGCTGGCGAGCCGTGCAGACATCGTGGTGCGCTTCCAGGGCGGGCACAATGCCGGCCACACCCTCGTCGTCGGCAACGAGACCTACAAGCTCAGCCTGCTGCCCTCGGGCGTGGTGCGCGGCAAGCTCGGGATCATCGGCAACGGCGTGGTGCTCGACCCGAGAGCGCTGCTCGACGAGATCGGCCGCGTCACCGCGCAAGGGCTGCATGTCGGGCCGGACAATCTCAGGATCGCAGAGAACGTGCCGCTGATCCTGCCGCTCCACCCCGCGCTTGACCGCGCCCGGGAGGCGGCGCGGGGAGAGCGCAGGCTCGGCACGACGGGGCGTGGGATCGGCCCCGCCTACGAGGACAAGGTGGCGCGGCGGGCCATCAGGCTATGCGACCTCGCCGAGCCAGAGACCCTCTCGGCGAAGCTGGACGAGCTTCTTCTCCATCACAATACCCTGCTGCACGGTCTTGGTGCTCAGACATTCACCAAGGATGCGCTTCTCCGTGATCTGCTCGATCTCGCTGAGCGCCTCCTGCCTTTCGCAGAGCCAGTGTGGCAGCGGCTTGACGCCGCCAGGGCCGCCGGGCAGCGGATTCTCTTCGAAGGCGCGCAGGCGGTCATGCTCGATGTCGACCACGGGACCTATCCGTTCGTGACCTCCTCGAACACGGTCGCGGCGACGGCCGCCTCCGGCGCAGGGATCGGGCCCTCCGCCATCGGCACGGTGCTTGGCATTGCCAAGGCCTACACCACTCGAGTCGGCTCTGGGCCTTTCCCGACCGAGCTCCAGGACGAGACCGGCACGCTGCTTGGCGACCGTGGGCGCGAGTTCGGCACGGTCACGGGGCGTCGGCGCCGCTGCGGCTGGTTCGATGCTGTGATGGTGCGCCAGGCGGTGAAGGTGGGTGGAATCCAAGGGCTCGTCTTGACCAAGCTCGACGTCCTCGACGGGCTTTCCGAGCTCAAGGTGTGCACGGGCTACAGGCTTGGCGGGGCGACGCTGCGCCACCTGCCTGCCGCAGCCGGCGCCCAAGCCGCCGTAACGCCGGTCTATGAGACGCTCGAGGGCTGGTCCGGCTCGACCCGCGGCGCGCGCAGCTGGGCCGAGCTTCCGGCTCAGGCGGTGAAGTATGTCAGGCGGATCGAGGAGCTCGTCGAGGCACCGGTCCTGATGCTGTCGACGAGCCCGGAGCGCGACGACACGATCCTGATGCGCGACCCTTTCGCAGGCTGAGCGTCCCTTTCACCGGCCGTTAACCACCCACGCGGCAGCATGCGCCGGCGGAGTTTCGGGAGCGGCGCGTGGCCGGGCGCGAATTCGAGATCGCAGGCTATCTTGTCGACCCTGGCCGGCCTCTCGCCGGGCTTGTCGGGGGCGGGCTTCAGGCCTTCGCGGCGCGCCCGGCACGCGGCGAAGGCCCGGCTGCCTTCGCCGTCCGCTGCCGCCACCACCACCCGCCACGGGTGCGCGTTCTCGAACGCCTGCCCGAGCCCGAGCACGTTCCCAATCTCCTCGTCCCGCTTGGCCGCGGCTGGCATGGCGCGGGGGAGGAGGGGCCAGAGCTCCATATCCTGTATGCGCTTCCCCCCGGCGCGCCGATGATGCTGCCGGGCGAACGCCGCGCCCCGCTCGGTGAGACGGACCTGATCCAGAACGTCGCCAAGCCGGTTGCGCGCGTGCTCGCGGAACTTGCCGAGCGGGGGATCACGCATCGCGGCATACGCCCGGACAACCTGTTCCGCTCCAAGGCTGGCGGGCCGGTGACGGTCGGCGAGGCCTTCGCCCTGCCTCCTGGCTTCTGCCAGCCCGCGGCCTTCGAGACCCCTGCGATGGCGATGTGCGCTCCGGCAGGCAAGGGCGAGGGGACGGTCGAGGACGATCTCTACGCCCTCGGCGTCACCCTGCTTGCACTCGCGACCGGCCAGTGGCCGCTCGCCGGCCTCGATGACCGTACGGGAATCCGGCTGCGGCTCGAACGCGGCAGCCTTGCCGGGCTGGTTGGCAGCGCGCGTCTTCCTGCCTCGGTTGCGACTCTGTTGCGCGGCCTGCTCTCGGACGATCCCGGCTTTCGACCGAGCCTGGACGAGATCGCGCTCTGGCCGGGCGGGGCGCGGGCACGGCCCTTGACTGCGCGGGCGGTGCGGAAGGCGACGCGGCCTTTCGATTTCGCCGGCGAGCAGGTTCTCGATGCGCGCAGCCTCGCCTTCGCCATGGCGAACCGCTGGCAGGAGGGCGTGAAGGCGGTGCGCTCCCCCGCCCTGCTTGCCTGGCTCGAGCGTGCCCTGACCGACCAGCAGCTGAGCGAGCGTGTTGAGGAGATCCTCGCGGCCGAGTCCATCGGCGCCTCCGACGGCGATCTCCTGCTCTGCCGGCTCCTGGCAGCGCTCGACCCACAGGGTCCCCTCTGGTGGCGCGGCAGCGCGCTGATGCCGGACGGGCTCGGCGCCCTGCTCGCCGAGGCCTATGCGGCGCCGGTGCCGTCGCGGGAGCGTCAGCGCGACCTTGCGGACATGATCGAGGCGCAGGCCATCTGCCGCTATGCCGGCGAGCATCTCGATCGCCCGGGCATGCTCGAGATCGACAAGATGGGCAGGCTCGCGCGCGCCCAGGCGCGGGCGCGCGTGCTCGGCGCCGGGCGTGAGCGGCTCCTCTACCAGCTCAACCCCGGCCTCCCCTGCCTCTCGCCGCTGGTGCGCAGGGCAGGGGCGACCACGCTTCCTGCTCTGCTCGCCGCGCTCGAGTCCTCGGCTGCCGGCTCGCCGCCGGGAGGCGGCGCGCCCACGCCGCTCGACAGGCACGTCGCCGCCTTCATCGGCGCCCAGATGGAGGGGGCCGTCGACACGCTGCTTGCCGCAGCAGGGGATGCCGACCGGCCTGAGGAGGCAGGCCTAGCCACGGTCAAGGTTTTCGCGCGGCTGCAGCGGCTGCAGAAGGGCCCGCCCTGCCCGAACCTTGCCCGCTGGGTTGCTGCCATTGCCGCGCCTGCGGTGGCGACGTGGCATGGCAAGGCTGCCCGGGAACGGGTCGAGAAGGCGCTTCCCGAGGCAGCCGCGACCGGAGATTTCTCCGTCCTGCTCCAGGTTCTCGACGATCCCGCCTCCCGGGAGGCGGACCGTGCCGCCTTCGCCGAGGCAGCGGCGACCTTCGCCCGGGCGTCTGCGGCCGGCTTCGCGCTCAGGGCCGAGGCGCCGCTCCGCCAGGCGGAGGCGGCGCGCCTTGGCGGCCTCGCTGCCCAGGCGGTGGCGCTTGCGCTGCTCGGCGGGACGGTGCTGATGCTGGCCGGGAGCTGAGCCGATGGCCAAGGCTGCCAAGACGGCGGCAGGGCAGGGGCCTGCGCGAGCGAGCAGGAAAGGGCGTTGGGCCTTCTGGGCATTCGGGCTTGGCACTGGCATCGCGCTCGGCGTCGCCCTGCCGACGGGGCTGCTTCTGCTCGTCGGTCTTCTGCCGACCGCTGCTGCCTTTGCGAGCGATACCCATCCGGACAAGACGACGGCGAGGCCCGTTCTGTATCTGAACCTCGCGGGGCTCCTGCCTGCCCTCAAGACGCTCTGGCTCGGCGGGCACGATCTCGCCGCGCTCGCCTCGCTGCTCGGCGACCCGTGGACGCTCGTGCTCGCCTACGGCGCAGCGGCGTTCGGCTTCGCGCTCGCGCGCACCATTCCCTATGCCGTTTTGCTTGTGCTCGAGGCCCGGGCTGCGGCGACGATGAAACAGCTCGCCGACCGGCAGGAGGCGCTGCGCGAGGCCTGGGGCGACGCGGTGGTTGAGGAGGCGAACCGTCTGGTCGCGCGCGCCGCGGCCGCCGCTGAGAAGAAGGCCGGCGGCGGCTAGAGGAGATCGCACAAGGCTGGAATCATCGGTGTGCGTGAAGAGGCGCGCTTAACACGTCCTGAGCGGTTTCCACCCGTGTGGAAACCGCTCGAGCCCCGCGTTGGATCTTCCCGTGCGCCGAGGCGCGATCTCCGCGATCGTTACGCCTAAGGCCGGCGGCTGCACGCGGCGGCGAGGGGGGAAAAGGCCATGACCGCCTCGCTGACCGCAGAGCAGGTGTCGTTCTATCGCGACAACAGCCATTTATGACCGATTCCCGCCCTCAACGCCGGAGCGGTGGCGGAGGCGCGCGCGGCTCGAGGCGACCGAGGCGATGCTCGGCGGCCGCCTCGACGGGCGGAACAACCAAAAACCGCATCTCCTCTTCCCCTGGATCGACCGGCTGATCCGCCACCCCCGCATCCTCGACGCGGTCGAGAGCGTGATCGGCCCCGACATCCTCTGCTGGGGGAGCCATTTTTCACCAAGCGCGCCGGCGACCCGGCTTTTGTCTCCTCGCACCAGGACGGCACTTACTGGGGCCTCTCGAGCGCGGACGTGGTGACGGCTTGGCTCGCGCTCACCCTATCGACGCCCGAGAGCGGCTGCATGCGTGTGGTCCCCGGCACGCACAGGGCGCAGGTGCCGCACACCGACACCTTCGCCGAGACCAACATGCTGAGCCGCGGTGAGGAGATCGCGGTGACGGTGAACGAGGACGAGGCGATCGACCTCGTGCTCGCGCCGGGAGAGATGAGCCTCCACCACGTGCTGATCTTCCAAGGCAGGCCGCCGAACCGCGCGAGCCACCCGCGCATCGGCCTCGCGATCCGCCACGTGCCAACGCATGCGCACCAGCTCGACGGCGCCCATGGCAGCGCCACCCTCGTGCGCGCCGAGGACCGCACCGGCCAATGGGAGCACGAGCGGCCGCCTCCGACCGACATGCACCTCGACTGCGTGGCCCACGACGCCGCGGTGCGCGACCGCTTACTCGGAACAGTCTACCGGGTCGCAGGCGGCAAGCAAAAGCTTTCCGCAACAGTCATGTAACGAATTGAACCGAGAACGATCAAGGGAGGACGGGCCGTGACGATCCGACTCAGGACCATGCTCGCAGCCGCGGCCTCGGCGCTGGCCGCGCCGCGCTACGCGCGCGGGCAAGGGACGATCAACATCCGCATGGCGCACTCGCTCTCGACCACCGAGCCCGCGCATCTCGCCGCGGTGTTCTTCGCGAGGAACGTGCTCGAGCGCAGCGGCGGCCGCGTGCGAATCGAGGTGTTCCCCGGCGCCAGCTCGGCTCCGGCAAGGGCGTCAACGAGATGATCCGAGCCGGGGCGGACGTGATGAACATCACCGATTTCGGCTACCTGGCCGACTTCGTTCCCGACGCCGGTATCAGCAATGGCGCTGTCTCGTGCAGCGGCACGACCAGTTCGCGAAGCTGTTCGCCTCCGACTGGTATCGCGACCTCGACCGGCGCATCCAACAGGCTGGGTTCCGGCTGATCATGGCCGGCGCCTTCTCCGGTGCCAGGCACATGATCGCCGACTGGCCGATCCGCACCCCCGCGGACCTCGCCGGCATCACGGTGCGCGTGCTGCCCAACACGATGTGGATCGAGACCTTCAGGGCGATGGGCGCGCGCCCGACCATGGTGCAGTGGTCAGAGGTGTACAACGCGCTCGCACAAGGCGTCGTGCAGGCAGCCGAGCCGCCTCAGCGCAGCCTCTGGGGCGCGCGTCTGGACGAGGTGAAGAAGACGATCAGCACCATCGCGCACTTCATCGCGACGACGGCCTGGCCGATCAACAACGGCTATTTCTCGCGCCTGCCGCGCGACGTGCAGGACCTCTTGCTCGAGGAGGGGGCGAAGGGCGGGGCGGAGCAGACGCGTCTGACCAGAGCGATGGAGGAGGACTTTATCGCCCGCTTCAAGGGCGCCGGCGTGACGGTGTTGACCGATGTCGACCTCGCAGCCTTCCAGCGCGCCACCGTTGCCGTCTACTCTGCCTTCCCGCGCTGGACGCTGAACCTGCACCAGACTGTGAGCCGAGTCCTCGCCTCGTGAGGCTCCACCTGGTCGCGGCCAACGCCGAGGAAGTCGTCGCCGGCGCGGCGCTCTGCGTCGTCGTGCTTGCGGTCTGCTCGGGGGTGATCACCCGCTACGTCACTTCCCAGCTCGCGCCCTGGGCCGGCGAGGCCGCTGCCTTCGCCTGGTGCGTGTTCGTCGGCGCGGCGGCTGTGGCCAAGCACGGCGGGCATGTCTCGATCGACATGCTGACCGCGGCCTTCCCGGCCGCGGTGCAGCGGGCGGTCCGGCTCGGCGCGCAGGTGCTGGGCATCGCGTTCTGCGCCGTCGCCTCGGCGCTCGCGCTGCAGTTCAGCCTCGCCAATCTCGACAACCCCTCAGCCGTGCTGCGGCTGCCGCTCGCCATCCTCTACATGGCGCCGGAGACCGGCTTCGCGCTGATGGCGGTGCGGATGGCGGCGTCGATGCGCACGCGCCCAGGCGGGTGGGGCGCGTGAGGGGTCTGACCCTTCGGCCCGTCTGGGTGTGCTCGGCCTGTTCGCGCTGAACGTGCCGGTGGCCTTCGCAATCGGCAGCGCCGCGCTTGCCTTCTTCGTCTCCGCGGAAGGACTGCCCCCCGAGATCTTGGCCCAGCGCATCGTCGCCGCGACCGACAGTTTCCCGCTGCTCGCAATGCCGTTCTTCATCCTCGGTGGCTCGATCATGAACCGCGCTGGCATCACGCGGCGGCTGATGTGCCTTGCCGATGCTCTGGTCGGCCACACCGTGGGCGGGCGCGCGCAGGCCAACATCGTGTTCGCGGCGCTGATGGGCGGGCTCTCTGCTTCGGCCAATGCCGAGGCGGCGATGCAGGCGAAGATGCTCGGCCCCGAGATGATCAGCCGCGACTACGCGAAGCTTCACCACCGCGGTGATCGCCTGCGCGGCGGTGATCACGCCGATCATCCCGGCCGGGATCGGGCTCATCGTGTACGGCTTCCTCGCCGACGTCTCGGTCGGGCGGCTGTTCCTCGGCGTCGTCGTGCTGGGCCTGCTACTCGCCCGAGCACTGATGGTCTCGACTTGGGCGGTTTCGCGCCGCCGCGGCTACCTGCCGGTGCGCGACAGATTCGCCTGTCTGCCGGCGCTTGGGCGTGCCCTCCGCTAGGCCGCCTAGGCGCTGACCATACCCGTCTATATCCTTGTGGGCATCCGCTACGGCATCTTCACGCCGACCGAGGCGGGCGCGATGACCGTGGTCTATGCGCTGCTCGTCGGCTTCCTCGCGCATCGCGAGCTGCGCCTTGCCGACCTGCCTGAGATCCTGACCGAGAGCGAGTCGCGACCGCGACGGTGATGCTGATCATCTGCGCCGCCGGCAGCCTCGGCTTCTACATGGCATGGGAGCGGATCCCCCCGCGTGTCGCGGCGGCACTCGTGGCTGCCACCGGCGACCCGCTTGTTGCTCCTTCTGCGCGTGAAGCTGCTCTTGCTCTGGTCGGCATGCTGATCGCGGGAACGGCAGCGCTGACACTCGCGATGATCGCGGTGCTGGCACTGATAATCTAGCATCCGCCGCTCGTGACGGCGCTGCCGAACGCGCTGATGGGGCCCGGATAGCGGAACGGCCGGGAATCGGCCGGCCGTTTTGCCTTCGGGCGGTCAGAGGCGCGTCAGGTTGCGGCAGCGCTGCCGGCGTTGATCTCAGCCTTCATTGCGCGCTGGAGCTTCTCGAAGGCCCGCACCTCGATCTGGCGCACACGCTCGCGGCTTATGCCGTATTGGTGCGAGAGGTCCTCGAGCGTGGTCGGCTCGTCCTTCAGCCGGCGCTCGATCAGGATATGCCGCTCGCGCTCGTTCAGCGTCTTCAGCGCATTGGCGAGCAGAGCCTTGCGCTTGCCCATGTCCTCCCGTTCGGCGAGCTCGACTTCCTGATTGTCGCTCTCGTCCACCAGCCAGTCCTGCCATTCGCCTTCGCTGTCGAGTCGCACGGGCGCGTTCAGGCTGTGGTCCGAGGCGGCGAGGCGGCGGTTCATCTGGATCACGTCCTGTTCTGGGACGTCGAGATCCTTGGCGATCTTCGCCACCTGCTCTGGCTTGAGGTCCCCGTCGTCGATCGCCTGCATCTCGCCCTTGAGGCGGCGGAGATTGAAGAAGAGCTTCTTTTGCGCCGCCGTTGTGCCCATTTTCACGAGCGACCAGGAATGCAGAATGTATTCCTGGATCGCGGCACGAATCCACCACATCGCATACGTGGCAAGGCGGAAGCCGCGATCTGGGTCGAAACGTTTGACCGCCTGCATCATGCCGACATTGCCTTCGGAGATCAGCTCCCCGAGCGGCAGGCCATAGCCGCGATAGCCCATAGCGATCTTCGCCACCAGGCGAAGGTGGCTGGTCACGAGCTTGTGGGCTGCCTCGAGATCGCCTTTCTCCTGCCAGCGCTTGGCCAATGCGTACTCCTCCTCCGGGGAGAGCATCGGGAACTTCCGGATCTCCTGGAGATACCGGGCGAGATTTCCCTCAGGGGCCATTGGTACGGCGAAGGCCGAAGCCATAGGCGGAACACCTCCGTCTTGCGCGATCAGGATTGTGAAGGGCCCTGCGCGAGCTGCGCGCACACTCGCACGGTTCCCGGGCCGAAGCGGATCACGATCAGGGGATTGGGCTTCGGGCGGCGCTGTCGGCTGCCGCGTCCCCCTTCCCCGGCTTGGCACTCTCGGCCCGAGAGTGCCAGCGCCTTAACAGTGCACCAGACAGCGCCAGCGGTGCAAGCCAAATCAGACCGAACTGGTCCGGATTTGGCCCTGATGCGGCCACAGGGCGTTCACGATTTCGCCAAGGTCAGGCGGCAGCGCCGTTTCGAACCGCAGCAGCCTGCCCGTGACGGGGTGGGCAAAGGCCAGGGTGGCGGCGTGCAGGGCCTGGCGGGGGAAGCCCGCCAGTCGGTCGGCGAGGTCGCGAGGCAGGGTCCTGGCCGCTGCCGGGATGCGGCGGCAGTAGAGCGGGTCGCCGATCACCGGATATCCGGCATGGGCGAGGTGCACGCGGATCTGGTGCGTCCGCCCCGTCTCGAGCCGGCACTCGAGAAGCGACACCGCGGAGCCGTGGGCGCGCAAGCGACGCACCCTGGTCGCCGCCGGCTTGCCGCGCTGCACTACCGCCATGCGCTTGCGATCGACAGGATGGCGGCCGATCGGCGCCTCGATCCGGAAGTCGGGCTCTCGCGGCACACCCCAGGCGAGGGCGAGATAGGCGCGCTCGAGAGCGCGTGCGACGAAGGCCTCGGCAAGGGCGCGGTGTGCCCGGTCGGTCTTGGCGACCACCATCACGCCTGAGGTGTCCTTGTCCAGCCGGTGGACGATGCCCGGCCGAACCTCGCCTCCGAGCACCGGCAGCGCCCCTTCCGCGTGCGCAACCAGGGCATTGACGAGCGTGCCGTCAGGATTCCCAGGGGCTGGGTGGACGACGAGGCCCGCTGGCTTGTCGAGCACGATCAGGTGCGGATCCTCGTAGAGTATCGCCAGCTCCATGCGCTGCGGCAGAGGCTGCGCCGGGGCAGGCGGCGGCAGATTGACCGCGTATCTGGCCCCGGGACGAACCGGCTCTGCCGGGTCGCGCACGACCACGCCGTCGCGCGTGACATGACCGCCCTCGATCAGGGTCTTCAGGCGCGACCGGGAAAGGTCCGCCAGGGCAGAGGCCAGCCAGCGGTCGAGCCTCTGGTTGGCGGCGAGGCCATCAGCCACCATCTCCCGGCGGCACGAGGACGTGTCGACCGTCATCGGGGGAGTGTCCGACAATCCATGCGCGCGTTGAAGGCAGCAGTCGTCATCATGGGCGTGCTGATCGTCGCCGGCACGATCGCGCTCGCGGTGGTGATCGCCAATCGCTTCGGCTCGCGCAACACGGTGATGGTCGGAATCGAGGCGAGCCTGAACCAGCCTGCCGGCAGTCGAATCGTCGGCATCGCCGGCGCCGGCGAGCGGTTTGCCGTGCATATCTCCGGCGGCGGCCTGCCGGACCGGATCCTGCTGGTCGAGCCGGTAGGCGGGCGGGTCGTCGGCACGCTTCTCGCCGAAGCGCCGGCTGCGGTGCCGACGCGATGATCGTCTCGGTTCGGCTCCACCCCGAAGTCGCTGTTGCGCTGCCGCGGCTTGCCGCTGCCGCGCTGCCGCGCGAGGCCTGCGGCCTGCTGACGGGGCGTCGTGAGGGTGACGTGCTTGTGCTCGACGGGCTCGCCCCCTCGCGCAATCTCGCGGAGGGCGAGGACGCGTTCGAGCTCGACACCGCGCTCCATCTTCGGCTGCAGCGCACCACCCGCGCCGTCGCCGCTGTCTGGCACAGTCACCCGAGGGGAGGGGCGACGCCCTCGGCGCGGGACGCGGCTTCTGCGTGGGATCCGGGGCTCGTCTGGCTCATCACGGCAGCGGGCGAAACCAGCGCGTGGCTGCCGGTCGGCCAGGGCGCGGGCTTCGCGCCGCTTCGGCTCTCCGTCGGCTGAGTGGGCTGCGATGCGCTGCAAGGCCGATCTGCCGTCCAAGACCTGTGCCGTCTGCGGCAGGGCTTTCGCCTGGCGGAAAAAGTGGGCCAAGGTCTGGGACGAGGTGCGCTACTGCTCCGACGCCTGCCGGAGCCGGCGCGGCGCCGCAGCCGGGAGGGAGAGAGATGCTGTTCCGGAGCGACAACGTCACCGCTGTGTGCGATGAGGTGATCGCGGCGATCCTCGCAGAGAACCGAGGCGACGCCGCGCCTTACGGCGCTGACCCGACCACCGCGCGGCTCGATGGCGCATTCGGCGCCTATTTCGAGGCGCGTGTGTCGGTGCATCCGGTCGCGACCGGAATCGCCGCCAACGCACTCTCGCTCGCCGCTGCTATGCCGCCGCCGGGCGCTGCCATCTGCCACCGCAACGCGCACGTCAACACCTCCGAGAGCGGCGCGCCTGAGTTCTTCTCGGGCGGCGGCAAGCTGCTCGTGCTCGACGGCGCGCACGGCAAGCTCTCGGCTGAGGCGGTGGAGGCGCTCGTCCGCAGCATCGCGCCCGACCGGATGCAGTCAGCCCCGCCGACGGCGGTGACCGTGACCCAAGGGACGGAGGCAGGCACCATCTACACGCTTTCGGAACTCGCAGCGATCAGCGCGGTCTGCCGCCGCCACGGCCTCGTTCTGCACATGGACGGGGCGCGGTTTGAGAATGCGCGCGCCGCCCTTGGCTGCTCCCCAGCCGACCTTTCCTGGCGCGCCGGCGTCGACATCCTCAGTTATGGTGCGACCAAGAACGGGGCGATGTGCGCAGACGCTGTGGTGATCTTCGCCGACGGCCCCCACGCGGCCCAGCTCGGCCGCTTTATGGGGCAGCGGCGGCTGCGTGCGGGCCAGGTCTTCTCCAAGATGCGGTATCTCTCGGCGCAGCTTCTCGCGATGGTCGAAGGCGGCGTGGCGCTGCGCAACGCGGCGCATGCCAACCGCATGGCGGCACGGCTTTCCGCCGGTCTCGCCGCGATCCCCGGCGTGCGGCTGGTGCACCCAACGGAGATGAACGAGGTGTTCGTCTCGCTGCCTGGGAAGGTGCGCGAGGCGCTCGCGCGCGCGGGCTTTGCCGTGCGGCCCCGCCCGGACGATCCGACGGTCGTGCGGCTTGTCACCGCCTGGAACACGGCGGAGCAGGACGTCGAGGCGTTCCTTGCGGCTGCCGTGCCCCGAGCGGTCGCCTAAGCGGCGGGGCTGGGCGCCGGCGCTGAGGGGACAGCCATTTCGCTGTCCGCGCCTCGGTGGCGGCTTGATCTGCACCGCTGCGGTGGTTATAGGCGTCGGACGGTCGGTCCCGTTCGTCTAGAGGCCCAGGACACCGCCCTCTCACGGCGGCAACAGGGGTTCGAATCCCCTACGGGACGCCA
>Ga0308417_1000147_pt1 | contig 53807 bp, 43 predicted proteins | sample HotsprSampleOS65_FD_203528 | JGI IMG/M metagenome (GOLD analysis project Ga0308417, IMG submission 203528) | Hot spring phototrophic mat microbial communities from Octopus Spring, Yellowstone National Park, Wyoming, United States - 20090730_OS65 ... | reverse complement strand
CGCGGTGATCGGCCTCCACACAGTACTCGATCAGTTCGAGCAACCGCTCGACCCCGACCCGGTCGGCAAAGGCCCGTAAGCGGTCTTCCTCGTCGGGGTCCAGGCCGAAAACCGTCGCCCCCAAGGCAAGCCGCAGCGCCCCACGCAGCGCGTCGAGGAGGAAGGCGATCACGGCCGAGGCCCGTGACCGTTGGGCGGACGTGTCCTTGCCGGCGTCGAGAAGGAACTGCTCCCAGGTCTCGGCCAGCCGGGAGAAATTGGGGCGTGGGTCGGTGAGGCCGGTCACGAGTTCCTCACGGAGCTTCCAGACGGCGGGGTCGTCCAGTGCCAAGGCCCGGGCGACGCTACCAGCCGACAGTCGCCCGAGTCGCGCGCGACGGGCCTCGTCGTCGATGCCGGCGGCAGCCAACACGGCGGTCACGTCAGCGATCGAAAGCGGGGAGAACCGCACCACCTGGCAGCGGGAGAGGATCGTCGGCAACTGTCGGTCGGTACTCGTCGCGATCAGAACGAGCAGGGTTCCGGGCGGCGGCTCTTCCAGAGTCTTCAGGAAGCTATTGGCCGACTCGGGGTTCAGGTCGTCCGCGTCCTCCACGACCCCGACCCGTCGCGTGCCGCGGAGCGGCTTCCGGGCCAGCTGCCGGCAAAAGTCCCGCATCGCCTCGACCGGGAGTTCGTGTTTGCCGGCCGGGGTGCTAAGGGTGAGGAAGTCGGGATGTGTGTCGGCCCGGACCTGAACGCACGACGGACACGAATCACAAGCCGTGAGGGGCCGGGGGGGCCGCTCACAGAGCACGGCCTTGGCCAGTTCGCGGGCCACCAGTCGCTTGCCGATGCCCTCGGGACCGACGAAGAGGTAGGCATGTCCGAGCCGGCCGCCGGTGTACGAACGGCGGAGCGTCTCGATCACGTCGGCGTGTCCGCGGATCCGTTCCCAGGACATCGTTTCCTCTGACGTGTGGCCAGGGTATCAGGGCGGCGTGCGGCGATCCGGTGCGGAGATTCGAGCCGGCGACCGCCCACACCGACGACCGCCCACACCGGCGACCGCTCACACCGGCGGCTCGCCGGCCACATTCCAGCCGTGGGCCGTGAGAAGTCGGACGGCCTCGCGGCGAACGGCACGCTGCACGGTGTCGGGGTCCGCGGAGGCCTCGATGATCCGGTAGCGCTCGGGTCGGCGTCCGGCCTCGAAGAGAAAGCCCCGCTTGACGGCCTGCTGGAAGTCGCGGTCGCGGTCCTCCATGCGGTCGGGGATACCGGTTCGCCGGGCCAGGGCGACTTCCAGTGGGGCATCGAGGACGAGGGTGAGGTCTGGTTCCAGGCCCCCGGTCGCGACCCGACCGACGGTCCAGAGGTCATCGGCTTCCAGCCCACCGGCGTGGCCCTGGTAAACGACGTTCGACAGCGTGAAGCGGTCGGATACGACGACTTCCCCGCGATCGAGGGCCGGGCGGATGACCTCCTCGACGAGTTGGGCCCGGGACGCCATGAATAACAATGCCTCGGTCATCGTCGCGATGCGATGCTCCTTGCCGAAGAGCAGGAGTTTGCGGAGTTCTTGGCCGATCGCCGTCCCGCCCGGATCGGCGCAAGCCGTCACGGGGATTTTCAGACCCGTGAGCCAATCGACGAGCAGTCGGCACTGGGTCGATTTCCCGGTGCCGTCTAGGCCGTCAAGGGCGAGAAACACCGGCTTGTGCATGATCGAACCCGGTGTGGCGAACGGGACGCCTGACCCGCCCTTCCGACTCGGCCGTGTGCCGCGAGTCACGACGGCGGCGGTGGCGACCCAGTTCTCCCGTCACGACGGCGGCGACGGCCTGGTAACCCGTCACGGCCGACTGTCCGTCGACCATTCGTCAGCTTCATGGCCGCTGCGGTTCCTCGGCCTCGATCCAGCCCAGTACCTGGCCCGGCACGAGGTGATCGTTCGGAAAGGCCTGTTGTTCCACCAGGACGCCGTCCGCCGGGGCGGGCACGTCGTAGGTCGCCCCCGGGATCAGAACCTCGGCCAGGCGGTCACCTTCCCAGACGGTATCCCCCGGACGGACGTACCACAGGCTGAAGGTGACGCGGGGGGTGCCCATGTCCGGGAGCTTGACGGCGACCCTCACGGCTTGAGCATCTCATCGGCGTGGTAGCTGGAGCGGACGAACGGGCCGGCCACCACCTTGGCGAACCCGAGCAGGCGGGCCGTGGCGGCGATCCGGTCGAATTCCTCCGGCGGGACGTAGCAGGCGACCGGGATGCTGTGCTTCAAGGTCGGTGCCAGGTACTGCCCGAGCGTGACGACGTCGCACCCGACGGACCGCAGGTCGGCCAGCACGTCGAACACCTCGGGGACTGTTTCTCCGATACCCAACATCAGACCCGCCTTGGTGACGATCCGGGGGGAGCGAAGCTTCACGCGCCGGAGCAACTCGAGGCTGCGTCGGTAGTCGGCCCGTCCGCGTGCGACCCGGTAGAGTCGGGGAACGGTTTCGAGGTTGTGGTTGAACACGTCCGGGGCGGCGTCGGTCAGGCCGTCGATGGCGGCCGCGTTCCCGAGGAAGTCGGGGGTCAGTACCTCGATGGTGGCAGCCGGCAGGCGGTCGCGGACGGCCGAAATACAGCGGGCGAAGTGCGAGGCCCCCCCGTCGGGCAGGTCGTCGCGGGTCACGGACGTGATGACGACGTGTTTTAAGCCGAGTCGCACGGCCGCTTCGGCCAGGCGCACGGGTTCGTCCTCCTCGACCCGTAACGGTTCGCCCTTGGGCACGGAGCAAAAGCTACACGGCCGGGTACAGACGTTGCCCAGGATCATGAAGGTGGCCGTGCGGCGGGACCAGCACTCGGGGCGGTTGGGGCAGCGGGCGTTCTCGCAAACCGTCTCCAGCCGCAGGTCCTGGAGCAGTTCCCGGGTGAAGTGGTTCTCGTTGCCCGAGGGGAGCGGGCGTTTGAGCCAGGCGGGCAGCCGACCGCCGCCGGACGGATGCCGGGGGGCGGGCGGGACGGGTTCAATGACGGTGAGCGGTAACATGGCGGGGGCGGGCCGGGAGCATGCCGGGAGGAGTGTGGAAGACCGAGACACGGGCGAAGCCGAAGCGGGCGGCCAGGAGTTCGAGGAGCCGTTGGCGGACCCCGGTAACCCGCACCCGGAACGGCGACTCCCGGGCCAGGGAGGTCATCGGCAGGCGGTCGCCATCGCACCGGACCTCGCGGAACGGTTCGAGGTCGGGGTCGGCGTTCACGACCATGCCGAAGCAAGCGACCCGGCCGCGGAAGGCGACGCCGATGTGAACGACTCGACGGCCGTTGACCAGCACACCGGGCCGTGCCGGGTCCTTTTGCCCACAGACGCCGTATTCCGCCAACAGGGCAAGTGCCACCTCCTCCAGTCGCGCCACATAGGCGGCCGGGGTCAAGCCGAGTATGTCGATCGGCAGCACCGGGTAGCAGGCGACCTGGCCGGCGGCGTGTAACAGGGTGCCGCCGCCGCGACTGACCCAGCGGACGGGCCAGCGCCGCGCCTGAAGCTCCTCGGGACTGGGGCGGACGTGGAGCCGGCTCCCCTCACGTCCGATGGTGATGCCCATGGGGTGGTCGCACAAGACGACCGCCGCCGTGGGCCGGTCCCCTCCCGCGTCATAGACCAGCCGACGCTGCAACCCGAGCAGGGTGTCGAAATCCAGACAGCCGAGCAGGTACGCTGTCAAGGGCCGTCCGCCCGCTTCGGGTTCGTTTGTGTGCGGATTACCCGTCACTGGAGTTCCGCAGGTGGGGTGAAAAGTATCCAACTACACACTACTTTAGCACCCGTGCCGACCGACTCCCAGAGCGACAAGCCCGCAACGGGCCACACCGACCGGGTAAACGGCGGGGCCTTGTCGCACCCCGTTGCCCTCGCCCTTCTGCTGACGCTCGCCAACACCGCCAAGCCGGTCGTCGTCGATGATACCGCCTACCTCAGCTTCGCCCGGCAGATCGCCTCCGACCCACTCGATCCCTACGGCTTCACACTCTACTGGTACACCCGACCCGGACCCGCCTTCGAGGTCCTCTGCCCTCCGGTGGTTCCCTACTGGCTCGGCCTGGGAATCCGCCTGTTCGGTGAGAACGTCCCGCTACTGAAGTTGTGGATGTTCCCGTTCGTCTATGCGTTCGTCTGGGGCCTGGGCCGGTTGCTGGAACTACTGGCACCGAACAGCCGCTCACGAGTGTTACCACTCGTCGTCCTGTCCCCGGCTTTTCTCCCGACCGTTAACTTCATGCTCGATGTCCCCGCCTGGGGCTTGAGCCTGTCGGCGATCGCGGTCTTCTGGCAAGCGGCGCACCCCGGCTCGCGCGGGCGTGGCCACACAGCCGGGTTACTCACCGGTCTGGCCGGGTTACTCGCCGGGCTGGCGACACAGACGAAATACACCGCCCTGCTCTGCCCCGCCGTCATCCTCTGGTCGGGCCGGGTCATGGGGCGGACCCGTCGGGCCACCCGTCGGGCCTTCTGGGCCGTCGCCGTCGCCGGGGTCGTCTTCGTCGGCTGGGAGGCCCTCCTGTTCAGCCGCTACGACCGCTCGCACTTCCTGTTCCACACGCGCGACCAGGCCGGCAGTCTTGCGCCGTCGGAACTCCTCCGTCAGAAGCTCGAGCTGGTCGGGCCGTTACTCGGTTACCTCGGGTGTCTCGGTCTCGGACCGGGACTGGTCGCCGCCACAGCCTTACGCGTGCCGGAAGCGTGGCGCAGGCTGGCACTCGTCGTGTGGTGGGTCGGCTTCACCGGGCTACTATTGCTGCCGAACCGGCTGACGGGTCCGCTGGCCGTGCCGTTCTGGAACGCCTTCGGGTCCGCCGTACTCCTGAGCTATTTCGCCGCGGCCGGTTGGTTACTGCTCCGACACGGTGGGCGGGTGCGGTTCCGACCGGACCCGAGAAGTTGCTTCCTGGGCGGTTGGTTGGTCCTCGAGTTGTTCGGGTATTTTGCCCTCACCCCGTTCCCGGCCGCCCGACGTGTACTCGGGGTCGTGATCGTCGGCGGGCTTGTTGCCGCCCGGGCCGTGGGTCGGGCCGAACTCCGCCACGGGACCAATCTCCTACGCGGCGGGGTACTGCTCGCTGCAGTGAGTTCCGGCTTGGCCGTGGCCGCTCTCGACACGTTCGATGCCTATGCGGAAATCGTTTGTGCCCAGAAGGCGGCGGTGTCGGCGTCCGGTGGCCCGCCGGGTTCCACGGTATGGTTCGCGGGCCACTGGGGCTTCCAATACGCCTGCGAGCGACTCGGCATGCGACCGCTGGTCCCGGGCGAGACGGTGGTCCGCCCCGGGGACATGCTGGTCCTGCCGGTGCCGCCAGACGAGCGGGGCTTCTACCGACCGCACATCGGAAATGAGCCGGTCCGGCCCCCGGCGGACCGCGTGGAAGTCGTGGCGGAGGTGGTGTGGGACGACGCGATATCCGGTCAAACGATCCCGAATTTTTACGGCGGCGTCGCCCCCGTGGTCGGACGCGACCACCCCCGCTTACGAGTAGTCGTCTACCGGGTCGTCAGGCCCTGGAGGGTCGGCTCGGCCGACTGAGTCGAGTCGAGGGCCGACGGCCCAACCCTGTCAACGTCGGTAGGCCCGTCCGACGCGGAGGCCGTCCTTCGCTTGGTGTTCCCAGACGATTTCGCCGGACGGGTCGACCTCGATGACCCGGTTCTGGTTCATAAGACTGATCAGGGTGTTGCCGTTGGGCAGCCGCTGGGCCGAGGTCGGGGCGGAGTTGAGCGGACAATCGTACTTCCAGGTCTGCTTACCGGTCTTGAACTCGTACTCCGAGACGCGATCGATCTGCTGGCCGTTGGCCAGGACCTCCCGCTCGCACACCAGGATGCGGTCGTCGCCGACCACGTCGATGCACTGGAGTTGCTGGATCCAACCGAGGCTGAGTCGACGCTTCTCGTCCTTGGTGTCGGGCAACTCCTTTCCGGCGTCGTTGCCACGCCCGCCGATGCGGAACGAGTTCGGGTTCCGGGGCGCGTTCGGCTGCTGGTACAGGTTGGTCAGGAAGAGGACCTCGCCGTTGGGAAGCAGGCGGCCGGCCATGATGTCGTAGTTGTTGCGGGGGTAGGACCAGACCTGTCGGCCGTCCTTGTCCCAGCAGAGGATGTTGTTGCGACAGACCACGATCATGCCGCCGTCGGGGGTGAAGTCGAGGTTCAGGGGCTGTTGGAAGGCGTTGCGCCGGCTGACGACCTCACCGGTCGTGGTCCGCTCGGTGATGAGGTTGTTGTTGGACTCGACGACCCAGATGTTCCCGTTGGCCGCGACCTTCATGTCGGTGGGGTTGTTCACGCCGGAGATGGCCCACTTTTCCTTGAGGTCCGGTCCGAGACAAACGATCCGTCCCTGGCCGTAGCCGCGGTAATCCATCTCGATGATGTCGGTCAGACCCAGCACACGGGGCTTGAAGTCGAGCGCCGCGAAGTCGAGGGCCGCGCCCTTTTCCTTCCACCAGGCCAGCCAAACGTCACGGGTCTTGGCCAGGGACTCGGGGGACTTGAGGAAACGACCGTCCTTAGGATGAGTGCCGGCCAAGGCGAGCAACAACTCCTCGAGTTGCCAGATCCGCCCCCGCGACAGGGTGGGGATCATGCGGACGAGTTCGGGGATGAATTCTTTCTCCCGCGTCGTCAGGGCCAAGGCCCAAAGGCCGGTGAACTTCGCCTCGGGGTCACTGTCCCTGAGGACCGCTTCGCGTACCTTCGGGTAAGCGTCCTTGATGCGGATCCGCTCCTTCAGGTCACCGCCGTTCGTCAGGGCGACGTAGGCAGCGGCCCGGCGCAGCGGCAGGGGGTCAGAGAGGGCCGCGAGCAGGGCCGGTTCCGCTTTGCCGTTGTTGACGGCCAGTTCGACGAGCGCCTGCCGGATCGTGTCCATCAGGGGTTCGCTATCGGCCACGGGGAGGAAGCCGATGAGGACGGCGGCGGCCCCCTCCGGCTTGAGCCGGGCGATGCCCCGGACGGCCGCGGCGGCGACGGCCGCGTGAGGGATCGTCTCGAGCCGACGCAGGGCGTATCGGGCGCGGTAGGCGATCTCGGGGTCGGAGTCCCTCTCGGCCTTCTTCAACAGCCCGATGGCGGCCGAGCCGTATGCCAATATCTCCAGGGCCGCCTTCTCACGCTCCTCGAAGTCGTCGGCCCCGAAGCGGGCGATGATGCCGCCGATCTTCGTCTGGTCGGCGTCGGTCAGGGTCCGCTGCTTGAGATACTCGAGCAGTTGTCGGCCGTCGTCGGGGTTGAGCTTCGCCTTCGTGAGGGCCTCGGCATCGGACAGGGCCGCCGCCGGCCGCTCCGTCGGCTGCGGGGCGACCTTGGGCCTCTTCCGGACCGGCCGTGCCATCGGGTTTTCGACCGGTTCGTCGTCCGGCGAGGCCAAGGCGAGCGCGAAGCCGGTCCACCAGACGAGGACGAGCAACAGACGCGGGGGCTGAATTCGCATCGGGTTTCTCCAGGTCGCCGGTACACTCCGATACGATCACTCTACGCACTTCAACAACGACCGGAAAAGGCATTTCTGCCGCTTGACGGCGCGGCGGGTCGGTGGCATATGACCCGGTCCTTACCGCCACACCAGGCGGCTGACCGCCACACCAGGTGGCCGCGAGGAATAGTCGATGGACCGTGGGTCGCTCCGATGGCTGGCGTGGGTCTGGCTTGCCACCGCCGCCGGCTGCGCCACCGCCCCGCCCCTCGACAACCCCGCGCCCGTCCGCCTCGCCGAGGAAATCGAGAACCCCGTTCTCGTCTCACCCGGCCGACCGACCCCCGAGGCCTACCAGGAGGTCTTCGAGAAGACGATCGACGTGCTCGACGATTACTTCGAGCTGTACCCGCCGGACCCCTACGACGGACGCATCCGCACGAAGCCGCGGATCGCACCAGGGTTTGAACAGTTCTGGAAGGCGGGCAACCCCGAACCGCGGGGCCGACTCCTGGCGACCCTGCAATCGGTCCGGCAGACGGCCACGGCACGCATCTGGGCCGGCGAGCGGGGGGGCTACCTCGTCGAAGTAGTCGTCGAACGCGAACTCGAGGACGTACCGCGACCGACCCAGGCCCGAAGAGGCTCCGCCGCGTTCCAGGAGGCGATGAACGTGGACCGTCAGCTCGAAGTCGTCGGCAGCGACGTGACGGGCGACCAGACCTGGTTCAAAATCGGGCGGGACTACGCCCTGGAGCAACAGATCCTTCGCCGCATCCGCTACTGCCGGTAGAATCGGGGTGGTTCTCCGGCCGCGGGTTCCCGGCCAGACCACGCGGGGGGGTCAGCGTAGCCTGGGAGGCGCGACAGGGTGGCGGTGGCGGTGGTGGCGGCGGCGGCGGCGGCAGTGCGATGCAGTGCAGTGCCATGAACCGCCGTACCGTGCCCTAGAATGCAATGCGGTGCGGCCGAGGCGGGAGCGAGTGCGATCATGGCCGAGCGGGGCGTGCGGCTGAAACTCGGGGGCTTCGTCGCCGGCATGCTGGCCGTCCTCGCCGGTTTGGTGCTGTTCTTCGGCCGGACCCCCGAACTGTTCCTGAACCGGGCCGAGTACGGCGTACTGTACCCCGAAGCGCCCGGCATCGACCCCGGTGCCCCGATCCGCAAGTCCGGCATCCGCATCGGCGAGGTCGTGTCGGTCGAACTCGACCCGAACAGCGGCCGGGTCAGGGTGGTCATTCGCGTCGATCGCAAGTACCTGCCCCGAAAGTCGGAAGAGGCCCACATCACCCGCGGAATCCTGAGCGGGGACACGGCCATCGATTTCATCCCCCGCCTGGGAGAGGACGGCCAGCCGGTCCCCCGGGGCGAGGAGTGGCCGCCGGGGTCGGACATCCCGGGCGTGCCGCCGATCACGCCGCGAACGCTCCTGACCCCGACCTCCAACATCCTGAGCGGGGCCCAGCAATCCCTGGAGCGCATCGTCCGTGCGTTCGAGAAGCTGGAGCGGCTCGAGTCGATCCAACCCAAGCTCGAACAGGCTCTTGACGAAGCGTCCGAAACCTTCCGGTCCCTGCGGACGCTCGTGCCCGAGGCGAAGAAGACCCTGGAGCGGATCCAGAACTTCCTCGGTCCCGAAACACCCGAGCGGGGCAAGGCCGGGGTCGAGCCGGGGTTTTTGATCCCTGCCGGCCTCGCGACCGCCCAACCCGACCAGCCGAACCTGCGAAACCTGATCCAGGACGTTCAGGAACTGGCCCGCGCCATAAAACCGGTCGTCGAGGACATACGCGGACTGATCAAACGGCTCGAGCCGGAGGTGGCCGGTGCCGTCAAGTCGGCCCGGCAGACGTTCGACAACGTCAACGAGGTGCTGTCACCCGAGAACCGCAAGCAGTTCACGGAGTTGATCAAGAACGTCAATGCCGTCGCCACCTCGATCGTGCGGATCACGAACCTGCTCTCGGGGATGCTCGACGGTGCCGAGAAAACGCTCAAGACCTTCGACGCCCTGGTCAGTTCCGCCGAGGCCGCGGTCGGGGACATCCGGGCCATCACGAAGCCATTGGCCGCGAGGGCCGACGCCCTGGTCGCCGGTGTGACCGAGTCGGCCGATCAACTGGCCAAGGCGATCGCCGAGGTGCGGGAGTTGCTAGCCACCTTCGCCAAGGGGAACGGCACCGTTCAGAGGCTGCTCGCCGACCCCGGGTTGTACCAGAGCATCGACGAGGCGGCGAACTCGCTGGCCCGCATTCTGGCCCGGGCGGAGCGGATCACCCGCGATCTGGAAGTCTTCGCCGACAAGATCGCCCGCCGGCCGGAGATCATCGGCATCGGCGGGGTGGTACGACCCAGTTCCGGCCTGAAGGATCTGCCCGGTGCGGGTGTACCGACCTACCGGCCGGACTGGCCACCGGCGACGACGGCTCGGCCACCGGTCAGGACGCAGTGGCCGCCACCGCAGACCGAGGGTTCGCGGCCGCCGTCCGGTGGTCCGCCACCGGCAGTGCAGGGTTACCCCCCCCGGTGAGCGGCCCGATCGGAGCAGTTTCGCGACGAACCGTCACCTTCGCTTGGCCGACTTTTTCCCGGAACCTGATGGGGCCGCTGATGGGGCCGAGTGCCCGTTCACCGGGGGAACCGGGGAGGCCCCGGGGATGGGCGGCTGACTCTTAGCCGTGGTCGTCCCCGCCAACAGGTTCGGGCCGGTCGGGTCCGGGCCGGTCGGGACCCGGGGCTTGCTAACACTGCTCCAGTACGACCGCGGGATCAGCCCCAGGCCGATGATGACGAGCTGGCTGAGCCAGAACCACCGGCAGCCGATCGCCAGCCGCTTGTCGAACCCGTAAGCGTGTAGACCGATACCCAGTTGGTTGGTGCCGAACCAGCTCCAGGCCGTGATCATGTTCCCGGCCACGGCCAGTACGGCGATGCTGCGGTCGCGGGCCAGTCCGCACCAGCGGGCGTGAAGGATCAGGGCGTTCCATAGGACGATCAGGACGGCCCCGTTCTCTTTCGGGTCCCAGCCCCAGAACCGCCCCCAGGACTGGTCGGCCCAGATGCCACCCAGGACCGTGCCCACGAAGCTCAGCAGGGTGGCGAAGCAGACGACGCCATAGGTCATCTGCGTCAGTTTTTTGCTGGACTCGGCGTCGAGGGCCAGCCCGTCCATGACCCGGGCGATGCCGGGTAAGGGACGGGGCTGGGTCAGCGGGTCGGCGGCGGGCAGCCCTTCGGACGAGGCACGGGCGAAGACCAGTGCCAGGGCGTATCCCGCGGCCGCGGCCACGAGCAGGAAGATGAGGATGTCGGCCAGGTAGGAGGGCAACACTTCGAAGTTGGCGGCCGAGTTCAGCCCCACGCCGACGAGCATGACCGGGATCGAGACCAGCCCGAAGGCGGAGGCGGCGAACACGAGCAGTTCCGCGGCCGGGGCCGGTCCACCCCGCCGGAAGGAGTCGCGGATCACCGTCGCCAGCAGCCGCGCGATGTAGGCGATGCCGATGAACCCGGCGACGAACGTGGCCGTGTAGCCGAAGGTCACGGTCGTGACGTGGGTGGCGAGCCAGAAGTTCGTGTCGAGCACGGCCTGCATCATCTCCAGGGTGTCGCCCCCGGCCCCGAGGTTGTGCGAGATGATCGCCGTGGCCACCCCGAGGACCGCCGCGATCGTGTTACCGATCCCGATGGGGTAGAGCTTCTCCAGGATCAGACCGAGGACGACGCACCCCCAGCCGATGAAGATGGCCGACGAGTATAGGTTCGTCACGAACACGGTCCAGCGGTCCTGGAAGTACATGCGGGCGATCAGGGCCCCCGTGTGCAGGATCAGGGTGAGATAAAGCGTGTAGAAGGCGGACTTCCGCAGCGGCTCGGTCCGGCCGAGCCAGCTCAGGGCACACAGCAGGCCGACCAGAACGTACAAGGCGGTGCAGTGGTAGAACGGGGCGAACCGGTTGTAGTAGGCCTCGCCGCGGACCTTGTTCAGGTCATGGTTCGACACCAGGCCCAGGGCGGTGGCCCGGTACTCCTCCAGGGCGGCGTTGAAGTCGCTCGGTTTGTTGGCCCGGTAGGCCTCGATCATCTTCTCCCAGAGCCGGGCGGGCCGGTTGCTCGCCAGCCTTTTCTCGGTGTTCGACTCGGCCTCGGTCTTGATCCGGTCGAGTTCGGCGTCGGTCATCACTTCCGCGAAGGCGAGGAATCGTTCCTGAATGTCCTCGGCGGAAAGGCGGGTGACCGGCTCGCGGAGGAAGATCAGAAGTCGCTGGTCGGTCGTCGCCGGGTCGCCCCCGGTCTGGGTCTGGTTGTCCCCGCTGAGGGCGGCCAGGAGCTTTTTCCGCTGCTCGGGCGTGATCCGGCCGAAACGCTCGGGGGAGGCGAGGTGGTCTTGGACCGGCTTGAGGGCATCGATCAGCCCGCCGCGGCGGACCTCCTGGCGGAACTTGCCGAGTGACTGCCACTCCTCGTCCGGGGATTGCGGCGGCAGGAGCAGCGGCTCGCTCATGCGGGCGAGACTCTCGTAGAGCTGTAACTTGTCGGACAGGTCCAGGAGTTTCTCTTCGAACTTGTCGAGCGGCTGCTGCTTCTTGCGGCGGAGGAAGGCGGCTTGGGCCTTGGAGTCGAGTTCGGCGAGCTTGGGGCCGAACTCCTCGATCGAGTAGCGGAGTCCTTCCCGGGGCTTGAGGTTCAGCTCGGCCAGGAGTTGGTCGTTCTCGATGCGAAAGATGCGGTGCTTACGGGCCTTGCCCCGGGTGCCGCCCGACACCAGGTCGAGATACCATTCGATCGCCGGACGGGTCTGGCCCGCCTCGTCGACGAAGAATTCCCGGTGACTGATCTGCCGCAGGTAGACACGGGCGACCGTCTCCAGGGGCTTGACCCGGCCGCCCTCGACGACCGGCAGGCGGGCCGCGAGTTCGAGGTCGAACGGCTCACGCGGCGGGTTCATCCGGACGACAGCCGAGAGGAGGTAGACGGCGACGAGGCCGAGGACCACCCACGGGATGTACCAACCCGGTTCACGTCGGGTCGGTGTGGCGGTCGAGGGGGGCGTGCCGGGCGAGCCGGCGGCCTGGTGGGCGGTCGGGGTCATGCCGTGGCCCTCCGCAGGAGGAACTGGGTCAAGTAGATGCCGAAGTGCAGGATCATTCCGAATGACACCAGGACGCAGGAGACGTAGGGCAGCAGCCAGCCGGGGTTCTTCACGACCTGCAGGATCGTCGTGGTCCCCGTGCGGGGGTCGAACCCGCCCTGGTAGAAGGTCTCGCCGCGGTAACGCAGGGGGTTGTTCATGGAGATCACGACCTCGCGCTGCACGCCGTTGTCCGGGTCGAGCAGGACGACACGGCTGGAGAAGTTCTTGGGCTTCTCGGTGCCGAGGTACTTGTCGTGTCGGAACTCGATCAGGTGGATCGTGTACGGCTTGGGATACCGCTTGAAGCGTAGGGCCAGGTCATAGGTCACCCCGTCGATCACGACCGGTTGTTCGCTCAGGAACAGGGACACCGCATAGGTGCCGAGAGACTCGTCTGTACCCTTTTTCAGGAGGGTGACGTAGGCGCTGGGCATATCGACCCTCTGCTCGGTGTCGGCCCCGGCCACCTCCCGGCGTCGCACCAGCAGGTTCGTCAGGCCGGCCCCGGCCGTGGCCCGGTTCTCGCGGCCGTCCGGCTTCTCGATCGTCGAGTTCGGCATGAACTCCTCGACGCGGATGTCGACGGGCAGGTCGTCGTGAACGATCCGCGACCCGACTTTCTGGAGCAGGCCCTGCGGCACGACGACGGCCCGCTCGAGGGTGCGGTCGGAGCCGGGGGTCGTGAAAGCCAGCTCGCAGAACCGCGCGTCCTCGGTGTAGTTGACCGATTGACCCTGATCGATCGTCATCCGCTGTTCGACGGCGAACTCGCGGGTCACGAACTCGCCCACGAACAGGAGGATCAGGCCGGAGTGCAGGACGAGTATTCCCGACCGCTTCCAGGTCAGGCGGAAGCGGGTCAGGTGGGCGGCGAGGAGGTTCAGGAGCATGAGGCCGCCCAGGAGTTTCCCCCCGGGGAAGGGGAAGTGCCCGCCCCAGTAGCTGTTCCGATCGAGGTCGAAGAAGACGACACCGAACTTGTGGAACAGGTCGAACGGCACCCAGACGACCCAGGACCAGAAGTAATCCTCCACCACGGTCCAGATGCCGTGGTCGATCTGGGCCACGGTGCCGAAGAAGACCAGGGCCACGCTCAGTGCGAACAATACCACCGTCAGTTGCAGCGAGGCGAGGGCCCTCAGGCACTGGCGGACTCTCTGGCACAGACGGCAGGATCGCGGCGCTGGTTCGGCCGGTCCGTCGGTCCGCTCGGTTGCGGTCTCACTCATGGGAGGGTCCTAGATGTTGGTTCTCTGACAGGAGAAGAACCGGAAACGCGGGCGGGCGGTTCACGAGCCGAGGCCCATCAGGGGGCCGCGAGCGGCTGCCGGGTTCTTGTTGCCAGAGACATCGACCCGGAGTCCCTGGACGCCGTCCCCGGCCACGGCCCGGGTCACCTTCATCAGTTCTTCCGCCTTGCTGTATTTGTAGCCGACCTGGTCGGCCCAGCGGCTGATGTTCGCGGCCACGCCGCCGCCGGAGCGGGTGATGGTGATTTCCAGGGGGTCCTCGGGCGGGCCGAAACGCAACGTCTCCTCGATCGGTAGGCTGACACCCCCGCGGCGGACGATCCGCCGGCCGGTCCGCGTCCAGTCGGGCGGCGTCTGGAAACTCGGCAGTTGCGGTTCCCCGTCTTTATCCGGGTTCAACCGCACGCTACTGAGCAAGCGGTCGAAATCGGCCTCGTACCGGGCCAGTGACTCGGCTCTGCCCGAGAACTTGAAGAACCAGACCGGGTCGTCGGCCGGGAACATCGCCCCCAGCGTTCGGTACACGGGGGACTCGCTCGTTACCTGGGACCGGTACTCCGCCGGTTTGGGGATCTCGTAGGTCGTGATCGTGTCCTCACGTCCACAGCCGACCGCGAGCCAGACGGCGAGCCAGACGCACCGGAGAGGACGAACGGGCATGGGACGGAGTCTCGGGGGACAGGTCGGTTGCCACGAGCGGCAAGCAGGAGGGCTTAGGTATTCCTCATTGTTCGCACGACCCGCCGGTGCGTCAAGCGCCCGCCGATGTACCGGACGGATGACGTTCCTACGTCTGGGAATTTCACGAGACGAGGCTAGAACCTGCGGGTCTCCCCGCCGATGATCAGGAAGGAGGTTTCGTTCGCCCCCGGGAGGTTGGCAGTATGAACCCGAATGCGACTTCTACCCCGAAAGACGATGAGGCGTTGCCGCCCGACCCGTACCCCGATTACCCCCCCATCTATGGCTGGTTGTTTCAGTCGTGGCTCGTGATGTTCCTGGCCGTGATCTGTCTGGCGCTGGTGTTTTATCTGATGTCGTTCATCCCGTGGTGAACGGGTAAGCCGGGTGTGGGTCAGCCGAGGCCACGCACGCCAGCGCGGTGTGCAGGGCTCTCTGTAACGGCCCCCGGTGCGACACCGGCTGGCTTCAGCCGAGCTTCCTCAGGACATCGATCGGGCTGATCACGCCGACGATGACGCCGCTCGGGTCGGCCACGAACAGGTGGTGAACGTTCAGGGCCAATAACTGCTCGACGACGGAAGCCGCCGAGGTATCCGGCCGCACGGAAAACACCGCGGGGGTCATGAACTCCGTGACGGGTGTGTCGTCCGGCTCGAGTCCCGGCTTGCGCTGGCGGGCATGCACCAAGACGTCGGTCTTGGTCACCACACCGAGCGGGTGGCCGGCCTCGTCGATCACGACGGCGGCACCGTAGCCCCGCTCGGTCAGGAATGTGGTGGCCTCGGCCACGGTCGCGCTGGCGTGCAGCGACACCGGACCGGGGTTCATGATCTCGGCCGCCGTCTCGGCGCGGAGTGTCAAGCGAGCCATAGCGGGTACTCCTGAAGGACTCCCTCAGGCACGCCCGGGCGGGCCGTGCCGTCTCATTGCTGACAATCTATGCCCCGCGACCGATTCGGCCGTTCGATCCGAGTCCACCCCGGTCTCGTCGAACGGCACCGACTGGGCACCGACCAGGCGGACCGACCGGGCGGACCGACCGGGCGGACGGGGCTTCACCGCGGAACGGCCGTAGTCAACCGACCCGGGCGGTGCCATAATCGGGGCATGAGTGATCGCGATCAGGCCCTCTCACACCCTCCGGGGAGCGTCCGGCTCGAGTACGACCGGGGCACGGTCGTGGTGACCGGCGGGCCGGAGGGCTTCACCCTGACGCGGCTACCCGGGGTGCTGTTCGACCCTCGCACGATGAGCCACCGGGCCCGCGGCCGTTACTACCGCGACATCGTCGAGTATCTGATCGCCGCCAAGGTGCCTTACGAGGACGCCGCGCGGAACTGGCCGGCCGAGCGGTCCGGCTGGAAGCTGAGGGGCGAACGCCAACCCCGGGAGTATCAGTCGGCGGCGGTCCGCGAGTGGTCGAAGACCCGGCGGGGCGTGATCGTCCTGCCCACCGGGACCGGGAAGACCTTCACGGCGCTCTTGTGCATCGAGAAGGTCGGTCGGCCGACCCTGATCGTGACCCCCAAGATCGACCTGATGGTGCAATGGGCACAAGAACTCGAACGGGCGTTCGGTGTACCGGTGGGAATGGTCGGGGCCGGGGAATTCAACTACCAGCCCCTGACGGTCACCACCTACGACTCGGCATATATCCACCTGGAATACTGGGCGAACCGCTACGGCATGGTCGTCTTCGACGAGTGCCACCACCTGCCCGGGGCGTCGTACATGGAGGCCGCCCACGCCGCCTTAGCCCCGTTCCGTCTCGGACTCACGGCCACCCCGGAGCGGGCCGACGGCGGCGAGCAACTGCTCCCGGAACTCATCGGTCCCATCGTCTATCGCCTCGACATCACCGACGTGGCGGGTGAATTCCTGGCCCCGTATGTGACCCGACAGGTGTACGTCGATCTCACGCCGGACGAGGAGCGGACCTACCGGGAGTGCCGCGACACCTATCGCCGCTTCACCGCCGAGCGGGGGCTGTCGATGACCGGCCCGGACGGCTTCCGCCGGTTCCTCTTCGAGGCCGCCAAATCCGCCGAGGGGCTACGGGCACTGCGGGCCTATCGGGAGCAGAAGCGCGTCGTCCAGGCCGCCGCCGGCAAGTTCGAATTGCTCGCCAGGCTCCTCGACCGACACGCCCGCGACCGCGTCCTGATCTTCACGGCCGACAACGCCACGGTCTATGCCATCGCCCGCCGCTTCCTGATCCCGGCCATGACCAACCAGACCAAGCCGCGGGAACGCAAGGCGATCCTGGAGGGGTTCCACCGGGGTGAGTACACGGCGATCGTCACCTGTCAGGTGCTCAACGAGGGTGTGGACGTGCCGGCCGCCGGCGTCGGTATCGTCCTGGGCGGCACCGGCAGTGCCACGGAGAACGTCCAGAGGCTCGGCCGCATCCTCCGCAAATACGGTGACAAGCAGGCGATCCTCTACGAGGTCATCGCCCGGGGCACGACCGAGGAATTCGTCTCCGACCGGCGGCGGCAGCACCGCGCCTTCCAGTAAGCAGTCGAGGACCGATGCTCACCGGCAAGCTCGTGCGTGTCCGGCACGCCAAGAACCGGCTGCTTCCCGTCTACGTCGACCCGACCGACCCCGGCTTGTTGGCCCTCGCCGAACAACTGCTCCTGGCCTACCGCACGAGCGTGGGACGGACCCGCGGCCAGATCGCCGAAGAACTCAGTGACCTCATCCCCGAAGGACCCCGCGGACTGCTGGCGGCCGGCCTGGCCAAGCTGCTCGAGGACCGGTGTGAGTTCGAGGTGGAGGCCGAATTCCCCCCGGAGGAACTGCGCCAGGCCGTCTTCCGGGCCGCGGCTGCCGCCCGCACCCGTGCCGCGGCGACCGGCCGACCGTTCGACCGCGAGGCGGTCCTCCGTGACGTCGCCCGCTCCCTGAGCCTGACCCTCACCCCCGACCAGATCGACCGCTCCCTGTTCGCCGACCTCAAGGACGAGCAACGGGTCCGGTCCTTCGACGACATCAGCCCGCCGCACCTGTTGAACCGCTACAACGTCGCCCTGGCCCAAGCGGTCGTCGTGCGGTCCACGGCCCTGGAGGTCCGCATCTGGGGCGAGACCCCCGCCCGCTACCGACAACTCTTCCGGGCCGTCAAGTTCCACCGCCTCATCTGCTCCATCCACGAATCCCCCGGCAACAGCTACACCCTGAAGCTCGACGGCCCGCTCTCCCTGTTCTCCTCCACCAGCAAGTACGGCGTGCAACTCGCACTCTTTCTGCCGACGCTCCTGCACTGCCAGGCGTTCGACCTGAAAGCGAACGTGCGGTGGGGCACGGAACGCAAGGAGAAACTCTTCACGCTCTCGTCGAGCGACGGGTTACGATCACACCTGGCCGACTTCGGCGTGTACACACCGCCCGAGCTGAAGATGTTCGCCGACAGCTTCGCCACCAAGGTGACGGACTGGACCCTAGCGACCGAACCGCATCCCATCAGCCATGCCGGGGGCGTCTGGGTACCGGACTTCGAGTTGACACACAAGGCCAGCGGGCAGAAGGTGTTCGTCGAGGTGTTCGGCTTCTGGCGAAAAGGCGACGTGGAGGAACACCTGCGGAAGTTGCGACGGGGGGTGTCGCAGAAGTTCGTACTCTGTGTCGCGGAGCCATTGCGGACCGACCCGGATGACGGGGGCTCCCTCGGTAACGGCGTCTACCGCTACAAACGGGCACCCCTCCCCGAAGAGGTCGCCCGCGCCGCCGCCCTCGTTGCCGGCCTGGAATGATCTGGACTGACGGATGACCGCAACTGGGTGCCGCTCCAGCGCCTCTCCGGGACCGCACCGCATTACACATGCCTTCGGGACCGCTTACCGGCCCGCGGACGATCGGTACGCACGACCTCCTTCCCGCGGGCAAGAATGCAAGAGAGTGTGAAATGAAATCGTCGGGCCTGCGTCTGCTTTCCCGGGCACCTATCACCCTCCGGCACATGGCCCGATGATCTGGTTCCTGGCCATCGCACTGATACTCGTCACCGCACTGGCCCTACGGGCCGGCTTGGTCGCCTTCGCCGGATACGTACTGCTCGGTGTCTACCTGCTGTCGCGTTGGCTCACGGCCCGCTGGGTCCACGACCTGGAGGTCGAACGGCAATGCGACAGCCGGCCTCGTGAGATCGGGGACACCGCCGAGGTCGTGCTGACCCTAACGAACCGGGGCAGCCTACCGGTACTCTGGGTGCTGGTCGAAGACCTGATGCCGATCGAATTCCTGCGGCCCCGGTCGCCCCGGGTCAGCGTGAAGGGGAAACGGCTCCGGGTCGTCTCTGTCGGCGCTCGCGGCGTGAAGCGGCTCACCTACACGGTCCGCTTCCTGATGCGCGGGTATTACCCCCTCGGCCCGACCGTCCTCGAAACCGGTGACGTGTTCGGGCTTCACCGCCGGCATCGCGTGGCCGGCAAGCCGACATTCGTGCTGGTCTACCCGCGGGTCGTTCCCCTGGCCAGATACGACCTCGCCTCGCAGCGGCCGGTCGGCGAAGTCCGCCTCCAGGATCGCCTCTTCGAGGACCCGACCCGTACCGCCGGCGTCCGCGAGTACCGGGTCGGCGATCCCTTGCAGCGGGTCCACTGGAAGGCGACCGCCCGAACCGGCACCCTGCACTGCCGGGTCTACGAGCCGACTTGCTTGGCCGGGATCACGCTTCTGCTCGACTTCCACGCCGACGGCTACCCGGACCGGGGCGAGCCGTACCGCTCGGAACTGGCCGTGACGACCGCCGCCAGCCTGGCCTATGCCGTGTCGGTGATGAACCAGCCGGTCGGCCTGGCCAGCAACGGCCGGGACGCGGCCGACCGCATCCGCGAGGAAGCACTCCGAGGAAGCGTGCCCGGCGCGGGCGTGTTCCTGACACGGGACACCGCACGGGAAAGTTTTGAACTCCGTGACTCGAGCGACCGGCTGCGTCCCGTCGTGATCGAGACCCGCCGGGAGCTCGATCAGTTCCGGCGGGTCCGCGAGGCCCTCGCCCGCTTGGAACTGACCGACGGATTGACCTTCGCCCGACTCGTCGCCGAGACGGCCCCACGCCTGCCACGCGACGCCACCGTCATCGCCATCCTGCCGCGCGTGCCGGTCGAATCAGCCGTGGCACTCGGGATGCTGCGGCGACAAGGTTTCGCCGTCATTGCCGTCCTCATCGGGCTGGACGAGACCGACCGGCTGGTGGGCCAGGGTCGGCTGCTGGCGGAGGCGGTCCGCGACGTCCGCACCGTCAATTCCGAAGACGAACTCGTCCGACTCGGGGGGGAAGCCGCGGCCCCGACCGCGGCCCGTTACGAGATCGACGTGCCCCTCATATGAAGAATACACAGGCCGGGTAACTGCACCCGGCCGGACTCCTGCACGACGTTGGGATCATGTCTCAGACCCCGCGCTGGCTCGCGTTCGCACAACTGTTGCGGCTACCAAACGTCTTCACAGCCTGGGCCGACATCGCCTTGGCCAGCGCCGCCGCCACCGCCGTGCTCGACGAACTGCCCGCTTGGTTCCTGGCGACCACCGTTCTGCTCGCCCTGGCCTCGGGGTCGCTTTACCTTGCCGGGATGGTCTGGAACGACGTGTTCGACCTGGCCGAGGACGCCGAGTCTCGTCCCTTTCGACCGCTCCCCTCCGGCCGGGTGAGTCGGCGAACGGCGGTGTTCCTCGGCACACTGCTGATCCTGGGCGGGCTGGCCTTGGCGGCGGGGGCCGGGGCCGTGGCCGGCCGCGGCGCGCTGGCCGCCCCGTTCGGGTATGCCGTTGCCATCGCGATAGCCGTCCTCGCCTACGACGGCGGACTGAAGCGGTCACCGCTCGGCCCGGTGTCGATGGCGGCGTGCCGGTTCCTGAACGTCTTGCTGGGGCTTTCGCCGTTCCCGCCGTCGGAGTTCCCGTGGGATTTGCGTCTGCCGCTCGCGGGGGTGGTCGGCCTGTATATCGCCGGGGTGACGTGGTTCGCGCGGACCGAGGAAGGCTCGAGCAGTCGCCGGCAACTCACCGCCGCTGCCGGTGTCATCGCCCTGTCACTCGGGTCGGCCCTCTTCCTGCGGGCGTCCCTGCCACCGAACCCCGACGCGGTGCTGTTTCCTTACCTGCTCGTGGCGTTCGGGTTCGTCGTCGGTCGGCCGGTCGCGACGGCGATCGCCGACCCCCACCCGCACCGGGTGCAGGCGGCGGTCAAGCGGTGCGTGCTGGGCCTCATCGGCCTCGACAGCGTACTGGCCACGGCCTTCGTCGGCCCGGCCGGCCTCCTCATTCTTTTCCTGTTGCCCCCGGCACTGGTCATCGGAAAATGGGTCTACTCGACCTGATCACGACGGGAGTGCCACATGAACACCGATCGTCGCCGGTTCCTACTCGTCGGAGGCACGACCTTGGCCGGTTTAATCGACCCCTCGGTGGCCGCCCCGGATTTACCGGACGACCCGGAGAAGGCCGCCGCGGACTTCATCAAGACACACGAGACGCGCCTGCGCCCGCTGGAGGTGGCGGCCGGCCTGGCCTGGTGGAACGCCAACATCTCGGGCAAGGACGAGGACTTCCAGAAGAAGGAAGAGGCCCAGAACCGCATCGACGCAATCCTGTCGGACCCCAAGCCGTTCGCCACCCTCAAGAAGATCAAGGCCGCCGTCGACGCCGGGAAGCTCAAGGACCCCCTGCTCGCCCGGCAGATCGAGCTGCTGTACCTCGCCTACCTGGAAAAGCAGGTCCCGCCGGAGCTGCTCAAGAAGATCACGGCCAAGGCCAACGCCGTCGAGCAATCCTTTAACGTCTACCGGGCCAAGATCGACGGCCAGGAGTACCCCGACAGCAAGGTGCGGAGCACGTTGAAGGAGTCGAACGACTCGGAGTTGCGAAAGAAGGTGTGGGAGGCGAGCAAAGCGGTCGGGGCACTGGTGGAGAACGATCTGAATGAGTTGGTGAAGCTCCGCAACGAGGCGGCCGCCAAGCTCGGCTTCAAGAACTACCACCAGATGATGTTAACACTCAACGAGCAGGACGGCGATCAACTGATCAAGCTGTTCGACGAGCTTGACGGGTTGACCCGCGAGCCGTTCACCCGAGCCAAGGCCGAGATCGACCGCCGCCTGGCCCGCAAGCTGAGCGTCAAGGAGAGTGAACTCCAGGCCTGGCACTACCACGACCCGTTCTTCCAGGAGTCACCGGCCGTCTTCGACGCCAACCTCGACGCCCCCTACGTCCGTGTCGATATCCCCAAGGTGTGTGCCACCTTCTTCGCCGGGATCGGCCTGCCGGTCGATCGGGTGCTGGCCCGCAGCGACCTGTTCGAGAAGAAGGGCAAAAGCCCGCACGCCTTCTGCACCGACATCGACCGGGAGGGTGACGTCCGGGTACTGGCGAACATCGTGGAGAATGAGTACTGGATGGCCACGATGCTCCACGAACTCGGGCACGCCGTGTACTCGAGTCTGAACATACCGGCCAGCGTGCCGTACGTCCTCCGCGGCGAGGCGCACATCCTCACCACCGAGGGCGTGGCCATGCAGTTCGAGCGGTTCTCCAAGTCGCGGGGCTGGATCGAGAAGATGGGCTTGAAGATCGAGAACCCGGCCCGGTTCCAGGAAGCGGCGACCCAGGTGCAGCGGAACCAGTTGCTGATCTTCAGCCGCTGGTGCCAGGTCATGCTGCGGTTCGAGAAGTCGATGTACGAGAACCCGAAACAGGACCTCAACAGGCTGTGGTGGGACCTCGTCGAGGAGTACCAGCAGGTCAAGCGGCCGAAGGACCGCAATGCCCCGGACTACGCGAGCAAGATCCACATCTGTAGTGCCCCCGTGTACTACCACAATTACATGATGGGTCAGTTGTTCGCGTCGCAGGTCCACCACGCGGTGGCCAAGGAGGTCTTCGGGACCGACCCGGCCAAGGCGATCTACGTGGGGGACAAGAAGGTGGGCGAGTTCATGAAGGAGAAGGTGTTCAAGCCCGGCCGAACGATGACCTGGAACGCCCTGACCCGACACGCCACGGGCCAGGACCTGAACCCGCAGGCTTTCGCCAAGGACTTCCAGGGCTGACGGACGACACAGACGGCCCCGCGCCCCACCTGTATCTGCGGCGAAAGTAAGGAGGAGGCGACCCCCGGCGACCACGCCACAAGCAAGCCCGTTACGGCCGTGAGGGTGGCCTGGCCCCACGACTACGCGGCGGCAAGCCAGCTAGATCAGAGGGTCGGGCCGATCGACCAGGGAGCGAACTCTTCCTCTCCCACGCCGTTGATCTCGCTCTTGGTCTTTTCGCCGCTGGCCACGGCCAGGATCTTCTCGAAGATCTCGCGGCCCACGTCCTCGACCGGCACCCCGGCGAGCACCCGGCCGGCGTCGATGTCCATGTCGTCGATCATGTGCTGATAGAGCGGCGTGTTGGTCGCCACCTTGATGCTCGGGGCCGGCTTACAGCCGAAGACACTGCCGCGACCGGTGGTGAAGACGCACACGTTGGCCCCGCCGGCGACGATCCCGGTCATGCTCACCGGGTCGTACCCCGGCGTGTCCATGACGACGAAGCCCTTGGCGGTGACCGGCTCGGCGTAACGGTAAACGTCCACCAGGGCCGTGCTCCCGGCCTTGGCGATCGCCCCCAGGCTCTTCTCGTAGATCGTCGTCAGTCCGCCCTCCTTGTTGCCGGGGCTAGGGTTGTTATTGATCTCCGCCCCGAAGACCGAGGTGTACCACTCCCACCACTTGATCCGCTCGATCAGCTTTTCGCCCACGGCCCGCGACACGGCCCGGCGCGTGAGGAGGTGCTCGGCCCCATAGATCTCAGGCGTTTCGCCGAGTATGGTGGTCCCGCCCTGCTGCACGATCAGGTCGGAGGCGATTCCCAAGGCGGGGTTGGCGGTGACGCCGCTGTTGCCGTCCGAGCCGCCACAGTTGGTGCCCAGAATGATGTGCCGGGCGGGGAGCTGGACCCGCCGCACGTCGTTGACGCGCGGGAGGAGTTCGGCGACGGCCCGGACGCCCGCCTCGACGGTCTTGCCGATCCCCCCGCATTCCTGGATCGAAAGGGCGGTCGGCATCACCTTCTGGCCATCGAGGCGGACGAGTTGCAGTCCCTCGTTCTCGATCAGGTGGGAGGCCTGCACGATCTCGCAGCCGAGGCCCACCAGGATATAGGCCCCGATGTTCGGGTGCCGGGCAAAGCCGGCCAAGGTGCGGTCGAGTTGGCGGTGGTCGGGACCGTCGAATTGCATCCCACAGCCCTGGCGGTGGACGATCGCCACGACCCCGTCGACGTTGGGAAACTTCTCCAGGATGCCAGAGGCCCGCACCCGCTCGGCGATGTACCTGCTGGTGCTGGCGGAGCAGTTGACGGTGCTGATGACGGCCAGGTAGTTGCGAGTGCCGTAGCGGAGATGGGGCGGTCGGCCGGGTCCGCGGTCGAAGCCCATGAAGGACCGCCACTCGGCCGGGGGGGGAAGAGGGGCCGGTACCTGGGTCGCGAACGCATAGTCCCGCTCGAAGGTGCCGACCCTGACGTTGTGAACATGCACGTGTTCACCCGGGGAGATCGCCCGGTCGGCAAAACCGATCACCTGCCCGTACTTGAGAACGGCGTCGCCTTCCGGGATCGGCCGCACCGCGAGTTTGTGCCCCATCTTGATCGGGCTACCGACCCGCAGCGTGACGCCGTCGAAGGTCAGTTCCATTCCCGCCGGGATCGGTTTTCGGCAGACGGCCGTGTTGTCCTGCGGGCGGAGGTGGATGGCGTAATCGGCGAGCGACGCGGGCACGGAGGTTTCCTCGACATCAAGCGGCGGGGAGCGTCACTCCTTAAGTTACGAAGCGACGGGGGCACTTGTAAACTCTCAGGCGGCCGGGCCGGGAATTGCTGGGCAAGCAAACCGGGAACTGCCTGGTGGACAGGACACCGGCTGGCCGGTCGGTTTTCCGGAACGGGCCTCGCGGTCATGAGCAACTGAGGGAGAAACGCGGCATCCTCACGCTGCCGTGTCAGCCGCTGAGCCGGCCAGGGTCCGGCCCCGAAACGGACCGGGGCTGCCAGTCGTGCGGGTTATTCGGTTCGCCCGGGGGGATGGTCGGTCCGACCGCCGGGGACTTCGGCCCTGGCCCGTTGCAGCTTCCAATGCAGGTTGTACAATCTCCAACGCTTTCCACCCCTCCGGTGTCCGGCACCGGGGTGCGCCGCTCTCGAAGAGGTGAACTTGTCGCCCGCGGAGTTCCCCCGTAATGGTTGATGACCCGTTCCCGGGTCGTTCGGTGAGGGTGTGTCATGTCCCTGTCGACCGCCGCGCTGTGGAAAGGTCCGCTGATGGACAGGATATTGTGCTACGGCTCGCTCGGGGTTGCGATCCTGATGGTGCTGGTTTTTCTCCTCGACCTGGTCGCCGGGTTCCCCTTCGGCGGCGGGCCGTTCACGACCGTCGATGTGCTCGGCTTCCTCTCGTCAGTGATCGTCGCCTATCTGGCCTGGAACGCCTCGAAGGACCTGAAATGAGTCCGGCTCAGGGATGGGCAACCGGCTCCTGCCGGGCCAACCGGACCACCGCATCGATCAACCCGTCTTCCGTGTAGACGCTGGCCTCGGCCGCCACCGGATAACCCGACTCGCGGATCGCCTTTCCGGTCTCCGGGCTGATCGCCACCAGTCGGATCTCTCCGCGTTCGACCCGGCCGCGGATCGTGTCGTCGAAGGTTCGCAGTACCGCCCGGGCGATGTTCGAACTCGGCAAGGTCACGTAACGGATCTCGCCGCGGCGCAGCGAGTCGAGCACCGAGGGGCTGACCTGCACGGCATCGACCTGGTCATAGACGGTGACCTGCTCCACGGCCGCCGCGAATTTAGCCAACTCCTCGCGGAGCAGTTCTCGACCCCGGTTCGCCCGGGCCAGCAGCACCCGTTGGCCTGTGACGTGCGGGGCGAGTGCGTCGGCCAGGCCCTGGGACGAGTAGACCGCACCGGGCAGCAGGTCGGCGCGTAGGCGGTATTGCTGCAACGCCTCCGCGGTCTTCGGACCGATCGTCGCCAGACGGACCCGCCCTAAGTCCCGCAGGTCGCGACCCCGCTCCTCCAGCCGCCGCAGCAGGGCGTGGACCCCGTTGGCGCTGGTGAAGACGAGCCAGTCCCAGCGGCCCGCGCGGAGTTCCTCCAGGGCCCGGTCGAGCGGGGCGAGGTCGGCCGGCGGGCGGATCTCGACGGCCGACAAGCGGTACACGACGGCCCCGAGGTGTTCCAACTTGCGAACCATCCCGGCGGCCTGGTGGGCGGGGCGGGTGACCAGGACGCGGCGACCGAAGAGCGGCCGACCCTCGAACCAACTGACCGCCGGACGGTGCCCAACGACCTCACCGATGATGATCAGCCCGGGTGCCTCGAGTCCGGCGAGGCGTCGCTTTTCCTCCAGGGTGCCGAGCGTGGCGAAGACGCAGCGCTGCTCGCCCCAGGAAGCCCGTTCGACGACGGCGGCCGGGGTGTTCGCGTCCTTGCCGTGCCGGAGCAACTCCGAGACGATCAGCGGCAGCCGGGCCACCCCCATGTAGATCACGATCGTGCCCGGGAAGGCGGCGAGGGCGGCCCAGTCGAGCCGGTTGCCCGGCTTGTTCGGCAACTCGTGCCCCGTGACCAGGGCCAGGGCGCTGGCATGGTTGCGGTGGGTGAGCGGGATTTCCAGGTAAGCGGCGGCGGCGGTCGCGGCCGTCACGCCGGGCACGATCTCGTAAGCGATCCCGGCCGATCGCAGGGCCTCCGCCTCCTCCCCGCCCCGCCCGAAGATCAGCGGGTCGCCCCCTTTGAGCCTGACGACGGTCTGGCCGGCCCGGGCCGTCTCGACCAGCAAGTTGTGGATGTGCGGGTACTTGTCGGGGTGCTGACCGGGCAGGTCCCGGACACACACCTTTCGCGCCGCGGCGGGGGCCAGGTCGAGGATCCGCTCGGGAACGAGTTGGTCATACAGGACCAGGTCGGCTCGGGCCAGCACCTCGGCCCCCCGAAGGGTGAGCAGGCCCGGGTTGCCCGGGCCGGCACCGACGAGGAATACGCGGGGACTCGCGGGGTCGGGTTGCATCGTTCGGGGTCAGGGCTTGTCTGCCCTCGGGGGGAGTCGATGGGCCGGTCGGACCGCCGCGCCGCGGGGACCGCAGCCGACCGCTCATCAGACGGCCACTTCCTCGGCCTCTTCGGCCTCCTCGTCCTCCTCGGTCTCGGCGGGGAAGAAGTGGCAGACGGCGATACCGAACATGTACAACCCGAACATCGGGGCGAAGAGGTACATCATCGTAACGATGTCCGGCGTCGGCGTGATCAGGGCGGCGAAGACGGCCAGGATCATGACCGCGTACCGCCACTTCGAGAGGTAGTCCTGGGCCGTGTATAACCCGATCCGGTTCAGGGCGATCATCACCAACGGGGTCTGGAACGAGGCACCGAAGACGAGCGGAAGGATGATCGCCAGACCCAACCACTCGCGGAGCCGGATGTCCGGGTCGAAGCCGAGCCACTCGTTGAACGCCAGCAGCGCCTTGACGGCCCCCGGCAGGACCAGAATCTGACACAGGGCGATGCCGAAGAGGAACAGGATCAGGCTGGGAATGAACAACAGCCGCACGTACCGCTTCTCGTGGGGGTACAGCCCCGCACCGACGAACGCCCAGAACTGGTAGAGGATGAACGGACTGGCCAGGACGATGCCGCAGAGCAGGGAAACCTTGAAGTAGACGACGAAGCCTTCCTGAACGCTCAGGGTGCTGAGGTGCTGGCGGAACTCGAGTAACCCTTGGCCCTTCTCGGTCAGGTAGGTCATGTTCGCGGGGATCACCTCGGCCTGGAGTTCGACCTCGGCGGCCCGGACCTGCTCCCGGGGGATCCCCAGGGCGTCGGCCAACGTCTCGACCCTCAAGCGCACCGGCATCGGCTCGAAGGCGAAGCGGAGCTTGTTCTTCTCCTCCGTCGAGAGCGAGGTCAGGTCGTAGCCGTTCTTCTTGAGCTTGGCCCGGATCGCCGCGATCTCCTCGGCCGTGGCGTTCGACTCCGCGAGGAGCTTCTCCGCCGCGATCCGCTCGATCCGCCGGTTATAAAAATCCCGCACCTGCTCCTCGACCGGTTCGGTGATGATCCTGAGGACCGGCCGGCCCACACCCAGATTGGGCTTCTTGAACGCCTCCCCGATCGCATCGAGGACGAAGCCGAACACCATGAAGAACAAAAGGGCCTTCAAGGCCCGCAACATGCGGACCCGCAGTTCCTCGATGTGATCACCGAACGACATCCGCGTGTCCTTGAAGATGTCGTCCGGGTACTCGTCGTACTTGCTTCTTTTGGCCTTGGCCATGGCAACGAACCCCGCGGCGGGGTGTACCCAACCCCGAGGCGAAGGTGCCCGATCGGTTGGCGGGAGCGGCAGGCAGGGAAGTTCGCGAGCTATCTTATGAAGACGGCGGCGACCCCTCAAGTCACGCGACCTGTTCCGGTCGTGCGGCCTGGGAAGGAGCGGTCGGCCGGCCGGCCGCCACAATCCGACCCCGGCACATGAAGTCGGTACGTCCCGTGGGCGATAATGCGCGAGAAACGATCCTTCTCCGCCGCCCGAGGTGAGGTACCGCCCGTGCGTCGTTTCCTCCTCCTATTAGCTCTGACGTGGCTCGGTGTCGCCGGCTGTACGCGCTACGCCGGACCGCTGGCGGTCCGTCAGATGGGCAGGGCCGACGCCCCCGGCTACTCGATCGCCGAACAAGAGGTCCGGGGCCGGGAACGCCTCACGATCACGGAAGACGACTGGCGGATCGGACCGAAGGCCTACATCGACCGGGTCAGTCCGACCGGCCGCTGAATGACCGATCCCGCGCCCCGGCGTTTCTGGAAAAACCCAAATTCCCGTTGCCTCCCACGCCGGCCGCGTAAAAGATAGCGGATCATATCCTGAGGCTCCGGGGAGGCCTGGTCATGGGTCTGGGAAGCTGGCTCGGCGGGCAATTCATCGACATCATCGAGTGGACGGAGCCCAGTCAGAATGAGATCCTCGCGCACCGCTTCACGCGGCACAAGAACGAGATCAAAAACGGTGCCAAGCTGATCGTCCGGGAGGGGCAGGCGGCCGGCTTCGTCAAGGAGGGCCAACTGGCCGACGTGAAGTTGCCCGGCATGTACACCCTCGACACGAAAAACCTGCCCATCCTCTCGACGATCCTGGGCTGGAAGTACGGCTTCGAGTCACCGTTCAAGTGCGAGGTCTATTTCATCTCCACCCGACAATGGACCGATCAGAAGTGGGGCACACAATCCCCGGTCATGATCCGTGACCCCGAGTTCGGCCCGGTCCGGCTGCGGGCGTTCGGGACTTACGCCTTCAAGGTCACTGACCCCGGCACCTTCCTCAAGGAACTCGTCGCCACCGATCCGTCGTTCGAGTTGTACGAGATCTCGGCCCAGTTCCGGAACGCCATCGTGTCCCGCTTCATCGACGCCCTGGGAAGCGCCCGCATCCCGATGCTCGACCTGGCGGGTAACTACGAGAAGGTCAGTCGGCTGGCCCAAGAGAGGATCGCCCCCGAGTTGGCCAAGATGGGCGTCTCGCTCACGCAGTTCTTCGTCGAGGGCATTTCGCTGCCGCCGGAGGTGGAACAGGCCCTGGACAAGCGGTCGCAAATGGCGGTGATCGGCAACCTCGACCAGTACGCGAAGTACCAGACGGCCGAGGCGATCCCCGAGGCGGCCAAGAATCCGGGCGGCCTGGCGGGCCTCGGGGCCGGTCTGGGTGCCGGCATGGCCGTGGGCAGCCAGATGGGAGGGGCCTTAGCCGGGGCGGCCTCGGCCCCGGGCGTCGTCCAACCCCAGAACACGACGCCGCCCGCCGTCGCAGGCTCCCAGGCCCCTCCGCCCCTGCCGACCGCTCCGAAGTTCCACGCCGCCATCGACGGGACGGCCGCCGGACCGTTCGACCTCCCCGCCCTCGCCGCCTTCGTCAGATCGGGCAAGATCACCCGTTTCTCCCTGGTCTGGAAGCCCGGCATGCCGTCCTGGGTCGCCGCCGATTCCGTCCCCGAGTTACAAGGATTGTTCGCCGACGTGCCGCCGCCATTACCCGGCTGATAGTGCTGTCGAACCACGACGATCAGTCGGCCCACGAAGTCGGATCACGTGGCTGGATCATATGGTCGCCCCGAACGATCGTCCGGCCTGCCGAGTCCCTCCGACGTGACAGATGAACTGACTACCCGGCCGGTCCGGCCGCCGTGAACCTCTGACGGACCGCCGACCGGTCCGCCGTGTATGCCCGACGAACCTCCGCCGCTGCCGACCCCCGACTCGCCGATCGAGTATCGGGAGCCGACGCTCTCCAAGGCTCCCCCCTCGGGGAAGCGCTTCCCCTGCGTGCAGTGCGGGGCCAAGGTCACTTTCGACCCCCGGTCGCGTTCCCTGAAGTGCCCCTACTGCGGACACGAGCAGGCGATCGCGGACTCGGCCGAGGAGGCCGCCGTCGTCGAGCGGAACTATGAGGAGGCGGTCTTCCGCCGTGCCCGCGCCGGGGGAGTTCGGCTCTCCGGCCGTTCCTCCCAGGTCCGTTGCTCCGGCTGCGGGGCCGTCGTGTTGCTCGAGGACACCGTCGTCACCGAAAATTGTCCGTACTGCGGCACCCACCTCGATAACCAGCCCGAGCACGCCCAGGAGATGATCGCCCCAGAGTCGCTCATCCCCTTCGGGGTCGACCTCCGCCAGGCCCGCGACTCGTTCGAGAAGTGGCTGCACGGCCTCTGGTTCGCCCCCTCCGAGCTGAAGCGGGTCGCGAACCTGGGACAGCTCAATGCCGTCTACGTGCCCTACTGGACCTACGACGCCATGACCTACACCCGCTACTCCGGCATGCGGGGAGACAACTACACCGTCACCGAGACATACACCAGCCGCGACGCGAGCGGCAACCCCGTCACCCGCACCCGCACGGTCACGAAGGTCCGCTGGCGTCCGGTCTCCGGTGAGGTCCAGCACTTCTTCGACGACGTCCTGGTCTGTGCGTCCCGGAGCATGCCCCCGCACCTGGTGCGGGGACTGGAGCCGTGGGACCTTCACGAACTCGAGCCGTTCAAGGACGAGTTCTTGGCCGGGTTGAAGACCGAGCGGTACGCCATCGACCTGGAAGAGGGGCTGGCCCTCGCCAAAGAGTTGATGCAGCCGACGATCGACGCCTTGATCCGACTGGACATCGGCGGCGACCACCAGCGGATCATCGAGAAGCGGACCCGCTACCTGGGCGTGACATTCAAGCACTGCCTGCTACCGGTCTGGACCGCCAGCTACCGCTACCACGACAAACTCTACCAGATCCTGATCAACGGTCGCACCGGCAGGGTGTCCGGCGAGCGGCCGTGGAGTTGGTGGAAGATCCTCCGTCTCGTCGCGATCATCGCCCTGGTTTTGGGCCTGATCGCCGCCCTGACCTCGTCCCGGAAGCCGCCGCGGGTCGGCAAACTGGCCCCGGACCCGGACCCGACACCGACCGTGACGCTGACCCCATTGCGATATCGGCTAGACCAGCGGGTCGGGTCCGGCGACGTGCCCCGGCGGTCCGGCGACCTGCCCCGGACCTCAGCCGACACGACCGGGGTAGTGTCGCACGAACACCGCCCGTGGTCGTTCATGCCGACACATCCCGACCGATCGGGATAGGTTAGGACACGGCCCGTCGGAACCGCTCGGGGGAGTGTGTCAGGGTGAGAGACGGTCCCGCTTCCAACCGTCGGCGCAACGGGTGAAGCGAATGCGGTCGTGTAGGCGACTTCGACGACCCTGCCAGAACTCGAACACGGACGGGATGACCCGGTAGCCGCCCCAGTTCGGGGGTCGCGGCACCTGGCCATCCGGGTACTTCGACATCAGCTCGGCGTGGCGGGCCTCCAGATAGGCGCGATCGGGAATGACGGTACTCTGGGCCGAGGCCCAGGCCCCCAGCCGCGAACCGAGCGGCCGCTTGGCGAAGTACTCGTCGGATTCGGCAGCGGTCACGACCTCGGCGGTGCCCTCGACGCGGACCTGCCGTTCGAGTTGGTGCCACAGGAAGACCAGTGCCACGTGGGGGTTCGAGGCGATCTCTTGGCCCTTGCGGCTGTCGTAGTTCGTGAAGAAGGTCAGGCCGCGGTCGTCGAGGACCTTCAGCAGAACGGCCCGGGCCGAGGGCTTCCCGTCCGGCGTGCAGGTCGCCAGTATCATGGCATTGGGGTCGGATAGTTCGGCCGCGACCGCCTGATCGAACCAGAGGCGGAAGAGTGCGAACGGATCGGTCCCGGCGTCGGCCTCGGTCAGACCGGCCGCTTCGTACTCGCGTCGCAGGTCGGCAATCGAAGGCATAATTCGGGCTGCACAGTCCTAGGATTTCGGGTACCCAACCACCACCAATTGTAGGCCCGGTACGGCGGGGCACGTCAAAAACGACAGGCCCAGCAGTTCGCTCAGGCACGGCTTCAATCCCGCTCGCTCTCGCGTACTCATGGACTGGTCGGCGTTCCGCTCCCACTTTCCTGTGACGGCCCGCTGGGCATTTCTGGACCACGCGGCGGTCGCCCCACTGCCGACACCGGCCGTCGAAGCCCTGCGGCTCTACGCCGAGAGCCTCGCCAGCAACGGCATCGCCGACCTGAAGCGCTGGCTCGACCGGATCGCGCACGTCCGCGGCCTGGCCGCACGCCTCATCAATGCCCCATCAGAAAACGACGTGTACTTCATCCCGAATACGACGCACGGCATTAGCGTGGTGGCCGAGGGATTTCCCTGGCAGCCCGGAGATAACGTCGTGCTCGCCGCCGAGGAGTACCCCGCCAACCAGTACCCCTGGATGAACCTCGCCGGTCGGGGGGTCGAGGTCCGAGCGGTACCGAGCCGGGGGAACCGCATCGCCGTGGACGACCTTCGCGCCGCCCTGACCGACCGCACCCGCGTCCTGAGTGTGTCATCGGTCGAGTTCGCCAGCGGTTTCCGCAACGACCTCGATACGCTCGGGGGATTGTGCCGGGAACGTGGCATCTTGTTCTTCGTCGATGCCATCCAGTCGCTGGGGGCGATCCCGCTCGATGTGCAGCGGACCCCGATCGACGCCCTCGCCGCCGACGGCCACAAGTGGATGCTAGGCCCGGAGGGGGCCGGGTTCGGTTACATTCGCCGCCAGTGGGTCGATCGCCTCCACCCGATCGGGGTGGGGGCCTTCAGCGTCGTCCGGCCGTTCGACTTCTCGACGATCGATTTCACGCTGAAGCCGCACGCCGGCCGCTGGGAAGGCGGTGCCCTGAACGTGCCGGGCATCACCGCCCTCGGGGCGAGTCTGGAACTGCTCCTCGCTGCCGGGGTCGAGAACGTCGAGCGGCGCATCCTCGAGCTGACCGACTATCTGTGTGACAGGGCCTTGTCACAAGGTTGGCAGGTGTTCAGCAGTCGGCGAGCGGGCGAGAAGTCCGGTATCGTATCGCTGGTCCACCCGAGCCGCCCGGCGGCCGAGGTCCAGAAGCGCTGCCGCGCCGCCGGGGTCGTCGTCAACAACCGGGCGGGCCGCACCCGCCTCAGCCCACACGCGTATAACACGCCGGCCGAAATCGACCTCTTCCTCGATGCCGCGAGGTGACCATGCCTAACAGTCCGCTCAGTGCCCGCGTGGCCGTGTATACCGGTACCTTCGACCCCGTCCACCGTGGACACCTCGACATCATCGACCGGGGCAGCCGACTCTTCGACCGCCTGATCGTCGGCGTCGGCATCAACCCGGACAAGACGACCCTCTTCAGCATCGAGGAACGTGTCAACCTCATCCGCCAGGTGACCAGCGGTTACGAGAACGTCGAGGTCCAGGAGTTCCTGGGGCTGGCCGTGCAGTTCGTGCGCAAGGCGGGGGCCCGGATCATGCTCCGCGGCCTGCGGACCCTCTCGGACATGGAGTACGAGTTCACCATGTCCCTCATGAACCTGAACCTCGACCCCGGCATCGAAACGGTCTTCCTGATGGCCAAGGAGGAGTTCTCGCACGTCAGCAGTTCCCTGCTGCGTCAGATCGCGGCGTTCGGCGGCGACCTGTCGAAGTTCTTACCGGAACCGGTGCAGGAGGCACTGATCCGCAGAAGCCGAGCGGGCAACAAGTGACCTCGGTCAACTAGTGACCTGCCGACGCGCCACCACTTACGAGCCGCGAACCGGGCCGCCGCTCGGGACCACGGTTCGGCCGGGAGCTAGGCCCGCAGTTCGGCCCCGGCCCGTTGGGCCGCCGCGACCACTCTCGACTCCCATCCGGGGTCGTCAGGATGGAAGGGGAACGTCACGGCCCGCGAGCTGTTGACGACGGCCCCGAGCCCGTCGGCCCGGAAGGCCGCCCGCACGTCGCGGGCCGTTCCGCCTTGGGCCCCGTAGCCCGGCACCAGGAACCACACGTCCGCGAGTTGACCCCGCAGTCCGGCGAGTTCCTGCGGGTGTGTGGCCCCGACCACCGCCCCCACGTCTCCCAGCCCACAGTCGCCGAGCGTGGCGGCGTTCCACTCCGCCACCGCCGCCGCGACGTGGCGATAGAGCGGCTGCCCCTCGCACGGCAGGTCCTGAAAAAGCCCCGCCCCGGGGTTGCTCGTTCGCACCAGAACGAAGACGCCGCGGGACGCCGCCCGGGCCGTCGCCAGGAACGGCTCGACCGCGTCGCGACCGAGGTACGGGTTGATCGTCAGCGAGTCCGCATCCCAGGTGGGGCCGAAGGCGGCCTCGGCGTAGGCCACCGCGGTGCTAGCGACGTCGCCACGCTTCGCGTCGAGGATGGTGACGTAACCCATCGCTTTCGCCCGCGCTAGCACCCTCCGCAGTGCCATCATCCCCGGGGGGCCATAAAGCTCGAAGAAGGCCGCTTGCGGCTTCACCACCCCGGCGTACGGTTCGATGAGTTCCAGCACACGAAAGCTGAACTCCGCGAAGGCCTCGGCCACTTGTGCCTCGCTCGGCCTCGGTTCCCCGTGCTTGGCCCGCAGCGCCACCGGCAACGACTCCCACCGGGGGTCGATCCCGACGCAGAGTGGCCCCTTACGCCCGACGGCGGCGGCGAGACGGTCGGCGAACGACGGCATGACGACTCCGGCAAGCGGCCGGCCCGGCTCACCTCTTGACGCTGAGCCAAATGACCTCGCTACAGTAGCCGATCTTGACGACGAAGTTGATGGCGACGAACGACTGCACGCAGATCGGTACGTCCGTGCATTCGGCCGCGGTCGGGTCGGCCTTCAGTACGATCTGCCCGCTGTTCCCGCTGCCGAGCAGGGTCTTGCTCTTGCCGTCCACCATCGTGACACCGGGCGGCAGCGGGTTGGCGAAGACCTGACCCAGGTGCCTGAGGGGGATGTCGAGTGTCAACGCCTTGTCATAGCCCGGGCCGCGGACCACTTCCACGTCGATTTTGACTTCCTGACCCGGCCTCAGGGTCACGCGATTGGTACTCACTCTCACCTGGTACACATCGGAAGGACCCGTCACGGCGACGGCCTGCATGTGGGCGTCGAAGCGACCGCGCCCCCCGCCGGGCAGGTAAATCTCCTCGACGGCCACCGCCTCCCGGGTGATCGTCCGCGGCCGACCGTCCTCGTCCGTGACCTCGGCCGTGCCGACCACTCGCACCGCGGCCGCGTCGACCGGCGCGTTCTCGGCTGCCGTGACCACGAGAAGGCCGGTCGTCATGTTCGCAGGGATCGTCAACGGGTTAACGGTCACCCCGGCCGGCAATCCTTTGACCTCGACCTTCACGGGGCCGGTGAAGCCGTTCGACCGCACGACCTGGGGGAACCACGCGGTGCGGCTGCCCGGGCCGACCATCGCCTTCGACGGATCGCACTTGATGGTGAAGTCCGGTCGGGCGTAGTCGCACTCCAGATAGTACACGAAGCCCGCACCGCCCTTGTTGTTCAGGTCCCGGACCCGCACGAGGTAATCACCGCTGGCCGGCGGGGTGAAAACCAGGCCCGAGTCTTTGCCGAACAGGTCGTCATTGGAGGCCAGGAGCTTGCCGTCCGGGCTCATCACGTCGATCTGCGAGTCGAGTCGGCTGCGCAGCACGGTGCCGAAGCGCCGGGCAAACACTTCCAGGCGGACCGGCTTCCCTTTGCTGGCCGTGAAGACGAAGTGGTCGAGATCGCGACGAACCGCGATGCGGCCGTTCACCCCGACCGGTAGCACGACCCGCGTGGCCTGATCGGGGTGATCGTTCGGCTCCTTTTCCTCGAAGAGCGGAAGCGCGGTGACGACCACGGGGACCGGGTTGGTCTCGCCGGAACGGCCCTTAAGCGGAAGCGTCGTCAGCCCCGACGTGGTGGTGGGAGCGGTGAGGGTCCAGTCGGTGGCAAAGCGGGTGGCACTCCCGACCGGGGCAGCCTTGACGGTCTGGCCGACGCCCACCGCCAGGGGGAAGGCGTGTTCGGCGTAGGGCCTGTCCGTGATCATCAGGGCATAAGCCCAGCGGGGGTCGCCGTCGTACTTGGCGTCGCGGACGGCCACCCGGTACTCGCCGTCTTTCGGCACGGTGAAGGTCAGCACGGGGTCGGCATAAAACCCGTCGTCACTCGCAGCCCATTCCTTGCCGGCCGAGTCATACACGGTCAGGAGCGGGTCGGCATGTTTTTGCAGGTCATGAATCTTGTCCTGGATGCGGGCACAGAACACCTCGAAAGACAGGACCTGACCGGCCTTGGCGGCGAACCGGTAGTAATCGACGTTCTCGACGGCCTCGACCCGGCCGCAGGCCACACACGGGAGCGTCACCGCTTGGGCCTTCTCCGGGGTGTTAATGCCGGCCTGCTCGAGAACGACCGGGACGTCGACGACCACGAGTTGCCCCAACGAGGAGATGCCGTGGCGGCAGGCGACGCGGAACTCGCGGACACCGGGGCGGGCGTCGGCGGCGACCGAAACCCGCAGCTTGACCGAGGCCACGACGGGGACGGGGGCCTTCGGGTCGGCCGGGACGGCAGCCGGGGACGGCAGCACCTCGGCCGTGACGCCTTCGCCCTCGACCAGCACCTTGTAGGCCCCGGCCAGCGAACTGGAGCGACACTCGACTGTCACCTCGGCGGTAGTCCCCCGTTGCACGGCCACGGGAATGACGTGCGTGAGCATCGGAAAGGAGGTCTGGGCGAGGGCCGAGGACGCCCCGTGGACGAGCGTGAGCAGAAGGGCGGCACAGGGGAGGCGCATGGGGATGCTCCGGCAGGGGCTACGATCCGGGGGGCCGGTGCCGGCGGGTCAGCAACGGACACCGGCCGTTCTCCGGCGTTCCGCGACGGACGGTTCGCGCGGCGCTCTGGGCCGGCGGGCTAGCAACGGCTATGGGTCATCGCCGACCCGGCGGGCGAGCGGGTCAGTCCGACGAGGTTGGCAGGTCGGCCTTGGTCAGCTCGAGGCTGGAGACGGCGTCCTGGATCTTGTACTCCAACTTCACGATGCCCTTGTCCTTGACGAACCAGGTCCGCACGGTCGTCTTGGTCCCGGCCACGTCGAGATCGACCCCTTCGACGAGGACCGCCTCGAACTTGCCCGCGGGGGTCTCGACCTTCTCCTTGTCGTCCTTGATCTTGTAGGTGCCGCTCACGGTCTGGCTGCCGACCTTGCTCTTCAGCTCCCAGGAGACATCCTTCTTGACCGGCACCGCCAGGACCTTCACCGGCGGGTCGATCTTGTCGTCCTTCACCTTGACGCGGTAGACGCCGTCGGCCTTCACGGAGTACAACTCAGAGGCCACCACCTTGCCGTTCACCAGGGTATCGACCTTGGTGCAGTCCTCGTTGTTGAACTTCTCCGTGCCCGCGACCACGACTTCGACCGTCTGGTCCTGGACCTTGTAGGTCCACTTCGACTTCGGCTTAAGGGGGAAGTAGCCGTCGGCATTCGGCATGTCCTTCGGGGGCTGTGCCAAGGAAGCACTGGCGAGGACGACGACGGCCGCACCGGCGAACAGACGGATCGAACGCAACATTCACTCGACTCCTGGGTCTACAAAGGGGTCCGGGAACCGGATCGGGTACACGGGATCGGGTACACGGGTCTTAGGTCTATGGGTCTTAAGTATACGGGGCGGTCGCCGGGTTCGCAGGGTCACTTCCAGACCGGCTCGGGGACCTTGCCGCCACTGGCCGCCTTACCGACTTGGGCGGCGTCGCGGAACGGGGCCAGGAGTTTGGCGTCGGTAACGGGTTTGCCGCCGGCCTTCCACACCGCCTTGGCCAGGGTCGTCTCGGCACCGGCCGTGTAGCCCTCCGGTGTGAGTGACAGCCAGTCGTCACCGGCACCGCTCCAGAGGGTCGCCAGTAGCCGGGCGTCGGCCACGTCCCACAGTCTCACCAGCCCGTCGGCTCCCCCACTGGCCGCCCGCTTCCCGGACGGGTCGAGGGCCACGGCGAAGACCGGGTTACCGACCGTGACCGCCTTCTGGGCCGTGCCCGTCTTCGGCTCGTAGAACCGCACCGTCCCGTCGGCCCCCCCGACCGCCAGGACCGTTCCCCGGGCGTCGAAGGCGAGTTCGTTGCTGGCCTGGGCCGGTCCGGCCGTGCGGCGAGTCCGCTCCGCCGTCTTCGGGTCCCACCAGTTCAGCCCCGGATCGGTGCCACTGGTGACGACCCGGCCGTCGGGGTGGACGGCGACCGCGAGGACTTCTTGGTCCGAGCCGCCCAGGGTGAACCGGCCCTGGCCCGTGGCCGTGTCGATGATCCGCCCGGTGCGGTCCTTGCCGACGGTGACGAACCAACTGCCGTCCGGTCCGAAGGCGACGGAGTACACGAAGTCGGAGTGCCCCGTGAAGGTGTGGAGGATCGAGCCGTCTTTGACACCCCAGAGTCGCACGGTCCTGTCGAAGCTGACCGAGGCGAGCTTCGAGCCGTCCGGGCTGAAGGCGACGGCGGAGACGGTGTCGAGGTGGCCGCCCAGGGAATGCACGAGCTTCCAGTGGCTCGTCTCGAAGAGCCGCAGGTCGCCCCGGGCCGACGGTTGACCGCCGGCCACCGCGAGGAGTTTCCCGTCCGGGGAGAAGCGCAAGTCGTTCACCGCCCCGAGCAGGTTCGTCAGGAACGTGACCGGTTTGGCGGTCGCCAGGTCCCAGACGGTGACGCGGCCGTAGCTGCCGCTGGCCAGCCACCTGCCGTCCGGGCTGAAGGCGACGGCGGCGACCGGGGGTAGCGGCCCGACCGGCAGCGTGACCTCGACCGTCCCGGGAAGGCCGAGCGATTTCGGGAATGTGGCCCGCGTGGCCAGCGTCACGTCGAGCCGGCGGACGCGGGCCGGGCGGGCGGCCACGACGGCGGCATCGGCAGCAGCGGGTCGAACCCCCTCCGGTGCCCCGGCCGCGACCCACTTGCGGATCGTGGCGATGTCTTCCGGCGAGAGCGGGTCGGCGTCGAGGGGCATCGCCCGCTTCTTGTCCGGGCTAGTCAGCAGGGTCACGAGGAGCGAGTCGTCCGGCTTACCGGGCACGAGCACGGGCACCCGGCCGCCTTTTCCCCCCGCGCGGATGAGTTCCAGCCTGTCGAGGGCCAGGCCGGCGGAGATCTCCGGCTCGTCGAGCCGACGCTCGCTGTGGCAGACGGTGCAATTCTTCCGCAGGATCGGCCGCACGTCGGCCCAGTAGGTCGGGTCGGCGGCGTCCGCGGCACTGATGAGTGACGGGTCATGAGTGATGAGTAAAAGACAGGCAACCCCGATCCGATGCCGACTCATGATCAGTCTCCGGTCACATCACTCGTCACTTACCACTCGTCACACGCTCAGCGGTTGAAGAGGAACTCGCGGCTGTTCGTCAGGACCCAGAGCAGGTCTTGCAGTCCCTCGCGGATGCTGGGGGCGGACCGGACCCAGGCCTGAGCTTTTTTGGCCTCATCGGGTGAGGGCGGCCGGGACCAGGTGACCAGGTAGAGTTCCTCGACCGCGGCGGCGAGCGGCACCTTGTCGGCGAGCAGTCTTTCGATCCGGCCGGCCTTGTCGGTGATCTTGCGGTTCAGGGTCGTGCCGTTGAGCAGGTGCATGGCCTGGGCGATGTTGGGGGTAGCACTCCGCTCGCACTCGCACAGCACCTGCCGGGCCGGACGCCCGAAGGTGTCCATCAGGTACGACTGAACCTCGCTGTCAGGGAGTTGGATCGCCCGCGTCCCGAGGGGCAGGCCGGTGTACTTCTCGCGGGTACCGGTCGCGAAGTCCAGGGCGTCGGCGAGTTGCTCGGCCCCGAGACGCCGGACGACTCGACGGGTGAAGTGGACGTTGGCGGCGTCGGCTTTGTTCCCCTCGGTGATCGCGGAGGAGAGCTGATAGGCCCGGCTGTTGAAGATCGTTCGCAGCAGGTGCTTGGTGTCGAACCCGGCCCGGACGAAGTCGTCGGCCAGGGCGTCCAGCAGTTCGGGATTCGAGGCCGGGTTGGTGGCCCGCATGTCGTCGAGCGGTTCGACGAGGCCGCGACCCATCGTGTAGCCCCAGAAGCGGTTGACGAGGTTGCGGCTGAACATCTTGTTGTCCGGGGCCGTGAGCCAGTCGGCCAGTCGCTTGCGGCGGTCGAACTCGTCATCCCAGGACTGCGTCGGGTCGCCGTCGAGCGGCAGCGGTTTCATGACCAGCCCCTTGCGGGGATGCCGGACCTCACCGGTCGCCCGGACGTAGACGACCGTTTCCCGACCGAAGATGCCGAACTCCTGGCTGTTCTTGGTGCCGATCCGGGCGAAGAACGCCGCCAGGCCGTAGTAGTCGTCCTGGCCCCACTTCTCGAACGGGTGGTGGTGGCACTTGGCACAGCCGATGCGGACGCCGAGGAAGAGCTGTGCGGTCGTCTCGGCCCAGTCCTCGGCCGAGCGGCCGATCTGGAAGAAGTTCGCCGGACCGTCGAGGAAGGTGCTCCCCTCCGCGGTCACGATGTCACGAACGAACTGGTCGGCCGGGACGCCCTCCCGCACCTGGGCCCGCACCCAGTTGTGGAAGGCCCACATCCCCTTCTACTGCAGGGCCGTGCGGTTGATGCGGAGCAGGTCGCCCCACTTCAAGGCCCACCAGTCGGTGAACTCGCCGCGTTCCAGCACCCGGTCGATTGCCTTGGCCCGCTTGTTCGGGTCCTTGTCGGCCAAGAAGTCCCGGATCTCGTCGGGGGTGGGCAGCGTGCCGATGGCGTCGAGGTAAAGCCGTCGCAGGAACTCGTCGTCGGTACACAGCGGGGAGGGGGTCAGGCCCAGTTCCTTCCACCGGGCGATCAGCTTGGTGTCAATGAAATTGTGGGCCGGCAGGTCGGGGTAATCGGCGATGTGGGCGAACGGCAGGGTGACGGAAGCGATCTCGGCCTGGCCCCCGAAGCGGACCATGATGTGGGTGTCGCCGGCCGCCTTCGCAGTGATCAACCCCGCCGGGGTCACGGCCGCGACGGCGTCGTTCAGCGCATCGAACTGGGCCGTACCCGTCACGTCCTCGCGTCGCCCGTCGGACCAGACCGCCGTCACGGCGAGTTGTTGCTGCTCGCCGGGGGTCATCAGCCGACTCTTCGGGAAGACTTCGAGACGGGTGACGACCGGATCGCGCCGGGCATCGGGGGCCGGGGCCCCGTCCTCGAGCCACTGACGAATGCGGGCGTACTCGCGGCTACTGAGCTTCAGCTTCTCGCCCCCGCCGTGATCCATGACCCCGGCCGGTTTCGCCAACAGGATGCTGCGTTCCGGGTCGCTCACGACGACCCGCCGGCCCTCGTTGCTTCGGACGACCTGCTCGTAGTCGAAGGCCGGATCGAAGCCGAGCAGCGACAAGCGGAAACCGCCGCGGCCCAGGGCCGCCCCGTGGCAGGCCCCCGAATTACACGAGGCCTTGGTCAGCACCGGCACGACCTCGCGAACGAAGCTCACCGGCACATCGGCCGTGGCCTGCTCGACCGTGACCGGGATTCTCGCCCGTACACCGCGAGCGACGACCGTCACGGTGGTCCGACCGTCGGCCACGGGACGAACGGTCTGCTTCTCCACTCGCACGACCTGCGGGTCGTCACTGGTCAGCACGGCCATGCGGGTCAGGTCGCGCTTGCGTCCGTCGGACCAGGTACCGAGCACGACCAGAGCCTGCTCGTCGCGGGGGCCTGAGAGCTTGACCTCGGCCGGGTAGACGACCAATTCCCGGGGGCTATCGACCGGCGGGGCCTCGGCGAATGCGGCAGGGACGGGTAGGCCGGCGAGGGTGAGAGACAGCACGAGCAGGCGGGTCGGCATGTTCGGAACCCCAGGGCGGGCTGGGAGTGAAATAGGCCAGTGTGCGGGGCGTGCGGGGCGGCGTTTCGCCGGAGGGATGATTAAAATACTCTCTCATCGGCCCTTCGCCGTCAAGCAGAACACGTCCCCAGAAATGGCCACGACCCACCGGCGTCTACTCGGATGTGGAACGATCCCGAGAAATGGCCACGGCCCACCGGCGTCTCTTCGGACGTGGAACGATCCTCATTCATTCGTTACCGGGGAACGACCATGAACTTGCCGATCTTCGGCGCATTGCTGAACTTGCCTGCATTGCTGGGATTCCCCGTATTGCCAGGGGTTTTGCAGGCTTTCTCCATGTTGCCAGGCGTCCCCTCGTGGCCGCGGCCCGCCGCCGCCGACGACAAGCCGCCCGCTCCCAAAATGCCGCTGAGCAAGGAGACCACTTACGTCACCGGCCCGCTCGATGCAGAGGGTTACGTCGATTACGAGTCGGCCCTCAATGCCGAGTTGAGCCGCGGTGTCACCCCCCAGACGAACGCCAATGTGCTGCTCATCCAGTCCTTCGGGCCGGCCCCGGAAGGGGGCGACGGGCTCCCCCCGACCTACTTCAAGTGGCTCGGCATCCCCATCCCCCCTCGGGACGGCGGCCCCTACATCGTCAGCATCGGCGGCTTCGCCCGAGACAAGCTCGCACTGACCAACGAACAGCTCGAGGCAGTGTACGACCAGCAGAGCCGCTGCACCCGGCGACCGTGGACGGCCCGCGACTATCCGGTCGTGGCCGAATGGCTCAAGGCCATCGAGAGGCCCCTGGGTCTGGTGGTGGAAGCGACGGGCCGACCGAGGTACTTCAACCCGCTCGTGGCTCGAACGACAGACGGCAAACGAGGTCTGCTCTTCAACGCGCTGCTACCGAGCGTGCAGAGGTGCCGTGAGGTGGCCAACGCCCTGACCGCGCGTGCCATGCTGCGGCTCGGGGAGGGCCGGCTCGACGACGCCTGGGCCGACCTGATCGCCTGCCACCGCTTGGCCCGGCTCTTGTCCCAGGGCGGCACAATGATCGAGGGGCTGGTCGCCGTTGCCATTCACTCGATCGCCACGAACTCGACCCTGGCCTACCTTGAGGCTCTCGAAACCGCCAAACTCGACAGCCCGCAACTGGCCCGTCGGCTCAAAGAGCTGCAAGCTCTTCCGGGCTTCAAACCGCTCGGCGACCTGATCGAGTTCGGTGAGCGGTTCTTCGGTCTGGACTCGTTCCAGCACATCCGGAGCGGGGGATTAGACCTGCTCGAGGGGCACTCCGCGGACGATGCCACGCGGAAGCCGACCGCTGAGGAACTCAAGGCCCTCGACAGTATCGACTGGGAACCCGGCCTGAAGGCGATAAACCGGTGGTACGACAAGCTGGTGGCGGCGACGCGACTACCTGACCGCCCCGCCCGCGTGAAGGCGTTCGCCGAACTGGAAAAGGAACTGATGACCCGCGAGAAGGAAATGACGGGAGTCGAGAACCTGAGACGACTCTTGCTGAACGAGAACGAGACACCGAAGCACGTCTCGCGGCGGTTGGCGGAAATCATGATGGGGTTACTAACCCCGGCCATTTCCCGCGTGCAAGGGGCTTACGACCGGGCCAGCCAGCTCGAAAGCAACCTGCACCTGGCGTTTGCCCTGGCGGCCTACCGGGTCGACACCGGAAAATATCCCGCGAAGCTTGCCGACCTGGCCCCGAAGTATCTCACCGCCGTTCCGGGCGACATCTTCACGGGCCAACCGCTCGTCTACAAGCCGACCGAGTCCGGCTACCTGCTTTATAGCGTGGGGCAGAACGGTAAAGACGACGGGGGCACCGGCTATGACGACGACCCGCCGGGCGACGACCTGGTCGTGCGGATGCCGCTGCCGCCGCTGCGCAAGCGTTGAGCCGGACTCATTCATTCATTTCTTGCGGGGCGGGCCGTCCTTCTTGAACCCGGGAGGGGTTAAGTCGAAGCGACCGCCCCCGCCGTTCGGGTTACCGAAGGACTGCTTGGCCGCGGCACGAGCGGCTTCGGCGGCGGTCCGATCCCCGAGTCTGTCGTAGACCTCGGCGGCGAGCAGGTTCACGGCGACCGACGACTCCCAGCCGGCCCGTCCGAGGCGACCGGGACGCTCCCCGGGGTTTCGCAGATCGGCCACCGCCTGGTCGACGAGTTTCCGCGCCTCGGCGGGCCGCTCGGTTTCCGTTAACAGCCAGGCCAGTTGCACGCGGGCCAAGGCAGACTCACCGAGGACGGTGCCTGACCGGTTCTCCGGGCCGTTCCGGGCGATGGCCAGTTCCGCGATCGCGCGTCGGTAGGTGGCCTCGGCCTGTGGGTAGTTGCCGGCCCGCAGCTGCAACTCCGCGAGCCGCAGTGACACCGCCCCGGCGAGCGTGAGCCACGGCTCGGCTCGCCCCTCGGGAGTTTGGGCGAGTTGGTGCGCCCGCACCAGGACCTGCTCAGAGTCGGGGAAGACCTCGGGGGGAGCGTTCAAGTAGGTCAACACCAGCTCGGTTCGGGCCGGGGCGTCGCCGGGGTTCGAGCGGATGAACTCTTCGAGGAGGGCGGCGGCGCGGCGGAAGGCGACGGCCGCCTTGTCCAGGTTACCCCGCATCAGGTGCATCTCGCCCACCCGCCGGTAGGCCCGACCGGCCTCGAACTGCAAGTGGGGAAACACGCCGTTAGCGTTCGAGTTCTGCTCGGCGAAGCGGTCGTAGAAGTTGAGGACGGCCTCGAGGACGGCGGCACGCTCCTCGGCCGAGTTCCACGCCGGGCCGCCCAGGAAGCCGGTTGCCCCGAACGGATGGCCCGGGAAGCCCAGCCCGGGTCCGGGCCAGTTGAACCCCCGTGCCCCCAGGGCCGGTCCGCCGCCGGCGGCATCGAACACGGCCTCGAACGCCTCCAGGGAGAGTTGCAAGTTGGCGTTCAACTGGCGGGAAACTTGCTCCGCTCGGGAGCGGGCACGCTCGGCCTCGTCCTTGGCCGACTCGGCCGCCCGGAGTTGTTGGGCCTCGGCCTCCAGGGCCGCCCGGGTGCGGGCGTAGCTGACCCAGCCGACCGCACCGGCGAAGCCGAGGGCCGCCACCATGTTGACGCTCAGGACGGCGACGGCCGGGTTCCTGCGACACCACCGCCAGGCGCGACCGACCACCGATTGGCGTCGGGCACGTATCGGCCGGTCCTCCAGGAACGCTTGCAGGTCGCGGGCCAACTCGAGGGCATCGGCGTACCGCCGGGCCGGTTCCCGGGCCATCGCCTTCAGCACGATCGTTTCCAGGTCACGGGGAATGTCGGGGTTGATGTGACGGGGCCGGGGCGGGTCGCGGTCGGCCAGTTGCCGGACGAGACGGGCCGGACTGTCAGACGGGTAGGGAGGCTCCAGAGTGAGCAGTTCGTACAAGGTCGCCCCCAGCCCGTAGACGTCACTCCGTGGGTCGGCCTTGCCGCTGAGGCACTCCGGGGCCAGGTACTGGAGGGTGCCGAGGATGTCGCCGGTGGCCGTCAGCCCGTCCACGTCGACGAGTTTGGCCAGCCCGAAGTCCGTGACCCAGACCCGACCGGCGGGGTCGAGCAGCAGATTCGCCGGCTTCACGTCGCGGTGGAGTACGCCCTGTTTGTGGGCGTAGTGCAGGGCGTCGGCGACCTGAAGGCCGACCTCGGCCACGAACGACCAGTCACCGTAGGCCGGCCCGACCTCCTGCGATTCCGGGACCGTCTCCGCGAGCGTGACGGGATCCTCGCCAGTTAGTCCCCCTGCGGTCACCGCACCGGTCACGGCCGAGGCGGCCGCGGGCCGCTGGTTTCGCCGTCGCGCCCGCCACCGACGGACGACCTCGTGAAGCCCGTCACCGCGGATGAGTTGCATCACATAGTACGGTACCCCGTGCTGCTCGCCGACTCCGAAGACTGGGACGATATTGGTGTGGTGCAGCCGGGCGGCGGCGTGGGCCTCGCGGACGAACCGTTCCCGGCGGTTCCCGCTCGGCGGGGCGTGGCTCGAGAGGACTTTGAGTGCGACCGAGCGGCCGAGGGACTCCTGCACGGCCTCGAAGACGATGCCCATGCCGCCACGGCCCAGTTCGCGGATGATGCGGAAGTCCCCGAAGCGGTCGGGCGGGGCGTCGGGAGTACCGCCACCCCCTGCCCGGCGGAAGCGCTTGAGCAACTCCATCTGGGCGACGGCCGGGAGCAGCTCGCGTAGTTGCTCCGCGTACTCGGGGTGGGCGGCGGCGAAATCACCGACCGACGGGTATTCGCCCCGGCGGAAGCGGTCGGCGAAGTCCTCGGCGAGTGCATCGACCGGGTCGCGATCGCCGGCGGTCGGGGCGGTGACGGCGAGTTCGGGTTCGGCGTGACTCATGGCACCACCGGTTCACTCGGGGCACAGGCAGGCACCGCCCACATTCTAACCGGGTCGGGGTTAATCGCCGGTGAGCCACTGCCGCGAGAAGCGGGCGAAGGTGATCGACTCATAGGGGTTCTTTTCGCCCCGCTCGTAGAGGCAACCGATCTCGCCATCGGGCAGGACCGTCAGGCACGAGTAGGCCGACGGCCCGGCATGCAGTTCCCGGGCGAACTTCCAGGTCTTCGCCTCGTCGGTGCTCAGCCGCACCGTCATCTTCTCGCGCCTCAGGCTGGCGGGGTTGGAGAACAGGATGCCGCCCTTCTCGCCGGGCAAGCGAAGGATGCTGGCCTGACAGACGGGTTCGACGAGTTGTTCGTCTTCGGTCGGTTTGCCGAACGTCTCGCCGCCGTCCCGACTGACGGCGACCAGCCGGCGGTTGTTACCCCGGTAGGTCCGCATGTTCAGCAGGACCGACCCGTCGGCCAGTTCCACGGCTTGTGACTCGTTGCAGTCCGGCCCGACGACCCCGCCGAGTTTCCAGGTGGTGCCGCCGTCGTCACTGTAGATGACGTGCGACTCGCGGACCTTGCCGCCGTCGGACTTGCTGTCACACGGGACGAGCAGCCGGCCGGTCTTCAACTGGATGCCGACGCCGGGGCCGGTCGCGTACCAGGTCCAGTGTGGTTTCTTCACGTCACGGGTGATCTCGGTCGGTTTGGCCCAGGTCCGCCCGTCGTCGGTACTCTTCGTCACCCAGACGGTTCGCCCGCCCTGGCTCTTGCCGGCGATGATTCTGCCTTCGGTGTCAGTGCCGAGGTTGTGAGTGAGCAGGAGCCAGATCGTGCCGGTCTTGACGTCGACCACCGGGCACGGGTTGCCACAGGTGTTCTCGCCGTCGTCCCAGACGACCTGCGTCTCCCCCCAGGTCTTGCCGCCGTCCTCGCTCCGCTTGAGCAGCAGGTCGATGTTCCCGGAATCGCGTCGGCTCGCCTTGCGGCCCTCGCAGAAGGCGAGCAGCGTTCCGCGGGGAGAGACGATGACCGCCGGGATGCGGTAGGTGTGGTAACCGCCCTGACCGGAGACGAAGACCGGAACCTGGACCGGCTCGGCCGCCGGGCACGACAAGCCACCGAGTAACACACAGGCGAGGGCAACAGGTCGCACGGCAGGAACCTCCTTCGGGAGACCGCGGGCAGGGACAGTGGCTCACCCTTCGCCGTCGTAACCGGCAGACGGTTCGGCCGGTGCGACCAGCATCTGTTTGGTGCGGACGGCCCAGCCGATGAGTTGGGCGGCCCCCTCGATGCCGAGCCGTTGCGAATTCACGACGAGGTCATAGCCGGTGGGGTCAGCCGGGTCACGGCCCTGGGTTGCCAAGAGGAAGCGGGCCCGCCGCTGGTCACGGGCGAGGACCTCGGCGGCCGCCTCCTCACGACTGAGGCGGGACCACTGGGCGAAGTACAGCACCCGCGACTCGAGCGGGGCCACGATACGCACATGAACGGTGGTCTCCACCGGCAGCAGGTAGCCGGCCCCGCGGCCGACGATGATGACATCGCCCCGGGCGGCCACGGCGAGCAGGAGTTCGGCCAGGGCGATCGTGTCCGGGTCGGCGGTGAGGGTGCCGTCCCGGGTCAGTTGGGCGAGCCGGGCCGACGCCCAGTCCCGGCAGGCCGGGGGTAACTCGCGGATGAAGCCCTCGCGGGCGGCATCGTCCTGCACGAGGTAGTCGAGCGAGTCGCGGTCATAGACCTGCCAGCCGAGCAGTTCACCCAGCTTCCGGGCGATCGTCCCGCCGCGGGCTCCGGCCTCCCGGCTGATGGCGACGACCAGTCCGTTGGGGCGAGCCGGCCGAGGCGACTCGGACCGCTCCCCGCGGTAGCCGTGGGCGGGCGAGTGCGGGACGTCAGTAGCCGTGTGCATTAGAACGAAGCCTCACTCGTGATCGCGGTACTCGCAGCGGGAAAACAGCACCATGCCCAGTACCGTCAGGCCGATCGTGGCCGCCGCCAGCACGACCCAGGCAGACGTATCGGGCACGGGTGGGCTGCCGTCGAGCAGGGCCGTGGGGTAACCCGCCGCCGACGCCGCATTATACATCAAGCAGCGGATGTAGTACGACAGGCTGAGTAACTTCAGGCTCCCCGGTAGCAGGGACACGAGTGCCTCGAAGAAGAAGACATAGACCAGCCCGACGACCACCGGGCGGCGGAACAACGCCCCGAGGAGGTGGAAGAGAGCGGCAAAGGCGACCGTGCCGATGGCGGCGGCCGGCCAGTACATGGCGAAGGCCCGGCGGCCGAGTTCCCCACCGGCCAGGCACAGGGCCGCGAACCCGCCCATGCCGAAGGCCAGGCACCACGGCAGGGTCCCACAGTACTTCGCCAGGTAGATCAGCGACCGCGGTATCGGTCGCGTCATCACCCACACGAGCGACCGCGCCTCCCGCTCCGCGCCGAAGGCCCCCGAGGCGTAAGACAGGGTGAACAGCGGCAGCACGAACCCCACATACATGACCAGCACGGCCCAACGTGTGAAGCTCAGGTACGACCAGCGGCGGAGGAACTCCTCGGAGGTGAGGACCGAATGCGGCAGGGCCAGGAGCGCCGACTGAAACCCGAAACGGACCGGCACGAACGGGGTTTCCAGCCCGAGTCGCTGAGGCAGCAAGAGATTGTCGGCGTACCGACGGTAGGTGATCGAGGAGCCGCGCGCCCGCCGGTTGGCGATGCTCCAGCCGTCGCGGAGCGTGACGACCAGGACGGTGCCGAGGACGATCGTCAAAAGCCCGACCGACACCCAGCCCATGGTCCGCACGCGCCAGTGACGCTGAAAGCTCTGCACGGTCAGGACCCCAAGTGCCGTGATCGGCGAGGGCCTGGCCTCCGTCACCCGGGGATGTTCCAACCCGACCGTGCTCATGAGCCGCTGCCCTCCTCGTTGTGAATCACATCGCAGATCACGACCGGCTACCCGGTGGCCACCCGGTCGCTGGTAGGGGCAGGATGGCCGGGACCGGTCGCCCGAGTGAACCAGTGAAGAGACCGGTCGAACGGGTCGAACCCCGCCGGCCGCAACATCCGATTCTCGGCTCGCCCTCTCGGATTGCTCTCTCGGCCCGCTCTCTCGGCACGGGCAGGGACCGCCGATCCGCCATCCTCCTCCCCCCTCCGCAGGCTCACGTCTTTCCCGAGCCGCCGAGGACATAGCCCAGGATCGCGTGGGTCGACTCGTCGAGCGGTTCGAGCCGGCGGACCTCGAGCCGTTCGTTCAAGACGAGTTGGCCGAAGGCCGCGAAGAACCGCTTCGGATGGCGTGCCCGCAGGACGACCGCTCCGGCACTACCTTTCGGCTCGACCTCGACGCCGACGACCTCGGGCAGACCCAGAAGCAGACGGGCCAAGCCACGGGGGTCGGCCACTTCGACCCGGACTGAAACCGGGAAATCGTCCAACAGGTCGCGGATCTGCTGCAGGGTGCCGACCGCGGCGACGCGGCCGCGGGCCATGATGACGACGTGGTTCGTGAGCTTCTCCAGGACCTCGAGTTCGTGACTGGAAATGAGCAGGCACTTGCCCCGGGCCGCGAGTTCCTGGAACAGGGTCAGTAGCTCCTGGCGGCCGACCGGGTCGATGCCGGAGAGCGGCTCGTCGAGGATGAGCAGTTCCGGGTCGTGCAGCAGCGCCTGGGCGATCTTCACCCGCTGTCGCATCCCCTTGGAGTACCCGCGGAGTTTGCGGTCGGCCCGGTCGCGCATGCCGACCCGCTCCAGCACCGCCTCGGTGCGGCGGGTCGCCTCGGCCCGTGAGTACCCGCACAGTCGGGCCATGACCCAGACGAAGCGGCGACCGGACAGGTCCTCGTAGAACGAGTCGATGTCGGGGCAATACCCGACGAGTCGGCGGGCGTGCCAATCCCAGGCGTCGATACCGCGAACGGTGACCCGACCGAGGGTCGGGCGGAGTTGGCCGTTGGCCAGGCGAAGCAGGGTAGACTTACCGGCCCCGTTGGCCCCGACCAGTCCGGTGATCCCGCCGTCCAGCGCGAGCGTCACCTGATTGAGGGCGAGTACCGTGCCGTACCACTTCGACACCTGCTCGAACAGGAGCAAAGGTGGCGGGAGAGCGGAGCGGTCCTCGGGACCGGCGGCGAGCGGCTGGGTCCGGGTCACGGTTGCGGGGCTGGTCGTCGGGATCATCGGCACGCACTCGCCTGCGGTTCCAACCAAGCACTACCCGAGAACTACGACGCCCGGGGACTACTGAACGATCTCGACCGCCTGTATGCGACGCCGCAGGTACAGCAGGCAGGCGACCGACACGCCCGCGACAGCCAGCCAGGCCTGCCAGAACCGCGGCTGCGGCACGGGGCGGATCGTCTCGTGATCGACCCCCAGGCACCACAGGCCGCACAGGTACAGGCTGTTCCACAGGTCGAGGAGCCGCCACGCGGGCGTCTCCAGCTCACGGGCCAATTGCTCGCCGAGCATCCTCAGGAAGGCGAAGATCCCCATCCAGACCATCACCATCGGCACCGTCCGCCGCACCCAGATGGCGGTCGCTACGACCAGCAGACTGAGGGTGACTGTCAGGACCGTGCCGTACCCGAAGACACCGAGCAGCAGATCGACATTGTTCAGATAGTAAGTCTCCCAGTCGAACAGAAGCCCGGCCTCGACCCAGAGGACGACCGCCGGGACGGTGACGAAGACATTGATCAGGGTGCCGACGGCCAGGCACTTGCCCAGCAGGTAGTGTCGGCGTCCGATCGGCTTGGAGAGGTAGTACGGCAGGCTCCCGTGCGCGAAGTCGTTGCCGACGAGTACCGACCCGGCCAAGGCCAGGACGATCACCAGGACATACCCCTGGAACCAGATGAAGTTGCCGAACGTGTGGGCCGTGCCGTTCAGGTTCAGACGGTCGAGGAACTTCGTCAGGTTCGTGACGGTGACGGGTATACCGGCGAAGCGGACGGTCTCGGTGCCGAGTTGGTTGGTGATCCAGACGACCAGGTACTGGGCATAGAAGAAGAAGGAGAAGACGAGCAGGCCGAGGCCGAACAACCCCCACAGGAGCCGCTGCCGCAACAGCACCCGGAGGGACATCCGGGCCAGGGCCACCGCGGCGTGGAGCGGCCCGCGCGGCTGACCCCGCCAGGGCCGGTAGCGAAGCAGGTCGTCGGTGCGTGCGGCCATCGGTGTGTGTGCGGCGATCGGGTGGGGGAGCGGCTCAATTGCTGAAATCAGGCTCGGTCACGACGCGAAGGAAGAGTTCCTCTAGGGTTTCGTCGTCGGGGACGAGGGAGCGAACGACCGAGCCGGTCGCCTGGGCCGACTCGAAGAAGCCGAGGTTCCCCCAACCCGGTGGGACGGCGACCCGCCACTCGCCCCGGCCGTCATCGGACAGGATCGTTACCCCGCGGTCCTGCAGTGCGGCCCGGAAGGCCTCGGTGTTCCCTTGGGCGCGGAGCCGGTAACGGTCGAGCCGGCGGGCACAAAGCTCGGCCACCGTCCCCTGCCCGCGGACGCGGCCCCCGGCCATGATGACCACCCGTTCGCACACGGCCTCGACATCGGCCAGCAGGTGCGTGGAGAGGATGACGGACTTGCCGTGCTCAGTGCCGAGCGTCTTCACCAGCCGGAGCAAGGCATCGCGTCCGGCCGGGTCCAGGCCGCTCGTCGGTTCGTCGAGCAACAGGACGGGCGGGTCGTGGACCAGCGCCTGGGCCAACTTCACGCGCTGCTTCATCCCCGCCGAGTATTCTTCGACACGGCGGTAGCGAGCCTCTTCCAGCTCGAGATAGGAGAGGACCTCGTGTGCCCGGCCCCGGGCCTCCACACGGGGCATGCCGCACAACTCGCCGGCGAGGGCGACGTATTCGACGCCGGTCAGCCCCGGCACCAGGGAATCGGCCTCGGGCATGAAGCCGATCAGCCGTCGCAGTCGCCAGTTCCCTTCCGCCTCGGGATCGCCGCCGAGTTCCTCGTCGAGGACCCGCCCGCTGCCACGCGAGGGGGGAAGAAGTCCCATCAGGACCTTCAGGAGGGTCGACTTGCCGGCCCCGTTCGGACCGAGCAAGCCGGTGCGGCCGGGGGGCAGTTCCAATGTCACGTCGTGCAGGGCGGTGAAACCGCCGAACGTGCGACTGACGGCGTTGAGTACGATGAGCGGCTTCATGTCGTCGTCCGGGTGATCCCCGAGGGCGGCACCGCTGCTCCCCGCCGGTTCCGTCGTCCGGGTTCACTCGTTCCCGTTCGGTCGTTTCCGTTCCTGCCGCTTCCACTCAGTTTCAGAAGTGCAGCAAGATTTTGGGGGGCGGCTTATCGCCCCGGCGTTCGAGTCCGATGGAGAGGACGGCCAGGAGGGGGGCCAAGAAGTTGCACGTCAACCCGAGCCGCTGCCAGGACGTCACCTCGAGGTTGTACTTCGCCAGTTCCTGGTCCTCTTTGTTTTCCACCACGGCGAGGCGGGCCACGCTGGCCCCGGCTTCCTCGCGGAGTTTGGCGATCTCGGGGTTCTCACGGACCATCTTGCGGATCGCCCGTTCCATGCCGAAGCCGCGACTCACCTGGGCGAACATCAGCAGAAAGGCGAGGCCGGCCAGCCCGGCGATGAGCGACTTGCGCCACGGCCAGAGCTTGGCCAGAGGCGGGACCTGCCGCGGGTCGAAGGTGCTCAGGCCGCGATCCGCCCAGGCGAGAGCAACGGCGGCGACGAGCAGGAGCAGGTAGGGGATGAGGACCTCCCAATCCGAACGGAGGTTGTCCAGCCAGGAGCGGTCACCGGGCATGCGTTCTTCCAGGGCGAAGTTGCGGCTCACCGAGCCGAACAGCGCCCGCCAGGGGCTTTGCGAGTAGACCGGATAGCCGCCGAGGTAAGACCCCACCCACGGGAAGAAGGTGGAGACGACCGTCACGGTCAGGAGAATCGCCGGGAGCCAGGCTACCACACGCGGCGAGATCGTGAGCCCCCACGCTCGGGTGTAGCCGCCGGGGAGCACAGGCACGTCGGGGGACGCGGCAGACGACGGGTTTGCTGTAGCGGCCGGGGCCGACGGCGGGGACCGCAGCACCAGTCCCGGCGGCGGCGGCGGCGCGGCCTGAGCCGTAGTGGGCGGGGGCGGCGGTACCAGCCCCGGTGGCGGCGGCGGACGATCGAACGGCGGATCCGTTGACATGGGCGGTGGTTCCGTGTCGGTCAAAGAAAACGGTACCGGTCCCGACGGGGACGACGACTCCGGCTGCGACGACGACGACGACGCCACCGGCTGCGACACCACCGGCTGCGACGCCGCCACCGACAACGGCCGGCTCGGTTCCGATACCGGATCGGTTAGCACTTCTGGCGTGGAACGGGAGGGGAGTTCGAACGCATGGGAACAACTCGGACAGGTCACCTGGCGGTCGGTGAACCCGTCGGGAACCGGCACGGTCTTCATGCACACCGGGCAGATCAGCTTGATCACGGCTCCCTCGTCGGTTGCGGGCCGTCCTCGCGGGACCGAAAAGCGGCCGGCAGGGCTTCGATGATATCGGTCGCGATCAGGGCCGTCTGCCCGAGTCGGCGGGCCGCCAGGTCACCCGCCCGGCCGTGGACCCAGACCCCCAGGACCGCCCCGTCGAAGGCTGAAAGCCCCTGGCCGATCAGGGCCGCTATCACGCCGGTCAGCACGTCGCCACTTCCCCCGGTCGCCATCCCGGGGTTGCCGGTGGTGTTGCGGTACAGCCGCTTCCCGTCGGTGACGATCGTGTTCG
>Ga0308417_1000146_pt1 | contig 54136 bp, 46 predicted proteins | sample HotsprSampleOS65_FD_203528 | JGI IMG/M metagenome (GOLD analysis project Ga0308417, IMG submission 203528) | Hot spring phototrophic mat microbial communities from Octopus Spring, Yellowstone National Park, Wyoming, United States - 20090730_OS65 ... | reverse complement strand
TAGCGATCACAACGCGGCCATCACCATTCTCAACCGGGGCGGACAGCTCCGTTGGTCGTTACGCTCGCCAGAAGGCGGGTTGGGCCAAGAAGCCGCGCGGCTTTAGCCCCTGCGGAGTGTCACAATACCCGATCTCCCGACGCAGTTGTTACAGATGAGGAACGCGAAGCGAGGAACGAGAGGAGAGAAGCGAGGAACGAGAGGGGAGAAGCCTCTATCCTCACGCCTCGCCCCCGCGCCCCGGAGGGACGCGCTACAGATGATCACGACGATCGCGACCGCTTCAACGCTTACTCCGTCCGCAACGCCTGGATCGGGTTCAGCCGCGCCGCCCGCAACGCGGGGAAGAAGCCGAAGATAACGCCGATGCTGGTGGCGATCGCTGTAGCAAGGATGATGGCGTTCAGTGAGACCACCGCCCGTGAACCTTCGGCACGGAAAACATTTTCCAAAACGAAGGTACCCATGAAGGACAGGCCATAGCCCAGAGCCACGCCCAGCATGCCGCCCAGGAAGCACAACACCAGCGCCTCGATCAGGAACTGCTGCAAAATATCCCACTGCCGTGCCCCCACTGCCTTGCGCAGGCCAATCTCCCGTGTGCGTTGCGTCACGCTGACCAGCATGATGTTCATAATTCCGATTCCGCCCACCAGCAGCGAAATGCCTGCAATCGTACCCAGGAAGGCGTTTAGACCCACAATCACCGCCTGTGCTGTCGCTGCATCTTCTTCGGGATTCTCAATGCGGAAATCATTGGTCTGATAGCGTAGGCGATGACGTTCGCGTAGCAGCGCCGTCACCTGCGCAATCGCTGCCTCAACCTGGTCGGCGCTGCGGGCCTGAACGGTGATCTGGCTAACATCGACCCGCCGCGACAACTGGTTGCGAAACAGGCGGCTGCTGGCGGTCTGATAGGGCACATAGATCGTCTCGCCGGGACGGTTAAAGTCGCTCGACACCTGGCTAGGCCGAGTGGTAATCACGCCCGTGACCTCGAAGCTGATGCCGCCGATAGTCAGGCGTTGGCCGACGGCGCGGGCCATATCGCCATACAGCGTCTCGGCCACCTCATAGCCAATCACCGCTACCCGCGCCCGGCTACGCTCTTCGTCGTCGTCGTAGAAGCGTCCGAGCGCCAGTTCGTGGCTGGCGATGGTGAAGTGGCCGGGCGTAATGCCCTTGATGGGATAGAAGTACCGTTCACGGCCAGCACTGACAATCGCGTTGGCATTATATTCCACCGCCACCGCCCGCACTGCTGGCGCAACTCCTGGTCGCATCATCGCTGCCGCATCGTCTGCCGTCAGGCGTGGAGCCAGTATCTCATCGGTATCCGTGCTGTCAACCTGGGGCAGAATATAGAAGACGCCAATGCCCAGGCGGTAGAACTCGTTCTGAAAATAGTTGGACAGCCCGTTGCCAATCGCCAGCATGCCCACCACTGCGCCCACGCCGATAATAATGCCGAGCATGGTCAGCAATGCCCGCGCCTTGTTGCTCATCAATGCAGTCCAGGCAATGCGAAAAGCTTCAAAGATGCTCATGCTGCTTTCTTTCTGTTTGTGACACGATGCGTCTTCACGTCTGCGTGCGTCCTGAACGACTGAAGTCGTTACTACATGCCGCACGTCTGCGCGTCACGTCCGTGCGTCTTCCCGTCCGTACGTCTTCCCGTCCGTGCGTCCTCGCGCCTTCGCGTCCTCGCGTCCTCGCGTCCTCGCGTTCGCACGTTGGAACGTTCGCACGTTCGCACGTTTAGGATGCTTTTGCGTTAAACATAGAGCAATCCTCCAAGAGTCGTGAAAAACAGGAGTCCCGGCTTTAGCCGGGCCGGGACGCTCGTTGACCATTGGGATAGGATTGCTATAGTCCGCTGTCCAGGACTACTCATAGCGTAGCGCCTCGATCGGGTTGAGCCGTGCCGCCTGGAGCGCGGGGAAGAAGCCAAACGCCAGGCCAATCGCAGCGGAGATGACCGTTGCCAGCAGGATTGCCTCTGCTGTCACTGTGGCCCGCGCTCCCTCCGCCTGGAACAGGCCCACCAGTACAAAGGTGCCAATAAACGACAACCCGTAGCCCAGCAGAATGCCGAACGCGCCACCTACCAGACAGAGCGTGATCGCCTCAATCAAAAACTGCTGCAAAATATCCCACCGCCGGGCACCGACTGCCTTGCGCAGGCCGATCTCGCGTGTGCGCTCGGTTACGCTGACCAGCATCATGTTCATAATGCCAATCCCACCCACCAGCAGCGAGATGCCGGCCACCATTCCCAGGAAGGCGTTAAAGCCGCCCACGACCGCGCCGATAGTGGCCGTAATCTGATCCAGGCTGATAATCGTGAAGTCGTTGTCCTGATAGGTCAGGCGGTGCCGTTCGCGCAGTAGCAGCGTCACCTGGCGGATCGCCTCATCGACCTGGTCGCGCTCGCGGGCCTGTACGGTGATACTATGAACATCAACGCGGGAAGAAACCTGGTTGCGGAACAGGCGACTGCGCCCGGTCTGATAGGGCACAAACACCGAGCGGTTGGGATTGCCACCCGGCCCGCCGCCGCTCTGCTCCGGGACGATGATGCCAATTACCTCAAACCGCACGCCATTGATCGTAATCCGTTCGCCCACGGCGCTGGTCGTATATCCAAACAACTGCTCGGCTACTTCGGGGCCAATCACCGCCACTCGTGCTTGGTTGCGCTCATCCTCCTCGGTGTAGTACCGTCCGGCACGCAGCGTATTCGCCATAATCGAGAAGTGACCCGGCGTCACTGCCCGCACCGCATAGCTCTGACGCTCGCCAGCCGCGCTGACAGTGGCATTGATGCTGTACTCCGCCACCACGGTCTTGACCGCAGGCGCAGCACCGGACTGCAGAATGGCTGCCGCGTCGGCGGCGGTGAGTTGCGCCGATTGTTGTATATCCACGCGGCGGGTGTCTACAAACGGGCCGACATAGAAGACCCCGACGCCAAAGTTGCTGAACTGCTGGTCGAGGAAGGCCTGAAAGCCCGCGCCGATCGCCAGCATACCGATCACCGCTCCGACACCGATGATAATGCCGAGCATGGTCAGTAGCGAGCGCAGTTTATTGGCCCGCAGCGCCGTAAATGCAACCCGTATGGCCTCAAAAATACTCATAGGCTTTCCTGTTACAGGACTTGCTAACACGGCGTGCCTGAAGGCGCAGGCGACCCACACAATGCCCGCCTGCGCGGGCTGACCAGGCCACGCAGGTGGCTCTGGCACCCGTTGCCGAAGCGGTTACGCCCTCGGCAACGGGCACGTTCGAATGTGCTAACGTTCCAGCATCTCAATAGAGAACTGCGCTACCACCTCATCGCTCTCGATCATCCCATCGCGCACACTGATCACCCGCCGGGCGTGGCGGGCAATCTCCGGTTCGTGCGTCACTAGAATGACTGTGATGCCCTGCTCTTGATTGAGGCGCTCAAAAATGTCCATAATCTCCTCGCCTGTGCGTGAGTCCAGAGCACCGGTTGGCTCATCGGCCAGAATAATGCGTGGATTGTTGACCAGCGCGCGTGCAATCGCCACCCGCTGCTGCTGTCCACCTGATAACTCGTTCGGCTTATGATACAGCCGTTCACCCATGCCCACCGCCTCCAGTGCTGCCCGCGCCCGTTGTTGGCGCTGGCCGTTCCCGCTATACAACAGCGGCAACTCGACATTGCGCAGGGCTGTGGTGCGCTGGAGCAGCATATACTGCTGGAACACAAAGCCGATCTTCTGGTTGCGGATCGCCGCCAGTTGATTGTCGTTTAATCGCCCGACATCGACACCATCAAGCAGATATACCCCGCCACTGGGCTGATCCAGGCAACCAATAATGTTCATCAGCGTACTCTTGCCGCTCCCGGAAGGCCCCATAATCGCCACCATTTCGCCCTCGGCGATCGTGAGCGAGACGCCGCGCAATGCCTGTACCGTGAGATCACCCATCTTGTAGGACTTGAACAGATCGCGCACTTCGATTACAGCACTCATCGCCACCTCATCCGCCAAAGGGATTGAACGTCGTAACCACGTCCTGCACCAGCACCTCATCGCCTGGTTCGAGACCACTGACGATTTCCACAAACTCGCGGTCACTCAGGCCGAGTTGCACCGCGCGCCGTTCGCTGGCGGGAAGATTGGGCTGTGGCGGCGGGCCGTCGGCTGGAAGCAGCACAAAACTCTGGCCGGCTTCAGACTGCACGGCCCGGCGTGGTACGATCACCACATCTTCCTTGCGCAACGTCACAATCTCCACCACTGCCGTCATCCCCGCTCGCACGGGCGCGTCACCCGCATCAAGCGCCACCGTCACCTCATAGGTCGTTGTGCCCTGATCGCTCTTATCGGCGGTGGGCGCAATATCGGTAACGGTACCGGCCACGTCGCTTTCGGGCAGTGCATCGAGAATAACCCGCACCTGCTGCTCGATGTCAACCTGAGCAATATCCAGTTCATCAATCGGCACCTTGACCTGCAGGTGCTGCACATCGGCAATAATGATCGCCGCGTTGCTGCTGCTGCCCGAAGGCGTGTCACTGCGTTCCCCAACGCGCAGGTTGACACGGGTCACCGTGGCCGCAAATGGCGCGGTCAGTGTGGCCCGCTCCAGATCACGCTGCGCCTCCTTGACCGCAATCTCAGCGCGGGCAATAGCGGCCTCGGCACGGGCAAATTCACTGGCCTGCGGGTCGGCCAGCAATTTCTCCAGTTGCATCTGGGCCTCGGTGACACTGGCCTGCTCGGCTGCCAGAGTGCTACTGCGGCGGGCACCGGTCAGTTCGGCCAGTTTCGCCTGGGCGCGTTGTACGTCGGCACGCGCATCGGCCAGATCTTCGGGGCGTGAACCGGATAGCACATCGTCCAGTTTTGCCTGGGCATCACGCAGGCTGGCTTCATTCTGCTGCAGCGTGGTTATTTCCGCCGTGCGGGCTTCCTCATATGCAATTCGCCGCTGCTCCAGAACTGTCTCGGCATCCTGGATCGCTCGTAGCGCAGCGACTTCTTTGTCCTTATCTGCCTGCGGCAACTCACGATTGAGGCGACGCAACGCTTGCTCTTGCTCGCGATTATCCCAATAGATCTGGCTATACTCGTCCTGCCGGTTGCGCACCTCGTTAGCCGCTGTCTCCATATCCAGGCGCGCCCGCTCCTTGGCCGCAGCCAGCTGGCTACGCGCTTCGGCCAGGGTGGCCTCGGCACGTTGCACGGCAGTCTCGGCCTCAACGCGATCCTTTGTCTCCGGGCCGCTCGCCAGTCGCTCCAGTCGTGCCTGCGCTCGCTCCAGATCGGCGCGGGCAGCGGCAATATCGGCCTCGGTGACACTGCTGGCGGTCTGCTGATACTGGCTCTGGGCACGGGCGATACGCGCCTGAGCCTCGGCGATCTCCTGCGGTGTTGCTCCTTCCAGCAGCGCCTGATAGTCGGCCCGTTGCTGGAGCAGGTCGGCCTGCGCCTTCTCCAGGCTCAGTTGCAAATCGGTCGTATCAATCCGCGCCAGCGGCTGATCGGGTGTGACGTGATCACCCGCCTTGACCAGCACCTCTGTCACCGTACCATGCACCTCAAAATTGAGTTGCGCCTGGGTGACTGGCTCGACATCGCCAGTAGCATCAACGGTCGCTTCAAGCGTACCCTGCGTAGCGGTGACAAGCTGCCAGCCAGGCGGGAGATCTGTTGTGTCGGCAGCAATGTGGCGCTGCCAGATCGCGCCCCCCACTGCCAACGCCACAATCAACAGCAGACTCGCACCGATCAGTAGCGCACATCCGATGCGTCGGCGGGGTGATTTTGTCGTCGTCATAATGGTTGTTCCTTACACAATACGGTACAGGCGGTGTCCCAACGCTCCCGGCTTCAGCCGGGCTATCCCTCCGACCAGGCTTCAGCCGGGACTCCAGGTTACCATTGATACAGGTCTACTATATTATCTGCGAGGCGGGTAACAGACGTTGTTACCAGTTGAACCCTGCACTGATCTTTTCTTTAGCAGGACGTACATGGTCGCTTGAACTAGACGTCTTTTGCGCCTGCGGCCGCGGGGTTCGTCGAAGCGTTGAAGCATTGAAGCGCTCAAGCGCTCGAACATTCCCCTGCTTGAATGCTCAGACCGCTCCCCCGCTTTGAAGGAGCGCTCTGCCGAAGGCGAAAAGACGAGTTGACCATGCAACCGCGTAAGTCCTATTTAGTATCTCATCATACGACGGAAAAGGGCATCAGGCAGTTGCAGGATTTTGGGAGTCCACTCTGGCTGATGATCAGCCACCAGACGCTCAAAATCTGCTCAGACTTTCGACTGAGGTGTGACCCCAACTTTAGAATGAGGAACGTTTATATCATGAGTTAATAGCTATAATCCAGAAAAGATGGTATCATGTCCACGGAAAATCCAGAATCGCAAGTATCTGAACAGGAAGATATGATAGGCAAACCTCATCCGGATTATAACCCGCTCATCCGCCGCCGTACGCCCTGCCATAGTCGTCGTCCATACTGGAATATCTTGCACTGGCGCTCTGTACAGGCCAGTCACCTGCGCATTGCGCTGCTGCGCACGCCCGTGATCCTTATGCTGGCGGTATGCCTGAGTGTAGTCGCCAGTCTGCTGCTCGTGAGTCGCGCGTATCAGAATCGCATCTTGCCCAATGTCACCATTCGCGGGATCGATGTCGGTCAGTTAGCACCAGCCAGGGCCCATGCAATACTGGCACAGCACCATGCCGATTTCCTGGCACAGCCAGTCACCTTTGTGCTGGGCGAGCATACCTGGACGCCAACACCGGAACAGCTAGGTATCATGCTTGACCTGGATGACGCGATCTCGCGAGCCGCCGTCACCGGGCACGGCCTCGATCCACTGACTGGCATCCACATCGGGTGGGCTATCTGGCGCGGCGGCTTTGAAGTTCCGCTGCATCTGCGGGTTGACCAGCGGCAGCTTCAGGAATACCTGCTGGATGTGGCACGCACGGTTGATACCCCACCTCACGATGCGGCGCTGATGGTGAGCGAAGGCCGGATTTACTATGCCGCCGCGCAGACGGGCCGCCAGTTGTTGGTAGATGATACCATTCAGGACGTGATAGCCGCACTCCAGACGTTGCAACCACAGACGATCCCCTTGCGCACGCGCCTGCTCCATCCAGTGGTAACCGATATGCACGCCACCGTAGCCGAACAACAACTCCGGCAGTTGCTCCAATCGCCCGTAACCCTGACAGCAGGTGAGCGCACCTGGATATGGACGCCGGAAAAGATTGGCTCACTGGTGCGCCTCAGCCTCGTGCCTGATCCCAATGGGCCAGGCGAGCAGGTAGTGGCCAGCCTGGATCAGCGACGATTGCGGCGCTGGTTGGAGCAATTGGGAGAAGAAGTGTATGTTGCACCGGTTGAACCCCGCCTGCGCTTTGCCACCAGCGGGTTGCAGATTATCCGCGAGGGTAGCGATGGTGTTCGACTGGACGTTGATCAGGCGGTGGAGCAACTGATGACCGGGTTGTGGCACGATGAGCGCACGCTGAAGTTGCCGGTGCAAGTAATCCAACCCCAGGTACGACCAGAGACGCTGGCGAGCCTGGGAATTGTGGAACTGGTGGCCCAGGGCAAAAGTAGTTTCCTCAACTCCGAGCCATACCGCATCACCAATATCATCGCCGGGGCGCGACGCATGGACGGAGTACTGATTGCGCCTGGCAGCGAGTTCTCGTTCAATCGTACCATCGGTGCAATCAATACCGCGAATGGCTTTACCCGTGGCTATGCGATTGTGAATGGGCGCACACAGCTAGAGTGGGGCGGCGGTGTGTGCCAGGTCTCAACGACGGTGTTCCGGGCGGCATTCTGGGCAGGTGTGCCGATTACCGAACGGAACCAGCACACTTTTCGCATTACCTGGTATGAAAAGTTTGAGCCGATTGGGATGGATGCGGCGATCTTTACCGGCCCGGGGGGCTACGATGTGCGCTTTGTGAATGACACCGGGCACTGGTTGCTTATGGAAGCCTATGCCGATACGACGAATGAGGTATTAACGATTAATCTCTACGGCACCCGACCTGACCGTGAAGTCATTCAGTCCCCACCGCAGGTCACGTATCCCGGTGGTGGGTATACGAATGTCAACATCGGCCGCACGGTGCGCCGCTCCGATGGCACGGTGATCTCCCAGGACAACTTCTTTAGCCGCTTCCGTCCGTGGTAGGAGCGTCGGAGCGTTCGAGCGTTGAAGCGTTGGAGCGCAAAGCGCAAAGCGTTCGAGCGTTGGAGCGCAGCGGTGTCCCCCATCGGAGCGCGAGCAGGGCGATCGTCGTGCCCCCGACCATCTGGCCCGCTGCGCATGCCCTCGCCGCCGCCGCGTCGGAGAGGGCGACCCCGTGCTGCGCCCACCGCCACCGAGCGTTGGAGCGCAGCGGTGTCCCCCGTCGGGGCGCAGCACGGGCGGCGGTCGTGCCCCCGACCATCTGGCCCGCTGTGCATGCCCCCGCCGCCACGATGGGGAGGGCGACCCCGTGCTGCGCCCACCGCCACCGTCACCGAGCGTTGGAGCGCAAAGCGCAAAGCGTTGGAGCGTTGGAGCGGGGGAGCGTTCGAGTGTTCGAGCGTTCGAGTGATGGGCAACGAATAACCGCAGAGGCCATGCCCCCTTCCATGTCATGCTGACCCTTCGGCTCCGCTCAGGGTAAACGACGGAAGCATCTCGCTGTATTGCAATGTCAAATCAGCACGATCGTTCGCATTCGCTCACGATGATATAGTGTTGTAGGGTGGTTCGCTGCGTGGGGCAGGGCTGTGCCCCGCTCCACCGCTTCCATCTTCTCTCCTCGTATTCTCTATAAGTCCTCTATACCAACATTCATTGCAACGGGTTGCTGTCAGCTCCCCCGCCCGGCGGCTGAAGCTGCGGGCGACCATCGGCGAAGCCAGCCTGCGCTGGCTCCCAGACGTATCCTGCACCATCACGGTGGTCAACCACGAGTACCACCGATCTTGCCCGCACTATTCCCCCGTGTTATACTTGTATCCAGAATGGTAACAATAACATCCTGATAATCCGACTGAGCTAGAGCAAGCCTCTACCGCAACGAAATATTGGATTTCCAGGCGCAATCCCTGAATCCGGTGTTTCACGGCAGGTTTAGAATTGCTATTGCGCTGTTGTGTGAACAGAATACGCGTATTGCTGACGGGAGAGGTACGTACCTCTCCCACATTCATGTCTCATCAAATCGGTTCAACGACGCTGTTCCACCGGTTACGTCAACCTGTATACGAACAGGAGTTACGCTATGAAAGCGGTCGTTATGGCGGGCGGAGAAGGAACACGCCTCCGCCCACTCACGATTAATCGCCCCAAACCCATGGTTTCTCTGGCCGATCGGCCGGTCATGCATCATATCATAGAGCTTCTCAAGCTACACGGCATTACCGATATTGTAATCACGGTTCAATATCTGGCAAATATTATCCAGGATTATTATGGTGATGGCAGCAACTATGGTGTAACCATTACCTATTCCCTCGAAGAAGTACCGTTAGGAACGGCTGGTAGTGTAAAAAATGCCGAGCATTTACTGCAAGAACCGTTTCTGGTTATCTCCGGTGACTCACTGACCGATTTCAATCTCACCCAGATCATTGATGCCCATCTCAACACCAGAGCGACGGTGACCATAACCTTGACTCGTGTGCCGAATCCGCTCGACTACGGGGTGATTATTACTGATGAACAGGGGAATGTGCGGCAGTTTTTGGAAAAACCAAGCTGGGGCGAAGTTTTTTCGGATACGGTCAATACCGGTATTTATGTTCTCAATCCCGACGTTTTTGCCTATATTGAAAGAAACAAAGTCGTTGACTGGTCAAAAGATGTCTTTCCATGCATGCTCAAACATGAAGAGAAACTGATGGGCCATATTGCCCATGGGTATTGGACCGATGTGGGAACAATTGAGGAATATATTCGCGCAACCGGTGATTACCTGGCGGGCAAGGTCAACCTCCCCCGTGTTGGCCAGCATATCGGCGGCGGCATATGGGTCGAGCGCGATGTCGAAATCGCGCCCGATGCGCAATTGCACGGGCCGATCTTCCTTGGACATGGGGCCAAGATTAAAGATGGTGTGATTATTCATGGACCGTCGGTCATTCGCGATTACACGATTATAGATAGTCGTGCCAATATTGACCGCTCGATCATCTGGCGCAATTCCTATATCGGCGAGCGGGCCGAACTGCGCGGCGTGATCGTGTTGCGGCAGTGCACCATTCGCAATCGCGCCGTGTTGTTTGAGGGTGTGGTGGTAGGTGATGGGGTGCAAATTGGCAGTGGGGCAGTGATCCAGCCCAATGTAAAGATCTGGCCCAGCAAGGAGGTAGACGAGGGGGCCACTGTCACCAACAGTATTATCTGGGGCAGCCAGGGCCGGCGTGTTCTCTTTGGACGCCACGGTATCACCGGCCTGGTCAATGTAGAGATTACCCCTGAGTTTTGTGCCCGGATCGGTGCTGCCTATGGTGCCACGCTACCCCGTGGTTCGGTGGTGACGATCAATCGTGACGCACACTACACGCCGCGCATGCTTAAGCGGGCGTTGATTGCAGGCTTGCCCTCGGCCGGGGTGAATGTGGTTGACCTGCGCACAATGCCCATCCCTGTCGCCCGCTACTTTACGCACGCCAGCGGTGCGGCCGGTGGCATTCACGTGCGCCTGTCTCCTGCTGATACACGGGTGGTGGACATTAAGTTCTTTGATCAGTCTGGACTAGACATTAGTAGCAGTGTGGAACGTAAGATTGAACACACCTTCTTTCGTGAAGATTATCGCCGAGTTTATCTGGACGAAATCGGGCGGATTGTCTATGGTAACGACGTTGAAAAAACGTACATTGATGCTTTCCTGAATGCGTTGAGTCCCGATGCGCTGGAGCGTATGACCCGCGATTTTAGCCTGGTGATAGATTACGCCAATGCCAGCGCCAGCGGTATTCTCTCGGCTATTTTGCGCCGCTTGCATGTGGATGTCATCGAGTTGAATGCAAATCTCGATGAGCGGCGGTTGATCCAGACTGTCACCCAGTTTGAGGAGGGCATGCAACGCTTGATGAAAATCACGCCGGTCGTAAACGCCAATCTGGGGGTGCGTATTGACAGCGGCGGCGAGAAGATTTTCCTGATTGATGACACGGGGCGCCGTCTACCGGGTATTCAGTCGCTGGCGGCAGTGACGGCACTGGTACTACAAGCGCATGGTGGCGGTACGGTGGCAGTGCCGGTGACGGCTCCACGTGCTTTTGAAGAACTGGCTGAACGCTATGGTGGTACTATTATTCGTACCCGGGCCACCCTTGGTGCTTTGATGCAGACGGCCTCTGAACGACCGGATCTGCTGTTGCTCGGTGATGGTACTGGTAATTACATCTTTCCATCTTTTTATCCCATTGCCGATGGTATGTTTGCTATCATTAAAATTATGGAGTTGCTCATTCTGAATGCGATTAGCCTCAGCGACATGGTGCGCAAGCTGCCGATTTATCACCTGAAACAAACGAAGGTACCCTGTCGTTGGGAACACAAGGGCAAGGTGATGCGTATTCTGAACCAGCAATACCAGGAACGTCAGCTCGATCAGGTTGATGGCATCAAGATTGACCTGGGCGGTGAGTGGGTTCTTATCCTGCCGGATCCCGATGGCCCGTTTTTCCATGTGATTGCCGAGGGAACCAGCGAGGATCAGGCCCACGTGTTAACCGAGAAATATGCTGGCCTGGTTGCCGGGTTACAGTGAGCCGGGCGAGCCTGACACCAGGCTTTCTATAGTTTGTACAATATAAACTTGACAAAATTGTTGCATGTAGCTACAATCGTGCTGGTCATTTTGTTCTCTTTTTAGACAAGGTTTCAGATGTTCCATGTTGACATAATCTATGAAGGAACGACTCTCCTCAATGCTACACCGTCCCGGCAAAGAAAGTCGTTACTCTCATACTCCAGCGGGACATCCTCTGGGTAGGAAGGCGCGGTGCCGGCGAGAAGTGAGGGAAGAGGAGAGAGGGTTCTCTCCTTTCGTTCCCCACTTCTCAGTTCTCGCTCGGCCCCCGCACTCCGTCGGAAATGAAGTCTCGTTGTCGTGTTATGTTGCCCAACCGTAAAGTATCGACGAATCTTGTCTTAGTGCATGAAAGGCGTTTCCTATGACTGTTGAGCGGCCAGAAGCATTTGATTTCCTGGGGCCAAAGACGTTAATCGGGCCAGAGTTAAAAGTTGGCGATACCGCACCGGATTTTACGTTGTTGAATGCGAAACTAAAACCTGTTCGTAAAAGTGATCTGGCAGGAAAGCCCATGTTGATCAGTGTTGTTCCTTCGTTAGATACAAGTGTATGTAGTAAACAGACGGTGCGGTTTAACCAGGCGGCGGCCACGCTTGGCGAGCGAGTCCACTTCATCACCGTCAGTGCCGATCTGCCGTTCGCTCAGGCTCGTTGGTGTGGGGCGAATGACGTCACATCAGTGCAAACGCTCTCGGATCACCGTGATATGAGTTTCGGCGATGCCTATGGTACGCACATTAAGGAAGCGCGCGTTGAGAGCCGGGCGGTCTTTGTGGTTGATGCAGACGGGATTATTCGGTATGCGGAGTATGTACCGACTGCCGGGCAGGAGCCGAACTACGACGCGGCACTGGATGTGTTGCAGCAATTGCTGGGCTAGTTTTATTTGACCCGAGGTACGCGGTAGCTTGCATCGCATGCCTTTTTCGCCTGCGGACGCGGGGAAGAGACTCTCGTTTGGCTGCCAATTTTCGCCTTCGGCGAAAATTGGCAGCCAAAAAAAGAAAAGTACCGCTCTGCCGAAGGCGAAACCCATGTGATGATGAGCCACTGCGTACCTCGTATCATGTGAGGTAACAGGAGCGCAGTGATTGCTGTGCGGATGCAGGATCATTCCTGCGCTGCTGCCTGTTGTGCTATGAACGCTGCCCCTTGCCCACCCGGGTGTTGATCGGTACACCAGCCTGGCACAGCGGGCACTCCGCCGCATCCCACGACTCCAGCGGTACATTGACCAGCGCGATCAAGTCGGGCACGTCCAGCGCTGAAGCGGTTAATCCGCCACGATTGCACAGCGCTCCCAGGCCAACCACAGTGCCGCCCGTCACCTGTACTGCCTGCACCACCTGGCGTGCTGACCCGCCCGTCGTCAGTACATCCTCCACCACCAGCACGCGCTGCCCGGCCAGCAGATCGGCATAGCCGCGCCGGAACACGCGCCGCCGCTCGGCCCCGGCTCCCTCTTCCTCGGCATAGACCGCCAGTACGGGCCGGCCAGTCAATGCCTGCAAATGATGCGCCACCCACTGAGCCATAATGACGCCGCCGATCGTGGGGCCAGCCACCACCGCCACCTCAGCGGCGCGAAATCGGGCCGCAATGCTGGCACAGATTTGACTCGTCGCTTCCGTGTGTGGATAGAGGGCATCCTTGTTGACATAACTACTACCATGGCGACCGGAGGTGTAGACGATATGGCTGTTGGTGATTAGCGCGTTGACCCGTTCGAGAATCGCCAGAATGTCGGCTTCATGCAGCGGATCAACCGCTGACGATACTGGCTCAGATCGAAGCATGACAAAATTCCTTTGCTTGACAGTGCCCATGGCACATGCTATAATCCCAGAAGCTATACATGGGCGCATAGCTCAGCTGGTTAGAGCGCGATCCTGATAAGATCGAGGTCCCTGGTTCGAGTCCAGGTGCGCCCACCACGGTCTATCATACCGGACAGTCGGGAGTGCGTACAGTCAGCCACGCTACTCACTGCCTTTTTTTTATTGACCAGCAACCACCACCAGGGGCGATAGCTCAGTTGGGAGAGCACCTGCTTTGCACGCAGGGGGTCAGGGGTTCGAATCCCCTTCGCTCCACCATTTTCTGAATAAGTCGGAACACATTACTGCATAACTCAGGGTATAATTCCTGCGTTGCCGCGGCAGTGATGCCCTGCCACATCCAGCGAAAATCCTATGCCTTGCCAGGCAACGATGGCACTGCACGGTCGTTCGTTGCGGGGCAAGGCGTGTGTTGCCTGCATTGTGGGCTATGTTCCCATTGGCATCCATTGAGTGCAATGCGGACACCCGCGATCATTGCCTCACATTGCCGCACCATGTCCATCCATAGCGGGTAATGGAGGAATGCGGGCAATGCAATCCATCCGACCCGTGCAAGGTTCCCGGTAAACGAATAGGCACCAGAATTCGTTGGCGGAGGCCGTAGTGAAGCAACAAGACACCCCGACATTCGTGGTCGCATGGGTGGCCCTCTGCATGGATAGCTCTGTCCTACTCCGCCTCCATCAGCACGCGCAACGTTTCGGCGGCACAACGCTCCCAGCGAAACGCCGCAGCCCGTGCCAGGCCGCGGCGGCGGAGTTCGTCACGGAGCGCCGCATCGGTGACCAGTCGGGCCAGCGCTGCCGCCAGCGCTGCCGTGTTCAGCGGGTCAACCAGCAGTGCCGCATCACCGGCCACCTCTGGCAACGAAGAGGTCGTACTGGTCAAAACCGGTGTACCGCAGGCCATCGCCTCGAGTACAGGCATGCCAAAGCCTTCATACAGCGAGGGAAAGACAAACGCCAGCGCCGCGCTCAACAGGGCCGGGAGATCGGCATCGGCCACATAGCCAGGAAAACGCACCAGCGTGGTGAGATCCAGTTCGGCAACGCGGCGCTCGATCTCGCTCGTCAACCAGCCTGGCTTGCCAGCGATAACCAGTTGCGGGCATTGCGTATATCCCAGCCAGTCACGGCAACACTGTGCAAACGCCTCGATCAGGCGTAGCAGGTTTTTACGAGGCTGAATTGTACCTACGTAGAGGAAATAGGGTGCACGAATGCCATAGCGTGTGAGTATGGTACGTATCGTGGAACCGCATGTGACCGGCTGAAACTGCGATGTGACACCGTGATAAACCACACTGATCTTTTCGGGAACCACACCACAGTGCCGGATCAGATCGCGGCAGGTGGCCTGTGAGATAGCGATGACGCGCCAGGCGGCACGGGCGCTCCAGCGTGTGGTCAGACGTAACTCCAGGCGGCGGGCGGCGGTGTGTGCTGCGGGGAATGCCAAATAGCCCAGATCGTGGATGGTGACGACACTTCGCGGCGGATGCACGAGGGGCAACACATGCGCCGGGACAAATAGGACATCGGGCGGGTGCCAGCGCATTTCGAGGCTCAGACGGGCATGCGTCCACAGCCGGGGGCAGGGGATAGAGCGCAAGGCCATATTCGGGCCGAGCAGCGGCAGTATAGGGGGCAAACCGTTGCAGTAGAGGGTATAGCGCCGTACACGATCCAGTCGTGCCAGAGCCGCGATCAGGTCATAGCTGTAGCGTTCGGTGCCGGTACGAGCCGTTACCGCGAGGCGACTCGCATCAATGCCAATATGCATAGGACAGGGATAACGCTGTGACGTTCTCCGTCGCCTGAAGGCGACGGCTTCTCAGCCAACGCACGGCACAACCGCCCACATTACCGGCTGACCGCTCCACCCAGGCGGGGTTGGGAAAGCCAACATCACAATCAGTCAGAGAACAATTGTACGGCATCGTGGTGTTGCTGTTTAGTATCTCCTCTCTTTGGAGGAGGGGCGTATTCCGCTGTCACCTTCAGGCGACAGTCGGCTATTATGGAGGCGACGGCGGGATTTGAACCCGCGCATGGCGGTTTTGCAGACCGCTGCCTTGCCACTTGGCTACGTCGCCACCCTGACCAGCCAATTGTAGCATACTGGCTGGTTGCTGGCAAGTGGCCGTTCGAGGGTGCGTGGTGGGCTGGTCAGGGCCGTAACGCGAACGCGCTGTTGCCATCTCCAACACGCAGTGCTGCTTTAATTGAGATCATCACCGCTGAGACTGTCGCGCAAAATGTCCAAATTTTCAAGCGCAAGGCCCGTGCCGATGGCAACACAGTTGGCGGGCTGATCGGCCACGTAGCAAGGCACACCCGTCACCTGAGTCAGGAGTTCATTGATACGGCGGAGCATCGCCCCTCCCCCTGTCATCAACATGCCCTTGTCGATAATATCACTGGATAGCTCGGGCGGTGTTTCGACCAGCACGGCCCGCACGGCATTCACAATCGCCTCCAGAGGTTCCTGGATAGCTTCCGTAATCTCGTTCGAGTCAACTTCGATCGTGCGTGGTAAGCCAGCCACTTGATCGCGCCCACGCACCTGCATCGTCATAGGGCGCTCAAACGGCAACGCCGAGCCAATTTCAATTTTGACACTTTCGGCGGTACGCTCGCCGACTAATACATTGTATTTGCGCTTGATATAGGCGGCAATAGCTTCATCAAACTTGTTGCCACCCACTCGTACCGAACTACTGACGACAATATCGTTCAGCGAAATCACCGCGACTTCGGTGGTACCACCGCCAATATCGACGATTAAATTCCCGGAGGGCTGCGCGACGGGGATGTTGGCACCAATGGCTGCCGCCAGTGGCTCGCGAATCAGCCAGGCATGGCGTGCCCCGGCTGCCAGTGCAGCATCACGCACGGCTCGCATCTCAACGCTGGTAACACCGGCCGGAATACAGATCATAACCTCCGGCTTGCTCACATGAATGCGGCCAGTTGCACGCCCGATAAAATACTTCAGCATCGCCTCAGTCACGACATAATCGGCAATCACACCATTGCGTAGTGGGCGCACAATCTCGATACTCTCCGGCTCACGTCCAAGCATCGCCAGCGCTTCGGCACCAACGGCTCTCACCCGACTGGTTCGGGTGGAGATAGCCACCACCGATGGTTCTGAAACAACGATCCCCTTGCCCTTCACATAGACCAGCACATTCGCTGTCCCCAAATCAATGCCAATTTGCCGCGCCATATTTCCCTCAAATCCGTACCTACTACTGCCGACGTATCTTCCGCAACTGAGCAACACGTAGCCGTACCATGGCACGGCGCAGTTCAGCCTCGGCCAGCGCCATATCCTGGTCACTCTGCCGCTGACGCAGACGTTCCTCGGCCTGCACACGCGCTCGTTCCGCACGTACCTCATCAATCTCATCTGCACGCTCAACGGTGTCGGCCAGTATCGTAACACGATTCGACAAGACCTGCATAAAGCCCCCGAAGAGCGCAAAGGGAGTGCGTTCGTTGCCTTTAATAATGTCCAGTTCCCCAATATCCAGAACTGTTAGCAGCGGTGCATGCCGGGGCAGAATACCAACCCGTCCATCTCTGGTCGGTACATTCAATTGATCAACCTCATCTGACAGTACCACACGTTCAGCGGTGACGATCTCTAGATGCAAGGGCATTGTTGTACCTCTTCCTTATACCAATCGTTTCTCTTGCTCGCAACCATTGCTGATTGTACCAGTGTCCCCGTTCTGAGAAGCGGTTGCCCGCAGGGGTGTGGGAGCCTGCGGCTCCAGGAACTCTTCCTTTGAGGCCATGGTAGCGGCAAAGCTGTTACCATGGCCTGAACAGGTGACGCCGAGGGGAGGCGTGGAGAGGAGGCCACTCCATTTGAACGGGAACCCAGGCGTATTCCTCTGTCATGTGCCCGCCGCAGTGACCACAACTGTATGCTCCCTATGCCGCCTGTTTCGCCTCAAACTCGGCGATGACATCGTCGAGTCCCCCCTGCATAAAGAAGTACTGCTCAGGAATATGATCGACCTCACCGGCGAGTAGCCGCGCAAAACTCTTCACCGTTTCGCTAATCGGGACATACTTGCCGGGACGGCCGGTAAATTGCTGAGCAACTGTGAATGGCTGGCTAAAGAAGCGCTCAATTTTGCGGGCGCGCTGCACCGTTAGCTTGTCCTCATCGCCCAACTCTTCCATGCCCAGGATGGCGATAATGTCTTGCAAGTCCTTGTAACGCTGCAAGATGCGCTTGACTTCCTGGGCCACTCGGTAATGCTCATCACCCACGATGAGCGGATCCAGGATGCGGCTGGTTGACGTCAGCGGATCGACAGCCGGGTAGATGCCCTTATCAGAAATGCTGCGTTCCAGTGTAATCGTGGCATCGAGGTGGGCAAACGTCGTGGCCGGAGCCGGGTCAGTGTAGTCATCGGCGGGCACATACACTGCCTGCATGGACGTAATCGAGCCGCGTCGGGTTGACGTAATGCGCTCCTGTAACTCGCCCATTTCGGTTCCCAGGGTTGGTTGATAGCCTACCTGCGAAGGCATACGGCCCAGCAGCGATGAGACCTCGGAACCAGCCTGCACAAAGCGGAAGATATTGTCGATAAACAACAACACGTCGCGCCCTTCATCGCGGAAATACTCAGCCATTGTCAGTGCGGTCAGCGCCACCCGCAAGCGAGCGCCGGGTGGCTCGTTCATTTGCCCAAACACCATGACGGTTTTGTCAAGCACCGTGGTGTGCTCATCGATCCGTGCTTCACGCATTTCGCGGATCAGGTCATTGCCTTCACGTGAACGCTCTCCAACCCCCGCAAACACCGAGAAACCGGACTGTTCTTTGGCAATGTTGGCGATCAACTCCTGAATAACCACTGTCTTGCCCACGCCAGCTCCACCAAAGATGGCCGTTTTGCCACCACGGGTAAAGGGTGCCACCAGGTCAATCACTTTGATCCCGGTCTCAAACACTTGCGTCTGAGTATCCTGCTCTTCAAACGAAGGTGGCTCGTGGTGAATCGGGCGCGTCTCAACCACATTTATGCCCCCCGCCTCATCGATCGGATCGCCCAGGACATTGAAGACACGCCCTAGTGTCGGCTGTCCGACCGGTACGGCAATCGGCTTGCCGGTATCGATGACCTTCAACCCGCGCCGTAAGCCGTCAGTGGTACTCATCGCCACTGCTTTGGCTTCCTCTTCATTCAAATGCTGCTGCACTTCACAAACAAGGCGCGATCCATTATCAAGAGGGATCTCAATCGCATTATATAATTTCGGCACCATACCGCTGGGAAAGCGCACATTAACCACGACCCCAATGATTTCGGTAATTTCCCCCGTTGCACCAGCCATACTCACCTCTCTCTTGTGAACGATAGACAATCATGCATACTATGCTCACCCATCGTCAGCACTGTTCAATAGATTATCGCTCAGCCAGAGCCACGGCCCCGCTGGCAATTTCGCTGACCTCGTTGGTAATACTGGTCTGACGTGCTTTGTTGAAGGAGAGGGTCAGGTCATGCACCAGTTCCTTTGAATTATCGGTAGCATTGCGCATCGCCATCATACGAGCGCTGTGTTCACTGGCAATACTCTCCAGTAAGGCCTGATAGATCTGCACTTCAACATAACGTGGCAGTAATTCCGCCAGGACTTCCTCCTGGTCTGGTTCATAGGTATAGTCTACCCGCCGCTCCGCCTGCGCATCCACAGGCGGTTCAATCGGCAGCAGCCGCCGTAGCGCCGCTCGTTGTACCAGAGTATTGACAAACTCGCTATACAACAGATAGACCTCGTCATAATGACCCATACGAAACCCGGAAATCACCTCGGTTGTCACCCCCAGAATCTCTTGCAAGCGGGGTGAGTCGCCCAACTGGGTAACCTCTGCGACCAGCGTCTGCCTGTTACGCACCACAAAATCACGTCCCTTTTTGCCCATAGCGACGATGCTTACGTCATGGTGTTGCTCGCGCTGCTCCAGAAGAAACCGGATCATCCGGCGTAGTATATTCGATACCAGGCTTCCACACAGGCCGCGATCCGGAGTAATGACAATCAGCGCCACTTTTTGCACGGGACTGCGCGCTTCCAGCAGGGTACCGCGCCGTGCACTCCCGACCATACGTGCCATCAACTCGACCATCACATCCCGCAGGCGATCAGCATAGGGGCGTGTCGCCAACACATTGCGTTGTGCCCGCCGCATCTTGGAGGCCGAGACCATTTCCATAGCACGTGTAATCTGGGCGACATTCTTTGCTGAGCGAATACGCCGACGAATCTCTCGGGTTTTAGACATAGTGTACTCCTTACTATAGCCCCCAATACCTGCCTATTGCGGTGGAGCGTCAGCCGCCATCAGGCGTTCCAGAGCCTGGCGATAGGCTGCAAAGGTGCGATCATCGAACAGCACAAAGCGCACCAGCTTCAGATCAGTATGCTGGCGTAGATAGGCGCTGACTGTGGTCAGCGCTACTTCAGCCGCTGCATCGACTGGATACCCATAGGCACCCGTGCTGATCGAGGGAAACGCAATGCTACGCAGGCCGTATTGTGATGCCAATGCAAGACTATGCTGATAGGCACTGGATAACAAGGCTGCGGCTTGCTCTTTCTCACCATCGTGCTGATAGATTGGCCCGACGGCATGAATGACATAGCGTGCCATAAGATTACCGGCACCGGTGATACGCGCCTCACCGGTGGGGCAGCCACCGATGCGCTGACATTCGGCAAGAATGGATGGCCCACCCGCACGATGGATAGCACCATCCACACCCCCGCCACCCAGTAACCTGCTATTGGCCGCATTAACAATCGCATCTGTCGTCTGGAGGGTGATATCACCCTGTACCAGTTCCAGATCAGTCTGATGAACGGTAACTCGCATCATTGCCTGACTATGCACTATAGGTACTGGTTTGATTAAATTCCTTGATCGCGGTTTCCAGCGCCTCTTTCAGTTCCGGTGTCGGAAATGCGCGATCCAGCCGGCTCTCGTAGATCCGTTTGCGCAGATCCGGATGAACGGTCTTGAGGAACTGCAAGAAGTCATCACGCCAGGGCACGACATCCTCAACGGCGACGGCTTCGAGGAAGCCGTTTGTGGCGGCGTACAAAACGGCAACCTGATCTTCTATATCCATCGGTTGATACTGTGGCTGGCGTAACACCTGTTGTAATCGTTGCCCTCGATCAATCTGCGCTCTGGTTGCCGGGTCAAGATCGCTGGCAAACTGGGCAAACGCAGCAAGATCACGGAACTGCGCCAGTTCCAACTTTAAGCGCCCGGCCACATTGCGCATGGCCCGTGTCTGTGCTGCACTCCCCACGCGGCTCACGCTCGTCCCCACGTTGAGCGCGGGGCGCTGCCCGGCGTTGAAGAGATCCGACTCAAGATAGATCTGCCCATCAGTAATTGAAATCACGTTGGTCGGAATATAGGCGGACACGTCATTCGCCTGGGTCTCGATAATCGGCAATGCAGTGAGTGAACCGCCACCATAGGTTTCATTCAAGCGGGCGGCGCGTTCCAGCAAGCGCGAGTGCAGGTAGAATACGTCACCGGGATAGGCTTCGCGTCCCGGTGGGCGACGCAGGAGCAGCGAAACCTGGCGATAGGCCGTGGCGTGCTTAGACAGATCGTCATACACAATCAACGCATCACGGACGGTCTCCCCCTGCAGTTCAACCCCACTCTCCATAATTTCTTCGCCCATTGCACACCCGGCATAAGGGGCGATATACTGGAGCGCCGCCGGCTCAGAGGCCGAAGCCGAGACGACGATCGTATGCTCCATTGCGCCATACGCTTCCAGCGTCGCCACGATCTGCGCAACCTGGGCCCGGCGCTGGCCGATTGCCACATAGATACAGACAACCCCTTTGCCTTTTTGATTGATAATCGTATCAATGGCGACGGCGGTTTTGCCTGTTTGCCGGTCGCCAATAATCAACTCACGTTGCCCTCGACCAATCGGAATGAGGCCATCGATCACCATAATTCCAGTCTGGATCGGTGTATCGACGGGCTGGCGCGTAATAACACCAGGCGCAATACGATCAATCGGTCGCGATTTGTTGGTTGCGATCGCCCCCTTACCGTCAATTGGTTGGCCCAGTGGATTGATCACCCGCCCGATCAATGCTTGACCGACAGGCACCGCAATCACCCGCCCGGTTGAATTGACCTGATCGCCGGCCTCAATCTGGAGATGGTTCCCCAAAATGATACAACCGACCGAGGTTTTTTCAAGATTCAGGGCAATGCCATAAATCGGCTCCTGCCGCCCGGCTTTGACGGGAAATTCCAGCAATTCGGACGCCATGACCTGATCCAGGCCACTAATACGAGCGACACCGTCGCCCACACTCAGTACCGTCCCCACATTGACCTGGCGGGGGTGGAAGTCTACACCACTGATAATACTCTGCTTCAAACGGCTTATTAAATCATCAGATACGACGGTCATACTATCCTCCGTATACCAGGAACAATAAACGGCCAGATCAGGCGCTTACCGTTCACAGTTTCGATTACCGGGGGTGCCACGCACGAAAACGGCGGGTCAGGATCAACCCCGTGCACGAGGCTAACCACCCGCCGGATCTGGCATGGAGAGGTAGACACACGCATGCGTGTCGGCCTTTATTGTGCATCCGCCACTAGCCAGCCTGTGCGATGTATGCAGACAACGAGTAGACAGAGACACATACCAGATTCCCATTCTGACGTTGCCCACGCTATTGCATAACGCTTAACTGGCTAACATATCGCGTTGAATAGCGCTGAGACGCACTCGCAAACTGTTGTCCAGCACTTGATCACCAACGCGGATAATTAACCCCCCAATCAGCGACTCATCCACCATAAAATCAATATGGAGCGGGCTATTGTACCGCCGGTGTAGTGCATCAGTAATATGCTGCTGCTGTGCCGTACTGAGCGGCACCGCACTGATGACCTCGGCCTCGAGCACATCACGATCAGCGGCTGACCCACTATAATCAGCAAACGCCTCAATGATAGCGGGTAATTGATCCAGCTTATCTTCCTGGGCCAGCGTCATCAGGAAATTTCGTATTTCGGGCGCGGCCCCATCCGGTAAAGCGGATCTAATCCGCTGTGCCAGATCCGGCTCATCATCAGGTATCCCCACCAGCTTTGGGGCGGCCGTGCGCAGTTGTTTGAGTACCGTACTGATGAGCGCTTCATACAGCGCACGGGCGAATGTTTGTGCATCAGATGTTGTCACCATCATCTCCGCTGCTAACCTATACCAATCACATTAATTTTGCCGATTCAACGCGGCCAGAGACTCCGCAATCAATTGATCATGGCCCTGCGCGGATAACTCGGACTGTAACACGCGACTGGCGGTCAATGTCACCAGTTCCGCCAGTTGATCCTTCACCTCACGCAATAGTTGATCACGCTCCTGGAGCGCCTGCTCGCGCGCATCACGGCGAATACGATCCGCATCTTGTCGAGCCTGCGCAATGATCTCTGCTTCTTGCGCCCGAGCCCGCTCCTGTGCCTGAGACAGAATACTGGCCGCTTCTTGTCGTGCCCGGGCTATCTCGGCATCGTAATCGCGTTTAGCATTTGCCAATTGCTGTTGAACCTGATCCGCCTCTCGCAGACTCTGCTCAATGCGCTCGGTGCGCTCCCGAAGCATGTTAAGAACTGGCTTGTAGAGCAGATACGAGAGAGCAGCCACGACCACGCCAAAGTTGATCAACTGCGTGAGGAACAGATTAACATTCAGCCCTAATTCGCCCATGAAACCTCCCCGTCTTTTGCATACAGCGCCTACTACAATACGCCAAAACCGATCAGGAACGAAATCACGAGACCAAAAATCGCCAACGCTTCAGTAAAGGCAATCCCGATAAACATGTAGGTAACAACGGTGTTCTGTGTCTCCGGGTTACGCCCGATGGCCTGCAATGCCCCGGACACAATAATCCCAATCCCAATCCCCGGTCCAATAGCTGCTAGACCGATTGCGAGCGCTGTTCCAATCAGACGAAGACCTGCATCTGTCATGGCTTCCATTAACGATGTTCCTCCATAAAATGCAATACCTCTGCACGCAAGGCTTCGCTTCCGGCCACCCTGCCACCCGGTAGTCTGACCAGAAGCATGGTTGTTTATTCGTTCTAGTGTGTATCCTTGACAGACGGGATCGTCTGTCTATATCCAGGCACCTCTATTGCCTGGGCTGTTCGTCTTGCAGGAAGGGGCTACCCTTCGAGGGAATGGCCATGCTTATTAATGCGCTGCACCCGGCTGGCCTTCGTGATGCTCTTCTGCATGGCCTGTAGTCGCTACCGTAATGAAGGCCATGGTCAGCACTGCAAAGATAAAGGCCTGAATGAAGCTCACGAACAACTCAAACACATAGAGTGGCATTGGTAAGAAGAGTGGGATCAGGAACGCAAGTACCACCAGCACAACTTCACCGGCAAAGATGTTGCCAAAGAGACGAAACATAAAGGCGGGCAACTTCACCAGTTCGCCGATAAACTCAAAAATACCAACGACCGACATAATCCCATTGGTATTAAAAAATTTTTTCAGATATCCTCGGCCCAACGCTTTGAAGCCCTGATATTCAATATAGACCCAGGCCAGAGTTGCCAGCGCCAGGGTGAAGTTCAAGTCTGCACTGGGTGTTCGAAAGAGCGGCACCAGTACCGTCCCAGCCGGACAGGTATTATACGGGTTCGCATGCGCGGCACCTTCTTCAGCGGTGCTGGCATAGAGTGGCAGGGCAGCGCCTGGCTCACGTGTTGCCAGGCGACCTGTCAGCGCCGTGCCATGCGATTCATGATGGTATTCCTGACATACACCAATCGAACCAACACCGGGTATCAAGCCCAGGAGGTTGGCAAACAGGACATAAAAGAAGATCGTAGCCACCAGGGGGAACGCCCGGGCCACATAGTCGCGATTAATGGTTGCGAAGAGGTTATACAGCGCTTCGACTACCATTTCAAGCGCATTTTGGAGACCGCGCGGCACCATCTGCATATTGCGTGTGGCTGCAAAGGCCAACCCGATCAGCAGGACATCCGCAATCAGCATAATGGTAAACGAGTTCACAAACGGAAAAAAAGGATTATCAGGACTGCCGATCAAGAAAAACAGGGGTTCAGCCTTGACCTCGACGTGAGGTTCTCCCGTAGGGAGGCAAACCATACTGGCAATTGCCACGCTTAGCACGACAAGACCAAGAAAAATATTACGGTTCCGCGGTGTCAACGTCATACCTCCTTATACCTCCTCACTCTCCAGGCACGGTCTCACGGCCTGATCCTGCCAGCACATATCAGAGCAGCGGCTACTGCACGGGGAATCTAGTTGCAGCAGGTGTCCACAATACGCAAGCGTGATCCGTGAATAGTTATGCCGCTTTCATTGTTCATGGTTTCACAAATACACCATACTCTGAAGCACAAAAAGGCAACCTATCACCACTGAGAGGTTGACTCTATTGCAAGCGTACCAGGTTCGCGGCGGAGTATAGCATAGCTATGCGCTGAGTGCAAATCACCGCAACGCATCGTGGAGTTCACGAATCGCACGCTTGGTCGATATCCAGACGGTTCCAATTTTGGAAGTCGCCACTTTTTTATTAAAAACCAGAACCAGCAAAAAGCGCTGTGATAGATCAAAACAGTAGAGGTCGTAATTCACTCCTTCGTGGATGTACAGGGTTGTGGGATCGGACTCCCCCAGTTGACGGGCTACCTCGCCTGTGGTCGAGAAACTGGTGGAGAGCAGCGGCAGCAAAATCATTGTTGGTAAGCTATGGGAGCTCCCTACTTCAACCAGCACCATTCCGGCCATATCGGTCAACATAATGCACTGAGTGCCGAGATCCTGGGCCAGGCGGCTCATAATTGTTTGGATATGTGACAGGTTATCGGCTGTCACCACCAGTGTGCCACGATTACGGGACGAATGAAATGGAGATGGCGATGTGTTGGCGGATGCTGCGGGCGCGACGTTGGTTGGAGATGCAGCGGGTACCGTCGGTGCGGCTTCCATCGGTGGTACAAACGGGCGAGTACGGGTCATACTGCGTGTGCTGATACGACTGGCGCGTGTCGAAACTGACGATGGAGCCGGACGAGGACGGGCGCGTGGCGGTGGTTCCGGTGCCGGTGCCGACGGCTCCGGTGTCAGGTGCGATTCTGGTACCAGTTCTGGCTTAAGCTCTGGTTCGGGTGGCGGCGCGGCGGCTGTATGTCCACCCAGTTCATGAACTGAGGCAATCGCCTCGCGCAATGCGGCATGCAACTCTTCGGTTGAAATTGGTGCATGCAAAAAGTTATAGACTCCGCACTCTTCAGCCTGTTTCTGAGCGACTGGATCAGGCTCGTTGCTATACAGCAGCATCCGGGTGGGGACATCAAACCCCGGCAGAATTTCGGCCAGTTCCAATCCACTCATTTCGGGTAATTTCAAGTCCGCAATGATCGCTTCTGGTGGTGCCGAACGCACCTCCCACAGTGCATCGTTGACCGAATCCAAGACCTTGACTTCAATATCATCCCCAAGTTGTCCAGGTAAAGCGCGTAGCGCTTCGGTTTCTCCAGCAATTACCAGGAGTCGGTGAGCCATTGCTTTTCTCACTTCTCACATCTGCTATGTAATAAAGAATCCTAAGTATTTGACAGAACGTCCACAGTCACCTGAAGAGATTGACTGTAAAGCTTTCGTGTAGGTGCAAGAGCATGCGCATCTGTATGATCCTTCTGATACCTTTGCATGTGCCAATCTTACCCCTGGATGTGGCGCAGGAGAGTTGACACCCGATATAGCGTGCATATAGTGTTGCAATTGTTATGAACGTACCGCCCGATAGGGCAGAGCAAATGAGAAGGTGCTGCCATGATCTTCGACACTCTCAACCCAGACAATACCGTTTTGTAACGCAATCAATTCACGTACAATGGATAACCCAAGCCCGGTACCACCCTGCTGGCGCGTAAGCGAATCGGCAACCTGGTAGAACCGCTCAAAGATACGTTGTTGTTCCTGCTTAGGAATACCGATGCCCGTATCGATAACATGGATTACAAACCACTTCGCGCTGTTGGCCTTTTCGAGAACACCGGCGATATTGTCGGGTGAGACAGCCTTACGATGAGACACCTCTCGTAGCTGTGCATCTGACCATAATGTCAGGATAATACGAATCTGCCCACCATCGGGCGTAAATTTAATCGCATTCGAGATCAAGTTCCCAAGTATCAGGAGGAGCTTCTCACGATCAGTCTGACAAATAATCGGGTCAGGTGGGAGATCAAGAAGCAATTGGTGGGAACGTTCCTGTGCAGCCAGTTGCATCCGCTCCACTGCCTGGGTCACTAACACCTGTAGCTCACAGTCATCCATATTGAGTGGAACTTCACGGAGTTCCAGATGCCGCAGACTGACCATATCATCAATGATATGTTTGATCTGTTGCGCACTATCAAGAACCCGCTGGGCATATTCGCGCTGATCATCGTGGCTTTGATCCCGTACCATCATCGCATACCCCAGCACAATCGAGAGCGGTGTACGCAATTCGTGTGATGCAATCGCAATAAATTCACTTTTTAGGCGATCAAGCTCTTGCAACTGTTGATATGCTGCCTGTAATTTACTATAGAGATGGGCATTGTGCAACGCGGTTCCAGCATGATTGGCCAGCAGGGCTATCATTTCTTGTGTACCAGGCCGTAACATCTCCGGTCGGTCATCGCATAACAGCAGTACTCCGATCACATCGCCATGGGCACGTAACGGCATAGACAGCCCACGCCTGATCTGCTGGTTCCCACTGGCGCACAGGGCATCGGGCGAGTCGATGAGCATGGGGGCCCGATTGCTATAGGTAGTGTGGGCGATCATATAGCCCGGTTGTAGCAATTTCCATGTATCATCAGCCGCGTGGGCCAGGTGAAGCTGCTGCTTATCATCTTCACACAACAGCAGATAGCCGGTCTGGCAGCCAGTCTGGCGTAACGTGATGTGCAGAATAATCTGACTCAGGTGGAGTTGATCCAGGGTCGCATTAATTGCCTCACTGCTCTGCAGCAGTTGTTCAACGGCCCGCAGGCGTAAGCTATCTTGTAAGAGTACTCGCTTGTGCAACGCGCCATCAATTGCCAGACGCAGTTCTGCTAACTCAAACGGCTTGGAGATAAAATCCGTCACTCCGCGTTGTACTGCTTGCCGTAGATGATCATTGGAGGGATGTCCGGTCATAATAATGATAGCAATGGTTGGATCAATCTCTCGCGCACGTTCGGCCAGTTCCAGGCCGCTAATCATAGGCATCTTAATATCCGCCAGCAGCAGATCGAACGAACCGCCCGTCTTGAGTTGTTGCAGTGCAAACAGCGCATCAGTGGTTGACACCACATGGTATGGGCCATTCTGAAGCATACGGGTACATACATCACAAATGTTTTCCTCGTCATCGACGATCAAAATATGTGATGGGGTATCATTATGATGATCATACTCTCGAAAGGTTGTCTGCGTCGTAATGATTGGAAATCGACCCATGCTATACTCTGCCCAGAGTCTACGTTCCGTAGGATGCCTTTAGGTCAGAACCTCAAGGTTGGCACGTGGCACCCAGAACGGTATTCCGTTATCCTGCACTACTTCAACCGCTGCAGTACGCACACCAGATCGGATACGGCGCGGTGTGGTTGGCACCGCCTGCACCTGCGCAATCTGCCCTAGATGCGCAGCATCCAATAGACGCACGGTCGATCCCGGCTGGAGCGGTGGACGTGGCGCGTCCATCTGTACTTCGGCACTGTGCATCGAGGGTATGATGATCCGTGGGCGGCGAAGTGGCATACGGAGACAGGTGACACCTTCGATCAATGCTTCCTGCAAATCGTGAGCGCTCAACAGATCAAAAATAGGCTGAGCCATCGGGTGTATCCCAAATCCTTCGGTCACCACCAGGGTCAACCCGAAATCTGGCACCTGGTGCCGATCGGGCATATACCAGCTCTGCCCACCCGTATGCCAATAATGGACACCTGACCATTCAAGGAACGCTCGTAGCTCACGTTCTTCAATACCACCAACGATAATACCATAGACGTTTTCTTTAACGGCACGCCGTAACGCCCCGGCCGTAATACCGGCACCACCGATCAAGATCGCGTAGGCATTGCGTGAGTCGATCCGATGCTCGTCAGTAATTACCTCAGACGGATCGGTCACAAATAATTGCAACACGGCCCATTGCGTTTTGCCCAGACCAAAGACTCCATAGACCTGCGCAGCCGGGGTTTCAATGAGTACCCCTTCGTGGGGGAACACCTCCATCACGATCCCGCGTATTGCCGAGTATAATTCATATTCGATGGGATCTGGGACGATCGTCACATAGCCTGTTTCGTGATCAAGCGCGGTTATCATCCCACTGACGGGCATATAACACACCCGCCCTCCCAGGCGATTGGCACGAGCCAGAACCTCACCCTGCGCCAGCCTGTTGCCACGTTCCAGGCGCATAGCTCGCTCTACCTGTGCAGGAGGAATACCAAGTGTCTGAGCCATATTAATAACCTGCGGTGGCATGGTCACGAATGCCGTCGCAATCTTACTCTCTGGCTCAACCCGTTCGCCTACCCGCACCAGGATATTCCCGGGTTGTGGCAGTCGGCGCTCAATCCGGGCCATTGCATTGGGGATAAGGGGTGGTGTACCCTCAGGGTTGTACATATATATACTCCGAAGATTGCCGAAACCTATGCGCTATTATAGCACAACCCATGATCTTTAGCCATGCTAGGACAGATAGTAACTGCTCACTGAAGATACAAAGCTATGGCTGGTATAATATTCTTACCGAATTGCCTTCCGGGATCTGGCTGGCAGTATCGTTGCCTGGCATACTAATCTGGGGTTGCTGTTGTATGCAGCGATTTCACGCCTTTCTTCGTTTGCAACCTTGTCGTAGGCAAATAAACAGAGAGACAGGCGGTTCTCCTACCTGGTTCTATCTGGTACAGCAGCGCTCAAGCATTCTCTGAAAACTGGTATAATTGACCACGTGAGTAAAAGGTGGTTCTATGTCAAACACTTTCTGTTGACACTGATCATCCTCGTGACCTGTGGGCTGGCACCACGATCAGAGTCAGGGCTGCGTACAGTCAAGTTTACGCGGATAGTCGATCTGAGTCATGGGATCCAGCATGATATGCCACATCTACCCGGCAGTGCGCTCACAGAGATTACGCCTGCTGATCAGGAGAACCGCACGTATATTGCCCAACTGGGTGCGCCAAATGGTACATGGCTGTCGATCATCAGCGTTGCAGGTATGGCACCGTTAACAGTGGCGCAACTGGCACCATATGAGTTACTCACCGAGGTCGTTGTGCTGGATGTACGTGATTATGCTCAGGATAACAGTGCGTATCGCTTAGGTACGAGCGATATTATCGCCTGGGAGCAACAGCATGGTTCTATTCCCGCCGATGTACTGGTATTGCTGGCAACCGGGTGGGATATGCGCTGGACTACGCCCGCCGATTATCTGCACCTGGATGCCTTTCAGAATATACAGGTGCCTGGAGTGAACGCGGCAGCGATGGACTTGCTGTTCAGGCAGCGTCAGGTACGCGGAATCGGCCTGGATCTCCCGGCAACACAGGTTGTCCTTGTGCCGGATGTCCTGTCAGCTATGACGACCAGGCCATACTGGTTACTCCTGGAAAACCTGACGAATGTGGAGCAGTTGCCGCCAACTGGGGCAACACTGACGATCAGTGTGCTGAAGATAGAAGGTAGTGCACATAGCCCGGCGCGGGTACTGGCTCTGGTGCCATAGCACGACCGTTGCAGGTGTGGTTCCCCGCCGGCCTGGTACTCTCACCGAGCGGCACGGCGCCCGACTCCGCGGGCTTAACACATAACAGGAGCAGGTTCTTTTCGTGCTATCAGCATATCATGTGTGGATCAGGAATATACAGAGTGCAAAGGGTATGGATATGCCACCGGTTGAACATTCACAACCCAGACACCCGTTCGCTGAGCTATGCTATCGGGTGAGACAATTTCGGGCGGCGATCCAGGCCGAGGTGCAGACCGAGGAGTGGCAACTGGTAGCGCAGGTACTCACAGCCACAGAGTATCGCCTGTTCCTGGATATGCCACGCTATGATCAGCGACACTGCCTGGATGTCTATACCACCCTGATCAGGGCCGGGTGTAGCGATCCGCACCTGCTACGGGCGGCGCTGATTCACGATTGTGGCAAGGTCGATGATAATGGGCGCGGGTTACCGCTGTTCTGGTATACGCTGGTGACCATGCTCAACAAGGTGGCACCAGGGCTGTATAGAACCGCAGCAGCCAGTGGACGTGGCCCGTTGCGCCCGTTCCGCCTTTATGCCGAGCATGCCTGGCGCGGAGCGCAGATGGCGGCCCGCGCCGGCAGTCCCGCTGAGATGGTCGCAATTATTCGCCATTATCATGATGTGGCCCCAACCGGTCAGGCCGCACTATTGCAGTGGGCTGATCAGCAGCATTAGTGTATTCTATGGGGATGCGATGTACCGGGTGACCTTACTATTGCAGTGGGCTGATCAGCAGCATTAGTGTATTCTATGGGGATGCGATGTACCGGGTGACCTTACCAACGTTTGAAGGGCCTGTTGATCTGCTCTTGCGGCTGATCGAACATGCCAAACTTGACATAACGCAGATCGCGCTGGCCCAGATTGCGGATCAGTATCTGGCGCATGTACGTTCACTGGCAACCCCCGAACCACGTGCGCTGGCTGAATTCGTGGCACTGGCGGCGCGCTTGTTGTTGATTAAATCGCGCACGCTGCTTCCGCCCCCCCTTCGGGCCGAGGCACCTGAGACCCGTCCACTTGCAGATGATGCCGAAGCCCTGACGCGCCAGCTCCGCGAGTATCAGCGCTACAAGCAGGCAGCACACTGGCTTCAGGAAAGACAGACCCAGGGACGACAAACGTTCTTGCGCACGGCGGTTCCATCCCTGCCGGTGCTGCCCGCAGGTGCCTGTCACGATACACTGCAATACTCGCTGGGCGAATTAGCAGCTGCCTGGGAACAACGCAGGCAACTGCTGCAAACGGCGACGGCTGCCAGTCCATTGCCACTATCGCCTCGCCTGACCGTAGCCGAGGTGGTAGAGCACATTCGGGATCGTCTGGGTCGGCAGGTCTGGGTTAGCTTTGATGACGTGCTGGCATTGACCTGGACTCGACAAGAAATTGTCGTTTCTTTCTGGGCTGTCCTGGAGTTGTTAAAGCGCCATGTCATTATGGTCGAGCAGGAAGTGCTGTTTGGCCCGATGCGCATTAGCCGCGGTATAGCCTGGAATACAGGCCAGAGTGGCGGGTTAGATGGATTCGGATAGCCTGAATAGTCTGGATCGGTCAACTTGCGCTGACTGAAAGGTATGATGACCTCCCATTTGGAACCACACAATTACATACATGAACCATATCTCCCGACGACGGATCTTACCCACAGCCTGCCACTGGGTGATCTCCTGGCACTCGGCCCGCACTTGCACGCCGATATTTCACCGGAGGAGTTGTTGTATGAGGTGGCTGAAACCTTGCATCGCTTTGTCGCCAGCCCTCAGGTATATGTGCGTCTGCGCAATCCAGACACCGATGTACTCGAGGCAGTGGCTTTCGTGGGTGTACCGGAACATATGCAGGCTCACCTGCGCGCCACACCGGTTGCCCCTGGTTTTTACCAGTCGCTGCTGCAACCAGCCTTTCGTATCAGTGAGTCCTTTCTGATCCCGGCCCACCAGCATGCGGTATGCGAACCACAACTGCCCGTTACACCTGCCGGTACAGAGATGAAACAGGCCATCTCTGGCAGTCACCCGAACCAGGCCGATATGCTTCTGCTACCCCTGCGTAGTCGCAGCGAACGGCTGATGGGGGTGATTTATCTTGTGGTTCCGGCATCAGCGCCACCATTTACGTTGACCAACATTCAGGTGCTGGAGGCCTTTGTACGGCAGGCTGCGCTGGCGCTCGAGAATGTGCGTCTGGCCGAGCGGGGTGCCCGTCTGTTAGCGAAGGAGCAACTGTTGGCAGAACTGGGGCGTGAGGTGAGTGCCACGCTGGACCTTGATTGCATTCTCGAACGAGCAATTGCCTGCCTGGAGGTAACCTTTCAGAGTGGTTCGATTGCACTCCTCACGGCAGAGGACAATCTGTATATCGCGGCTGCGGTTCGGCCAGTGGAGGCAACGATCCGTATAACATACATTCACCGTGGCCAGGGGATTATCGGCTGTGTGGCGCATCATGGGCGATCCTATTTCTCTAATGCCCTGGATGCTGAGGATCATAGGCATGTGCTGCATTATGCTACCGATATGGAACTTGCGCTGTGTGGCCGACCACCACAGGCGCGTTCGTACATTGCGGTTCCTCTGCTCAGTGGAGGTAAGGTGATTGGTACAATTCAAGTTGGCCACAGCCAGCGTGATGCGTTTTCATATGAAGATGTTGATCTACTGGAGGCCATCGCCGCCCAGATCAGTGGCCCGATCAACAGTGCTTTGCTCTATCAGGAATCACAACGTCTGGCACAGCAAGTGCAGCGACGGGCTGATCAATTGATTGTCCTCAATCTGGTGGCCCGGGCTGCCACGGCCACAATGAATATGAACCAGATGTTGAACGAGGTGACACACCAGATCCAGCATGGCTTTGGCTATAGCCATGTCGAACTCTATCTGGTAGAGGAAGCGACCAACGAGCTTGTCCGCTATGCCCAATCCGGGCGTCATCCTTCAGCAGTCGTTGAGTACCGGCAGCACATGCATCTGGGTATTCTGGGCCGTACCTATCGTACAGCCCGGACGCAGCGTATTGACGATGTGCTGCTTGATCCAGAATATATAGCGGTAGATCGGCCCCATACGCGGGCTGAGTTGTGTGTCCCGATCATTGTGGGCGAACGCGTGCTGGGCCTGTTGAACCTGGAGTCGGAGCAAGTGGCTGCATTTACGGCTGAAGACGTGGGGGTGCTGCATACCGCCGCCGATGTGCTGGCCGGGGCGATTGAGAATATCCGTCTATATCATCGCTCGCAAGAAATGGCGGTGCTCGAAGAGCGTAATCGGCTGGCACGTGAGTTGCATGACAGTGTCACCCAACAACTGTTTAGCATGACCCTGACAGCACAGGCGATACAGGCGCATATGCAGAAGAACCCGCAGCGCGCATTTGCCCAGCTTAAGCGGCTCCAGGAAACGGCGGCGGCAGCGCTGGCCGAGATGCGGGCGCTGATCTTCCAATTGCGACCACCAGCGCTGAGTGATCAAGGATTGGTGACCGCACTACAGCGACATATTGCAGGGTTGAGTCGCCGCGAGGGATTGCAGATTGAGTTACGCACCGCTGGTGATGAACGGTTGGCTCGTGGGATGGAACAGGAGTTATATCGCATTGTCCAGGAGGCCCTGAACAATGTGATCAAACATGCCCGGGCCAGCAGCGTCAAAATAGCCCTGGATTTTCGGATCGATCAGATCCAGATGCGTATCACGGATGATGGTCAGGGCTTTGATGTCAACGATATGCGAGCATGCGAGGGGCAACATCTAGGATTGATCAGCATGCGTGAACGTACGATTGAACTGGGGGGCGTGATGGAAGTACGCTCGGCCATCGACCAGGGGACAGAGATAATCGTCACGATAGTGCATCATCGGCAATAGCAGGAGGTGGTGGTGATGGATCTGATCAACGTGCTGCTGGTGGATGACCATCAGGTGGTACGTCAGGGATTGCGTGATTTTCTCGAGTTACAGGATGATATTGATGTAGTGGGGGAGGCGGGCAGCGGCGAGGAGGGAGTACAACTGGCGCGAGAACTCTTGCCCGATGTGGTGTTGATGGATCTGGTCATGCCCGGTATCGACGGTGTCGAAGCCACGCGGCAGTTAAAGGAGGCCAGCCCCAGCACACGCGTGATTGTCCTCACCAGTTTTGCCGATGATAACAAGGTTTTTCCAGCGATCAAGGCTGGCGCGATCTCCTATTTGCTGAAAGATGTGTCACCTGAAGATCTCGCGCATGCCATTCGTGCTGCGCAACGGAACGAAGCCGTGCTCCACCCGGACGTGGCAGCCAGGTTGATGCAGGAATTTAGTGCGCCCCGCCCCAGCGAGACCCAGATCGATCAGCTCACCGAGCGTGAAATGGATGTGTTGCGCTTGATTGCCCGCGGCAAGAGCAACAAGGAGATTGCCGACCGGCTGGTGATTAGTGAGAAGACCGTCAAGACCCATGTCAGCAACATTTTGAGCAAGTTACACCTGGCGGATCGTACACAGGCGGCAATCTATGCGTTGCGCCAGCGTCTGGTGCCAATGGATCTGGATGAAGGGTAGAGGAGAGCAGCGTATGGGGCGCATGACCCTGTTGGGTGTAGGCACGGGAGTGCCGGATGTTGATCGTGATCATACGCATATGGTCTGGGAAGGAGCCGCCGGGCCAGTGCTGATCGATGCAGGTGGGAGTACCTATCAGCGATTACTACGGGCGGGCGTTGATCCCCAGCAGCTACAGGGGGTTATTCTCACCCACAGCCACACCGACCATATTAATGGCCTGTTTGCGCTGGTGTTTAGCATGTATCTGGCAGGACGACGGGAGACACTACCAGTGTATGGTCTGGAGCCAACACTGGCCCTGGTGCAACGCATTCTCGATGCCTTCCAGCTTGAGCAGTATGCCATCCCAATCACGTGGCATCCGATTCAAGCCGGAGATGTGCTGTCAGTACCTGGTGACCCAGACTGGATCATCCGTACGGCAGCTGGCGATCACAGTCGGCCCTGCCTGGCAGTACGGTTCGAGGCCTGTCAACAGGCACAGGCACTTACGTATTCAGCGGATACCGCGCCCTGCCAGCAGATCGTCGATCTGGCACGAGGATCTGCGATTCTGATCCACGAGGCGACGACCGCCGAGCCGTTTCCAGGGCACACGACGCCGCAGCAGGCTGGTGAAATCGCAGTGGCCGCGCAGGTGGATCATCTGGTGCTGGTACATTTTAGTCCACGGTGGACAATGAGCGAGACCGAGACGCTGGCAGCAGTACGTGCGGGTGGTTTTGCAGGCCGAGTTGAGATTGGTCAGGAGTATCAAGTGCTGGAACTTGAACAGGCAGGGTCAGTTTGACCGTACCCCCATTTACACCATCAACACCAGACACATCCAGTACTGCCCTGGCTGCCCGGTCACACTCGTTCCCGCGCTGGTTACGCATTGTGCTGACGGTGCTGGTCGGACTCCTGGCACTGGCAGGGATGGGCTATGCTTTTGGGCAACTGCTGGCGCCGCTACGACCATTGCGGATTGAGACAGATCGGATCGAAGGTGTCCCGCTGACCATTTTTCTTGATGCCGCCGTTGCACCAGGCCCGACGGTCATTATTGCGCATGGGTTCTCCGGCTCACAGCAACTGATGTTTCCCTTTGCAGTGGCACTGGCACGCAATGGCTATACAGCGGTGACATTTGATTTTCCCGGTCATGGGCAAAACACGACGCCATTGCAAGGCAGTATTCTTGAGCGGGAGCAGCGGTATGCGCAACTGACGGCAACTCTCGATCAGGTGATCAACCATGTGCGTAGACGCCAGATCGGTAATGGGGAATTTGCCTTGCTAGGACACTCGATGGGCAGTGAGGCCGTGCTACGCTATGCCCAGATACACCCGGATAGGGTTGAGGCTGTGGTGGCTATTTCGACGGGCTATAGTGCGATAACTCCGAGCAATCCACCCAACGTGCTGCTGTTGACCGGGCAGCTTGAGTTTGCCCTCCGGCAATTTGCGATCGAGATTGTGGAACAGGTGGCGATCGGGCCAGGACAGGCAGGTGTTACCTATGGTGATTTCCGTGAGGGAACAGCACGGCGAGCCGTGTTTGTGCCCTGGGTGGAACACATCGGGGTGTTGTTCAGTCCGGTCGGCCAGCGTGAGACACTGGCCTGGCTTGATAGCAGTTCTGGTCGTTCTTTGACAACCGATCCCTATCTCGATTATCGCGTGCTGTGGTTAGTATTGTTCTATCTGGCAGCATTTGTGTTCTTCTGGCCGTTGTCAGCGGGCTTCCGACGCCTGTCACCCACATCTGTCCAACCAGTCGCATATGTTCAGGTACGGTGGGTATGGTGGATCAGTCTGGCTGTCTTACCAGCCGTGATGACACCAATAATCCTGTGGCTGGTGCAAGAGAACGGCACTTTGCCGGTTGATCAGTTGTTGCCCATCCTGGTCGGTGGGCCACTGGCGCTACACTTCACGCTCTACGGTTTGCTGACCGCGCTGGGGGTATGGCTGCGCTGGTTCATCACCGTGCGTATGCGGCGACCTGAGCCGGCACAGTCATCATTAGGTACAGTTCCTCCACCGCAGGATGTACCCCAGAAGGTGACGATGGGGATACAAGCGCTCCGTCAGCACCCGATCGCGGTGCTGGCACTGACGTTGCTCGTGATCGGCTATGTTTTCTTGACCTTTGGAGTGCCAGCCCAGTTATTTCTTTTGAATTACTTCCCACCGCTGCGGCGTGTCGGGATTGCATTCGTGATCTTTGTGGCGATGCTACCTTATTTCCTGGCCGATGAGTATCTGACACGTGGCGGCGGTACACCGCATGGTGCCTATGCGATAACCAAGATCTGCTTTATCCTGTCACTGGTACTGGCACTTATTCTTGATCCGTCGCTCTTCTTTCTCGTCATTGTAGCCCCATTGTTTATCCTGTATTTTATGGTGTATGGTCTGTTCAGCCGCCGTGTGTATCAGCGGACGGGAGTGATGCTGATCGGTGCGGTAGCCAATGCGTTTATCTTTGCCTGGATCATCGCGGCCATCTTCCCGCTGATGCGGTAAGCGGCTGGTAGGTTGGCAGGCGGCAGGAGACACAGCCTGTGAGAGGGAACATGGTTCATTATGTGCGACATAGGATCTGATATGTTGCACATAATACAATAAGAAGCAGGTTTACCATGGGATGCGTTGCGGGCACCCCTTGTGGGTGCCCGTACAATCTACCATGGCATGATCATTGTATCAATTGTATCAATTGTATCAATGCAAGGCGCTACGAGACGACGAACACAACGTACACGAGCGATAGCGATATGCTGCCTGCGACAAACCCATACCTGGCTCAAGCCGGGCCTCCTGTCGCGCTCGAATCAACCGATTCTAATTCTAACGGCGCATGCTCCGCAATTGCTCAAACAGATCTCGTTCCCGCGCAGAGAGGTTAGTAGGGAGTAACGCCTGAACAGTAACATACAAATCACCGCGCTGTTGAGGCGAACGAAGTGAGGGCATCCCCTGGCCATTGAGCCGAAAGACCCGCCCGTTCGGAGTACCAGATGGAATATGTAACGTTAACTTCTTGCCATCCAGCGTCTGCACCTGTATCTCACCGCCTAACAGCAGTGTATACAGATCGACCTGAACATCTGTTTTGAGGTCGTTCCCCTCACGCTGGAAATGGTCATGGGGTAATATATGGACAGTGAGGATCAAGTCACCGCGACTACCGCCACCTATACCCAGACCACCTTCGCCGGCTATTCGCACCCGGGTACCGTTATCCGCGCCAGCCGGTATCCTGGCGGTAATCGTCCGTGAGCTACCATCCGGGCTGGTTGCCTGGATGCGTCGCTGTGTGCCGCTAAACGCTTCTTCCAGTGTTATGTCAACAGTACGCTCAACATCCTGCCCCTCCATGCGCATGTTGAAACCACCACCGGCAGACCGTTGGGCACCAGGCATACCACCGCCAAACAGGGTCTCAAAAATATCGCTAAAGTCAATAGTGCCACTGCCACTACCGCCATATGCACTCCAATCGAAGCCGCGACCGCCGCCCGCCTGCTCATAGCGGTTCCAATCGCGCCCAAACCGATCATATTTCGCCCGTTTTTCCTTATCCGAAAGCACTTCATAAGCTTCATTGATTTCCTTAAAGCGCGTTTCGGCCTGTTTATCGCCGGGATTGATGTCGGGATGATACTGTCGTGCCAGCTTGCGATAGGCATGCTTAATTTCCTGCTCACTGGCACCACGATCAACCCCCAGTATCCGATAATAATCTTTATATTCCATTGTCCGCCAGCTCCTCAACTATGCTGTATCTTGCTGTATCTAGCGTAGAACGTGCCGCCCCGGTTGTCAAGTTCGAGTGTGGCAACGTTTGACTCCTGGTTTGTCCTTGCGATGTTACGCGCTGCACCATGGCTCAGAGAAACCGCGGTATCTGGAGGCGCCCGTAGCGGGGAGTGGTCACCTGGCTTGCTTGACGGGCGAGGCAACCCTTTCGAGTGCGGGTTTTTGGGGGTACAGGGTCGATTTTGCCGCATCAGGGCAGAAAAAAAGGAGTGACGACACAGGAGATCTTTTGCTGTATTGCAACACGATATAACACAAAAACCTGCATGTGTAAGGACAGGGTTGGTACGAAGTCTACACGTGAGAGATAGCGACAGCGGTCACTCCAGAGATAACCAGGGTATATAGAATCTGGTGAAACTGAGGACAGCACCGGCGCAGGAGATAATCACACCATCCAAACCTGGCCCTGCCGTGTGGCAGAGCCTGCGGTCGAACAGTCACAGCACCTTGATCGACCCGATGTTAGACAACGAGTGCCTGTGGTTCCCAGGCCGATTGTCGGCGGAAGGGAGCATAAGCCGCCAGATCACGGATAGAGCGATGAAGAACATCACGTTCCAGCGGATCGTTATAGTTACGCACCAGTTGCCGAATGGGTTCGATATACTCCGGTCGAGGAACAAAGGCATAACGCACATCGCCCCTGGCAGAACCATGGCGTACACGCAGCACACCATCCTCTGCCAATTCTTGTAATGCCTGGGTTACACTCCATATGTCGCGGCACGAACGCTCGGACATTCTGGCCGGAGTTACCTCCAGTTGTGGATTCTCATAGAAAATCAGCAACAACTGCAGCTTCGTCGGTGTATCAATGGCTTTTTCCAGCAAAAGTTGAACGGTTGGGTCAATCATCGACCTAGTCTCCTTCTTCGAGATTCCCTGTGTTCCCACCGAGCTAAAGGTCGCTTTCAAACTTGAATGCTGCCTCGTAGCACGGAGGCTTCCTCCTGCAGTCAGGGGCGGAGCCGATGTCATAACCCTTGAGTTGCTCGTGGATGTTAGGGACGACTCTTGAATTATATCAAAAATTATTCACATATCGAGTAGTTGTGGTGATTATACAACAAAATGACGTTCTCTGCTACTTTTTTCTATCAATTCCTGGTCTGTGTACAAAAACGATATAGTATTCTTCTGACGATCGCACATTTTGCGTTAGAGTGGTCTGCAATCGTGTTCTCATACTCCAACGGGCCATCCCCTGGGTAGGAAGGCGTGGTCGTGGTGTGGCTTTAACCCGCCAAAACCACCGTAGAACCATGCGCCGGGGCCTCCGGTCTCCGCACCCGGCTGCGGTGAAGTCTCGGGGCCATATAAGAAAGCTGAGGTACCTGGCAAGTGCTGATAGTGTGTCACGCCACACCTTGCCGGAGGAAATTCACTATGGTACTATCAACAAACGGACATCTGGTTTGCAAGGATTAGCAGCAATCACTTCAACACCAGGTGAACTGGTGGCTTGAGCTTTACGTAACCCTATTTACTTACTACACCGAGACTTCATCTCGGCCAGGGTGTGGGAACCACAGGCCATCACGCAGGTTCCCTTTCTGATGCAGCGTGTGCGGAGCCGCACCGCACTTCCTTATCCAAAAAATGGCTCGCGGTAGTAGGATAACTTGAGAATAGGAGTATTTTCGTGCCAAAGATCAAAGTAGGTATACTCGGTGCAACCGGTACGGTTGGGCAACGGTTTGTTCAGCTTTTGCAGGATCATCCCTGGTTTGAGATTGGTGCGCTGACCGGCAGTGAACGCACTGCGGGCCGCACCTATGGTGAGTCGTGTCGCTGGGTACTCGACTGCGATATGCCGGCGGTGGTGCGTCATATGCCGATTCACGGTAGCGATGCAGATCTCGATACGCCGCTGGTCTTCTCGGCACTGCCGAGCAACGTCGCCGGATCAGTTGAAGAACGACTGGCAGCCGCAGGCCATATCGTCTGTTCCAACGCCGCGAATCATCGTATGGCCGATGATGTGCCACTCTTAGTGCCCGAGGTCAATCCTGATCATCTCGGCCTGATCGAGATCCAGCGCAAGCAGCGTGGCTGGAATGGTGCGATTGTCACCAACCCAAACTGTACCTCCACACCGCTGGTCATGGCCCTGCATCCACTCCATCAGGCCTTTGGGGTGAGCAAAGTGCTGGTCGTGAGCATGCAAGCGCTTTCTGGTGCAGGGTATCCGGGGGTACCCAGTTATGATGCTGGCGATAATGTGATTCCGTATATTAGCGGCGAGGAGCCAAAGGTAGAGACCGAACCACAGAAGATACTGGGTCTATTGAATGACCACCGGGTTAAGCCCGCCAGTATTGCAATTTCGGCCCACTGTAATCGCGTGCCGGTATTGGAAGGGCATCTGGAGTGTATCTCTGTTGCACTTGCACAGCAGGCTCGCCTGGAAGATGTAATCGCTACAATGCGCGACTTTCGCGGTCTACCACAGGAACTGCACCTGCCCAGCGCGCCCCATCTCCCGATTATCGTCCGCAATGAACCCGACCGCCCTCAGACCCGGCGCGATCGAGATGCCGAGAATGGTATGGCGACCGTCGTGGGACGAATTCGGCCCTGCTCGTTGCTGATGTACAAATTTGTGGCTCTGGCGCATAATACAATCCGTGGTGCGGCAGGTGGATCGATCCTGAACGCCGAGTTGATGGTCGCTCAAGGGATTATTAAAATTGATGCAGCTTGATGTGCGACGATAAAAAGGGGAGCAATCGATATGCAGGCCAGTGTAACGTGGCAGGGACGGATGTCATTTGTGGGTACTGCCGACAGCGGCTTCACCGTACCGCTGGGCACAACACCAGCTGTTGGCGGCGATAATGATGGATTTCGGCCGCTGGAATTGATGGTGATCAGTCTGGCGGGATGTACAGCCATGGACGTGATCTCAATTCTGCACAAAAAACGGCAGGAAGTCACTGCGTTTGAGGTGCGTGTGCAGGCGGAGCAGGCCGGTGAGCATCCACGTACCTTCACACGTATGCAGATCGAGTACATCTTTACCGGACGCGATCTTAATCCGAAGGCGATTGAGCGGGCGATTGAACTATCCGAGCAGAAGTATTGCCCGGCGCAGAGTATGCTCAGCAAAGCAGTGACGCTGGAACATAGCTACACCATTCACGAGGCGGAGTGAGGGGTTACGGGGTGCGGGGGCCTGCGGCCCCCACGCACGTTCCCAGGGGGGCGGAGGGATGAAGGCGCGCTGAGCCTTCATCCCCAGGGGATGGCTCGTTGGAGTACTACGCTCAAAGTTGATAACGATTATCATAGTGGGGCTGATAGTTGCGCGATTTATGCGCCAGGCATAAGCCGTTAACAAAGTCAGCCCTGGCCCCTCAGCAATTGATCAAAGGCATCGTCGGGCAACTCCGCCAGCGACGTAACCACACAATCCGCCGCATGCGCATCCAGATCGGCATGGGAAGAGCGTACACCGATGGTACGCATCCCAGCACGTTGGGCAGCCTCGATTCCCGCAGGTGCATCCTCGACCACTACACAGCGGGTGGGCGGCACAGCCAGGCGCTCCGCCGCCAGTAGAAAAACGTCCGGCTCGGGTTTGCCCCGATCAACATCTTCCGCCGTAACCAGCGTCGCAAAACACGCTGCCAGATTCAGAACCTCGATGATGGTTTCAACATTCAAGCGCGGTGCCGACGACGCAACCGCCTGGCGCCAACCGGTTGCTTTGAGCCGCAAGAGCCAATCCTCAACACCGGGCAAGAGCGCAATACCGTGAGTATAGATATAGGCGCGATAGCGCGATTCCTTGACAGTGCTAATCCGCTCTACCTCACTGAGGGGCAAATCGGCCCCGAAGAAGCCGCGCAGGATCGCATCATTACGCTTACCAAACGAGGCCAGAAACTGATCATAGGTCAGCGTGAACCCTTCAGCCTCCAGAGCCTCGCGCCAGGCCAGCCAGTGATACTCTCGCGAGTCCAGCAAAGTGCCATCCATGTCCCACAACACCGCCCGCGGCTGTTCTCTTTCCAAAGCGAATCGTCCTCTATCGTGACTGTTACATACCCGCATGCACAACAGCCAGGCGCAAGATCAGTACCAGGCCGACCACAAAAAAAATCAGTGAGAGCATACGCGGGCCATACGTGCGACTCCAGGCTAGTATACCGCCCGACTGTTCTGCTTCTTCACCGTCTTCATCGGTCTTTTTGGCAAACAGCGTCCCAAAGCCACTCCACTCTATAAACCGCCTGACAGGTGATTTAGGACGAGTATCTTCATCATCCCAATCATCATCCCAATCATCATCCCAATCATCCTGCTGATTTCGACCACTCACGTCGGTACTCCTCAAGTAGTTCCAGGATCAGAACCGTGTCAAAGAGTGCGCAGCGTATCGGCGACACGGGTGTACAATAGAATTATACCATTCCTCGACAAGAACATAGCGATGGTCTGGTGGAAGATAACAGAGTGTTTATCTACGCCTGAATGTAGTATCACGCTACTGGCAGGAACAAGCTCATGCGCTAACAAATCTTTTGTGCTATACTGCAAAGGGAAAGGTGAAGTGAAAGCTACAATGGACGCATAAGGAGCAGACGTATGGTCGAGCGTATTTGTCCGCAGTGTCAACACGGGAATCCGCTAGATAATCGTTTTTGCGGGCGTTGTGGAGCATCGCTGGAGCGGAATGAACTCACTTCCCGCCCAGAGATGGGCCTGGTACCGACAAGGTTAGCGCTACCAGCACAATTGAAACATGTTGGTCAGGCTATGGCAGTGAGCCTGGCCGCCCTGGCGGCTGAAGCCGGGTTTGCCTGGCTGCGCCGCCGCGTTGACCATGTTGGCCTGCCCTCGCTCGCACATCTCTCCAAACTGACGGCGCTGATACCCCGGTCGCAACCTGAGGCTGAGGTGGTGAAGCCACCCCCTGATCCAGTCAACAGCGTGGTGACAATTGTGAGCCAGCGTGTGGTTGAAATCTGGGATCGTGATGGACTGATGCGCCACACCGTTGAGCGCACGATCTGGCGGCGTGAGGGGTAACTGGCTGGGAATTGAGTATCAACGGGCTGCCCTGTTCCAGATAATAGCCGGGAACTACTCACAACGCTCGATCGTTAAAGAGATAGCGCTTATTTGATCACGTCATTTTCGCGGTTCTCAGTATAAGGAATATTTGCATGAGTAACTCGTATGAACAGCTACGCCAGCAGTTGCAACCACTCGGATTGCGGCTCCGATACCGTGATACGCTTTTGCTCGCCAGTCGCACGCTTTGGAGCGGAACGATCGGTTTTGCGCTGGTGTTACTGGCTGGCCGGTTCATCCCTATCCATAATCTGTGGCTCCTGGCTGTTATCCCGTTGATACTCTGGGCGCTGGCAATGATCGGCTATCTGCTCGCACGTCAGCTATCGTTGCAACAGGTTGCACGTCGCATGGACAGCCAGATGGAACTGCGCGAGCGTCTGTCTACGGCGATTGAACTGCATGACCAGGCCAACCATGATCTCCTCAGTCAACTCCAACAGGAAGAAGCAGCCACCGTTGCCCAGCGCCTGCACCCGGGCCAGATACCATTTGAGGTGGATCGGCAACGTCTCCGGGTAAGTATGGTGCCACTGGCACTCGGGCTGGCGCTCCTATGGTTGCCAAACCCGCAAAACACGATCCTGGCTGAGCAGCGGCAGGTACAACAGACACTGGCTCAGGTTGCAGACCAGCTAGAGCAGTTGGCGGAACAGATTGCCCAGAATCAGGAATTGACAGCAGAGGAGCGGGCCTTGCTTGAGCAGCAACTGGCCGAACTCCAGGAGCGTCTACGGCAAAATGCAGGCAACCGTGAGGAGGCGCTGGCCGATCTCTCGGCAACCGAGGCACGGTTACAACAGCAACTCGATCCGCAGACCGATGCGCGGCAGGCGGCCCTGGAGCAAATGGCGCGTAATTTAGAAAGCCTGTCTGGGCGCCGGCCAGCTGCACGCCCGGATCTGAATCAGGCCAGGCAACAGCTTGAGCGACTGGCGCAAGAATTGGATACGATGAACGAGGCTGAACGTGAGGCACTGGCAGAACAACTGGCACAGCAGGCCGGCCAACTGGCAGCGAGTGATCCACGAACGGCGCAGAGTCTATCACAGGCGGCGCAAGCACTACGTAATGGCGATATAGAGCAGGCCGCTGCGCAGTTACAGCAAGCGGCCCAGGATGTCCGTAATGCGCAGAGCCAGCTGGCTGACCAGCGGGCAGTGCAGGAATCTCTGGCCCAGATTCAGGAGGGTCGGCAGCACGTGGCCCGATCCGGTCAGCAGAGCCAGTCCGGGCAGTCCGGTCAGCAGAGCCAGTCCGGGCAGTCCGGTCAGCAGAGCCAGTCCGGGCAGTCCGGTCAGCAGAGCCAGTCCGGGCAGTCCGGGCACCAGGGCCAGTCCGGGCAATCGGGACAAACCGGCAGTGGCGGTTCACAGGCTGATCATCTCGGCCAGGGTCAGAGTGGTACCAGTGCCCAGGTTGACCCCAATCGTCCTGGTCGAAATGGAAGCGGAGCAGGCAGGGAACGGAGCGATCTGGTTTATCAACCGTACAATCCATCTACGCAAACAGGTGAGCGTGATTTTATCCAGGGTCAGCAAGGTGAGGGAGGACAGACACAACAGCGTGAAGGCGAACAGGCGCTGCCAGGCGCGGTCAACCCATCGCTGGTACCCTACGAGCAGATTTTCCCTGAATATGCTCGTTCGGCCAGTGAAGCCCTTGATCGGGGCTATATTCCGCCCCATCTCAAAGAGTACGTGCGTGACTACTTTTCACAACTGGAGCCAGGAAACGCTCCATAGTCTGATACAAGGGAGAGTGATATGACGATACCACCCCAACGTGAGCCTCAAGAGCGGGCATCGGCCACACTGCGTATGAATCCCGATGAGTTTCGGCAGTATGCACACATTATTGAGGCCGAGGTTGGACAGATTATTGTGGGCCAGCGTGACCTGATTCGCCAGACGGTGATTACCCTGCTGGCTGGTGGGAATGCTTTGCTCGAAGGTGTGCCGGGATTAGCCAAGACCACGCTGGTACGCACGCTGGCAGACGTGATTGACTGTAGCTTTAGCCGCATTCAGTTTACGCCTGATCTGATGCCAGCTGATATTATTGGTACCACGCTGATCAGCGAGGATGAGCAAGGACGCAAGGTCTTTCGGTTTGAGCCAGGGCCAATCTTTACCAATCTGTTGCTGGCTGATGAGATTAACCGTGCCACACCGAAAACGCAGAGCGCCTTGCTAGAGGCGATGCAGGAGCATACGGTGACTGTCGCCAAGACGGTGCATCGGCTACGGTCACCTTTCTTTGTGCTGGCAACTCAGAACCCGCTCGAAATGGAGGGAACCTACCCATTGCCCGAAGCGCAGCTGGATCGGTTCTTCTTCAAGATTATCGTCACGTTTCCAACCACCGCCGAACTGGTGGAGATTGCCAATCGCACCACCAGTGCCCGCACACCGCAGATCCGCAAGGTTGCCAGTGGAGACATCATCACACAGATGCAGGCCCTGGCTCGTACGGTACCGATTGCCAGCCATGTGCTGGCCTATGCAGCGCGGCTGATCACTGCCACGCATCCAGAAAGCAAGGAGTCGCCAGCGATAACCAAGCAATACATTCGCTATGGTGCCTCCCCGCGAGGTATGCAGGCGCTGATCCTGGCGAGCAAAATCATGGCCCTGCTCGATGGGCGCTATAATGTGGCCTTCACTGACCTGAAAGCCGCAGCTTTGCCAGCCTTGCGCCACCGCTGCGTTCTCAACTTCGAGGCTCAGGCCGAGGGGATGAACCCGGATGAGGTGGTGCAGGGTATCATTGAGTCGGTGAAAACCGAATAACAATTATGTCAAGTTAACCCGATGACCGAACCTTTATTTGACTCGGTTTTTCTACGCAAATTAGATCAGCTGTCACTCTTGACGCGGCGGGCGATGACGGGTGAGATGCAAGGCGAACGCCGTAGTCCACGTCGAGGTGCCTCGGTGGAGTTTGCCGATTTTCGCCCCTATACAACAGGCGATGATTTTCGGCAGATCGACTGGAATCTGTATGCACGTATGGATCGCATTTTCCTCAAACTGTTTGTGGCCGAAGAAGAACTAACGATCCATCTCTTGCTCGATAGTAGCAGCTCAATGGATTGGGGGACACCCAACAAGTTTGCCTATGCCCGCCGGTTGGGAGGCGCGCTTAGCTACATTGCGCTGAGCAGCCTGGATCGAGTAACAGTGACGGCATTGAGCACAGGGCGCATGCAGCAGTTGCCAGGAGTGCGCGGTAAGCGCGGGGCAATACCGCTCTTTCTGTTTTTGCAAAAAGCAACGGCAGGTGGCAAGGGCAATCTGGGTGCGGCCTGCCAGCGCTATATTCAAACCGCCCGCACCACCGGGCCATTGCTGCTTTGCTCGGATCTGCTCGATCCAGGCTGGAAGGATGCCTTGCACACACTTGCATCACGCTCTTTTGAGATTACGCTGCTCCACATCCTTGCTCCCCAGGAAATCGATCCCCAGATGGAGGGCGATTTCCGGCTGATCGATAGTGAAGGTGGAGTATCAGTCGAGATTACGGCTGACCTGGATACACTGCGGCACTATCATGAGCACTTGGCGACATGGCGTGCTGAAGTCGAGAGCTTTTGCAGCGGTCGTGGGATTACCTATCTCTTTGCGGATACCGGCGTGCCGGTTGAGGATTTTGTGCTGTCGCAGATGCGCAAGCGCGGCACGCTGCGTTAGTGATCGGGACACAGATGGTACCGATTCCTCCAACGAGATTTTTGACGGTAGAGGAATACAGAGTGAGTCAGAGGCTACGGTATGGTGTTCCCGCTATGATCGACGACTGCATTCATGATGCGGTGGGGTGGTACGATGATGTTTCGTGTACGCCTGCTCAAACCATCAAAAAGAACGGTGATTACCTACCAGGGCTGGCTGCTGCAGCGCACAATGACGTCGATACTGTTGCATGCCCGCTGGGAACGCCCACTCACCAATCTGGGATGTGTGGTCTTTGCTCCAGGGGATCATCTCTACGAGCATTTCTACAGCGACCGCTGGTACAACGTGTATGAGCTATGCACCCCCGATGGCACGCGCAAGGGCTGGTATTGTAACGTGACCCGCCCGGCGATTTTCGGTGAACAAACGGTTGAGTCTGAGGATCTTGAACTCGACCTGTTCATCGCGCCGAACTGTCAGCAGATGCAACTGCTGGACGAAGCGGAGTATGCCGCCCGTGGGTTTGCGGTTAACGATCCGGCGCTCCATGAGGCAGTGCAAGCCGCACTGGCAGAATTACGGCAACTGGCGTGTCAGGGTGCAGGGCCGTTTGCTGATGAGGCGATAAGACGCGAGACATGAGGTGTTGTTTGCATAGAGCAATCCTCAATCAATTGTGAAGATCGGAGTCTGGGCCTTTGCCTGGATCGTGTTCCGTACAGGCTTCAGTCTGGAATCCAGTTTACGAGGAATACGTTATGTCATTATTGGCACCCCTGGCCCTGATCGGGGCTGCTATCGTCGGGCCAATCATTGTCGCCATGTACCTGCTCAAGTTGCGCCGCGAAGAACGCACCGTCTCTTCGACATTTCTGTGGCAGCGGATGGTACATGATGTAGAGGCCAACGCACCCTGGCAAAAGTTACGGCGCAATATATTGCTGTTATTGCAGTTGCTGCTGATGCTCCTGCTGGTGCTGGCACTGGCACGGCCCTTCTTCCTGACGCAGGGCATTGCCGGGCGCAACCTGATTGTGATTATTGACCGCTCGGCCAGCATGGGCGCGGTTGATGTGGTGCCCAATCGGCTGGAGGCGGCGAAAGTCGAGGCGCTGCGACTGATCGAGCAACTTCCCGATGGCGGGAGGGCGACGATCATTGCCATTGGCGGGCAAATGGAGGTGCCGGCGGCTTCGACGACCGATCAGCGCGAGCTACGCAACGCGATCAATGGCATTACGTTGCGCAACAGCGGCGACAGCGACCTGACGCAAGCGCTGACGCTGGCATCGGCGCTGGCAGCGCGGGAGGAGCAGAGCGAGGTGGCGATCATCTCCGACGGTAATGTCACGGTGCCGGAAGACGTGACGGTGCCCGCCACTGTGCGTTATTTCCCGATCGGGCGCAGAGATGACAACGTGGCGATCAGTGCACTGGCGTTGCAGCCCGCCGCCGCCGGGCAGACACTGTTTGCCCAGGCGACGAATCATGGCAGCACGAGCGTCACGCGGCGGATGGACATCTACCTCGATGGAGCACTTTTCAATGCCTACAACCTGAGCATCGATCCGGGGCGAGAGCAGAGCATTATTGCCGACATACCGCCCCAGGTGCAAGTGGTCGAGGCACGCCTGAATGAGGGCGATGCCCTGCCCACCGATGATCGTGCCTGGGCTGTCAGTCGGGTGGGCGATCAGACGAATGTGCGGGTGATCGGGCCGGGCAACCGCTTCCTCGAAACCGGTCTGGCGCTGCTGCCGGGGGTGCAGATGACGCTGGTGCCAACGACGACGGCGACATTTACGCAGACGGCGGCGCAGGTGCCGCTGACGATTATTGATGGTGTGGCCCCGACAATATTGCCGCCGGGGAATCTCTTCTTTATTGCGCCTCCGCAGAGTACCGCGTATTTCTCGGTGACAGGTACGCTGGAGTTTCCGTCCGTGCGCCCGGTGTTTGGCGACGAGCCGCTGTTGCGCAGTGTCAGTGTCAGCGAGGTCAGTGTTCTCAAGGCAGCCCGAATTGCGCCGGGGAACTGGGCGCGGGTGGTGATCGACAGCGATGGGGCACCGCTGCTAGTGGCCGGCGAACGCGATGGGCGGCGCATCGTGGTGCTGGCGTTTGACCTGCATCAGTCCGATCTGCCGCTCCAGGTGGCCTTTCCGTTGCTGCTCTCGAACATCGTGAGCTATCTCTCGCCCGGCACCGGGGCGCAGGCGGCGCAGCTCGTGCCAGGGCAACCGCTGGTGGTGCCGATTGATGAGGCCGTTACCGAGGTGCGCGTGATCCGGCCCGACGATCGCCAGGTCAGCTCGCGCAACAACGATCAGATCCAGCTCCAGGGCAACCAGGTGGTGTATGCCGATACCGGCGAACTGGGGGTGTATACGCTTGAGGTCTATCACAATAACCAGCTTGAATTACGCCAGCGCTATGCGGTCAACCTGTTTACCGCTGGCGAGTCACAGATCAAACCCCAGGAGCGCCTGGCGGTGACGCAGACCAGCGGGCTACAGGCGGCGGCGATGCGCGAGCGCGTGGGACGGCAGGAGATCTGGCGCTGGCTGGCGGCGCTGGCACTGCTCGTGCTAGTGGTGGAGTGGCTGGTCTATCAGCGCAATGGGATTACTTACCTGCGCGAGCGCTGGCGTCAGCACGGTCGTGCAAAAGGGGCAGCTAGCGTGCGCTAAGTAGCAACACGCACGCCAGGGATCAATCGTTCGCAGCTCCAGAGATCTCCTTTTTACCTTTCAGAAGCCTGGACTCCGATGTCCAGTTGGTATAAGCGTACTATAAGCACATATGCATGGCATTTGATCAACTCCTGAACGACCTGGCGCAGGTGCCGGTAGCCGCCGATGCGACGAACCAGTATGCGGACAATGGTGTGGCCGGGAATGCCGTGCGCCGCGCCAATCTGCGGCGGGCGCTGGAGCAGGCGCACGACCGGCAACCCCGGTTGCTGCTCGTGGGCGAAGCACCGGGCTATCTCGGCGCACGACGCACAGGCATCCCGTTTACCAGCGAGCGCATTATGTTAAGTGGAATCGATCCACCGGGGTTGTTTGGTGCGGCACGCGGGTTTGTACTGGCGACCGACGATGGGCGCATCTCTGCCGAGCAAACGGCGACGATTGTCTGGCGCGAGATCGCACAGTTGGGCGTCATCACCGTAGGCTGGAACGCCTTCCCCTTTCACCCGCATCGCCGCGACAATCCGCACAGTAACCGCAAACCACGGGCGGACGAGGTCGTCTTGGGTTTGCCCTTCCTGGCGCGTGTCTGTGTGATATTTCCGGCGGCGCTGGTCGTCGCAATGGGCAACACCGCTGATCAGGCGCTGACGCGGCTGGGGGTGCCGCATCACAAGGTGCGGCATCCGGCGCAGGGCGGAGCACGACAGTTTGCTGCCGGCCTGCGGGCGGTGGTCGAGACTGGCTGATAATGCGCTCGCATATTGGCAACAGGTATGTTGAAACGCCGCCGTCCGTCCCGCCGCAAGGTACGGGCGCAGCACGGGCCACCCCCACCGCCGCCCTCCGTCCCGCCACCGCGTACGGGCGCAGCACGGACCACCCCCACCGCCGCCATCCGTCCCGCCACCGCAACCAGCGCCGCGCCAGCTAATGGGTGGCCGCCCCCGTGCTGCGCCCCGACCAGGGCCACCCCCACCGCGTACGGGCGCAGCACGGGCCACCGCCCCACCGCCGCCCTCCGTCCCGCCGCAAGGTACGGGCGCAGCACGGGCCACCGCCCCACCGCCGCCCTCCGTCCCGCCGCAAGGTACGGGCGCAGCACGGGCCACCGCCCCACCGCCGCCATCCGTCCCGCCACCGCAACCAGCGCCGCGCCAGCTAATGGGTGGTCGCCCCCGTGCTGCGCCCCGACCGGTCACCGCCACCGCGTACGGGCCGTTCAATCAAGTTCGCAGAGCCTCTTATGACCACACCACAAAGAAGTACCTATCACAGAAATTGTCAAGAGATACTGCCTGTTCCACTCGCAGTTCTTCTTGTAGGAGTGCTTTCACTATGTTACAATGGAATTATACGGATGGGTCGTATGACTGAGGAAAGAGATCGTCAATGGAACAGACACCAATCGAGAGTCGTCCAGCGATCAAATATGACGTCATTGTTCAAGATGATGGACGTATCCTATTATACGTTCCTTTTTCTCCGGGAAAACGCGTCACGGTTTTTGTAGTCGAAGAACAAACTGTCGACGACCCTTTTGATGATTTACTCCACGCTGCACACACAAGCACTGATTTTTGGGACAATCCGTATGATGATGAGGATTGGAATGCCGCCTGATCAAGGAACGATTCTGCTCATTCCCGTGCCCTTTACCGATTTGTCTGCAACAAAGCGTTGACCGGTCATCGTCATCTCAAGTACGCACTATCACCAACAGACCACCGATATGATTGTTGTAGCGATGACCTCTAATCCAACGGTCACGCCCTACACCTGTACTATTACGAATGAACACCTCCATGCAGGGCGTTTAAATCGCCCAGGGATCGTTCGTGCAGACAAAATTTATACCTTGTCTCAATCACTTACTGTTCGTGTCTTTGGAAAAGTAAACACAGAAATATTGGAACGTATACAATCGCTCGTTGAATTAGCTACGTGAATAGATGCGTAATTAAGAGATTATCGCATCTGGAAGCGTGGGCTGGCCTTGGTACCGCAATGACGGCGACTCACCCCCGCCGCTCACACCTGCCACAAAATCGCCAGGATCACCGCTACCAGGCCGGCGGTACCGAGCAAGAAGACCAGGTGCGCCATGCGTAACAAGCTTGCCTTCCGGCGCAACAGGCGTTGATAGGCCTGCTGCATCTCGGTCAGGTTGTCCTGTTGATAGCTGGTACGACGGGGCAACACCACCAGCATGGCCGCCAGCAGGGACGCAAAAAACGCGCCCATGCTCAGCGTCCCGGCCCACTGCACCACCGGGGGTTGCAAATAGGCGGGCTGGCTGCTCAAGGCCAGCACTGCAAACAGGACGCCATACAGCCCGGTGACAAGCTGGATCAGCGTCTGTGCGCCGGCCTCCAGCCGCTCGATATTGCCGCGCTCCTGGCGCTCGAACCATTCGCGCAACTCGCGTTCGGCGTCTGTTTCCGGGCCAAGCACAGGCATGGCGGGCCTTATCCTTTCTGGCGCGGCACAGCCACACGGGTGCGCTGGTCACAACCGGCTGGATTTTTGCAGCGCAGGGTATAGATGACCTCGTTGTCACCACGATAGATCGCCTGCTGCCCGCGCTGTCGGATTTCGGCGTGCGTCCAGATATTGGTGTAGCCACATTTCGGACAGGTGTAACGCTCGGTCGTATCGGTCTCACTCATCGCTGTCTCCGGTAAACATCAGGCTCATCAGGTTCTGGTAGGGTTCGGGCAGTGCGGCTGGATCGACCGTGGCCCCCTGGAGCCAGCCCGCCACACAGCGCAACGCATCCGCAGCGGCCAGCCAGGGCGACCCGGCGGACTCACCGGCGGCGGCCTGACTGGCGGCGTGTTCCAGTTCGTGCGCCCGGCGGCTGCGTTCGGCAGTGGTGAGGCCGGGCTGTTGCAACAACTGGACGCCCTGCTGCAAGAGGGGCACCACCTGCGCCAGCACCCGCAGTTCGGCCTGCTGTTCTGGCGGCAGGCTGTTCAGCATGGTTGCCAGCGCCATGGTTGCTGCGTCCTCGTTCGCAACCGCGGGTGGCGGCGCGGGCTGCCTGCTGACGTGCTGCTCCATGCTGTCCAGCGCCTGCGCCAGTTGCGTGGGCAGCGCGGCCTGCAGCCGGTCGGACTGGGCGGCCATCCCCGGCTCGTCGCGCAGGCGCAATCGCAGCAGTGCCAGCAAATCGTTGGCTTTGGCGATGGGCAGCGGACGGGCGGCGCGCAGGTGCGCCAGTTCGCTCGCCAGTTCCTCGCGCTGTACGCCACTGCCAGTGCGCATCGCCTCGACATAGCGATTGCAGGCCAGGTTAAGCAGCGCGGCAAACTGCTCGGCATCGCGCCCACCGTCGCGCCATTCTGCCACCAGGCCAGCCAACGCAAGCGCTGGCGCACCAGCAGCCCGCTGGCATAGCTCTTCCAGCTTGGCGCGGTCACTTTCAAGATCCGGGTGGCCGGTGCGCTCGTCCAGCGCCACCACCTCTTCCAGCAGCGGCACGGCGGCGGCAAAGTCCTGCTGACCGGCATGGAACATTGCCAGGTTGTAGAGCGCAATGCTAAGGTTGACCAGATGCCCGTGCTCATCACCAGCCTGGCGGAACGCCGCCACCGCCGCCTCGCGGGCCTGCAACTCGGTGGCAGGGTCAGCGAGCAGATCGGCCAGATTGCCGATGCCGACCAGCGCGTCGGCGCATTCGGCGGCGGTGCCCTGGGCCAGCAGGGGCGCGGCGGCGAGCAGCGTGGCCGCCGCGTCAGCCG
>Ga0308417_1000144_pt1 | contig 54434 bp, 42 predicted proteins | sample HotsprSampleOS65_FD_203528 | JGI IMG/M metagenome (GOLD analysis project Ga0308417, IMG submission 203528) | Hot spring phototrophic mat microbial communities from Octopus Spring, Yellowstone National Park, Wyoming, United States - 20090730_OS65 ... | reverse complement strand
GTTGCGGATGTCCGCGTCGTCCTCGACGACGAGAATGCGCAGCGATTTCCCGTCTGGCGGGGTGAGCGATTTTTGGGCCGAAGGGGTTTCGTTTGCGGGGCCGGCGGTCCCTGACCCGAGGGGGAGTAGGACGACGAACTCGGCACCGGTGCCGGGTCCGTCACTGCGGGCCTCGATGGTGCCGCCGTGGAGTTCCACGATGGACCGGACCAGAGTCAGCCCGACGCCGATCCCGCCCCCGGACCGGTTCAGGGTGTCGTCGGCCTGGACGAACGGCTCGAAGATCTTGGAGAGCATGTCGGCGGAGAGGCCGACGCCGGTGTCACGCACACGGATCACCACGTTCTCGCCCTCCCGGCCCAGGACGTACCAGACCTTGCCACCGGGGGGAGTGAACTTCAAGGCATTGCGGAGGAGGTTGACCTGGACTTGTTGCAAGCGGTCGGGGTCTCCGTGGACCCAGAGCGGCTGGTCGGGAATGTCGCAGGTCAGCTCGATCCGGGCGTCCTTGAGCCAGGGCTGGATCTCCTCGAGGACCTCCGCGGCCGTGGCTTTGAGGTCGAGCGGAATGCGGCGGATTTCGATCTTGTTCTGGGTGAACCGGGCCACGTCGAGCAGGTCATCGACCAGCCGGGCCATGTGTCGGGCGCGTCGGCCGATCACCCCTAGCCAGTGGGCGGCGTCGGCGTTGTCGGGCGGGATGCGACTCAACATCTCATAGGCATTCAGGGTCGCCGCCAAGGGGTTGCGGAGTTCGTGGGAGAGGATGGCCAGGAAGCGGTCACGTTGGGCGACGGCCTCGCGGGCCACCCGCTCGGCTTGTCGGATGACCGTCACGTCGGTCATGATGCTGCCCACCCACACGATCTGGCCGGTCTCGTCGCGGATGGGGAACTTGGTGGCCAGGAAGGTGTGTAAGCCGTCCGACAAGGGGATGGTGATCTCGGCCTGGTCCTCCTCGCCGTGCTTGATCACGCGATCGTCGCCGCGGGTCAGCAGGCGGGCCACCTCGGGCGGGAAGAGTTCCTCGGTGGTGCGTCCGACCGGGTCCCGGCCCACGGCCCGTTGGAAAGAGTCGTCGGCCATGAGGTACCGACCCGAGAGGTCGCGGATGAAGATCCAATTCGGGGAGTGACGGAGGATGCCGCTCAGCTGCTCGTCCTTGCGGCGGGACTCGTTCTCCGCCCGCTTGACTTCCGAGAGGTCGATCAGGGTCAGCACGACGCCGTCGATGGCCAGGCCCGAGCGATAGGGGAGTACCCGCAGGAGGAACCATTTGCCGCGCCGGTCACGCACCTGCCGCTCGATCGGGGTGGGGTTCACCAGCACGGCTTGCAGGTCGTCGATCAGTCCGGGGTGGTCGATGGTGTAAGTGAAGTGGTCGATCCGCCGGCCGATGTCCTGTGGCAAGAGGTTGAAGGTTTCGGCGATCTTGGGGGTGAACTTCCTCAGACACAGGTTGCGGTCGAGGAAGATCGTGTGGACACCCGTGCTGACGAGCAGGTTGTCCATGTCGGCGGAGAGTTGTGTCAGTTCCGCGATCTTCTTCTGGTACTCGCCGTTGACGGTGTAGAGTTCTTCGTTGACCGAGTGCAACTCCTCGTTGGTACTCTGCAGTTCTTCGTTCGCCGCCGTCAGTTCCTGGTTGGTGGCCTGCAGCTCCTCGTTACTCGTCACCATCTCCTCGATCATCGCCTGCAGGTTCTCGCGGGTGTGGCGGAGTTCTTCCTCCAGGGCGACGATCTGTTCGCGCGAGGCCTGGCCGAAGTCGATCTCGCGCGGTGACTCCCGGGGGACCGGGGCAGAGCCGACCTCCTCGACCACGACCAGGCAGTGAGACACCCCCCCGAGACGGTTGCGGACCGGACGCACGGTCACGTTGACGACCCGTTCCCCGTCCGGTGGCGACACCCGCAGACCCTTGTAAGTAACTACGGCGAGTTCCTTGAACGCCCGCGGGATCGCGCCAGTGAGTGCCGTGCGCATTTCTGGGTCGACGATTTCCAGGACATCGGTCGAGACGCGACCGTCACGGAGCTTGAGGTACTTGCTGGCCCCGGAGAACGACTGCACCAGTTGCCCCCGGTCGTTCACCAGCAGGGCGGGCGGCATGTACTCGTCGAGCAGGGCGTCGTAGGTGGTCGTCAGGTGGGGGTCGGTCGTCGCCGTCGAGATGCTCGTGACGCCGCGGCTCGGAGAGCCGGACAGCGGCCGGAGGTCCGGGACGATCCGCACGTCGCGTCGCTTGCGGTAGATCCGCCAGCGTGTGTCGATCGCCTCGAACTCGTCGCTCACCTCACCGGTCGTCTCACTCGGTCCTAGGAAGAGGACCCCGCCGCTTTTCAGGGCGAAGTGGAACAAGGACAGGACCCGCTTCTGGGCGGCGGGCTGGAAGTAGATCAGCAGGTTGCGGCAACTGACCAGGTCGAGCCGCGTGAACGGGGCGTCCTTGAGGACGTTGTGTTGGGCGAACACGACCATCTTGCGGAGTTCGGCCGAGATCTGGAAGCCCCCCGAGACGCGGGTGAAGAAGCGGTTGAGCCGTTCCAGGCCCACCCCGGCCAGGGCCGATTCCGGGTAGACGCCCAGGCCGGCGGTGTCGAGGGAGACGCGGTGGGCGTCGGTAGCGAAGATCTTGACGGTGATCGGCACCGTGATCGAATCGAGGGCCTCGCGGATGAGGATCGCGAGTGAGTAAGCCTCCTCTCCCGTGGCACAACCGGCCACCCAGACGCGGAATTCCTCGGACGGGGCCAGGCGGTTCAGTAACTGGGGAAGGACATCGCGTCCGAGTCGCTCGAAAGCCTCCTCGTCGCGGAAAAACCGCGTGACCCCGATCATCAAGTCCTTGTACAGCAGGTTGAGTTCGGCAGGGTCGTGGGCGAGGCGACGGGCGTACTCCTCGACGTTCGGGATGTCACTAAGCCCGATCCGCCGCTCCAGCCGGCGGGACACGGTCTCCGGCTTGTAGGAGGAGAAGTCGATCCCGTAGGCGTCGCGTAGCAACAGGAAGATCGCTTCGATCCCGGTCGGGGGTTTGCGCGGCGGTTCCACCGGCTCGACCGGCGCGCGGGCACGCCGTAGCAGGGCCTCGGGCATCTCTTCCGGCGTGAGAACGAGGTCGACCGCCCCGGTGTCGATCGCACTGCGAGGCATGCCGTCGAACTTGGCCGACTCCGGGTTCTGCGCGATGACGAGTCCGCCCGCCTCGTGGATTTCGCGGACCCCACGCGAACCGTCGCTTCCGGTCCCCGAGAGGATCACGCCGATCGCCTTCTCGCCGCGGTCATGGGCCAACGATCGGAAGAAGTGATCGATCGGCAGGGTGATCATTTGGGCGGGGTCTTTGTCGCTCAGTAACAGCCGCCCGCCGCTCACGATCATGTCCTTCTTGGGCGGCATCAGGTAGATTGTGTTCGGGTGGACCCACATGCCGTTCTCGACCACCCGGATCGGTATCCGCGTCCGCCGGGCGAGAATGTCATCGGTCAGGCTCTTGAAATCCGGGGAGAGGTGCTGCACGACGACGAAGGCCATCCCGGTGTCGAGTGGCATGGCCTCGAAGAGACGCTCGAGGGCTTCCAGGCCCCCCGCCGAGGCCCCGATACCCACGACGTGGGATGGACTCGGCTCCACTGGGGTCGAAGGTTGCGGTTCGACGATCGACATCGGCCGGCCTCACCTGGCAAGTCGATATGAGTGGCGACAGTCCTGACTCATCAACCCGTCACCGATCCGAGTTGGTATACGGAGCGGGGCTTCCCGGGCGCATGACCCCCGGCGATCGAAACCCGATCTTCCTCGCCAACACCATAACCGCTCGTCAGTATCACCCGGCAGCAACAAAGCGATCATGGGGCACTCACGGGATAACGGACGGCAAGACCCCTGGTGTCGGGGTGGCTGTCGGCATGCCCGTCGGGTGGAATGTCGGCATGACTGTCGGCATGCCCGTCGGGGTGACTGTCGGCATGACTGATACAGGTCGCACCGGTTTTGCCGAGGGTACGAGTTCGATAAACTGAATCAGTGTTCGACGGCGTCTCTCAAGGGCGGCGATCGCAACGCGAGTGTAACAGGGGGAGCGAGTCATGTCGCGGTTCGTTCGGCCCGTATCCTCTGGCCTGGCGGTGTTGACGTACCTGACTGTCGTGCCGTTGTTGGCCGCCGCCCGGCCGGGTCAGTTGCCGCTCCTGCCGCCGCCCGCGGCGAAACCGGACGCAGATCGTCATGGAGTGGTTCCCCCGGCAAGCGGGCAGAAAGGACCCGAGCCTCAGAAGGCCGAGCCAAAAGCAGAGCTTCTCCGCGTCCCCGTGGAGTTTCGGATTCCGATCGCGGACCTGGAGAAGCAGATGCTCAAGACCCTGTTCGAGGTGGTGGCCCCGGGCAAGCCCCCGGCCTTGCCCGTCGTGGTCCTGGGCACCGACAAGCGTCGGGCAGTGAATGCAGAACCAATCCTCGGGAACGAGTTGCCCCTGCCGTCTGACGCGACCGGTACCAAAGCGAGCGAACCGAGACGGCAGCTAATTCCGCGGAAGCCGGGTGAGCGTCCGATCCTGGACCGACTGGCACAACGACCTTTGGTCGCGGCCCTGGCCGGTCGCCTGGCCGAACGACTGGATACTAGCTACCGTGTCGAGCTACGAAGTTTTCGTGTCGCGGTGACGGGAAGCACACTCACCACGACGGTCGGCGGCGGCTTGCACATCGAAGGCCCTGACCCGCAGCGGGTTCGTGATTTGCCACTCAAGCTCACGATTCGCCGGGAACTGACCTGGGCAGATGACGGTCGGTTGACACTCGTCGGGGGCGAAAGCAGAGTCGAGATCGACTCGGCCGCCGAGATCATCGGCTTTCCGCGGCTCAATCTCCAGCGAGTGGAACTTGTGAATCTCTTGCTCGGGCTGGTGAACGGGGCGGTCGACCGAGAACTCTCCCGGCGTATATCGACCGATAAACTCCCGGACCTCCGCACCATTCCGTCCCATCTCAAGCAGAAGCTGCCGGCCCTGGCCCTGGCCGAGGTCACCGCCTTCCCGGTCCGCGGCGACGGTGACGATCTGGTCGTGGCCCTGGTCGTCGGACTGGTTCCGGCAAAAAACGGCAGCGAACCGATGCTCAGTATCAGCACCGACCCCGGGCCGCCGCCGCCGCCGGTCGTTCGCGGGCGGATCGTGACCCGCCCGGACGGCCAGCCGGACGTGAAACTCGAAACGAAGCCGTAGACCTTCCCTCCGACGGTGTGACCCCACCGCCATGTCCCCGGAAGTCGATCAGGAAATCGCTGCCCTCCTGCACCGGCTCAGGTCCGGGGACCGTGACGCCCTCGCCGAACTTTTCGACCGCTTCCGAGAGAAGCTGCGACGGATGGTTCGCGTCCGGCTCGACCCCCGCCTCGCCCCCCGTGTCTCCACCTCGGACGTCTTGCAGGAAGCCTACATCGACGCCTGGAAGCGGCTCGACCACTACTTCGAGAAGCCCGAGCAGAATTTCTACGGCTGGCTCCGCTTGATCGTTGCCCAACGTCTGGCCGACGTTCACCGGAGGCACCTGGCTCAGAAGCGTCATGCCGGTCGCGAGATCACCATCGATGCCGCCGGTCCGGCTGACTCGGCGTGTCTGGCCGCCCATCTGCTCGGCGAACTGAGTACCCCGAGTACCGTGGCCGCCCGGAACGAGTGCTTGGCCCGACTCGAGCGCGCCTTGGAACAATTAGACCCGCTCGACCGGGAGGTACTCGTCCTGCGACACTTCGAGGAACTCGGTAACGCCGAAACGGCCGAGTTGCTTGGCATTCAGCCCGCCGCCGCGAGCAAGCGGTACGTCCGTGCCCTGGCGAAACTCAAAGACTTGCTCGATCTCCGCCCCGGTAGTATGAGCACCTGAATGGAAGCGGTCTCCAGAGGGGGGCGATCGGACGCGATTCCCGGAATCGGCTCGTGTAGACCAACTGCGGCTGCCGATAGTCATTAACTGGCGATTCGATCGGTATGCCGAATCTGCGTCATGACCCAACCTCCGGTTCTCGTGCTCTACAACCGGCCGGTGTTGCCCGCCGACCACCCCGAGGCCGGGTCCGAACACGACATCATCGACACCGTCAGCGACGTGACCCATATCCTGGAAGCCGCGGGATTTGCCGTGCGAAAACTCGGCATCGACCGCGACCCCCGACCGCTCCTCGACGAACTCCGCGAGCACCCGCCGCTGGCCGTCTTCAACCTCTTCGAGGGGCTGGCCACGCAACCCTCGACCGAGGTCTCGGTCGCCGCACTTCTGGACTGGCTCAACGTCTCGTACACCGGTTGCCCCACCCTGTCGCTTGCCCTCGGCAACGATAAGGTTCGCACGAAGCACCTGCTCTCGGCCGCCGGGTTGCCCACACCGGCCTATGCCGTGATCGAGCGGTTGCCGCTGCCGCCTTGGGACAGATGGCCGGCGATCGTGAAACCCACGAACCAGGACGCCAGCGTCGGCATCGATCAGGGGAGCGTCGTGACCGACACGGCCGGGTTGTCAACCCGTGTGAGGCAGTTGCTCGATCGGTTCGGCCCGCCGGTACTCGTGGAGGAGTTCGTTGCGGGGCGGGAATTCCACATCAACATGGTCGAGGACGCCACGACCGGGGTGCTCGAGATGCTGCCGCTCGCGGAGATCGCCTTCACGCCCGACCGGGGTCAGCTCTGGCCGATCTACACTTACACTGCCAAGTGGGACGAAAACAGCGCCGAGTACGCCGCCGCCCCGCTCGTCGTTCCGGTCCGTCTGCCCGAGGAGCCGACCCGGCAGCTCCGCGAGATCGCCTGCCGTGTCTTCCGCTTGTTGCACTGCCGCGACTATGCCCGCCTCGACGTGCGGATCGACTCCGGCGGTGCCTTCCAGGTGTTGGAAGTCAATCCCAACCCGTACCTGAACAGCCTGGCTTTGGTCAAAGGGCTGGAAGCGGTCGGTCGGTCGCACGACGAACTCGTCGTGCGGATGATGATCGCCGCCCTCGAACGCGCGGGGCACCGCCTCGCACCGGGGCTGATCAAGATACCGAAACAAGGCCCGGTCATCGGGAGTGACTCTCGGGCTGCGGGATGATGCGGGATGAAGCGACCCCTGGGCGGGGAGATGATCTGAGGAAATAACTTCATGTCCAGGCACACGCTGCCGGTACTGGTGACCAACGCCGAGACCGCTACTTTCGAGTGCATCTTCGGCCGGGGCTGTGACGGGATCTGTTGTCGCAACGGCCGACCCAGTATCGATCCGAGCGAGCAGGCCACGATCACCGCCGCGCTACCCCGACTTCGACCCTTGCTCCGCCCCGAGGCGAGGAAGCTCATCGACACCGCCGGCTTTCTGAGCCGTCGCACGAAGCTCGGCAATCCGATGCTCCGCGTCGTGGCAGGCTGGTGCGTCCTGTTCAACCGGGGTTGCACCTTGCACCGACTCGGGGCCGAGGATGGCGACCCGTACCGGTACAAGCCGCTCCAGTGTGCCCTCTTCCCGCTCGAACGAGGTGAAGAAGGGTGGTACGTTCGGCAGTGGGGTTACAACGGGGAGAAATGGGACCTGTTTTGCCTGAATCCTCGGCAGTCCGACAAACCGGCTGTGGCAAGTCTGGCGAGCGAGATTGCTCTGGCGTCCCGTGTGGAAGCGGATGCGCGGGGCTGATCACCCCCCTGTGATCGAAAGCGCCTGATCGTGAACGCTTGAAAAGGCACACGTCCTAGGCGGCGAGTGCAAAAAAACTTCGGCCCTCTTGACAGCCCCCCGTGGACACGAAATCATCGGAGTAGTTTAAAGGTTCCTTCTTAAGCCGACGGTCGGTCTCGCGGCCCCGCTGAGCCGAGTGTCAGTACCCCGCTCGGGGTGAGGTAAGCATATGTCGTCCCAACCCGCCCGCCGTCGCCGTCTCGAAGTCGAGGACATCGGGGACATCGCCGTCGTCAACTTCGTCGACAAGAAGATCCTCGACGAGCAGAACATTCAAATGATCGGCGATGACCTCTTCAAGCTGGTGGACGAACTGGGACGACACAAGATCCTCCTCAACTTCGGCAACGTCGAGTTCATGTCCAGTGCCGCCCTCGGCAAGCTCATCCAGTTGAACAAGAAGGTCCAGGCCGTCAAAGGCAAGCTCGTCCTGTGCAAGATCGCCAAGGACATTCTTGACGTCTTCAAGATCACCAAGCTCGACCGGGTGCTCACGATCGTTCCCAACGAACAAGCCGGACTGCAGGCGTTCTGAGTGATCGATCCGCCAGGCTCGCAGCGGTTCTCGTGCCCCGAGCGGGGAACCCGGTTGTCTTTCCGTCGTACCGACCTACCCCCGCGGCCGCCGCCTATGGACTCCGACTTCTGCGCCGAAGTCACAATCTCCAGTGATTTGGCCGAGGCCCGTCGCGTCCAGGAGATGATCGAGCAGGCCCTCGTCGCCCACAACTATTCCGAGCACGACATCTTCTCGATCAAGTTGGCCCTCGAGGAAGCTCTGGTCAACGCGATCAAACACGGGAACCAGATGGATCCCGAGAAGCGGGTCTACATCACCTACCGGGTGACCCACCAGCGCTTCGATGTCCGCATTACCGACGAAGGCCCGGGCTTCAACCCGGCTGACGTACCGGACCCGACGGACCCCGACAACATCGAGCGCGCCTGCGGGCGGGGCCTGCTGCTCATGAGGGGCTTCATGACCGCGGTCGAGTTCCACGGCCGGGGGAACATCGTGACGATGACGAAGACCCGGGGCAACAACTCTGACGACTAGCACACGCTAGGTCACTTCGCTACGTCGGTGCAGCACCGAGCCGCTCGTCATCATGCCGCTCGACCGCCATCACGATGCCCGTCATCACTGAGCATCACATCGCCTGTCAGATCGACGAATTAGCTCGGTGTCGAGACGGGTTAGCTTAGCACCAGGTCGGCTCAAGACTGTCTTTGGCCGCCACCGGGGCCGAGCTCGATCGCACCCGCGTTCCACGGGTGATCGGCCGATGCGCGTCCATTCCCCTGTCGCGTCACTTCTTTTACTCCTGGTTAACACCCGGAGGTGCGGTACAATCCTGCCACGCTAAGAGAGTCGCGGAGTCGTGGAGCCGCGGAGCCGTGGAGCCGCGGAGCCGCGGAATCTGTGGAGTCAGGCAGGTTCATACCTTCAGCAGGGTCCAGCGATGATCGGCCCACTGCTATCTCGTCGCCAATGGCTCAGAGCGACCGGCCAAAGTACCCTCCTGGGCACTCTCAGAGGTCATGCCTTGGCCCAAGGGGAACAACGGGAGCCGACGCTCGCTCCACTCAACCGCTCCCCGCGGATGATGCAGGATTGGTATGTCCAACAGGTTCGGGGGATCGAGAAGGTGGGGAAGGCGGTCCGGGGTCGATTGAAGACGCGGGCCGACGCCCTCGAGTACATCCGTTCCGTCCGTGAACGGATCGCCGACTGCTTCGGTCCGTTCCCCGAGAAAAGCCCGCTCAACCCACGGGTGACGGGAAAACTCGAGCGCGACACCTACCGCATCGAGAAGGTCGTCTTCGAGAGCCGACCCGGTTTCTTCGTGACGGCTAATTTGTACGTGCCGAAGGCGGGTAACGGGCCTTGGCCGGGTGTCGTCGGCTCCTGTGGCCATGCTCACAACGGCAAGGCGGACCCGGCTTACCAGTCGTTCTGTCAGGGCCTGGCCCGGCTCGGTTACGTCGTGCTGATCTTCGACCCGATCGGCCAGGGCGAGCGGTTACAGTACGCTCACCTGGAGAAGTCGCGGCGACCCGGGCCGGGCGTCGAAGAACACCTGCTGGCCGGGAACCAACAATTCCTGGTCGGCGAATTCTTCGGTGCCTGGCGTGCCTGGGACGGCATCCGGGCACTCGACTACCTGTTGACCCGTCCCGAGGTCGATCCCAAGCACGTCGGCATAACCGGTAACTCGGGCGGCGGGACGATGACGACCTGGCTCTGTGGCCTGGAGACACGGTGGACCATGGCCGCCCCGGGTTGTTTCGTGACCACGATCCGCCGCAACCTCGAGAACGAGCTTCCCCAGGACACCGAACAGTGTCCGCCCCGTGTCCTCGCCGCCGGGCTCGACCACGCCGACTTCCTCGCCTGTCTGGCCCCCAAGCCCGTGATCATCCTCGCCAAGGAGAAAGACTACTTCGACGTCCGCGGGGCGGAAGAGGCTTACCAGCGGCTCGTCCCGCTCTACGCACTGCTCGGTGCCCCGGACAACGTCAAGCTGCACGTCGGCCCGAGCGGTCACGGCTACAGCATTGAGAACCGTGAAGCGATGTACCAGTGGTTCAACCGCGTGACGGGTGTCTCGGACGCGAAGCAGGAGCCGAAGCTCACACTCGAAAAAGACGAGGACCTGTGGTGTACCGCACGGGGGAGTGTCACAGAGCTGAGGTCGCGAAGTGTCTTCTCGTTCACAGCGGAGACCGCCCAACGACTCGCGGCAAGCCGCACCGAGCCGACGACAGCCGAGCTAATCCGCAGGCTACGAGCGGCGTTGAAGCTGCCGAGTCCGCAAGGACCGCCCGAGTACCGTATCCTTCGCCCGATCTCGGGCCGGAAGTATCCGAAACCCCACGCGACTCCCTATGCGATCGAAACCGAGGAGGGGATCTTCGCCTTCGTTTACCGTCTTGCCGATCAGGTCCACTACTCCCGGCCGCCCAAGGGCCAGGAGGCGGCAATCCTTTACGTTTCGCATCACTCCGCTGATGTCGAGCTTCGTGACGAACCGCTGATCCCGGCGGTGATGAACGCCGAGCCGCAGGCCACCCTCTATGCGATGGATGTGCGGGGCGTGGGTGAATCACGACCGGATACGTGCGGGGGGCCTGATCGATACCCGACCGCCTACGGCAGCGACTACTTTTACGCCATCCACGGGGTGATGCTCGATCGCCCGTATCCGGGGCAGAGGACCTTCGACGTCTTGCGGGTACTCGACTGGCTGACCGAGGTCGGGCACACTTCCGTCCACCTCGTCGCCAAGGGCTGGGGCACGATCCCCGGCACCTTCGCGTCCGTTCTCTCGGACCGGGTCACACGGGTCACACTGAAGCACCCCCTCACCGGCTTCAGCGCGGTGGCCCGCTCGGAAACCTATAGCTGGCCGCTTTCCTCTTTCGTGCCGGGGGTCCTGAGGGAGTTCGATCTCGATGACTGCTATCGTGTCTTAGGGGCGAAAAAGCTCCAAACGATCGAGCCGTGGGGGCCGACGGGAAAGCCGGGCTGACCCCTCCCGGTCGGGCCGTCGGAAAGGCCGGTGCGACAGTCCCCGTTGCCATCGACTGTCGGCAGACCCGTGCGGTGCCCCCAAGGCTACTCCGTCGGAGGTTCCCATGACGCCACCTCACGTCGAACACGTCGAGATGACCGGCCACGTCATCGACTCGTTACTCCTGCCCAAGGTACTCGACGCGATCCTGTCCCGAGGCGGGCGGTACAACATCGAGACGCTGAACCTGGGCGAGCGTCAGGACGACCCCAGTTATGTGCGGATCGAGGTCCGTGCGGACTCGGCCGAGCAACTCGAGGGCATCCTGGCCGAGATCCACCCCCACGGGGCCGTTCCGACCCACGCCACCGACTGCCGGACGGTACCGGCCGACATGGACGGGGCCTTCCCGGAAGGATTCTACTGCTCGACGAACTTCCGAACCCAGGTCCGGTTGCGGGGTGAATGGATCGACGTCGAGGACCAGGAAATGGATTGCGGCATCGTCGTGGACGCCGAGGCCGCCGCCGCCCGCTGCATTCCCATGGTGGCCGTCCGTAAGGGGGATCCGATAGTGGTCGGGCGAGCTGGTATCCGCGTCTTCCCGCCCGAGTCCGAGATACGCAAGCGCGAGTTGTTCGAGTTCATGGCCAGTCCGGTCTCGAGTGAGCGACCGAAGGCCGTGAGCGTCCGCGAGATCGCCCATGCCATCCGAAAGACCCGCAGGTCCGGCGACAAGGTCTTGGCGGTCCTCGGGCCGGCCGTGGTTCACACCGGCGGTGCCGAACTCGTGGCCAAAATGGTCCGGGACGGTTACATCGACATCCTCTTCGCGGGTAACGCCCTGGCGACCCACGACATCGAACAAGCCCTGTACGGGACGAGCCTGGGCGTGTCCCTGGACCGGGGCATACCGACCGACGAGGGCCACGAACACCATCTGCGGACGATCAACACGATCCGGCGGCTCGGCGGCATCCGCGCGGCCGTCGAGGCCGGGACGCTCAGAAGCGGCATCATGTACGAGTGCGTCCGCCGCGGCGTGCCCTTCGTCCTGGCGGGCAGTATCCGCGACGACGGACCGCTTCCGGAGGTCATCACGGACACGATCAAGGCCCAGGACGCTATGCGGAAGCTGATCCCCGGTGTCGGCTTCTGTCTGATGGTGGCAACGACCTTGCACTCGGTCGCGGTCGGCAACCTTCTGCCGGCTTGGGTGAAGGTCGCCTGCATCGACATCAACCCGGCGACCGTGACGAAGCTGATGGACCGCGGCAGCACCCAGACGGTCGGCATCGTCTCTGACGCCGAACCGTTCCTCCGCTCACTGGTAGCCGAACTCGATCGCGTCGAGGCGGCAAGCCCCGGAGGCTCGTAGCGGCCGGGGCCGGACGACCCGGATTCTTTTTCGTCGCGTCCCGGGGCCTCGAGCTAATCTTGCCCGCCGGGCTGAACGCTCGGAACCAACCCCGGGTCGGGCGGCGGAAGGCCCGGGGCAGGGGACTCGACGGACGGCGGTGCGACAGGGTTCGGAGACCGAGCCGGGGTGCGGCCCCGTGGCAGTGCCGGGCGTTCCGGTGTCGGAAGGGTTTGGCCCCGCAGCCGCAAGGCATCGGCCCTCATCAACAGGTCGTCCGTGCGGGTCTTGGTCGCCGGGCACAGCTCGAAGTAGTAGCGGCGGGTGTCCTGGATGTGGAACGGCCAGAGGACCTCGGCCAGGAAGTCGAACGGGGGGAAGGCGTACCAGGGGGGACGGACGTAGACGCGGCGGGTCAGGGTCTCGTAGCCCGGGTGAACGAGCGTCACCGTGTAGTACCCGTAGTAATCGAACGGACTGTGGGCCGGTGCCGCGCCGATCGGTTTGTTGTCGATGTAAACTTGTGCGTTCGGGACGTTCGACTCGATCACGAAGCGTCGATCGACGCAACCGGTAAACGCGGTGGCTACCAGCGTCACGGTCAGCCTAACGATTTGACCGGATGACATGAATCCACTCGTTGCCGGTGCGGATTTACCGTCGGGGAAATAGCAACCCCTTAGTGCCGGGTCAATGCCGGGTCAATGCGATCCTCTGGCCCGAGCCACGGGCCGGCCGGAGGGCGGCTGAGAATTCCCCGGCGGAGCGGCAAACTCGGGATCGTTGGCATACTATGGAAAAGAGGAATTCTTTTTCTGAGGGCGGATCGGTGTCGGCATTCGAGCCTGTCCGTTACGCCGCTTTGACCGATGTCGGCGTCAAGCGGAGCCACAACCAGGACGCCTGTGCGGCCCAACCGGCGGTCGATGAGGCCGGCTTCCAAACCTGCGGGCACATCTTCGTCGTCGCCGACGGCATGGGCGGTCACGCGGTCGGGGAGAAGGCAAGCGCCAAGGCCGTCCGGGACATTCCGTTTTTGTACCTCAAGCACGCCCGGGAGGGCACCGCCGCGGCGCTGCGACGGGCCTTCGCCGAGACGAACGCCAGCATCCATGCCATCGGACAGGACAACCCCGAGTTCCGCGGCTTGGGCACCACGAGTACGGCCCTGGTCCTCCGACCCGAGGGCGTCTGGGTCGCCCACGTCGGCGACAGCCGGGCCTATCGCATCCGCGACGGACAGGCCGAACAACTCACCTTCGATCACTCCTGGGTCTGGGAGATCGCCCGTCGTCAGGGCGTCGATCCCGACGAACTCGGCGACATCAAACGCAACGTCATCATCCGGTCGCTCGGTCCCGACCCCGAGGTCGAGGTCGACATCGAAGGTCCCCACCCCGTCAAGCCCGGCGACGCCTTCCTGTTGTGTAGCGACGGGTTGACCGGCGTGGTATCACCCCAGGAGATCGGTGCCGTCGTCACGGCTCTGCCGCCGGAGGAAGCCGTTCGGCTCCTGGTACACATGGCCAACCTCCGGGGCGGGCCGGACAACATCACCGTTGTCGTCGTCCGTGTCCCGGGGGACGGCTCCGCCGGAGCGCCCCCGTCGAAATCCCGACCCGGGTTGCTTCGCCGCTTGCTGGCGGCCTGGAACCGGCTCGTCCCCTGGCCTTTCACCGCACTCCTGCTCGGCTCGATCCTGGCCCTCGTCTCCCTCGGCTTACGTGTCCTGGAGGCACCCGGCTCGCTCGGCCTCTTCGTGGTCGCGGCCGTCGTCATCCTCGTCGGTCTCGTCGGCCTGATCCGTCACGTCAGGCAGGAGTCGCCCGAGGGTGCGGCCCCCGAGTCAGAAACTCCTCGACCGCTGAACGTCTACAAGCGAGGGGATTGCACCGTCACGCGGGACGTCATCCGCAAGTTCACCGAACTCGAAACCGCCCTGGTCAACGGCCTGAACGGTCAGGACATCGGTATCGACTGGGAGGGCCACGCCAAACTCGCCGCCGCCGCCGCCGCCGCCGCCGAGAACCCCGACCCGATCGTCGGCTTCCGCGCCCGCTGTCAGTCGTTACTTTTCCTCGCCGAGGCCCTTCACCGCCTGCGGGCCAAGGGCGAATCGTTCCGCCCCAACTGGTGAGTCCCGGCCACCCCCGGTCTTTCCCCGGCCGTATACGACAATCTTGTCGGTCACCTTCCCACCAAGCCGTATAAGTACACGACAGCACCGCCTTGACGCCGGTATACGACAATCTTGTCGGTCACCTTCCCACCAAGCACGCCCGATCGGTAAACTGTCAGTGCCTGCCTGGTTGCCCGCCCACCGGTCATTCCTGACCGGTCATGCCCGACTGCCGAGGTGTGCCCGTGACACAGTCCACCGGCCCACTTTATTGGATCGTGGTGATCACCATCAGTGTAACCGCCCACCGGGCGATCGCGGGGCCAACGGTGTCGCCGCGGCCACCGGTCGATTTCAATCGGGAAGTCCGACCGATCCTGTCCAACAACTGCTTCCAGTGCCACGGGCCGGACGAGAAGACCCGCAAGGCGAAACTCCGGCTCGATACCCGCGAGGGGGCTGTGGACAGGGTGATCCGGCCCGGCAAGCCGGAAGAGTCGATCCTGGTGGAGCGACTGCGTTCCGAGGACCCTCATGAGGTGATGCCCCCGGCCAAGACCGGCAAGAAGCTCACCGCCCGTGAGATCGAGACGCTCACCCGTTGGGTCCGGGAAGGGGCGAATTACAGCGTTCATTGGAGCTATGTCAGACCGACACGCCCGCCGGTACCGGCGCTCGCCACCCCCTTGCCGTCCGGCTGGCCCCGCAATCCGATCGACGCCTTCGTTCTGGATCGTCTGCGCCGCGAGGGCCTTGCGCCACAGCCCGAGGCCGATCGACACACCCTCATCCGCCGGGTGTCGCTCGACCTGACCGGCCTGCCACCGACCCCCGAAGAGGCCGACGCCTTCTCCCGTGACCCGTCCCCGGACGCCTACGAGAGGCTCGTGGACCGGCTGCTCGCGCGGCCGACCTTCGGCGAACACTGGGCGCGGATGTGGCTCGACCTCGCCCGCTACGCCGACAGTGCCGGCTATGCCGATGACCCCCTCCGCACCATCTGGAAGTATCGTGACTACGTGATCGAATCGTTCAACGCCAACAAGCCGTTCGATCAGTTCACGATCGAGCAACTGGCCGGCGACCTGCTGCCGAATCCTACGACGTCGCAACTCGTCGCCACCGCGTTCCACCGCAACACCATGACCAACAACGAGGGGGGCACCAACGACGAGGAGTTCCGCAACGCGGCCGTGGTCGACCGGGTCAACACGACCTATACGGTGTGGATGGGTACGAGCATGGCCTGCGCGCAGTGCCACACCCACAAGTACGACCCGATCACGCACCAGGAATACTTCCGCTCGTTCGCGTTCTTCAACAACACGGCCGATGCCGACCGGGGCGACGAAAGCCCCACGTTGCCGATCTGGTCCGAAGACGACTGGCAGCGGAAGATCGAACTCGACTCGCTGGTGATCGACCTGGAACACCTCCTCAAGGACCGCAAGCCCGAGGACGAGGAGTGGAAGGCCGAGCGCGACCGACTTGCCAACCTCAAGAAGGAACAGGCCGCACTCCGGCCGACCACCACCGTTCCGATCATGCAGGAACTCAGCGGCCCCCAGCGCCGCAAGACCCGGCTGCAGTTCCGCGGGAACTTCCTCGACCTCGGCGACGAGGTGAACGAAGGGACACCTTCGGCCTTCCACCCGTTCCCCGCGGAAGGTCCGAAGAACCGGCTGGGCTTCGCCCGTTGGATCGTCAGTCCCGAGAACCCCCTCACCGCCCGCGTGATCGCCAACCGGTTCTGGGAGCAAATCTTCGGCATCGGCATCGTGCGGACCAGCGAGGAGTTCGGGGCACAAGGCGAGCTGCCCAGCCACCCGGAGCTACTCGATTGGCTCGCCGTCGAGTTCCAGAGCGACTGGAACGTTAAGCGGCTTCTCAAGCTCCTGGTCACATCGGCGACCTACCGACAGTCCGCCCGCGTCACCGCCGAACTTTACGAGCGCGACCCCGACAACCGTCTCCTGGCCCGGGGGCCGCGGGTGCGGCTCACCGCCGAGATGGTGCGCGACCAGGCACTTTTCGTCTCGGGCTTACTCAGCCCCAAGATGTACGGGCCGAGCGTCCGTCCGCCCCAACCGAGCCTCGGCGTGAGCGCCGCCTTCGGAGGATCCATCGACTGGCAGCCCAGCGCCGGCGAGGACCGCTACCGCCGGGGTCTGTACACCCAATGGCGGCGATCGAACCCGTACCCGTCGATGTCCACCTTCGACGCGCCGAACCGTGACACCTGCGTGGTCCGACGGAACCGCACCAACACGCCCCTACAGGCCCTCGTCACGCTGAACGACCCGGTCTACGTCGAGGCGGCACAAGCCCTGGCCAAGCGGGCCTTGCGTGACTCCGTCACCCCCGACCGTGCATTGGTCCGCATGTTCGAGTTGTGCCTCATCCGTCCGGCGAAGGAAGATGAAATGCGGCGGCTCCGGCAGCTTTATGAGACCGCAAGGGAGCGGTTCGCGAAGGACCTGAATCAAGCCCGGCAGTTTGCGGGCCCGCAGCCGCCGGTCGCCGACGCCGCCACCGACGCGGCCCTGACCCTGGTGGCGAATGTGCTTCTCAATCTCGACGAGATGTTGATGAAGCGCTGAACCGTGGCGGTTAAGCGGTGAACCGTGCCGGTTAGTTAGGAGGGGTCACGGTCCAGGGTTCTTCGCTGGTAACAACGGCAAGGACCTGGACGTGAGCCGTTTCGCCCGGACCTTACAAGCCTCTGAGAGGGAAAGCAGCGATGAACCCGAAGCTGGCACGCCTGCAAGCCGCGACCCGGCGGCAATTCCTTTCCTCCTCCGGCCTGGGCCTCGGCTGGCTCGCCTTGTCAGAACTCAGTCAGTCGGCCGAGGGTCCGATCCCCAACCCGACCCGGGCCGCGAATCCCGATAACCCCTTGGCCCCGCGGCCGCCCCACTTCACCCCCCGGGCCAAACGGGTGATCTATCTGCACATGTCCGGCGCCCCACCCCACCTCGACCTGCTCGATTACAAGCCCGAGTTGGTCAAACGTGACGGGCAGGACTGCCCGGACGAGTATCTGAAGGGCAAGCGTTTCGCCTTCACCTCGGGCGTGCCGAAGTTGCTCGGGACCCGTCAACCGTTCCGGCGACACGGACGGGCGGGCATATGGATGTCCGACGCCATCCGACCGATGCACGAGATCGCCGACGAGGTGACCGTGATCCGCTCGATGAAGACCGACGAGTTCAACCACGCCCCGGCCGAGTTGTTGCTCTATACCGGTTTCGCCCGGACAGGTCGTCCGAGCTTCGGGGCCTGGACCTGCTACGGCCTGGGCAGCGAGAACCAGAACCTGCCCGGCTTCGTGGTGCTGATCTCCAACGGCGTGCAGCCGAGCGGCGGGCAGGGTTGTTGGGGCAGTGGCTTCCTGCCTTCGGTCTTCCAAGGCGTGCAGTGCCGCAGCCGGGGTGAGCCGGTCCTCTACCTGAGCGACCCTCCGGGACTCGACCGTAACATGCGTCGGCTGGGACTGGACGCCATCAAGGACCTGAACGAATTACAAGAAAAGGAACTGGGGCACCCCGAGACGCGGACCCGCATCGCCCAGTACGAACTGGCCTTCCGCATGCAACTGTCGGCCGCGGAGGTCATGGACATCTCGCGAGAGCCGCAAAAGGTCCTCGATGCCTACGGTGCCCAGCCCGGGGCTGGCTCGTTCGCGAACAACTGCCTCTTGGCCCGTCGCCTCGTCGAGCACGGCGTCCGCTACGTGCAACTCTTCGATTGGGGCTGGGACTTCCACGGCACCGGCCCGAGCGAGGACATCCGCGACGGCCTGACCAGGAAAGGCACCGTCACCGCCAAGAGCGTGGCCGCACTGATCAAAGACCTCAAAAACCGTGGCTTGCTCGATGACACCCTGGTGATCTGGGGTGGCGAATTCGGTCGGACTCCGTTCCGCGAGGGCCGGACCTCCGGGGGACAGATCCTCGGCCGTGACCACTACCCCGATTGCTTCTCCCTCCTGCTCGCCGGTGGCGGAATCAAACGCGGTTTCACCTACGGGGAGAGTGACGAACTCGGATTCCGTGTCGCCCAGAATCCGGTCCACGTCCACGACCTGCAGGCCACTCTGCTGCACTGTCTCGGACTCGACCACACCCGCCTGACGTTCCGCTTCCAGGGCCGTGACTACCGCCTGACCGACGTACACGGCCACGTCGTTCACGACATCCTGGCCTGAAGGCCTCGACCCTCAAGGGATCGTCAAGGCACCGTCAAGGGATCGTCAAGTGACCGTCAAACTATACCGCGACCGCGTTTCATGCCGGTCTCACCCGGCACACTGGCAGTAGCGGGTGCTCGGACACTCAGGTGTCTGCCGGGAGGGGTATTCCGAACTCCTCCACCAACTTTCGCACGCCTGCCGTTCCCATGCGGCAGAGCAGGGCGATGTTCCGGCGGGGGATCTCCGCGAGTCTCTCGGGGTCCTCGTTCACGGGCGTGATACTCGACTCGCGAAGCAGGTGTAGCATCGGGAACGGGGAACGATTCGTGTAGTTCTCCACGTCGTCGATCGCGGTCCCGGCGAACTGGTAGCGGGGGTGGAAGCCGGCGATCTGGATCGTGCCCCTGAAGCCGAGTTCGTCGATGAGTTGATCGGCCTCGGCCACGAAGTCGTTGTAATCGAGGAAATCGTGCAGAACCTCGGGGTGGATCAGGAAGGCCGTCTCGATGCGGTCCTCGGGGGTGACGGAGAGCAGGCGTAACTCCTCCGTCAAGACCGTGATCAGTTCAGTGGTATTCCGCGCGCGGGTGACGGCGTAGCGGATCAGCCCGCCGTCGAAGACCCGGCGGGCGAAGGGGCACAGGTTCAGTCCGATCACGACCTCGGCGATCCATCGGCGGGTCAGCTCGACCACGGCCGGGTCCTCGGCGGCCAGCGGCCGACGCGATTCGCTCGCCACGGGCTTAGTTCCCCCAACGGGACTTGATGAAGGCGATGCCCCGGGTGTAGACCTCCTCCGGGCTAACGAAGAGGTCGCGCCAGACCCGGGTGGCGGCGGCGAGGTCGGGTAAGGCCCGGCCGAAGGCCTCGATGGTCAGCCAGCCGTCGTAGCCCACCTCCTTGAGCGTCGTGAAGACCGCGTCCCAATTCACTTGGCCGGTGCCCGGAGTGCCGCGGTCGTTCTCACTGATGTGGACGTGGGCCAGGACCGGGGCCAGGGTGCGGATCGTGGCCGACTGGTCCTTCTCCTCGATGTGGGCGTGGAAGGTGTCGTACATGGAGCGGAAATTGGGGTGATCGACCATCCTGACGAGTTCCACGGCCTGGGCCGCCGTGTTGAGCAGGTAGCACTCGAACCGGTTCAGGTACTCGATACCCATCATGAGGTTGGCTTGTTTGGCCAGTTCGGCCACCGTTCGCAGCACCTCGGCGGCGCGCTTCTTCTCGTCGGGGGTCGGGCCGAAACCGGAGAACTCACCGATCGCCGAGTGGTAAGGCCCGACCACGGTTTCCGAGCCGAGAACGTGGTTGATCTCGACGACGGTTTTGAGCCACTCGACGGCCCGGGCCCGCACCACCGGGTCCGGGCTTATGGCGTTGGTGTCCTTGTTCAGTATGGTGACCGTCGTGCATTTCAGACCTTGCTTGTCCAGTTCCGAGCGGATCGTCTTGTAGTCGTTCGCGGTTCCCCCGAAGACCGGCAACTCGACGCCGTCGAAGCCCGCCTCCTTGAGCTTCGCGAAGAGGGGGAAGTGCTCCTCCGTCACACTGCCGGTCCACAAGAGCAGGTTCATGCCGATCTTCATGGGGAGGCTCCGTTGTCACTGTTGTCTTCAGCCAGGGCAAACATCGTCGGGTTGGCCCGAGCCTGCGAGGCCCGATACGGGTCACGGTGCCGGCATTCTCCGTCAGCCGTCAGGTCACGGCAACAGGCGGCGGGAAAATCTGATTCTTCTGGACCCTTGGTCGGTCCGAAGTAATGTGCCACTAACCTTAACCTCACTTGGTCGACCGGAATATCCCCTGGAGCTACGCCATGTGCCGGCTTTTGGTTTTGGTGCTCCTTGGCTGGAGCTTGTTCGTGGACGGTGGCGGCGCGGTGCGTGCCGATGACACACCGACTCCCCCCCAGCCGCGCGTGAGCCTGGCCGGTTCGATCGACGACGAGGCGCTCGAACGAGAGGCACCCGCCACCGGGGTCATTGCTACCCCCGCGGCGTGGGAGAAGCTCGTCAAGGCTTGGGGGATCAAGGACGCCCCCAAAATCGACTTTGCCACGGAATTGCTCGTCGTCGGGACCTGGAAGGGGAGCAGCTTCAACCTCACGCCCCAGGTCACGAGCGGTGATCTGACGGTCGTCGCACGCGGCACTAAGGACCTTCTCCCCGGCTTCCGCTGGAAAGTTGTCTCGGTCCCTCGCACGGGAATCAAGACCATTAACGGCAAACCGCTGCCGCGGGAGTGACAGCGCCACGAGCTGAACCGCCGAGCACGAGTACCAGCCCGAACCTGTGTTCGGGTCCTCGGCAGGGTGGATGGGAACGAGCGCTTTGCCCGCCCGGTCCTGGGTTAGGACGGCCTGTCCGCCCGTGACTCGACGATCCCCGGAGTCGCGCGAATTTCGGGCCGCGGTTCGCAGGATCGGTGCGACCCGGTTGTGAGCGCGAGACTGCTCTCGGCGGTTGTATGTTCGAGCGGACCTGAAGACAGGCCAACCGGCCGAACACGGCACTGGCTCCCGGGCCGACCGTCGCTCGTGTGGTTCGGACTTCGACACCCGAAACGGTTGCAGTGGGTTCACACGCCATGACGAAACCTGCCGTTGTCGGCATCGATCTGGGAACCACCAATAGCCTGGCCGCCTTCGTGGTGGACGGTCGCCCCCAGGTGGTTCGCGATCGAGACGGGGTCGCCCTCGTGCCGAGTTGCATCAGCTTTCACCAGGACGGTACCGTTCTCGTGGGGACGGCGGCGAAGCAACGGGCCTTGTCCGACCCGGAACACACCATCTTCAGCATCAAGCGGCTCATGGGCCGTACCCTCAAGGACCTGGAACGGGAGCTGAAACTCATTCCGCACCAGGTCGTGGAACGGGAGACGGAAGGGGGGCGAAAGGTGCTCTGCGTCCGCATCGCCGGACGGGAGTACACCCCGGAAGAACTCTCCGCGATGATCTTGAAGGAAGTACGGTCCCGGGCGGGTAACCCGACCAAAGCGGTCATCACGGTTCCGGCCTACTTCGACGACTCCCAACGGCAGGCCACACGCGACGCCGGACGCATCGCCGGTCTGGATGTCCTGCGGATCGTCAACGAACCGACCGCGGCCGCTCTCGCCTACGGACTCGACCGCCGCAGAACCGGTGTCGTGGCCGTCTATGACCTCGGCGGCGGGACGTTCGACTGCTCCATCCTGTCGCTCGCGGACGGCGTGTTCAAGGTCCTCGCCACGAACGGCGACACCTTCCTCGGTGGCGACGATTTCGACCGCGCGCTCATGGGGCTCGCGGCCCGTGAGATGGGGGTTGACCTGACCGGACGGAATCCCGAACTGCTGCAACGCCTGCGTGACGCGGCCGAGCGGACCAAGATCGCCCTGAGTAGCGCCGAGTCGGCCGAGCTTCGCGTCGATGTGGCCGGCCGGTCGTTCGCCCGGTCGGTCACGCGGGCCGAGTTCGAGGAACTCATCCGCGGCGATATTGACCGCAGTCTCGACCGTTGCCGTTCGGCCCTTCGCGATGCCGGGCTGAAGACGAGTGACATCGACGAGGTCGTGCTGGTCGGCGGCTCGACCCGCATTCCCTATGTGCGGGCCCGGGTGGCCGAGTTCTTCGGCCGTACCCCGCATACCGAGCTGAACCCGGAGGAGGTCGTGGCCATCGGGGCGGCGATCCAGGCGGACATCCTCACCAGCGGACGCCGGGACCTGCTCCTGCTGGATGTGGTGCCTCTGTCGCTCGGCATTGAGACCCTCGGCGGCGTGGTCGATAAGATCATCCACCGGAACACGACGGTGCCCTGTCGGGCCACGACACGCTACACGACCGCCGTTGATAACCAGACCGCCATCCTGTTAAACATCTACCAGGGCGAGCGAGAACTCACTCGGGACTGTCGGTTCCTCGGCACGTTCAAACTCAGTGGCATCCCGCCGATGCCGGCCCAATTCGCTCAGGTGAACGTTACCTTCACCGTCAATCAGGATGGAATCCTGACGGTGTCGGCTCGTGAGCAACGCAGTGGGGTCGAGGCTCAGGTGACGGTGCAGGCGGCCCACGGATTGACCCCCGAGGAGGTCGATCGACTGGTCGAGGAAAGTATCACGAACGCCGAGGCAGACTTCACGGCGCGCCGGCTCATCGAGTTACGGAACAAGGCGGCCGCCGACCTCGTCCACACCGACAAGATGCTGGCCGAGCACGGATCGTCACTCGAGCCGGCCGTGCGGGAGCGGATCGTACAAGCGGCCGCGGAACTCCGTACGGCCTCCGCCGGCGACGACCTGTCCACACTGCAGCGGGCGATCGACGCCTTCGCCCAGGCCACGAACCCGCTCGCCGTCGTGGCCATGAACGCGGTGATGCGAAAGGCACTGGCCGGACTCGAGCCGGAACAGCTCGACCCCGAGAAACTCTGAGCGGAGATCCTGAACGGAGATAAAGCTCATGACCTGGCACGACGCACGCGAGATCGGCGAACGCCTCTTCGAGCAATTCGACACCCTCAACCCGCTCACCGTGCGTTTCACCGATCTGCACAAACACGTCCTCAACCTGGAGGGCTTTACCGGCAAGCCCGAAGAGTCGAACGAAAAGCTCCTCGAGGCCATCCAAATGGCCTGGTACGAGGAGTGGCTCGACGAATACGGGCAGGGCAAGTGAAGGGCTAGCTGCCCGGAGCGGGTTCTGTCGCGCGGGCCGCGGTGGTCACGCCGGCCAGCCGTGCGGCGCGACGCCGTCGCAGGACCCAGCGGACTACGATCACGGTCGGCACGATCACCGGTGACCACACCAGCAAGCCGACACCCGCCAGGACCATCGACTGGGAAAACCGCACGAGCGCGTCCCAGGAGTCGGAGAACGCGATACTCACACGCTTGGAGAACGTCGGTGCCGTGGGCGGCTGGTAGTTTTTGACCTCCCGCAAGGTGAGATTGATCGTTGCCAGGCTGATACGGTTATTGAGGTAATTGAGCCGACCCTGCACCCGCTCCACGTCCCGGCGGACCTCGGCGATCCGGTCGCTGACCCGGATGATGTCCTCGAGTTTTTCCTCCTTCCGCTTCTCCCGGAGCAGTTCGTTCAATTTGTCTTCTTGCTCCTTGTAGTTTTTCAACCGGGCCTGCACGTCGACGAATTCTTCCGTCACGTCATCGGAATCAATGGCGTCACGCTCGGGGACGCCGAGTGCCATCAAGCTGGCCCGGACGGGTGAGAGTACGTCGACCGGCACCCGCAGGGTGAACGTCGCCGTGCGGCGGCGTCCGGAATCCGACCGCACCTCCGACTTTGCCACATACCCCTTGTGCTCGGCGACCAATCTCTCGACCTGGGGAATGACTTGCTCGAGTTCCGGCACGATCACTTCCAACGTCGCCCGGTAGACGATTTTGCGGTCGATCGGTGCCGTTGGCTTGGTCTCGTTATCCGGGGCGGTGAAACCTGCCTCCTTCTCGGCTCTGGCCCCCTTGGCATTCGCATCTTCCGGGGCGGCTTTACCGATAGCCGCGGCGTCCCGAGCATCCTCTGGTGTCGAGGCCGTCTTGGTCGGGTCGGTCACGCCGCAGCCCGCCAAAGAGACGGTGGCGGCTAGGATTACAGACGTGGCGATCAGGCGACAGGTAGGCGACATGATACAGGTCTCCGAGATGCATGATCACGCATCATATTTTACCGGCCCTCGGTATGCGGTTATAGAGGTTGGTGAACTCACGGAGTCGATCGATCAAGTGGGGATGAAACTGATCGAGGCGGAACCGCCAGCGCCAGTTGCCGGACGGCACCCCCGGTAGGTTCATGCGGGCCTCGTTGCCGAGACTGAGGATGTCCTGCATCGGGGCGATGGACAGGACCGCGACGGAGGACCAGGCGTAACGGATGAGTTCCCAGGCCGGGTCGCCGATGAGGTGGCCCAAGGTGATGCCGAGGTAGTGGCGGGCGTGGTCGGGAAGTCCGGCCCACCAGCCGTTGACCGTCTCGTTGTCGTGGGTGCCGGTGTAGCAGGTCGTGTTCGGGACGAAGTTGTGCGGCCAGTGGATGTCGTCGGGGCCGTTGAGGGCGAATTGCAGGACCCGCATGCCGGGCAGACCGAGGGCGTCCCGCAGGGCAACGACATCGGGGGTAATCAACCCCAGGTCTTCCGCGAGCAGTGGTAACCCTCCCAGGGCGGTCCTGATCCGCTCGAAGAACTTCACTCCGGGTCCGTCCACCCAGCTGCCGTGCCGCGCCGTCGTCTCGCCGGCGGGGATGTGCCACGCCTGCACGAAGCCGCGGAAATGGTCGAGCCGGATCAGGTCGACCTGTCGAAGGAGACGCTTGAGCCGCTCGACCCACCAGGCGTAGCCGGTCTTCTCCATCGCCTCCCAGTCGTAGATCGGGTTTCCCCAGAGTTGACCGTCGGCACTGAAGTAGTCGGGAGGGACGCCGGCCACGACCGTGGGGTGAAGGTCCGGGCCGAGCAGGAACAGTTCCGGGTTGGCCCACACGTCGGCCGAGTCGGGCGAGACGAAGATCGGGGCGTCGCCGAGGACCTTGACGCCCCGCTCGGCGGCGTAGCCCTTCAACGCCGACCACTGGCGGTCGAAGAGGAATTGGCCGAACTCGTGCATCCCGATCTCGTCGGCGAGTTCTTGGCGTGCGGCCCCGAGGGTGGTCGGGTCGCGGCGGAGGAGTTTTTCCGGCCAATGGGGCAGGGCAACACCGCCGAGGCGGTCGTGCAGGGCGATGTAGAGGCTGTAGTCGTGCAACCAGTTGCCTTCCCGGGCTAGGAAGGCCTCGAAGTCGCCCTTCAGGTGGCCGGCCCGGCCGGAGCGGAAATTCACCCAAGCGGTCCGTAGCAACGCCCGCTTGAAGGCATTGACCCGTGGGTAATCGACCTCGTAATCCGAGAAGTGCTGACCCTCCCAGAGGCTCGCCGAGACCAGCCCGTCCCGCTCCAGGAGTTCGGGGCTGAGTAAGGCCACATTACCGGCGAAGGCGGAGAACGATTGGTACGGTGAGTCACCGGCCCCGGCCGGCCCCAGCGGTAGGACTTGCCACCAGGTTTGCTGCATGGCCGCCAGGGTATCGACCCAGCGATAGGCCATCGGTCCGAGGTCGCCGATTCCGAACCGGCCGGGCAGACTCGTGGGGTGTAGTAGGACCCCCGATGAGCGGGGGAGGCTCGGCATCGACATTCGCGGCCCTCGTGGCATCGTTCCTTGGCTCGGTCTAGTGATGGGGTATCGGGACCGGGGAGAATTGCCAGTGGGCGAAAAACGACCGCCGACGGAGTTGATCGAGGGGGTGGATTACTACATCGAGAACGGCCGTTGGGTCTTCACCGCCGTTCATCACCTCAAGCGGGGCTATTGCTGCGACAGCGGCTGCCGCCACTGTCCCTATCGGGGGGTCCATTTGGATCGGGAAGAGACGATCAACCCGGGTTGTGCGGACGGCGGCCAGGAGTCGTGACGGCGGCCAGGAGTCGTGTGGCGGCCGCTTGACCGAGAGTTGAAGTACAGTGGTCAGATCACGCGGGCGAACACGGCCTTGAGGTATCGGCCCTCGGGGACGTTGAGCAAGAACGGGTGGTCGGCGGCGGCCCCGCAGACGCGAAAAACTTGCAGCGTCCTCCCGGCCTGCCAGGCGGCGCGCCGGACCGACTCGAGGAACTCGGCCTCGCTCACCAACCCGGTACACGAACACGTCAGGAACACGCCCCCGGGCTTCACCACCTGTAATGCCAGCCGGTTCATGTCGCAGTACTTGCGCAGGGCGAGCGGCACCTCCTCGCGGTCGCGGGTCAGCTTGGCCGGGTCGAGGACGACGACATCGAACCGCTCCCCGTTCGGGAAGACATCGCGCAGCCAGGAGAACAGGTCGGCACGGATGAAGCGGATCTGTACCCCGTTCAGCCGGGCGTTGTACCGGGCCGACTCGATCGCCTGCTCGTCGATGTCGAGTCCGATGACCTCTTGGGCATGGCCCGCTGCCTTGGCGTAGACGGCGAACCCGCCCGAGTTGCAACAGATGTCGAGGACCCGCCGGCCGGCGCAATACTCGCTCAAGGTCCTGCGGTTGTCCCGTTGGTCGAGGAAGAAGCCGGTCTTGTGTTTACTGCCCGGAGCAACGCGGAACTTCAGACCGTGTTCGGTGATGACCTCCGGTGTGGGCGGCTCCGGGGGGCGGCAGTCGAACGACTCCTGCTTGCCGACGTGTTCCTCGGCGAAGTAGTAGAACCGTGCGGCCGGGAAGTGAGTACTCAGGGCGTCCATGATCGCGGCCCGTTGCTTGAACATTCCGGCCGCGAAGAACTCCAGCACCAGCGTGTCCGCATAGCGATCGACTACCAGCCCGCTCAGGCCGTCGGCCTCGGAGTGGACGACGCGATAGGCGTCGGTAACGGCGTCGAGCTTCAGGACGTCGCGACGCAAGGCGATCGCCCGGGCGATGCGCCGGGCAAAGAAGTCGGAGTCGATGGCCTCGTTGCGGTCGGACGTGAGTAGTCGCACCGTGATGCGGGAATGTCCGTTGTAAAAGCCCCGGCCGACCCAGTTGCCGGACTTCTCGACCACATCTACCACGCTCCCGGGAGCGATCCGCGTGACCGGCTTCTCGACCATCTTCTGAAAGATCCACGGGTGGGACGACCGGCGGTCGATCTTCAGGGTGACCGTGGGAAGCGGCTGGGGAAGTGGCGGGGGGGTGTCCGGTCTCATGTGTGTGCATCTCCCGGCCGCGTGGTCGATGCGGAGTCAGGGTCGGCACCCTCGCTGCACGACGCCAGGGCCGGTCATAAACTGCCCCCGGACGAATCCTCTCCGACTTTCCTGACCGGGGGCTTCGCATGAAGCGTATTGGAATTCTAACGGCCGGGGGTGATACCCCCGCACTGAATGCGACGATCCACGGGGCGGTCACGCGGGCCTGCCAGCGGAAGGTCGAGGTCTTTGGTTTCATCAAGGGGTTCAGTAGCCTTTTCAACCCGCGGGTGCCGCACGTCCACCTGAACCCCCTTTATAGCCCGATTCCCGAGCTGGACCCGACGGCCGGTGGGACACTGATCGGTGCCTCACGCGACTACGTCGATGCCGACGACAAGGCCAGCGTCAACCTGATCGTCGACCGGCTCCACCGCCTCGGCGTCGAGGGGTTAATCTGCGTGGGCGGTGACGGCACACTCAACGGCATGCAGGCGTTGAGCGAGAGCCTCCCGACCGTTCTTGCCCCGAAGACGATCGACAACGACCTGGGACTGAATTACCCCGGTGAGCCGGACGAGTGGGTCCGCCACCCGGAGGGGGCGGACGTGCCGGGTGCCGTTGAAAAGGGCGGATATCTCTACACCCGCAACGAGTCGCGCACGCGGTTCGACCTCGATCACATGGTCAACTACGTCACCCCGGGCTATGCGACGGCCGTATTCGTGTCGGCCTCGGGGGTACAGCGGGTGCGGACGACCGCCGAGAGCCACCGCCGGATCGCCATCGTCGAGGTGATGGGCCGGCACTCCGGGTACCTGGCGCTCGGTGCCGCCTATGGTCAGCCGGACATCCTCCTGGTACCCGAACACCGACTGAACATCGACATGCTCGTGCAACGCATCCAGGAGATCTACGACCTTCAGAAGCATTGCGTGATCGTGTGTGGGGAAGGGATCGTCGATGAGCAAGGGCGGGAACTCGGTGCCGAGATGGCGAGTACCGACCCGGCCGGCAACCTCATCCTCAGCGGGGCCTCGGAAGCGCTACGGTCGGTCCTGATCCAACGGCTCGGCGACACCTACTTCACCAGTAAACGGCGTAACGAGAACGCCCGGGCGGCGATCTTCACGCGGAAACTCGGACACACGCAGCGTGGCGGCCGGCCCGTCCTCTTCGACCGTTTTTATGCCGCCCAACTCGGCGGACACGCCGTCGATCTGCTCCTGGAGGGCACGATCAACGCCGTCTCGGTTCTGCAGTACAACCGCACGCGGGGCTTCCACCTCAGCAGCGTCAGTGCCAACGACTTCCGCGACCGCTGGGGGCTGATCCACGCCCGCCAGATGCACCCCAGCTTCTATGACCCCGTGGCGCTTCGTCCCAGCCCGACCGGGATCGACTACCTCATCCCGATCTTCACCGGCGCGGTGGGGGCCGACGACGTCGAGGTGCTGCGGACCGAACTCTTCGACCCCAGCCACCTCAAGATGCCGTACCATTCGGTGAACACCGACGTGAACAAGCGGATTCGCTACCTCTGAACCCGGTCGACGGTCCTGACCTCCCCGGCGGGCCGAACACACACCCCCGTCGGGCGATTCAGGCGATTGAAAGTGAAGTTAAAAGCGTCAGTTTCAGGGTATCTCTCACGGCCATCACGACGCGATGCGGATATTCGTCTACGAGTACTTCACTTCACTCGGACTCAGTCATGGGACTGGTTCTGCCAAGCCCGAGATCGACCGCGAAGGCTGGGCCATGTGGCAGGCCGTCGTGGCCGACTTCCGGGCACTCGACGGGGTCGAGGTCCGTTCCCTGCCGCAGGGGCTGACGCCGGAGGGTGAGCGACAAGCATTTCGGCAAACCCTTGAAGGCTGTGACTACGCACTGCTCATCGCCCCGGAGACCGACGGCATCCTGCGTGCCCGCTGCGAATGGGCCGCGGAAGCGGGCGTGCCCCTCCTGTCCTCCTCAGTGAGCGGGGTCGCCTTGACGGGAGATAAACTCGAGCTTGCCGGGCTCTGGAAGCGTCACGGGGTTCCGACGCCACGAACCATCCCGTTCGGGTCGGGCTGGGACCATTATCCCGCCGTGCTGAAGCCCCGGGACGGGGCCGGCTCTCAGGCCACCTTTCTCGTCCGCTCGGCTCAGGAGGTCCCGGCCGTGCAAGCCGCCTATCGCGCGGCCGGGTTCCGTGACGAACGGATGGTATGGCAAGAATTCGTGGCCGGGCAGCCGGCGAGTGTGTCCTTCCTCATCGGGCCACGAACCGTAATCCCCTTGCCGCCGGCCACACAGCAGTTGAGCGACGACGGGCACTTTCGCTATCGGGGGGGTGAGCTGCCGATTCCGCGCGATCGCGCCGCCCGGGCCACCCGAATCGGTAGCCAGGCCGTGCAGTGCGTCCCCGGTTTGCTCGGTTACGTCGGTGTCGATGTGATTCTCGGTGAAGCCACGGACGGATCGCAGGACCTGGCCGTCGAAATCAACCCCCGGTTGACCACCTCCTATGTCGGACTCCGGCAGTTGGCCCGGTTCAACCTGGCGGAGGCCATGCTCCGGGTCGCGACGGGGGGTGAGCTATCCTCGCTGAACTGGAAGCCTGGAAGGGTCCGGTTTTACCCGGACGGCCGGTGCGAACTTCTCTTGCAGGACTGATTTCCCGATTTTTGGGCTATCTTTTCCCGAGCCACCGCGTATAGTCTAGGTAGCTTTCGGGGGTGTTACCCGGAAGTCAGGAAGATTCCGAACCGGTCTTCGCACGAGCGGTGGTGGTTACAACGGCGGTTCTGCTTGAAGCCTTGCGACAGCTCATCACTGAATTGCACTTGCTCCGAGCCTGACAAGCTGGTCCGATCTCCGCTTCATCTTTTCTACCCTCGATACTCCCCGCGGTTAACGAACGACGCGGCGTGTGGCGATCCAGGGGTGCCTGGCCGTTCGAGTTCTCTTCCCGGCCACGTCGTCGTGGCTGGTCCGTGATTGTGCCCGGCTCGGTCGATCTCACTGACCAGCCGGCGGGGAATGACATGCCCAGTAAGAATCTGTACGTCGGGAACCTACCGTTCTCAACCACCGAGCAGGAACTCACCAGCCTGTTCAGCCAGTACGGGACCGTGACCAGATCCCAGATCATCCTGGATCGGGATACGGGCCGCAGCCGGGGGTTCGGTTTCGTCGAGATGTCCAGCGGGGCCCAGGAAGCGATTCAGGCGATGAACGGGGCCGAGTATCAGGGCCGACGCCTGACCGTCAACGAGGCCAAGCCGCGCGAGGACAGGCCGCGAGGAAACGGCTTCGCCGGCGGCCGTAGGGGCGGTAGCGGCTACGGGGGTAGCGGCTACGGCGGCGGTCGCGGCGGCTATGGCGACCGCTACTGACCGACCCGCGCCGGTCGATCAACTCCTCATTGCTCTCCCGCAGACGGTCGGTCGTTGCCAACCGCACACGACCGACCCCCGCCCTTCGATGACCGTTGACGATCCTGAGTCCGATGCCTGAAGCTAGCGACATTTCCGAGTTGGCACGACTACACCGCAGGGCTAGCATAAGGTCGAATTCGCCTAACCTGTTCGCTACCAGGCTTGGATTGGAACACGATGTCAGAGCCGCCTCTGGACAGCGTCGTCCTACAGTGTTACCTCGACCGTTGGAGGTCAGGCGACCGTCAGGCGGCCGATGAACTCCTGCGGATCACGTATGCCCGGTTGGAAAAACTCGCCCGCCGGTTGTCGCGCACCTTCCCGAACGTCCGAACCCGCGCCGATTACGACGACGTCCTGCAGAACAGCATCCTCCGCTTCCTGAAGACACTTCAAAACCTCCGCCCGGCGACGGCCCGCGATTTCTTCAACCTCGCCGCCGTTCACATCCGTCGCGAACTGCTCGACCTCGCCCGACAAGGAAGAAGCAAGCGGACGGTCCCGATCGAACCGCGCTTCTCCGACACGGCGTCGGTACCGGAACCCACGGCACCAAGTTGCTCAGGTCCCGACGAGGAGCGGTGGATTCGGTTCCATGAAGCCGTTGACCTGCTGCCCGTCGAGGAGCGTGAAGTCGTCGGCCTGATTTTTTACCACGGCTGGACCCAGGACAAGATCGCCGAACTGTTCCAGGTCGATGTGCGAACCATCCGCCGCTGGTGGGCATCGGCTTGCCACCGGTTGCGTCAGATCGTCGGTGAGTTGCCTAAAGAGGCCTGACCCGGCCGGCGGTGGACGAACACGAAGAAGGATCGGACGTCAGGACGGCGGTTCTTTCGCCTCAGGTGCGGCATCCGGCCCGGTGGCGAGTCCGATGCCGCTCAAGTTACCGGCCATCAGTTTCGCCAGGATGACCCCGCCGGGTATCCGCTCGAATGTGATCTTCAGGACGGCCGCGATCGGAACGGCGAGAACCGCGCCGACCGCACCCCAGAGCATACCGAAGACGATCAGGGCCAGCATCGTCACGACCGGGTGCACGCCCTGCGTGCGGCTCTGAAAGCGCGGTTGGATGACGTTGCCCACGACCACCTGGACGGTGGCCGGCAGGGCAAAGGCTAGGACTTGCACGACCAGGGGCAACTCGGGGTCGAGCAGAACGACCGGAAGCGGTAACAGCGTTGCGGTGATCGGCCCGATGGTCGGAATGAAGTTCAACACGAAGGCGAGGAACCCGAAGGAAAGCCAGAACTTCACGCCGAGCAGGCCGAGGATGCCGCCGACCAGTACACCGGTGAGGACCGAGAAGGCAAACATCTCGATCAAGTAGCGTCGGACGCGGACCGCGACTTCCTCCGGTAGTCCTCCGGCGACCGTCACCCGCTCGGAACTGCCAAGGAGCATGAAGAGTAGGAATACCAGAACCAGAAACGTATCGGTCGCCAACCACTTCAGCCAGCCGATCCCCGCTTGGACGAGCTGACGGGTCTGCTCGGCCGTCATCAGGACGATCTTCCCTGTCGAGGGGTCGCGCTCGAAGCCGATCCATTGAAGAAGCCTGGCGGTCGCGGGTTCGGAAGACATCTCCGCGAGTCGTTGCTCAAAGGCGGCAATGTCACGGGTCACCTGCGAGAGGCAGGCCCATACCAACCCCCCCATGGCGGCCACGACGCTCAGACCGATCAGGCCGGCACCCAGGACCCCCCAGCCGTTGGAGACCTGATAGCGGCGGACGAGCCAACTGCTGATCGGGGAAAGGACGTAGTACAGGGCCAGGGCCACCAGGAAGGGGACGACCGCCGGCCGCAGCCAGGATAGTACCGCCCCGCAGGCCAGCACGGCCAGTACGAGCAGGCTCGTCGTGCGCACCAATTCGAGGGTGTAGCCGGCGGCGGCCGGCGAGTTGGGATTCTGCGGGGACTGTGTGAGATTCATATCACCGCTAAAACGAGGTCCTGCTTTCTATCTCGGTAGGCAACACCGGTCATGCTCGGGATCATACGACCCGGTCGAAGGCGGGCCACGATCACCCCGCAACTCGGGGCTTCGAGGGGTGATTCGATCCCGGCCAGGCTTCCTGGCGCAAAACCGTTCATGCTGCCATCATGCTTCCAGCCACCACGCCGCTCGGACCGCGTGATCGACTTACACTCCGTTTCTGACCGGTGTCCGCATCGTATCTCATGACGCTTGCACTTCGACGATGTCACGGTCCGGTGGTGACCCGATGATGAACGGTTTTCCTGCGTGTCTTGGTACATGGGCTTTCGCGGTGCCGACGGCAGCCAAGACAGACCGTGAGTGGTTCGGTTCAGATCAGACCCAGCGTGCGCCGGGTGTGGCGAGCGATCATCAACTCTTCCTGGGTCGGGATGACGTGGACGGTGATCGGCCCGAGCCAGTGAACGGCGGATCGGACCCTGTCGCGGATGGCGGCCGAGTTCTCACCGATGCCGCCGGTGAAGACGAGCGCGTCCAACCCACCAAGCGCCGCGGCCAACGAACCGATTTCGCGAACGACCCGGTAAACGAACAACTCGACCGCCTCGGCCGCCCGTGGGTCGGGACTCGCCAGCAGTTCCCGCATGTCACTCGACAGCCCCGAGACACCGAGAAGCCCCGACTCGTGGTAAAGGAGGTGCTCGAGTTGCCCCGGTGTCAGGCCGTGGTGGGACATCAGGTAGAGCAGGGCACCGGGGTCGAGCGAGCCGCACCGGGTGCCCATGAGCAGACCGTCGGCCGGGGTGAAGCTCATGGTCGTGGCGACACTCTTTCCGCCGAGCAGGGCACAGAGGCTGGCTCCGTTACCCAAGTGGGCGACGATCGTTCGACCGGTCGCGGCGGTCGGGTCGATCGACGGGAGGACTGAGGCGATGTATTCGTAAGACAGCCCGTGGAAGCCGTACCGTCGAACCCCCTGGTCGTGAAAGCGTCGCGGCAGGCCGAACCGTTGGGCGACCTCGGGTTGCGTCCGGTGAAAGGCGGTGTCGAAGCAGGCGACCTGGGGCAGATCAGGAACCCGCTGAGCGAGTAACCTTACCGCAGCCAGGTTCTGGGGCTGGTGGAGCGGTGCCAGCGGCACCAACGATTCGAGTTCGGCGAGCACAACGTCGTCGATCCGCACGGGGGTGGTGAACCTCGTCCCGCCATGGACGACCCGATGACCGACCGCCACCAACTGCGCCCCGGGTAGGGCGGTTCGGCACCGTTCCAGGACGCGGTCGAGGACCGATTCGTCACCCGCCGCGATTCCCCAGGCGGGGCAATCGACTGTCTCGCGGAGCAGCGGCTCGGCTCGATCTTCCCGGGCGGAAAACACCGAGAACTTCAGGCTCGAGGAGCCGACGTTCAGCACTAGGAGGGCTTCGCTCATCCTGCTCTTCCGGGAACCAGTGACACCCCGACGGCAACCGGCGACCCGTGCCTACCGGTTCGCCGGGCGCGGCGCGGCAGCGAGGGTTCACTCGTGGTCAGTTCAGTAAGGCCATTTCCAGTTCGCGGCCTCGGGCAGATCGACACCGTGTTCGTGGGCGTAGTTCTCGCACTCGATCTGGAGGTTGCGGAACTTCTCCTTGGCGTGTGCGCCGGCGACCTTGAGCTTCGGCACCCGATCGATCACGTCGATCGCCAGACTGAAGCGGTCGATCTCGTTCTGGATCGCCAGCTCGAGCGGGGTATTGATGCTGCCCTTTTCCTTGTACCCCCGCACGTGCAGGTTCTTGTGGTTCGTCCGCCGGTAGGACAGTCGGTGGATGAGCCACGGGTAGCCGTGGAAGGCGAAGATGATCGGCTTGTCGACGGTGAAGAGCGAGTCGAAGTCGCGGTCCGTGAGTCCGTGCGGGTGTTCGGTGCTGCACTGGAGCTTGAACAGGTCGACGACGTTGACGAAGCGGATCTTCAGGTCGGGGAACTCCTGACGGAGCAGGTCGACTGCGGCGAGGGCCTCCTTGGTGGCGATGTCCCCCGCCGAGGCTATCACCACGTCCGGCTCCCGGCCCTGGTCGTTGCTGGCCTTCTCCCAGATGCCGATGCCCTTGGTGCAGTGGATGATGGCCTCGTCCATGTCGAGGTACTGTAGGTGGCTCTGCTTGTCGGAGACGATGACGTTGACATAGCCTTGGCTGCGCAGGCAGTGGTCGGCGACCGAGAGCAGGCAGTTCACGTCGGGGGGCAAGTAGATCCGCGTGACCTGCGCGCTTTTGTTGACGACCACGTCTAGGAAGCCGGGGTCCTGGTGGGTGAACCCGTTGTGATCCTGCCGCCACACCGTACTGGTGATGAGCAGGTTCAAGGAGGCGATCTTGGCCCGCCACGGGAGCTGGTTACATATGGTGAGCCACTTGGCGTGCTGATTGAACATCGAGTCGATGACGTGGGCAAAGGCCTCGTAGGTGCTCAGGAAGCCGTGTCGGCCGGTCAGGAGGTAGCCTTCGAGCATTCCTTCGAGGGTGTGCTCCGAGAGCATCTCGATGACGCGGCCGTCCGGGGCGATCTCGGTGCCGTCGGCATCCTCCGGGAAGTACTCGGCGATCCAGCGCTTCTTGGACACCTCATAGATGGCGTTCAGCTTGTTCGAGGTGTTCTCGTCCGGGCTGAAGACGAGGAAGTTGTGCCCGTTGAGCTTCATCACGTCGCGGAGGAAGACGCCGAGGGGGCGGGTGTTCTCGGCTTCGATCGTACCGAGCTTTTCGACCTTGATGCCGTACTTGCGGAAGTCCGGCATCCTCAGGGCATGCTTCAGATGGCCGCCGTTGGCGTGCGGGTTCGAGCCCATGCGGCGGTTCCCCGTCGGCGCGAGTGACCTGAGTTCCGGCTTGAGGCGGCCGGTCTCGTCGAACAATTCCTCGGGCTTATAGCCGCGCATCCAGTCCTCGAGTTGCTTGAGCCGCGCGGGGTCTTTCTTGACGTCGGTCAACGGCACCTGGTGCGATCGCCAGAAGCCCTCCAGCCGGCGGCCCCCCACCTCGCTCGGGCTGGTCCAGCCCTTGGGGGTGCGCAAGACGATCATTGGCCAGCGGGGACGGAAGGCCCGGCCCGACGACCGGGCCTCGCGTTGTGCGGTCCTGATGTCGGCCAGGCACCTGTCGATCGTCGCCGCCATCGCCTGGTGCATCGAGTGGGGGTCCGATCCCTCGACGAAGTAGGGCGTCCAACCGGTGCCCCGGAAAAAGGCTTCGATCTCCTCGTGGGGAACGCGGGCCCAGATGGTCGGGTTGTTGATCTTGTAGCCGTTCAGGTTGAGGATCGGCAGGACGGCCCCGTCGGTGATCGGGTTGAGGAACTTGTTGATGTGCCAACTCGTGGCGAGTGGGCCGGTTTCCGCCTCGCCGTCCCCGACGACGGCCGCGACGATCAGGTCCGGGTTGTCGAAGGCGGCCCCGCAGGCGTGGGACAAAACATACCCCAGTTCGCCCCCCTCGTGGATACTGCCGGGGGTCTCGGGCGTGCAGTGGCTGCCGACCCCGCCGGGAAACGAGAACTGCTTGAAGAACCGGGCCATGCCCTCCTCGTCCTCGCTGCAATCCGGGTAAATCTCGCTGTACGAGCCTTCGAGGTAGCACGGTGCCAGGACCCCCGGCGCGCCGTGACCCGGGCCGGCCATGAAGAGCACGTTCAGGTCGTGGGCCTTGATGGCCCGGCTCATGTGGACGTAGCAGAAGGCCAGGCCGGGGCTGGCCCCCCAGTGCCCGAGTAAACGATCCTTCACATGCTCGGGCTTGAGTGGCTCCTTGAGCAGTGGGTTGGCCCGGAGGTAAGTCATGCCCAAGGCGATGTAATTGCAGGCCCTCCAGAAGGCGTCGAGCTTGCGAACTTCCTCGTCACTTAAGGGTGTACCGGTCACCGTGGAGCGGGCCTTTCCGTAGGCACTAATCGAAATCGGCGGGGTCGCGGTCATCGGGGTCATCCTGTGCGTTGAGGAGAAGGGTTACCGCCTCGTCTCACTTCAGTCGGGCCGGGGCGATCGGTACGAGTCCGTCTCAGCTCACTTTGGCCAGGGCGAATTGTTCGAGCTTTCGGGCATCGGCGTAGAACTTGCGGATCCCCTCGCTTAACTTCTCCACGGCCATGGCGTCCTCGTTGAGCATCCACCGGAAGCGCTTCTCGTCGAGGTGGATCTTCTCCAGTGGAGATGCCTTGGCCGAGGCGACGTCGAGCCTTCGTGACAGTTCACCCGGGGTCCTGGCGAGTTGATCGAGCAAATCAGGGCTGATGGTCAGAAGGTCGCAGCCGGCCAGCGCCGTGATCTGTTCGATCCGGCGGAAACTCGCCCCCATGACCCGGGTCGGGTAGTCGAACTTCTTGAAGTAGTTGTAAATCCGGGTGACCGACGCCACGCCGGGGTCCGCATCCGGGGGAATCTCTTCGCCCTTCTCCTTGCGGTACCAGTCGTAAATCCGGCCGACGAACGGCGAGATCAGCGTGACCCCGGCCTCGGCACACGCCACCGCCTGTGCGAAGCTGAAGAGCAGGGTCAGGTTGCAATGGATGCCTTCCTTCTCTAACTGCTCGGCCGCCCGGATGCCTTCCCAGGTGCTGGCGATCTTGATCAGGACGCGGTCGCGATCCACCCCGGCCCGCTCATAAAGCCCGATCAGCCTTCGCGCCTTGGCCACCGTCCCGTCGCGGTCGAAGCTCAGACCGGCATCGACCTCCGTCGAGACGCGGCCCGGTATGTGCTTCAAGATTTCCTGGCCGAACGCGACGTAAAGGGCGTCCGTGAAGACCTCGGCCCGCGCGGCCGGGTCGCCGCTCACCCTGACGGCCTCGGCCAAGGCCGAGTCGACGAGGTGTTGATACTGCGGCTTCTGCGCGGCCTGGTAGAGCAACGAGGGGTTGGTGGTCGCGTCTTGCGGCTTGAGCTTGGCGATGGCGTCGATGTCACCCGTGTCGGCGACCACCGTCGTGTATCTCTTCAGTGAGTCGAGCAAGGTCATGGCGAACTCCTGGATCGGCCAAGGACTCGGGGCCGGGTCCGTTAACCGTCGTCACGCGGCTGGGACCGACACCGTGGCCCGTCAATCACTCGGTGGACGAACACACCCCGGCTCGGGCCGTCACCCGGCGAGCGACCTCGCAACAACACGGCGTACTGGCCGGACCGAATCAAGCCCCGTGACAGTGCCCAGTCACAAGCAAAGGCCAGTTCAGGTTCGGTGGAGGTCGAGTCGGGTAGGACGATCGGGGTGACCCCCCAGCAGAGGGCCAGCGATCGCGCCACCGACTCGGTCCGGGTGACGGCCAGGATCGTTGCCGCGGGACGGCGATTACTCAGGGCGAGTGCCGTGCGACCGGATTCGGTGGCCACGATGATGACCGGGGCGTCGAGTCGCTCCGTGATCACGGTGGCGGCATCGACGGTGGCTTCGGTGATCGGCTCGACGAAACCGGCCAGACAGGCGGTCTCGCCGGTTCGCGGGTGGGTACCCGACCCCAGAAACGCTTCCGCCTCGGCACAGATCTGCCGCATCACTCTGACCGTCTCGACGGGGTGTTCCCCGACCGCCGTCTCGCCCGAGAGCATGACGGCGTCGGTGCCATCGAGAACGGCGTTGAACACGTCGCTCGCCTCGGCCCGCGTCGGCCGGTTCGAGTGCTCCATGCTGTTGAGCATCTGCGTGGCCGTGATCACCGGGCGATGGGTCCGGTTGCACAGAGAGATGACTTGCTTCTGGATGGCCGGGACACGGTGGACGTCCAGTTCGACCCCGAGGTCGCCGCGGGCCACCATCACGGCGTCGGTCGCGGCCACGATCGCCTCGAGGTTCCGCACCGCTTGCGGCTTTTCGATCTTAACGACGATCTTGGCCGGGCAGTTACGGGCCTCCAGTTCGCGACGGAGCCATTGCACGTCTTCGGCGCTGCGGACGAACGACAGGCCGACATACTGTACCTCGCTGGCGTGTCGTGCCGTCCAATCGAGGTCGATCAAGTCCTTCTCGGTGAGCGATTTCACCGCCAACTCGGAACCGGGTAGGTTCAGCCCCTGGCGGGACCGTAGTCGACCGGGCCAGGTGACCCGCAGGACGGCGCGGCCAGGGCTGGTGTCGATCACCGTCATCGCCACGACCCCGTCGGCAAACAGCACCGTCTCGCCCGGTCTCAGGTCGTTCGGCAGTTCGCGGTAGGTGCAGGTGAGTTCACGCGGGTCGTCCGAGGTCCGCTCGGTCACGAGTGTGAAGATCTCCCCGAGGGGGCACTCGACCAGGTCGCCGGGGATCGGACCCAGACGCATCTTCGGACCGCCCAGGTCTTGCAGCACGGCGAGGTGACGGCCGAGCTCTCGACCGATGGACCGGATGTCCGCGACGACGGCGGCATGCTCCGCGTGGGTGCCGTGTGAGAAGTTCAGGCGGAAGACGTCCACGCCGGTCTCCGCCAGCTTCCGCAGCACGTCAGGGGACCGGCTGGCAGGCCCGACCGTGGCCACGATCTTGGTGCGGATGGTGGGCAGTTCGGAATTCATCATGATGCCGGGGTGATGCGGGCCACACACCAACAGTCCGGTGTCACGGTTCGTGCCCGAGTTCGTCGAGTGCCCGTCGGATCACCTCGGCACTGGCGCGCAACGCGGTCTGTTCGGCCTGGCTCAGGGGCGGCGGAAACGTCTCAATGATACCCTGGCCACCCACGAGCCGTGGCAAGGAAACCGTCACGTCCTCGATGCCGCCCACCTCGGGGGTCGGGGCACAGACGGTCAGGATCGAACGCTGGTCGTGCAGCACGCTGTCGAGGATCCGGGCCAATGCACACCCGATGCCATAGTAGGTCGCCCCTTTGCCGGCGATGATCGTGTACGCGGCCCGCCGAACTTTTTCGTCGATTTCATGACGGATTCGCTCAGAAAACTCGATCCCCCGCAGCTTCAGGAACGATTCCAGCGACATGCCCCCGACCGTGACGAGTGACCACGTTAGCACCTCGGAGTCGCCGTGCTCACCGATCACGTAACCGTGGACGTGGTGCGCGTCGATCCCGCAATGGGCACCGAGCAGGGTGCGGAAGCGGGCCGTATCGAGTGTCGTACCCGAGCCGAAGACGCGTCCTGGGGGCACGCCCACCTTGGCGGCGTAGCGAGCCGCGACGTGGGTCATCACATCGACCGGGTTGGTCGCGACGATGATGACGGCATCCGGGGCATACCTCAGGACGGCCGGCACGACTTCCTGGAACACCGCGGCATTCCGCTTGAGCAGATCCAGGCGTGTCTCGCCCGGCTTCTGCCCCACGCCGGCGCAGAGCAGGACCGCCCGGCAGCCGGTGAGGTCAGGGAACCCCCCGTGACGGACCTCGAGGGCATGGGCGAACGGCACGGCGTGGCGGATGTCGTCGGCCTCCGCCACGGCTCGGGCTTCGTTCTTGTCGACCAGCACGATCTCCCGGCCGACACCCCGCATCACCAGAGCGTAGGCCGCCGTCGAACCGACGAACCCACTCCCGACGACACCGACCTTCATGGCCATTCCTCTCACTTGGAATGCCGTGGCGGTTCGGCTAGTGCGCCACGGCGGTTCGGGCCGAAACCCAGGCGGCCTTCACGGCAAGTACTCGAAGCCGGGCCTGACACAGGGAACAGCCCCGGGTGTATCCCGTTGACACACCTGTACCGCTAAGGCAGACCGATTGACGAAGGGTGCAAATTTCGTGCGAAATCGACTGTGAAAACGGGTGTGGCACCGGGTCCGGGCGCGTTCGTGTTTGTCCACTGGCCGACAGACGAAGAGGCTGCCGGGTAGACGATTGACAGTAATTGACAGTAATCGACATTAGCCGGCTGGCCCCTCTACCGCGCGGTACGGAAAAGAGAAGAACGCTCATCAGTGGCCGTGGTCGAGCCGTGGTATCGTTTGACGAAGAAGATCATCGACGGGCCAGAGTCAGCCTCTCGCTCTGGGTTGGCTTTCAGGGTTGGCCCTGTGGGGGGAGCGGGACCTGTGTCGGAGACATCAGGTAACCGACCAGGTCGCGGACCTGTTCTTTCGTCAGTGCCTCGAGTTGTCCTTCGGGCATGATCGAAAGGGGGGAGTCCTTCACCGAAGTTACCTCGTCGGGCGACAGGGTGATCCGCTCCGTGGCGGTCTGAACCACGACCCGGGCGGTCGATCGCTCGACGACGATGCCGGTGATCACGCGGTCATCGCCGGTACGCACGACTGACATACGGTAATCGCGACCGACCTCGGCACTCGGGTCGATGATGTTTCCCAAGAGGTAATCGAGGTTCGAGCGGTTCGTGCCGGTCAGGTCGGGGCCGATCGTGCCGCCTTGGCCGTGGAGCCGGTGGCAGGGCTGGCAGGTCTTGGAGAAGACGGCCCGGCCGTTCGCCAGGTTCGCCGACTTCAAATAGGCTGGTGTCAGAAGGGCCTTGTACCGACCGATTAGTGCCTGGCGGGCCGCCGGGGTTTCACGCACCTCGCCCCAGACCTCGCGAATCCGGTCGTTGAGCCGGGAATCTCCCAGCGCGAACATCTGTCGGGCGGCGTAGGCCGACACGTCTAGCCGTGGCACGATCTTCGACTCGATCGCGTCGAGGAGGCTGAGTGCCATGTCCTTGCGGGCCGTGAGGACCGAGATCGCGGTCGCCTTCTCGGCCGTGGTGAGTTGGGGATAGACCTGCAGTATTCGTTGTGCTGCTTGGGGGTGGGGATGAGCCGCTAACCCTCGTAGGGCCGTCAGGCGAACGACCGGGTCAGCCAACAGCTCCAACAGGAGCGGGGCGAGATCGGCAGTACCCGCTTCGATGAGCGACTCGAGGCCCTGCACTCGCTCCGTCGGGTCAGCCCGGGGGTCGGTCACGCACTGGCGAAGGTCAGCCAGTGCCTGTGTGTCACCAAAGATCAGTGCGAGAGCGACGGCGTGTTCGCGGGCGAGCGGGTCGTTTGCTGCGGTGACGGCGGCATAAACGGCCGGCCAGCCCTTTGGCATCGTGAGTTTCTTACGGCCCCTTAAGCCCTCGCGCGTCCCGGCGAGCAGATCACCCCGCACGGTTTCCGGCGCGACCTTCAAGGCCATGACGAGTGGGGCCAGGTCGAAGCGGTCGCCGTGGGCCACCGCCTCGTCAGCCAGGCGACGGGCGATGAAGCGCCTCACGAGGGGGACCTCGGCCGTCAACGCGAGGCGAAGTGCCCGTTCGGGGTCGGTCGTAACGAGCGGCTCGATCGCGTACCAATACATGAGGGGCAGATTGGCGTCGGTGGCGTCCGAGCGGTGGCGGACGAGTTCGGTGACGATCGGCCAGCGGTGTTCCAAGGGCAGGCGTTGTAAGGCCGAGGCGAGTTCGAGCCGCACCACCGGCGAGGGGTCACTCCGGGCCAGTTCGCGCAAGCGTCCGCGGACCCGTTCGTCTGGTGTTCCCGGCTCGCACAGCAGGCGGATCGCCCAGGAGCGGAGGTAATCTCGACCGTCCGACGGTCGGGGGTCTTCCAACAGGCGGAGCAGATCGTCGGTCGAGACGCCACCGGTGACATGACAGGCCCACAAGCCGCGGAGCCGCAGCGGTGTTGTTGCCAGAGGATCGAGGGCTAATTGGCGTAACCGGGACCGGGCGGCCTCACCCCTCCAACCCGGCTTGGCGGCCCGCTCCTGAAGTACCCGGCGGGCCAACGTCACGACCGCGTCATTGGGGTGTCGCTGGAGCACGACCAACTCGTCATCGCTCAGGCGGGTGAGGTCGCCGGGTGTCGCCGCTTGGGTGCGATCCGGCCCGGCGCTCTCGTGGCGGATGCGGTAGATGCGACCGGTGGAGGTGTTCGGTTTGTAGGTGTGGCACTCACCGGTGTCTGACCAGTCCGAGACGTAGACACTGCCGTCCAGGCCGGTCCGCAGGGTGACGCCCATGAACCACGGGTCGGCGGCGATCAGGAAGTCTGCTGCGTGGCTCGCCGCGTACCCGGAGCCACGCGGTCGGAGGACGTCGTGGTTGATCCTTCGGCCGTGGACGTTGCACAGGAAGATGGCGTTCTCATACTCCTTCGGGAATGCCCCGCCGCGGTAGACGAGTATGCCGCAGTGGGCGTGTCCCCCGCCCAGGGCCAAGGTTTCCGGCTTGCCGAGGTCCGCGCGGAGGTCGCCGCCGGGGTAGTGCAGGTGGTCGGCGATCGTCGGCAGGCGTTCGTAGGCAAAGCGGCTACTGGGTCGGTTGCGCCACGGCTCGTAGTGGCCGCCGGGGATCATGTGGAAGAGGTGCGGGTTGACACAGTTGGAGACGAAGCACTGGCCGAACTGGTCGAAGGACACGCCCCAGGGGTTCGTGGTGCCGTCGGCGAAGTTCTCCCAGACCCGGCGCAAGGGGTGGATGCGATACACGCCGCCGTCGCAGTGGACCCGCCGGTCGGCCGGGGTGCCGGGCGTGCCCACGTCGGACGGCGAGGTACGGCCGTGGCCCCCGTACAGCCAGCCGTCCGGCCCCCAAGTAAAGCCGTTCGCCAGGTTGTGTCGGCTCTCCTTGTATCCGATCCCGTCGAAGACGACCTCCGGCTCGGCATCGGGCTTGTCGTCGCCGTCGTGGTCGGGCACGAAATACAGCTTCGGAGGGGACAGCACCCAAACTCCGCCGAAGCCGACCTCGATGCCGGTGACGTAGTTGAAGCCCTCGTAGAAGACGCTTCGTCGGTCGGCCTTGCCGTCGCCGGTCGTGTCTTCGAGGATCACGACCCGGTCCTTGCCGGTCGGCTTCCATTCGCCGTAGTTGAGGGCCTCGGCCACCCAGACCCGACCGCGGGCGTCGATCGCGAAGCCGATCGGCTGCACGACCATCGGCTCGGCCGCGAACACCTCCATGCGGAAGCCGTCCGGCAGAATCGCGCTCCGGGCCGCCCTCTCGGCCGGGAGCGGACCCGCTGTCCGGTCCGCCGCCAGCAGGCCGAGCGGTAAACACAGGCTCAGGAGCGCTAAGGGACGTGCCATCCCGTGCCCTCAGAAACAGGTTCGGGAACGTCTAAAAGCTGTCATCCGGTTCCCGCGAAAGCGCATCGGCCGGGACGCATTCTTTGGAGGCCGGGTCAACCGGATACGTCCCGATTGTACACCGAGATCGGGCCGAGTTCAGGCGACCGGAATCTTTTGGCATCTTTCTGAATCTATATGGCAGCTTACCGGCCGAGCGGTGGGGTGTGGTGTGGGAAACGAGTTTTCAGCCGGCGGGGACAACTCGCTCTACTGGTCCCCCATCCCACCTCGGAACGACTGGCTCGACAGGTCTGCCATCCCCACCGGACGCTGACCGCGTCTCTGGCGACGGGGTAACGGCCGTCGATCACACCCGCCGTCACGACTTCCCGTCTGTCCGCCACATCATCCCGAGCAACAGCGTCGCCAGTAGCGGGAACAGGCCCGCGACCGCGAGCACCAGGTCGTAGGAACCGGTCTGCTCGATCACGTAACCCTGGATCGGGTAAACCACCAGAGAGAGGAACAGATGGGCGGTCGCCCCGAGGGTGCCGCTCACTTTCCCCTGGTGAACCGAGGAGAGTTCCTGGCTGAGCGCGAAGTACGTCGGGAACAACCCCAAGGAGGCAAAAGCGTACACCAAGACGCTGCTCTTGAGGGCCAGACCCGTCGGGGCGAACGGCACGACGAGCGACGTGAGTGCCAGCCCGGAGCAGGCGAGGAGCATGAGCAGTCGTGTACCGTGAAGCGAGTAGCCCCGGCGGGCGACGATCAGCGTCATCAGCCCGACCGTCCACGAGCCGATGTCGGCCAGGAGGTAAAACCACGTCATCAGGGCGGTCATTCCCGCCTCGGTGTAGTCGCGATCTCTTTGCAGGTATTTGGGTAACCAGACCCGGTAGGTGTGCCAGGCGATGTTGATGGCGATGACCAGACCGAGGACGGCCCAGAACCTTCGGTCAAGAAAAATGTCGCGGTATCGAGAGGCACCGGGATTCGGCTCGGCGAGCGGTTGTGAGGCAGTCTTGAGCAACCTCGCGGGCACCGTCAGGAACCAGAACGCCACCCAGACCACGCCGATCCATCCGATGATTTTGAACGGCAGTTTCCAGCTCTGGGGATCGGGTCCGGGGCCCGAGGCCGCCGCGTCCGCCTGTTGGACTATCACCAGTACCACGGTCGGCGTGATGATCGCCCCGACGGCCGTGCCGCTCTGGAACAGCGAGTTGCCGAATGAGCGTTCCTCGGGACGAAGGACGGCCCGCGTGGTACGGATGCCGCACGGCCAGTTCCCGGCCTCGAACAGGCCCAGGGCCACCCGGCAAGCGAAGAGCCAGACGAAACCGTTGGCGTACCCGGTGAGGACCCCGGCTGCCGACCAACCCAGCACCACGAGCGGATAGACCCAGCGGACGCTGACCTGATCGACGACGATTCCTGACACAACCGCTCCGACGGCGAAAGCGAAGGAGAACCCGCTCTCGAGCCGGCTATAGTGAATGTTGTTCAGCCCCAGTGCCGTTTGGATCCGCTCGGCCATCTGGTTCAGGGCGACCCTGTCCATGTAATTCAAGGTAGTGGCCCCGAACAGCAACACGCAGACCCACCACCTCCAGGGAGAAACCAGAGACCCGGGCGGGACAGTTGCTGTGGGCATGGTCGACTCGGCAGAGGAAAATGATGCCCGATACGGTAACCCATGCTTTCGGGGATCGCTAGCATCGGCAGAGTGGCCCGGGAAGCGAAACCTGTCGGCGAAACTTGTCTTGGCGGGAGGTTGACAGATGAGTCCAGGTCCGGAGAGGCGACCGACCCACGGGTTGGCCAAGTTCGCCTTCGTCACCTCGCTGGTGGCAGTGACGTTGGCGTTTTACGGCTCGCTATTCGCCGAGAAGCACATTGCCGGCAGCCCGCTTCGTCAAGCCCGTGGCTCGGCCGGCCTGCCGACCGAACCGGTGCGTTGGTGGGAGCGGCTGTGGGTCTCCGGTGAAAGGGCCGTCTTTGGTGACCGGTTGGAGCGAGCGGTCCACGAGCTAACCAGCCGCTCTCCCTTGATGAACCAGACCCTGCAGGTAGTGGCTTACTTTCTGCCCTTCGTCCTGGGGCTTTTGGCGGCTTTTGCCGGCGGAAACGCCCTAACGGCGATCGAGAAAAACCCCGAGCGGGGGGGAGACTTCCCGGCGGTGTTTGCCATCATGATCGGCGGCTTCGCCGCGGTCATCGCCGGCTGCATGATCCTCAGCCAATACCTCTGGCCGCTGGTGCCGTCTCTTTACGGCTGATGCCGTCTCTTTACGGCTGATCCGACCGGCTTGCCTGCCGGCGACGACACAGCTCGAGGACCTCCGCGTGGCGAATGAGACGGGCCTGCTCTTCGGGGTGCTTGCGAAACCAGCCGAGAACGAGCAGGACGCTGTCAACCGCCCCGCCGGTCAGCACCGGCGAACCGGCCGACCCCGACGCATCGCACGCGCCTGCTAGCGTCGCCCGGACCTGCTCGAAATCCGCCGTCGTCTCGGGCTTGTAACAGACCGCCACGACTTGTCCACGTCGGATCGAGTACCACCGCTCCCGCCCGTCATGGCCGGTGAGTGGGTAAATGAAGGAATTTCTGTTCCGGGCCTGTCGGATCAGCGTGAGCCGCGCGTCAAGCCACTCCAGAACCAACAGCCGGTCTCGAAGTGACAATGCCTTCTCAAATTCCAATCTCGCGGCGGCCGCCTCCATCGACTCGCGGAGCCGGGCCAGCAGTGAGCGGTCGCGACCGTCCAGAAAGGCCTTCACCTGTCGCACGGCCCCCCAGTACTGCTGCCGCGAGCAAGCGGCGACGCACGGCCCCATGCAAGTCTTCAGCTCGAAACGGATGCACTTGGCCACGGGGTCCGTCTCGAAAAGGGTCGGCTCGTCCGCGAACGACAGACCGACTGTTTGCGGGCAGTCCCGGAGATTGAACCAGTCGTTCAATTTCCGGGCCGCCTCCTCCGACTTCCAGCGCACGACGAACGGACCATAAATGCCGAGTTCCTTGCCGGACGGCTTATTGGTGACGTAAACATACGGGGCGGGTGACTTGCCCAGGCAGAGGTAGTGATGGCGCTGCAGTCCGGGTATCCCGAGGACGTTGAAGCGGGGCCGCAGTAATTGGATGAGTTCCAGCTCGCGGAGCAGGGCCGCGAACTCGTCACCCCATACCTCCCAGAGTAAGACCCGGGTGTGACGGATGATCCGGGCGGCCTTCGGGTGCCGGCTGTTGACGCGAAAGTAACTCAGCAGCCGGTTACGCAGGTCCTTCGCCTTCCCGACGTAGATCAAGCGGCCGCGATCGTCGATCATGCCGTACACACCGGGGCTGTGTGGCGCGTGCCTGCGCACTTGCTTGCGCAGATGAGTGGGTCTCTGCGAGCGATAGACTCGGCCGACGATCGGTTCGCTAGCCGGACGATAGCGAGAGGGGCCGAAACCGTCGAAGACGTTTCGGGCGAAGAGTCCGGATGGGAAAGTCCCGTCCTTGGGGAACTGGTTCATCGGGTGATGGCTCGGAGCAAACAATCAACTAATACAATGTAACCGCTGTTGTCGGGGCCGGGAAAACCATGAAAATCGTGCGAAATCTTGCCTGAGAGGATTAGCACCGGCCTATGAATCAGGAGCCGAGCGGGGAATGACCCCCGGCCGGAGGCTAATTCACAGGAGACAGTCCATGAAGACCAAGTTGTTCGCTGTCGCCGCCTGGGCACTGGCCTTGGCCCTGACGACGGGTGCCAACGCCGACGAGCCGAAGACGATCGCCGAGACTGTGGCCGGCTCGAAGGACCACACCATTCTGCTGACCGCGGTGAAGGAAGCCGGGCTTGTTGAAACCTTGGGCGGCAAGGGGCCTTTCACTGTCTTTGCTCCGACGGACGAAGCGTTCAAGAAGCTCGGTGACGAGACGATCAAAAAGGTCGTCGCCGACAAGGAACTGCTCAAGAAGATCCTCATGGCCCACGTCATCGTCGAGAAGGCCGTCTACGCCAAGGATGTTTTGGAACTCGACGGCAAGGAAGTGAACGGGTTCAAGATCTCGGCCGGCAAGGACGGTGTGAAGATCGGCGAGGCCAAGGTCACCGTGGCTGACCTGAAGTGCAAGAATGGCGTCATTCACGTGATCGATACCGTCCTGCTTCCTAAGTGAGCGGTTTCGCGGCGACAGTCGTGATCTTAACCAGCGGGTTGACCAGCGGGGCGATGGCCGAGCCCTGGTGGTGCCCGCCACCGGTGAGTAGACCTTGGCCCTTTACCGGGTCCCTACTCACCGGCAGGCACAGCGACCTTCCACGACCTTGAAGATCGGTTAACTCTGGCCCCCCTCTCACTTGAGCCGTCTTCCGGGACCAGGGTCTTCCTCGTAAGCCTTCACGATGCGGGTGACCAGCGGGTTACGCACGATGTCCGATTGGTCCAGGAACACGAGTGACAACCCCTCGATGTCCTTCAATCGGTTCACGGCGTCGATTAATCCGCTCTTGACCGTCTTCGGCAGGTCGGTCTGCGTCAGGTCCCCCGTCACGACGATCTTGGAATTCAACCCCATGCGGGTGAGGAACATTTTCATCTGCGAGACGGTGGCGTTCTGACCCTCGTCGAGAATGATGACGGCGTTGTTCAGGGTCCGCCCCCGCATGTAGGCGAGCGGCAGGATCTCGATGATGTCGTTCTCCATGTACCGCTTAACCGTTTCGGGGTCCATGATCTCGGCGAGGGCGTCGAAGAGCGGCCGGAGGTAGGGGCTGACCTTGGCGACCAGGTCGCCGGGCAGGAACCCGAGCCGTTCGCCGGCTTCGACGGCCGGCCGCACGAGCACGATCTTCTTCACCGCCCCGCTCCGTAGCAGCCCGACCGCCCAGCCGACTGCCAGGTAGGTCTTACCGCTGCCGGCCGGCCCCACGCAAATGACGACATCATGGGTACGCAGGGCCTGCACGAAGCGGGCCTGTCCGTCCGTGCGGGCACGCAGTCCGCGGCCCGATTCCATGACCGTAACGTTGGCGTCGAACTCGCCCCCGCCCCGGACGATCTCGATCACCGTGCGGACGTCCTCGGCCGTCAGCCTGCCTTTTCTGCGCAACACCTGACGCAGTTGCTGGAAGGCCCGTTCGGCCTGCTCGGCACCGGGGTTCGACCCCTCGATCTGGATCAGGTCGCCCCGGGCCAGAATGCGCACCCCGAGTGCGTCGCGGATGGTGCGGAGGTACTGGTCCTTGGGACCGAGCAATAGCACCGCTTCGTCGCGGCTGTCGAGGGTCAGATTCCGAGTAACGGAGGCGTCGGCCATGGCAATCTCGGCATTCCCGAGAGAAACCGGTCACCCGTCCGAGTGGCAGGGAAGCTGTCGCCCGGGTCTGTCATCCGGTTAGTGTGAACCACAGGTAGGCCACCGGCGCGGCGAAGAGGACCGAATCGACCACATCCAGTAGTCCCCCGAAACCGGGGATCGTTTGCGAAGCGTCTTTGGTCTGGCACTCACGCTTGATGAGGGACTCGGCGAGATCGCCGAGGACACCGGCCAGGCCGACGACCAGGCCGAAGGCCGCCGCCTCCGCCTGACCTCCTCGGAAGACCGGGGCGAGATACGAACCGGCCACGGCGACGAGTGTACCGCCGATCATACCTCCGGCGAACCCCTCCCACGTCTTCTTGGGGCTTAGTGCGGGCGTCATGCGGTGGCGGCCGAGGAGTGTCCCGGTGAAAAACGCCGCGATGTCGTTGCCCTTGGGCACAAAGATCGTCAGGGCCAGTGACAGGGCGGCGTGGGCGGGCAAGAAGCGGAGTTGAACGAAAAAGCACGGGAGTACGCCGAGATAGAGCAGTGTGAACGTCGTGGCAGTGATTCGTGGCAGCGCCCGCCCCGGCACCCCGGTGTAGCGGCGGATCTCGATCACCATGCCGGCGATCAGCACGCAGCTGGTGACGAATACGAGCAGCGGCCACGAGGAACCGGACGGGTAGCCGAGTCTTTCACGGACGGTCGGTATCCAGTTCACCGCCAGGCAGCAGAGAATACCCGTGAGGGTGAGGACCGAGGACGGCCGCACCTCGACCGGGAAGAGACGGATGAGTTCCCGGCCGGCGAGTAGCCCCAGGCCCTGTAGGGAGAAGAAGAGGACCGGGAACCACGGGGCCAGGTAGTCGTCGCCCAGCAAGACGCCGGCCGCGATCAGAGTCAGGACTGTACCCACGACCAACCGGGTGCGGATCATTGCGCTGCCTGCCCCGGTTCAGCCGTTGACGTCACCAGCCCCCCGAACCTCCGCTGCCGGCGAGCGAAGTCCCGTAGGGCCTCATGGAGGAGAGTGGCATCGAACTCCGGCCAGTAGCGGGGGGTGACCCAGAGTTCCGCGTAGGAGATCTGCCAGAGCAGGTAATTCGACACGCGCATCTCCCCGGCCGTGCGGATCAGCAGGTCGGGGTCGGGCATCCCCGCCGTGTAGAGCGAGTTGGACACGGTGTCTTCGTCGATCTCCTCCGGAGCGAGTTCCCCACGCCGGACACGCTCCGCGATGGCACGCACCCCGTCCACGATCTCGGCCCGGCTGCCGTAATTGATCGCCAGACAGAGAGTCAACCCCGTGTTCGACCTCGTCAGACGTTCGTTCTCCTCGATCTCCACGAGCACCGCGTCAGGCAGTCCCTCGCGACGGCCGATCACGGTGAACCGGATGTTCTGCTCCAGGATCCTCCGCCGCTCGGCCAGCAGATACTCCTTGAGCAGCGTCATGAGGAATTCGATTTCGGTCCTGGGCCGCTTCCAGTTCTCCGAGCTGAGGCAGTAAAGGGTGAGTTGCTCGATGCCGAGTCGGCAGCACTCCTGGGTGACGGCATCGACGGAGCGGGCACCACGGGCGTGCCCCGCGATCCGTTCCTTGCCCCGGGCCTGGGCCCAGCGGCCGTTACCGTCCATGATCACCGCGATGTGGCGGGGCAACCGGCACGGGTCGAGACCGACGGACCGGGCATAAGCGGCGGGGTCGTGGGTCATGGTAACTCGGGCGGGAACTCGGCTGCTCAAGGGTCAACACCGGATCGTCTGGGTGCGGTCGGGACCGACCGACACGACGGAGACCGGCAGGCCGACCAGCTCCGCGATCCGATCGATGTAACGCCGCGCGGCCGACGGCAGGTCGGTCAACTTCTGCGCCGCCGTGATGTCCTCGGTCCAACCGGGGAGCGACTCGTAAACCGGTTTGCAGTGCTCGAGCTGATAGGCGTCGCTGGGGAAGTGCGTGGTGTGCTGCCCGTCGAGGTCGTAAGCCACGCAGATCCTGACTTCAGGTAGTCCCGTCAAGACATCGAGGAGCATGAGTGTGATCTCGTCGGCCCCGGAAAGGGCCGCGGTGTATCTCACGGCCACGGAGTCGAACCAGCCACAGCGGCGGGGGCGACCGGTGACCGTGCCGTACTCCCGTCCGGTGCGACGGATCCTCTCACCGATGCCGTCGGGACCGTCATCAAGCTCGGTCGGGAAGGGGCCGCGACCCACGCGGGTAGTATAGGCCTTGACGACGCCGATGATGCGGGTCACGTGCTTGGCGGGCAGTCCCGAGCCGCTCCAGATGCCCGACGGCAAGCTGTTCGAGCTGGTGACATACGGGTAGGTGCCGTGGTCCACGTCGAGGAGGCTGCCCTGGGCCGCCTCGAAGAGAATCCGCTTGCCCGCCTTGGCGGCCTCCTGAAGCAGCCGGGCAGTGTCGGTGAGGTGGGGGGCGATCCGCTCGGCGTACTTGAGGTACTCTTCGGCCAGGCTCCCGGCGTCGAAGCGGCGGAAGCTGTCGGCGTGCCCGTTGCCGACCGCCGCCAACAGCCGGTTCTTAAACGGCACGATCCGGGAGAGCCTTTCCCGAAGGTGGTCCGGCCGGAGTAACTCGCCGAGGCGGATGCCGAAGCGGCGGCCCACCTTGTCCTGGTAACAGGGGCCGATGCCCCGACCGGTCGTGCCGATCTTGCCGTCGGTCTCGCTCTCGGCCAGACGCTCCTCTTCCATGTGGTAGGGGAAGATGACGTGGGCGTGGTCGCTGACGAATAGAGAGCGGGTTACGTCTAGCCCGACGCTGGCGAGTTGGTCGATCTCCTCCAGCAGCCGCGGCGGATAAATCACCACCCCGTTGGCGATGACGGAGGTGACGTTGGGGCGGATCACCCCCGTGGGGAGCAGCGAGAGCTTGAAGGTTCGGCCGTTGGTCACGACGGTGTGACCGGCGTTAGCACCCCCGTTGTAGCGGACCACATAGTCGAACTCGTCCCCGATCAGGTCGACGATCTTACCCTTGGCCTCGTCGCCCCATTGCAAGCCGACAACACAGGTACCTGCCATGTGGAACCTATCGCGGGAGCGGACCCCGTGGGAAACAGGCGGACGGCGACCTGCCAGAAAAAACGCCCGGGCCGCATTACCCGGGCGGATCGGTCCCTGACACCCCGCTCACCCTAGTTTTCCATCGGTCATCCGTCAAGCCTGTCGATTTTGCTAACCCGCGGACCGGCGTGAGCCGATCCAAGGCGTCAAAACGGGTGGTCAGTGCCAGCGCGCTTCGCTTGTTGAATTCGGCCCCGGCCGGCGGTGTGTGGGACCGTGCGGTACGCGGACCGAGCAGTGCTCGAACGAACAACTAAGACGGTTCCGCTCGCCTCTGCGCTTCTGTACGAGTACTGCACTAAAATTCGGCGTTGCCCGGTGTCCGCGGGAACGGGATCACGTCACGGATGTTGGCCATGCCGCTCAGGAAGAGTAGCACCCTTTCCAGGCCGAGTCCGAACCCCGAGTGGGGGACGGTGCCGTAGCGGCGGAGGTCCAAGTACCACTGATAGCCCTCGGGGTTAAGTCCCTGTTCGCGCATCCGTTGTTCGAGGACGTCGGCCCGCTCCTCGCGCTGGCTGCCGCCGATGATCTCGCCCACCCCGGGCACGAGTACGTCCATGGCCCGCACGGTTTTCTCGTCGTCGTTGCAGCGCATGTAGAACGGCTTCAGGGTCCGCGGGTAGTCGTAGATGATGACCGGGCAGCGGAAGTGCTTCTCGGCCAGGTAACGCTCGTGCTCGCTCTGCAGGTCGTTGCCCCAGGCCACGGGGAATTCCCAGGTCTGCCCGCTCTTGGAGAGGATTTCGATGGCTTCGGTATACGTCAGCCGGTGGAACGGTGTACCCAGTACCCCGGAGAGACGGGTGAACAAGTCCTTGTCGATCCGTTCCTGAAAGAACTTCATGTCCTCGGGGCAGAGTTCGAGGGCGTCGCGGATGATCCGCTTGATGAATGCCTCGGCCAGGTCCATGTTGTCGAACAGTTCGTAGAACGCCATTTCGGGTTCGACCATCCAGAACTCGGCCAGGTGCCGGGGGGTGTTCGAGTTCTCGGCCCGGAAGGTCGGTCCGAAGGTGTAGACCTTGCCCAGGCCGCAGGCGAGGGCTTCGGCCTGGAGCTGGCCGCTGACCGTCAGGTACGCCGGTTTTCCGAAAAAGTCCTGGCTGTAATCGACCTTGCCGTCCCGTCGTGGCGGTTCGCCCGGGTCGATGGTGCTGACGCGGAACAAGGCCCCGGCCCCTTCGCAGTCGCTGGCGGTGATGATCGGGGTGTGGACGTACAGGAAGCCGCGCTCCTGGAAAAAATCGTGGATCGTCTTGGAGACCTGGTTGCGGAGCCGGGCCATCGCCCCGAAGGTGTTGGTCCGCGGGCGGAGGTGGGCGATGCTGCGGAGGAACTCGAAACTGTGGCCCTTCTTCTGTAACGGATAAGTTTTGGGGTCGGCGTCGCCGAGAAGCTCGACGCGATTGGCGAGTAGCTCGGTGGCCTGCCCCTTGGCCGGGGAGGCTTTCACTTCGCCCTCGACCCGCAGACTCGCGCCGGTGTGGAGGTGTTTGACGACCGAGTCGTAATTCGCCAATTCGGCCGGGGCCACGACCTGAAGGTTCCCCTGGCAGGAGCCGTCATTCACTTCGAGGAAGCTAAAGCCGGCCTTGGAATCGCGGCGGGTCCGTAGCCAGCCCTGCACCCGCGCCGTTTTCCCGACGGACTCGACCTTGCGGGCCTCCGAAACGCGTAGGGTTTCCATCTGTCAAGCTCCCCGGTTGTCACGCTCCTGGCTCGTCGTGCGGCGACGATCGCTCGGATCGTGCTATCGTACCCGATCGTGGCCGTCGTCGCGACGAACACCGCCGCACGTTCGGCCCCGCAGGTCATCGGACGATCGACTGCCGCGAGCGACTACGCCGGAGCGACTATACTGTCGGGTATGAACCTCGGTGGGCCAGGCGCGTTCGACGTGATACCGGTTCGCACGACGCCGGATCAACCCCTCGCGGTGGAGCTCTGCTCCCCCCCGGACCCGTGGGAAGTGGCCCGGCGGGTCGGCTTTCTTCCCCATCTGCTCTTCCTCGATTCCGCCGAGCAGCACCCCGAAAGGGGGCGCTACTCGTATGTCGCGGCCGATCCGGTCTGCTGGGTGGACGAGCGACGCGAGGGAATCCCGGCGGCCCCGTTTGCCGTCGTCAATGCCCTTCTGGGGCCGAGAAGAATCGACAGCCTTGA